>Ga0172375_10000110_pt1 | contig 120524 bp, 117 predicted proteins | sample LakKiv1m_FD_114537 | JGI IMG/M metagenome (GOLD analysis project Ga0172375, IMG submission 114537) | Freshwater microbial communities from Kabuno Bay, South-Kivu, Congo - kab_092012_11.1m | ecosystem: Environmental > Aquatic > Freshwater > Lake | place: Democratic Republic of the Congo...
ATAAATCCCCAAAAATCCCGAAAATTAGCGTTATTATTCCATGTTATAACTATGGTCGGTTTATTGCGGAAACAGTTGAAAGCGTTCTCAAACAAACCTTCCGAGATTTCGAGATCATTATCGTTAATGATGGATCAACAGATAAAAAAACAGGTGAGGTTCTTGATAAGCTGAAAGAAACGTACCCAGAAATAAAAATTATCCATCAGGCTAATGGGGGGCCGGCGAATGCGCGTAATAACGGCATTAGGATCTCAAAAGGGGAATATTTTTTACCACTCGACGCGGATGATACAATCGAGCCGACAATGCTAGAAAAATGCTATGAAGAGATGAGTAAAAATCCGAAGTTAGGCATGATTTATACATGGGTTCATTTTTTTGGAAACGACGATGCGGTTTGGAAAAATAACGACTATAATTTCTTCGAATTACTGCAATCAAATCAGATGACAGTATCTGCTTTGGCGAGAAAGAAAGCCTGGGAAGATGTCGGGGGATATGATGAAAACATGCGGGATGGATATGAGGATTGGGAATTTTGGATTCGGCTTGGGAAAAATGGTTGGTACGGAAAGCTGATTCGCGAAGCACTTTTCAACTATCGCCGGCATGGAGAATCAACCAATGTTGGAGCGGAGCTGAAGCATGATTCGATTGTTGAGTACATCCGCAAAAAAAATAGAGATCTGTACTCGAAAGAATCGCTCGAGGAAATAAAAAAGACTTGGCAGTCCGGAGGAAGAAGAAATTTTTCGAAAAATATTGGCGCAAAAATTAGGGGAGCAGGACTTTCCGATGCTGAACTCTGGAAAAACCATCCGATCGAAGCATTGGGTCGGTTCGTGCCAATAAGAGTGAAAAGAAAAATAAATTCTCTTTTTCGGAAAAAAGTCTTTGAAACAAATTATTATCATCGATCTGGGGATTGATATCCTTTCTCCCTATTTCTTCGCCAAAAGAAAATTATTCATTCCTATCTGGAAATACTGATGCCTGAAAAAAGAAAATCCTGTTTCCCTGCAAAGGTCCAATAGGATTTTTTTATTGAAATAGTTTTTATGATCTTCGATCTCCTGATTGCTTACCAGACGCAAAAAAGCCAGAAATTCCAAAACCGGTTTTCCGTAAATACTGGGAGTTGTCAAGAGGAGGACACCGCCTTTTTTCAAGACTCGATGGATTTCTTGAATTGTCTGGTGTGGATTTTCAAGGTGTTCCAGATTGGCAAGAGATGTCACTACGTCGAATGTGCAATCTTCAAAAGGCAGCGCTTTAGTCAAATCGTGACTGATCAGGGTGATATTTTTATCTGACATCTTTTGGTTTACAGACAAATCCAATCCAAGGCCAGCGCTAATTTTGTCTTTTATTCTATGCAAGAGTATCCCGTTGAAACCGCAACCTAGGTCCAAAACTTTTGAGTTCCTAGGTATATACTTAATAATTCGTTTGAATCTCAAAAAACAGAGAAAATTTTCAAAAAATGACTCATGATTTTCAGCGTGGGCGGTTATTCTTGGCATAATTATTTTAAAAGGTTGTATCTTATGATGCACCAAATGGCTTCAATGCCGTCTTTCCAGCCAATTTTCTTTCCTTCGGCGTATGTCCGGCCAGAATAGGAAATTCCGATTTCATAAACCCGGCATTTATTCATTCGTGCCAACTTGGCGGTTCTTGCGACTAGCTCAGGTTCAATCCCGAATCTTTTGGATTTTAATTTTGGCTTGATTTGATCCAGGGCATCTCTTGTGAAAACTTTGTAGCCTGATTCCATGTCAGTAAGGTTTAAGTTTGTCATCATATTTGAAAATCCGGTCAAAAACTTGTTTCCAAGTGAATGCCAAAAATATAGCACGCGATGGGGATGGTGGCTAAGGAAGCGAGAACTGAAAACAACATCAGCTTTATTTTCAAGAACGGGTTTGAGTAAATTCGCGTATTCGTCAGGGTCGTATTCAAGATCGGCGTCTTGGATAATGACAATGTCCCCGGTGGCGTTTTGAAATCCGGTTTTTAGTGCGGCGCCTTTTCCTTTGTTTATTTTGTGATGCAGGACTTTGTGTTTCTCATTGTATTTTTCCAGAATTTCGGCGGATTTGTCTCGCGAGCAGTCATTTACAAGGATAATCTCTTTTTCCAAATGAAAAGTATTCGCACTTTCAACGGCCGCGATAATTTTATCCAAGGTCTTTTCCTCGTTATAAACAGGAATGACGATACTGATAATGGAAAATTTTTTCATATGTTTTCTATGTAATGATACTTTATCCGACTTTTTATTTCAAGAAAATATTATTTTGACCTTCAATATATAAAAATGGTAAATTAAAAACAATAACATGCATAAAAAATATGCGTAAAAAAATAAAAAAGAGGATTATCGCACTTCTTGCAGTTTTCCTATTTATCTTTTTCTTGTCTGGAAATGCTTTGGCGGTGACATTTGCCGTGATGGGCGACGGGCAGTATTTTGAAGCCGGCAATTCTAATGGCGCATTACAAACTGCCGCGGCGCAAATCAAAAAAAAGAAAGTCCGGTCAGTGGTCGCAATGGGGGATTTGAAAGGAAATTGCTATGATGATGCGACTTGCCTTTCTTATTTCAACGCCTGGAAGAGCGCGGTTTCCCCAATCTATAAAAAAACATATCCAGTGATGGGAAATCATGACCGGTTGTATTCCGGCGCCGACGCCTTGTGGCAGTCCGTTTTCAAGCTTCCGGCCAACGGGCCGGAAAATTTCTCCGAATTGGCATATGCTTTCAACAAGGGCAATTCCCATTTCGTTGTTTTGAACAGCTCCAAGCCGAATGATTATATAATTGATTTCAATCAGCGCAATTGGCTGGAACAGGATCTTTCTCAAAACAAAAAAAAGTACGTATTTGTCTTTTTTCACATGCCGGCTTTTCCGGTGACATCGCATATCGGGAGCGCGCTTGACGCATTTCCGGCGGAGCGCGACGCGCTTTGGGAAATCCTTGACCGACATAGGGTGACAGCTGTTTTTTCCGGACACGAACATATTTTTGCGAGAAAGAAAATTGATTCGTCCGTTTTTTCGGGAGCAACGAATTCGATTTATCAGTTCACGGTTGGCAATACCGATTCGATAGCCTATCCCGCCCCAGAGGAAGGTTTGGTCGATTATTATAACCCGGAAAAACACTTTTTGGTCGTAAAGGCCGAAAATAAAAAAATCGTCACCCAGCTATATTCGGCGACGACGGGAAGAAGGTTGAATTCTTTTTCTTTCAAGAAATAGTTTCTACTGCGCGTCCTTTACGTATTATTAGGCGAAGTTTTTCTCTAGTTTTTCAACACGGTAAATAAGTTCATTGTGTTCGATTCGGCCGACTTTTTTATTGAGGTCGGCCTTGATATCTTCTGTATTTGACCTTACTTCTTTGATGCTCGATTCGACTTTTTCTATTCTTTCTTCCAAACTCAAAAATCCCTTTTGTACCATTGCAGCTAAGTCATCTATTGTTAATTCATTTTTACTTTGATTATTTTTTTCGTCCATTTTTTTCGTCTTTTATTAATCGTTTATTCTTCAATATTTTGACGATCGGCTTGCTGCAAGCTTTACAAAACTCAAAAGATGCGTATCCGAAAATACTGTCGCTTCGTGTCACCTGAAAGCTTTCCGTTCCGGAACTTATAATCTTTTTGCAAATATCGCATTTCGTTATTCTCATATTATAATTATAGCTTTTCAGATATCCAGAGTCAATTGCTACTCATTTTTCCGCTTTTATTTTCGCTTCGATATCGCTTGTGGAAAGGGTAATGTCTTCCCTGGGAACCAAAAAAAGTTCACCGCCATATTGGTCTAGGACTTCTGTTTCGACGCATTTAGCGCCGTATTCCGCGCTGTTGGCGTGGACATCGGGCCGGATTTTATCGAGCCAGGGATTCGGAATGAGATCGTCAAAAAGAAAGACGTAATCAACATACATGATCGCCGCCAGAAGTTCCGCCCGATATTTTTCGGGAATGATGGGCCTGCCCGGCTTTTTTTTATACTCCCGCACGGACTTGTCGCTGTTCACTCCCACAATCAAAATATCACCTTTTTCTTTTGCTTTCTCGAGAAGCTGGATGTGGCCGGCGTGAAAAAGGTCGAAAGATCCGTTTGTTGTCACGATTTTTTTGTTTTCTTTTCTGGCCTTTTGGACGATTTCAAAGATTTCGTCGAAGGACTTTATCTTTTCTTTATGGCCCATCTGTTTTGATTATCCTAAGAATAAGTGGTAAGTAAATATTATTTAAATCAACCAACCCTCTAATACTTGGTAGGATAGTAGTAATCGTACCGAAAGCTAGCTCTTTGAAAATCCAATAATATATTTGGCAGCATCCAACATATCTTTGGCGATGTGATCGGCATTTGATTTATGCTTTTGATCGGATCCAGCTTTTCCGGTGAGAAGGAGAATGGATTTGATTTTGAAATTTTTTCCGCATTTCACGTCCGCCCATTTGTCGCCGATGATCCAAGAATTTCCTTTGTCGATTTCGAAATCCCTTGCGGCTTCTTCTAGCATTCCCGAGTTTGGCTTTCGGCAATTTGTTTCTTTTTTGTATTCTCCAATCCCTTTTTCCGGATGATATGGCGAAAAATAGGTTTTGAGGATTTTGACGCCGTTTTTTTTGAGCTCTGAAACGACGTGATCATTGAATTTCCAAAAATCATTTTCGGCATAATATTCTCTCGCTATACCTGATTGATTCGTGGCGATAACGAGTTCGAAACCGTCGGCTTGGAGGAGTTTGAGCCCGGCAACGGCATTTTTTTCGAACTCAAAATCCTTTATCTTATGTGTATATTCGGTATCAACGTTGATTGTTCCGTCGCGGTCAAGGAATATTGCCTTAATCATTTTTTTCAATCCAATTTATGAGCTCTTCCGCGGTCACTACCGAAGTGCCGAATTTCCGGATGGCGACCTGGGAGGCGGCAATGGCAATCTCAAGCGCTTCGGGCATTGTTGCATTGCCAAGATAGGATGCAATCAGGAAGGCAGCCACAGTGTCGCCGGCGCCGGCGACGTCAAATTGCTCTTCGACTTCCTTTACTTTTACGAAGTAAGGTTCTTTTCCGGCCTCAAACAAAGCGGCGCCCCTGCCTCCGCGCGTGATAAAAATATGGATTGGAATTTCTTTTTGGATGATGGCGGCGATTTCATTAATTTCTTCATCATCGCTGCCGTCTTTATCGAAGCCGTTCAAAGCCTTTGCGGTTTCCACTGATTCATTGCGATTGGGTTTCAAATAGAATAATTCCGGCGCCGATATAAGTTTTCTGAATTTCACGAAAGTATCCTGTTTAATGTCTGCGAAAACGGGGACTCTTTTTTCTTTTGAAATGTACACGAGAGCGGAAAATATATTTTCGGTCAGGAAGCCTTTTTTATAATCATGGATTGAGATCACGGGAGGCTTTATCTCTTCAAAAAGGCTTTGGATGTATTTTATAATTTCCATTTCTTTTTCTCTGTTGAGCGGATCGGTATTTTCCATATCGACTCTCGCAACATGTTGTTTTGTCGTTTTGATAGCGGCCAAGCGGAGTTTCAGTGTGGTTTTGCGGGAAGGGTCACTACTGAAATGAGAGATTATTCCGTTTTTTTTGCATTCCTCTTCCAAGATGTCCGAATATCTAATTCTCCCTTTTCCCCCCACGACTGAAACGAGATGAGGAGAAAGCTCGATGGCAGCCATGCAATTAGCGGCATTGCCGGCGCCTCCGGGAAAAAAATGTTCGTCCTGGACGGAAATAATCGGAACAGGGGCTTCTTGAGACAATCTTTCAACTGGTCCGGTGAGATACGCATCCAGCATCACGTCCCCGCAGGAAAGAACCGGCTGGCTTTTGGCTTTCGACAATATTTCCTTGACGCGTTCAATTCTAATCATATTTTTTTGATTATTTCTTTTCAAAAAAGTGCAATTCTATTTTTTCGCACAGCCAGTGGATTATCATTAGGTGCAATTCTTGGATGAGCGGAGTTTCGTCTGCCGGAACTATGATGGCTGTGTCGGCCAGATCTTTTATTTTTCCACCGTCCCGGCCAAGGAGAGCGATGTTAAATACCCCCTTCTTTTTGGCCGATTCCATCGCCTTGAGGCAGTTTCCTGAATTACCGCTGGTACTGATTGAGAATAAAACATCATTTTCGTTTCCGAGACTGTCCACAAAACGCGAAAATATATCGTCGTAGCCATAATCATTCCCGATGGCGGTGGTCGCTGCTAGGTCATAGAGCGAAATGGCTGGGAGGGCCGGCCGGTCGAACGCAAAACGCCCGACAAATTCTCCGACCATATGCGAGGCTTGCGTGGCGCTTCCGCCGTTGCCGCAGGCCAAAAGCTTCCCGTTTTTTTCAAGGGAAGAGGCGATGATATTTTTGGATTTCTCCAGGCTTTCAAAGAAAGGGCTGCTTTTTTTGAGGAGGCTTATGAATTTTTCTGTCTTTTCAAGTTTTTTTAGCATTTTTCCGATTTTTATTTATTTAATCGTGATTTCATCATACAAAATCAGGGGATAAAAAACAAGCCGCAAAACAGGCTTGTGACAAGGCTTTGAATGTATAAAATTTTTTTCAGCTTTTTACAATCGGAAAAGAAACCGTAAAGTGCGAGCCGACTCCCTCGATGCTTTCGACCGTGATATCCCCGTTCATCTTGATGGCCAGTTCCTGTGTGATCCAAAGACCAAGTCCCGTTCCGGGAGCATCCGCCGTCGCCTTGTTTTTGGCGCGGAAAAATTTTTGGAACATGGATTTTTGATGCTCGGCCGAAATTCCGACTCCCGTGTCGGCAACGACAATATCAAGATATTTCCGGTGCCTGATTTTTCCGGAAATTTCAATTTTTCCCTTGAGCGTATACTTGATTGAGTTGCTGATGAGGTTCACCATGATCTGCTTGAGGCGGTCCGGATCGGCGCTGATGAACGGCAGCGGTTCGGCGGAAAAAACGATCTCCAGCTTTTTTTCCAGCGCTTTGGGTTTCATTTCGTTTATGCTGGCAGCAATGACCGGGCTTGGATCAAGAGTCTCCATATTGAACGGAATGCGGTTCTGCTCAAGCCGGGAAACTTCCAGGATGTCGTCGACCAGGTTATCCAGGCGGTTTATGGAAAATTCGAGGTCGGAAATGTACTTCTTTCCTTTTTCGGAAACGTTTTCCGCCTCCTTCTCCTTGAAAAAAGAAAGATGGGCCCGCATGGCGGCAAGAGGTGAGCGGAGCTCATGGCTGGCCATCGAGATGAAATCATCCTTCATCTCGTCGACTTCTTTGAGTTTCGTGAGGCGGACGGCATAATTGAACATCCGGGCGTGATTGAAAATGAAAAGCAGAACGACGAGAATCGAAGCGGCGAGCACCAAGTATGATTTCGAAAAAGTGCGGGAGATCAAATTATCCGTTTTTTGCAGGGAAAAGGTGATTGAAATGATTCCAATCCGGTTTTGGGATTCGTCGTGCAGGGTTTTTTCGATGACAATGACGCGCTGGGAATTTTGGGATTCGCGATGCGATGTCCCTTCCGGCTGAGACCAGGCGATCGATTTATAGAAATCACTGGGAACTTCGGATCCGACTCTTTCAGGGGAAAAAGAAGCGGCTACAGTGAATTTATCTTGTTTTTCATCCGCCGGAAGCAGGATTTCAAGGTTTGAGATCTCATCTTCCCGCTCTTTTATTTCGCTGATCTTGGCTGTCAGCTTTTCCCGGTTCTCGAGAAGTTCCTTATCGATCATCGAATCAAAGACGTTTTCAGTCATGGCGGCTTTGCGCAAAAATTCGGTTTCAACCGTCTTTTCAAACGTATTGAGGATGAAATAGCTGTTGAAATAAAGGGCCAGCGGCATAAAAACCATCAAAGCCAAAGATAAAATGATCGAAGGGTAGCTTTTTATAAAACTCATGGCAAGCCGAAAAGAAGAAGGGGTTTTGCGGGGATTGTCTTTTGTTTCCATTTATTTTTGTTATTGTCGAGCGAAGCGAGAGAAATGTCCCGCCTTGGCGGGATCATTTCCGAGCAAGTGATGACATCAAAGTGGTGAATGCCACTTTATTTCTCAGCCAGATAATCCTTATGAACGGCTGATTCCTTCTTGTGGTGAAAATGATAGACGAGATAAAGACCGATGCAGGCAATGGAGGTAAAAAGTGAAATAAGGATGACGAATCCGATCACAGCCACTTGTTTTGAGCGGGAAGCGACCACGGGCGACTGGACAGCGGCCGTGTTCCTCAGGGCGATTTCTTCGGCGGAAGCTTCTGTGACAGCCTGGGCGGTTTTCACAAAAAGAAAAGGCTCGCTCTTGGCGGTGATATGCCCTTCGTTGTCTGTGATGGCAACGTAGGCTTCGTGCTGGCCGTCATCGAGGTTTTTATCCATCGTGTATGCCCAGTTTCCGTTTTCGTCGGTCATTACCGTGACTATGGTCGGAGTTTCGCTGTATATGTAGATAGTTATAAAGCTGTTCGACAGGCCTTTTCCTTTTAATTGGAATCCTGCTGTATTTTCCGACGTCGCCGATTCAATGGATTCCACTTTGATCAAATCGGCTTTTACTTCGCCTTTTTCCTTCGGGCTTTCAAAAACTATTTTGTCCGGGCCGTCCTTGGCGGATTTCAGGGGATCATATCCGTTTTTCACTTCATCGCCGTCCATATATCCGTCCTTGTCGGTGTCGGCCGAGTTCGGGTCGGTGCCGATCCTTTTTTCGTCCTCATCGGAAATTCCGTCCTGGTCGCTATCAATATTTTTTGAGAGTTTTCCGGCAATGGTCTTATTGGAATCGTCGCTATCGTCATCATGTTTTTTCGCGGTTTCTGTTTGGTTTTCCTCCCTGATTTCTTCTTTTGCGGCCTCAGCCTCATTTTCGTCCACACTCGAGGCTGTAGTCGAGTTGGAAGCTTCGTTCTTAATAAAGATTGTGATCCCGGATCCTTTATATTTTCCGTAACTGTTTGATACTTTTGGGAAGAGTTTGTATTCCCCGTTGGGGATATTCACCGTGTCGATTTCCAATTTCCATCTTCCCGCATCCGTTTTCCGGGCTTTGCCCAGATATCTTTCAGTGAGTGATCCTTTTTTGATGATATAATACTCGACTCCGCCGGCTCCCGGAACCGCGCCTGCGATTACCCGTTTTCCGCTGAGTGAAGCGCCGCCCCGCGGTTCAAGGAATTTATGGTCGGGCGAAATATCAATGTTTCCCGAGTCGCTTTGGGTTGTGGTTGTTTCTGACGTCGAGTCGGTTTGAGTATTATTGGTTCCTGTAGATGTCGTGTCCTGGGTGGCTATTTCGGGATTTTTTATGGTTACAGAAACCCTTGGGGTTTCATAAGTCCACGTGTTTTCAAAAGGAAAATCTGCTCTTATTTTTGAAAAAAGGTGATATCCGTCATTTTCAAGGTCGCCGATTTTTATCCGAGATGTCCATTTATCGCCATCTTTTTTTTCGGCGGGAAAAATTGCTCCATCGGAAGCATCATCTTTTTTCAGCAAAAAATCAATCCGGCTGATATATTCTTGAGGAAACGAGAATTCGATGGTAAAATCTTCCTTGAAAATCTTTCCTCCGTATCCATTCACGATGCTTTTCAGTTTCGATTTGATCGAATCGACATCGGGAAGAGTTTGCTGCTCCACCGAAACGCTATTGGTCGTGAGAACCTGGTCCTCGGCGTAGGAGCTGGGCACGGTAAAAATCTCCGGATAGATGCGGATGATGGCGATGAGGCTCATGAGATAGAACGCGGCCAGTGCGGCCATAGTCCAGGGAATGATCCTCAAATGATGGGAGCTGTTTTTCGCCTTTTGGCGGGAAACTTTTTTATTGGCAATCTTGTGCCTGATTTTTGTTTTTATTTTTTTCATTTTTTCAAAGATACTTATAATTTCGCTCTAATTATAGCATATATTTACTTTATCTTCCAGATAGCCACGGGGATTTTTGCTTCTGCAAATTCAGCCAGCGCCCATTTTTTCTCGGACGGAACAAGAAAATTATTGCTAATCGTCTCGATGCTTTCCGGAGCCTTTCCTTTTATGATTTCGGCGTACCACATATCTTTTTCAATCGGGGGAGTGATCAAATATATGTTTTTATAGCGCTGCTGGTCGATATATTTCAAATCTTCCGAATTGAAAAAATAAACGGCTTTTTTTCCAAAGATCGAGCGCATCGGTTCGCTGGCGAGCGAATATCCGCTTCCTGTTGCCAGGCGGTCGACCAGAACAAGGTCATCCGATCCGAATTTTTGGGATATTTTTTCTACTTGGGAAAGCAGATCCTTGTTTTCGGAGAAGTTGATGAAACGCCAGCTGACAGCCGTATTTGCTAAAATAAGCATCAAAAGGACGATGTATAAAAATATCTTATGGTAAAAGAATTTATTCAAAATATAAACAGAATAAAAAATAAGCACTGGAAAAACAGCAAAGACAAAGCGGCGCAGGAGCCAGGGGTCGTCAAGCGTGATTTGCGGCGTGAAAAGATAGAAAAAAGCCGGAAAAAGGATCAGTAAAGGAATTAATTCGGTTTTCTGCCAATTTTTGCGGATATTTTTTCCAAGCCAGATAATTCCGGCCAAGCCGATGATAAGGTAGGTAAAGGCGTTGTAGTTGAAAAATATCCGAATGAGGTATGCGTAAAGGTTTGTTGATGGCGTAGATTCTTTGGCTGAATTTGAAACAAATGCTTTTGCGAGATTTTTCAGGCTGTCAGTGAGGGCGGGAAAATTGAGATAGAGGCAGGCGATTATCAGAAAGAAAGAGCCGATCAGCATATATCTGTTGAATCTTTTTGGCATTTCGACGGCTTTCTTTTTTTGCAGAACGAAGATATATGCTATCGCCAACAAAAAGAAGATTATTCCTTCGATTCTTGTAAGGGCGGAGAGGCCGAAAGCGGCGAGTGAAATCCAAAGAAAGGCTTCGTTTTTTCTTTTTGCGAAGTAGATCAGAAACAAAATACCCGTCCAAACAAGAAAGAGCATATATGTCTCCGTGAGCGTGTATTTGGCGAACCAAAGAAAAGGGAAAAAGGTCGCGGCGATGAGGAATCCGAGGAATGAAACTCTTTTGGGAAAAAATTCCTGAAGGATCAGCCAAAAAGACACCAGAAACAAAAATAGGGGTATAAAATTGGCATATTGGATTCCCTTGAGATCAAAGATGCCATAGGCCGAGGCCAGATAGGACGTGTAGGCCACGGGAAATCTCGAGATCAACTGGCCGCTTTTCGCAAAGTCGAATCCCGGGAAATTGAGCGATCTTCCGGCGCCGTATTTCTGGAAAAGGCCGTTTGAAATAGGTGTGAAAACCTTGAGGCTGTTATTTTTTGAAAGGCTTATGGCCGCCGTAGAAATGGCTCCCTGATCCCGTCCGCCGAAAACGGTTGGAGTGGCGAAATAGCAACTTGCCAGCGAAACAAAAAGCGAAATGAAAAAAACAACGGGGAATAGCTTGCTTCTTCCGAGTTCAAATTTGATTTTGCGGGCCAAAAAAATCGCCAAGGCAGCAGCCAGGATCAGTGAGATTGTGATCGAAGCGGTATAAAAAAGGCTCAGAGCGGAAAAAAAGAGCATCAGCCAGCCAAATATGAGAAAAAATACGACCAAGTCCAAAAAAACCGTATGTAATGGGCATTTTACCTTTGGCTTTTGTTCTGAGGATTGGCTCATTTTCTTTTTGACAGATAATTATTAATGTTATACAATAAAAAATCAAAAAAGACAGAAAAACTCAATATTGCGGGAGGAAAAAGGCAAAATGAGACCGACTGATATCGTGGCGCTTTTTCGCCAAACTCTGTCCGGCATTTTCAAGGGAGAACCAGATCCCGAAAAAGTGCTCAATCAGGTCCTTTGCGAGCTCGTCAGGAGGGGATTCGAGATGGAGAGCTTTGAATCCTTCGGCTGTCCGGGAATAAGGGGAAAACTGGCCATTTTTCCGGAAGTACACGTCAATTTGTCAGTGGATGAAAACGGGGACGATATGCACGGCGGTATTCATCTCGATAGAGAGAAGGAATATCTGAAAGTTGCCAGGATCTTTGGCCAGAAGAAAGTGGCCCGGATTGTCAATTTCCGGTCCTATCCGCTTTCGGAAATTCCGAGCGAGATCGCCCGGTTGGTTACGGCCGATGCCCTGGAGCTTGGCAAACTGCTTTCTGAGGCGCAAAAAAACGAAGGGATCGAGTATCAGTGACTGCAGAGGTCTCCTGGCTACGGGGCGCGATGTCTGAGATATCGCCGCCCCTTATTTTTAAATCAGCAAACGTTGCTATAATCCTTACTTTAAGCTACCATAAAAATATGAATGAAGACAACCAAAAGCCATATTTATCAGTCGTAGTTCCGGTTTTCAACGAGGAGGGGAATGTGCGCGAACTGCACAAAAAAATCGTCGAAGCCTGCCAGGCGCTCGGAAAAACTTTCGAGATTGTTTTTATCGATGACGGAAGCACAGACAAGACCAATGAGATCTGTCGAACGCTTTCGCCGCTCAGACTCATCGTCCAGCGGAAAAATTTTGGCCAGACGGCAGCGTTTGACGCGGGGTTTAAAAACTCAAATGGAGAAGTTGTGATCACGATGGACGGCGATCTTCAAAATGATCCGGCCGATATCGGAAAATTGCTCGAAAAAATGAATGAGGGATACGATGTCGTTTCCGGATGGCGCAAAGACAGAAAAGACAAGTTTTTCAAAAAATTCAATTCCCGAATGGCAAATGTATTGCGCAAAGTCCTCATTGATGACGGAATTCACGACAGCGGATGCAGCCTCAAGGCCTATAAGCGGGAATGTTTTGACGATTTGGACCTGTTCGGTGAAATGCATCGCTTCATACCGGCCAATCTCAAGGTGCAGGGATTTTCGGTTACGGAAATTCCGGTGAGCCATCATCCGCGCACCCGCGGGGTGACGAAATATAACTGGAAGCGGGGAGTAAAGGGAGTTGTCGATATGATTTCTGTCTGGTTTTGGAAAAAATATGCCAATCGGCCGCTTCATCTCTTTGGCGGCGGAGGACTGGCTGCTTTCGGACTTGGTCTCGCGCTGACAGCTGTCCTGGCTGTAGCGAAATTTGCCTACGGAGTCAGTATGTCGGACAAGAACTGGCCTTTGGTCGCCATATTTCTTCTTTTGACGGGGATCCAGCTCTTCATTTTCGGTCTTCTGGCTGATATTTCCACGAAAAACTATTATAAAGCGCACGGGGGGATGAATTATAAAATAAAAGAAATCGTGGAAAATTGAAAATATGAAGGAAAGAATAATCACAATTCTCTTTTTTTTTGGCATTGTCATTTCCAGCTTTTATTTCGGCTTTCAGCGGCTTGAGAATTTTTCCGGGGTGGACGAGCCGTATTGGTCGTACGGGAGAGTCCCCAGCTTTTGGAAAAACGTAAAGGAAAAAGACTGGAAAGACACCAACATATCGGACAAGCCGGGCGTGCCTTTGGCGATTGTTTCCGGCGCCGGATTGCTTTTTATTGACGGGAATCCGAAATCGTATCAGGATCTGCGCTACGAGCCAAAGACCGAGGACCAGCTCCAAAAAATACGGGACATATATTTCTTTCTGCGCCTGCCTGTTTTTCTTTTTACCCTGGCGTCGCTTCCTCTCTTTTATTTCCTCATCAAAAAACTGCTGGGGAAAAATACAGCCAGATTTTCAATCCTGCTGTTTGGCCTCTCGCCGGTACTTTTGGGAATTTCCCTCATCATCAACTCGGACGCGATGCTTTGGATTTTGACGGGTCTTTCCACGCTGAGCCTTTTTGTCTTTCTCAAGGGCAATGAAAAAAAATTTCTGGTACTTTCGGGGTTCTTTCTCGGGCTTTCGGTTATCACAAAATATGTCGCCAACATCCTCTTCGTCTATTTTTTCCTGATATTTTTTCTGGAATATGTATTCCATGCGCATCGGCATACCCCGATTGCAAAATACCTGAAGCAGGCCCTGTGGAACTACGCCATCCTCTTCCTGACAGCTATGGCGACGGCCTTTGTTTTTTTCCCCGCGACTTGGATCAGTTTATCCACGCTTTTCCAGGCAACCATCGGAAATAAAGTATTTTCATCCACCTGGCCTTTGTTTGCCGGAATCATCGGCTTTTTTGTCATAGATTCGTTTGTTTTCAAGGCGAGATTTTCAAATGCCGTATTTAGTTTTTTGGCGAAGTACCGGAACGCAATCGCAAAAACAGCCGGGGCCGTATTCTTGCTGTTTGCGGCATTGGTTTTTTTGCATGTATACGCCCGTGTGAACATTTTTGACCTGCAAAAAATCATCGCTTCGCCAAAGGGAATCGGCAGCGGCAATCTTTTGCAAAAATTCGGCGGGGCGGTTTCAGCCGATATGTATACCCTGATGTTCAGTATTTCTCCCTTGGCGCTGTTTTTCGTATTGTTTGCCGCGGTCGGTATTTTTAGGAAAAAAGAACTGAAGCGCGATTCAATAATCATAATTTATATTCTTATTTTTATATTTGTCTTTTATCTTGGCGCGGCTGCCAACAAAGTTGTCGCCATAGTCAGATATCAGATTATGGTGTATCCTTTAATCTTCGTGATGGCTGCAATCGGCCTTTCGCGTTTTCTCGAAGATAAAAAAATCAAAAAATATATTCCGCTTTCAACGGCTTATGCCGCAGTGATCCTCTTGCTTCTTGCCAGCCTGATGTTCGTCAGGCCGAATTATCTCGCATATGCCTCCGAAATTCTTCCGAAAAGCTTCATTGTCAACCTGAAAGGTATGGGAGAGGGGAGTTTTGAAGCCGCCAATTTCCTGAACAATCTGCCTGATGCGCGGAATTTGACGATTTGGTCGGACAAAGGGGCGGTTTGCGAAGCCTTTGCGGGGAAATGCTTCATCGATTTCAATCGGGAAATCTTCAGGGAGAATAAAATCGACTATTTCGTCATTTCAACGGACCGGAGATCGCGCAGCTTCAAAATGGCCCCGGCCGTGCAGAAGCTGGCGGATATCAAAAAAATATATGGGAGCGATAATTATATTTTCAATGTCACCATCGCCAACAACCCCAACGATTTCGTGAGGGTGTTTCAGGCATCGGAATTCCTAATCAATAAATAATTTTCATGCGCGCGGCACAATTCATCGACGAAACCGTCGAAAAAATAGTTGGCCGGAAAATAAATAAAGGTTTTTTGCAATACTTCCGATATTTGATCTGCGGAGGATTTGCCACTGTCACGGATGTGAGCATGCTTTTTGTCTTAACGCATCCTTTGCATATAAATTACCTCATAGCTGCCGCATGCGCGTTTCTTTCCGGCATGGTAGTGAATTATACCCTCAATACGATTTTGGTTTTCAAAAGCAGCGGCCAGATAAAAAAAGAGTTTCCTCTTTTTGCGCTGATTGGCATCGGCGGACTCATCTGGACGGAAATTATTCTTTGGATACTGGTAGACCAGCTTAAAATCTATATTATGTTTGCGAAGATTGTCTCGATCCTTTTGGTTTTGCAATGGAATTTCTTCATGAGAAAAAAATTTGTTTTTGCCGAAGAGAAGACAGCGGCGCAGGAGATTGAAAATCAACCGTGATTAATTAATTTTTTATTTAGAAACATGGCAGAAGAAAAAGCAAAAAAGAAGGTTGCCGTCGTGGGATACGGCTATGTCGGGAAAGGAGTCTATAACTTCTTCAAAGACAAATTTGAAACTGTTTATTATGACCCGCATGTCGAAGGTTCGGCATCAAAAGAAGAGATAAATTCCTGCGATCTGGCGGTAGTTTCCGTGCCGACTCCGATGGGAGACGACGGCTCCTGCAATCTTTCGATTATCGAGGAAACCTTTAAATGGCTTGAGGTGCCCCTCATCCTTGTCAAAAGCACCATTCCGCCTACGACAACAAAAGGTTTGTGCGAAAAGACGGGAAAAAAAATCTGCTTCTCGCCCGAATATATGGGAGAAGGGGGATACTTTGTTCCCTTTTGGAAATATGCCCATCCGACGGATATGAAATATCACAATTTTCAAATCATTGGAGGCGACAAAGAAACTGCTTCCAACATCATGGATTTTTTTGTTCGGGTTATGGGGCCGGAAGCGAAGTTTTATCTCACGGATTCTACGACCGCAGAATTGGTGAAATACATGGAGAACGCTTTTATCGGAACAAAAGTGGTTTTTTGCAACGAATTTTATAACATTGCCAAATCATTCGGGATTGAATACAAGGAATTGCGCGAGCTGTGGCTTCTTGACGAGCGGATGGGACGGATGTTTTCAGCTGTTTTTCCGGAGAAAGAGAAGCGCGGTTTCGAAGGAAAGTGCCTGCCGAAGGATATCAACGCGATCGCAAAAGCCAGCGAGAAATCCGGCTACGAAGCCAAATTCATCAAAGCGGTGCTTGAGAATAATGACAGGATAAGAGAGGAGAATTAGCCTTAACCCAAATCCGGAACATGACCAAAAACATGAAAATACTGACTATTGCGGCGACGCCCTTTTTTTCCAACCGAGGATGCCATATGCGGATTTTGAACGGCGCCAAATATCTTGAGAAGTTCGGATGCAAAGTGAAAATCTGCACCTATTTCTCGGGTGAAAATGTCGGCGGGCTTGATATTGAGAAAATCAAAGAGGTCCGGTGGTACAAAAGAACCGCCCCCGGTTTTTCGTGGGGGAAATTCTGGCTGGATATAAAGCTGATTTTTTTATGCCGGAGGGTTATAAGAAAATTTCATCCGGATGTCATCCACGCTCATCTGTACGAAGGTTTGGGCGTCGGCTATGTCGCAAAAAGGCTGGCTTTCAAAAACATACCCATTGTCACTGACCTGCAGGCGGACCTCAATGAGGAATTCAAAAATTACAATAGGAATAGCCATATAGCCCGCAGGATATTCGTTTGGCTTTCCAAAAGGTTCATAAACCGGTGCGATTGGCTGGTGGTCAGCAGCGAGAACGTGAAGCCGCACATGGAGAGGCTGTTTAAGAGCATAGATAAAATCACCATTGTTCGGGACGGCATAGACTTGGATCTGTTCCGGGATGCCCCGAAATTAACGGCGGAAGAACGGGAAAAGATGGAGGAGATAAAAAAATGGAAAGGATCGGATAAATTGTTGGTATATATCGGAGGATTGAGCGATAATAAGGGGATAGGGGGGCTTTTGAAAAGTTTCAACGAACATGAGGGCCAGCGGGAGGGATGGAAGCTTCTGGTAGGCGGGTTTGGCAGCGATGAGGAAAAATATAAAAAATTTGTCAGCGAAAATAATTTGGGCGGATCCGTTTTTTTCGCCGGAAAAGTGAATTATTTTTCCCTGCCGGCCTATCTGAATCTGGCGGACGCATCCATCGATCCAAAAAGAAGCAGCACGGAATCAAGCGGAAAAATCGTGAATCTGATGGCTGCCAGCCTCCCGATCATCTGTTTCGACAGCGATTTCAACCGGTCGAGGCTAGGAGGGAAAGGATATTTTCTGAAAACCTTTGGTGAATTGGGGGGCATCCTCAAAAAAATTGGAACACGAGAGAGAATTGCCTATGATCTGGACGATCTGAGCGAAGAAAAAGAAATCCGAAAATTATTCGAAATTTTTGACTCACTGAAAAAATAATATGCCAAAGAAATATACCTGCAAAACAGGATTAAAAAAGAATGTCATCAGCAAAAAAATATTTGACAGGGAAATAGATCTTTGCCGGATGCTTTCAAAGGAGAATAAGGGAAAATGCGGCTGGGGGAAATGCAAGGATTGCGGAGTTATTCTGCTTTTAGTTAAGCTGCATAAGGGAAAACTACTTGAAGATCCAGGAGAAATCATGAAGGCAAGGGATAGTTTTTTGAAATAATTTTGTGAATTTTTGTTGATTATGCAAATTGAATACGAGGCGACATTTGAAAATATTGATAAAGATGAAGTGAGATCCCGGCTTGAGAAAGTCGGTGCTAAATTGATCCGGTTGGAGTTTTTGCAGAAACGAGTAACATTCAATCTGCCGAGAGGAAACGAAATAAAAGGAGCGTGGGTAAGGGTTCGAAACGAAGGAGATAAAATTACAATGTCTTTGAAAATCATCGACGGAGATGCTATCCATAATCAGAAAGAGACAACTATAATTGTTCATGATTTTGAAAAAACTATTATGTTTCTAAAAAATATAGGTTGTCAGGAAAAATCTTATCAAGAAACAAAACGAGAACTGTGGGTATTGGACGGGGCTGAAATTACAATCGACGAATGGCCGTTTCTCGAACCGTTTGTGGAGGTTGAAGGAGAAAGTGAGGAAGAAGTGAAAACGGTTTCCGAAAAATTAGGATTTGATTATAGCAAAGCCATATTTTGCGCGATTGGCCATCTGTATTATAGGAAATACGATTTGCCTGAGCACTATTTTAATAATAAAGTTCCAAAATTGTCTTTAACATGAAAAATCCTTTCATAAATATCAAATGAAAACACTCCTCATCAAAACCGGGAAAGCGCTCAATGCCCTGAAGCAGGAAGGGTTGGTTCTTGGCGGGAAAAGAGTGGCGAAATCATTTTTTGCGCAATTCGGCCGGGTCCGTCCGGGTGATATTTTGTTCGTGACAACGGGCGTGGGCGACAGCGCGAGATATCGCGCGCACAACCAGAAAGAGGAGCTTGAACTTCACGATTTCAAATGTTCGGTCACGATCCAGGAAAATCCTTTCCTTCCGAAATACGCGGATAAATTCAAGATCTTCATTTTTCATCGTCCGATTTATACGAATAAGGTTGCAAAACTAATTGATAATGCCAAAAAATCAGGCAAAGAAATCATTTTCGAAACTGATGATCTGGTTTTTGATCCGAAGTACATGCAAAATACGGATCACTACAGGAAGATGAATTCTCTGGAGCGCAAGCAATATGAAAAAGGAGTGGGCGAGGATATTTTGAACGACCCGTATGTAAAAACATGCGTGACCACAACAAATTATCTGGCGAAGATTCTGGAAAATTACGGGAAAAAGATATTCGTTTCGAAGAATAAACTATCGGTCAAGGATATCGAAATAGCCGAAAAGATTCTAAAGGATAAAAATCACCGTGCTCAATCATCGGAAGTGAAGATTGGTTATTTCGCGGGGACGAAAGGGCATGACAAAAATTTCGCCACCGTTGAAGGCGCCTTGCTCCGGATTCTCGAAAAATATCTTCAGGCGAAACTGGTTTTGGCTGGACCGCTCAATATCGGCGAAAGACTTGGAAAATTTCAAGACCGAATTGAAAAATTGCCTTTTGCTCCTTGGGAAAATCATCTTGAAAATATTTCAAATGTCGACGTAAACATCATTCCGCTTGAAAAAGGGGATCCGTTCTCTGAATCGAAATCAGAACTAAAATATTTTGAGGCCGGAATTCTAGGTGTTCCGAGCGTGGCGATGAATAATCAAACTTATCGGGAAGCGATCGATGACGGTGAAGACGGTTTCTTGGCCGGAAATGAAGACGAATGGTTCGAGAAGCTGGAAAAATTGGTTTTGGATGAAAATCTGCGCCATATGACAGGAAAAGAAGCGCGGGAGAAATCATTTCGGGAATTCACTACCAAAAACAGCCACAATAGCGAATATTACGATTATTTGCGATCTAAATTATAAGGTGAGCACAAAAAATAGAATCTCTCGAGTAGGTTAACCTGATCAAATTTATATTGAAGCAGAACGGGATACCCTCTAAACTCTATTTTTTCATAAACGAAGAATTATTATGATTGAAGCCGCGGTTATTATTGCCAACTGGAACGGCAAAAAATATCTGAAGGACTGCCTGGATTCATTGCGATCCCAGAGTTATAGGGATTTTAGGGTTATTTTGATTGATAACGGGTCAGATGATGGATCCGTTGATTTTCTAAAAATGAACTATCCGGAAGTTATTTTGAAAGAAATAAACAAAAACATTGGTTTCGCGGCGGGTTATAACCTTGGCTTTCGTCTGGCGCTGAAGGACGAAAATATCAAATGGGTCATCGCGCTTAACAATGACACGAAACTCGATAAGGATTATTTGCGGGAAGCAGTGAATTGCGCCGAGCGCCATCCCGATGCCGGATCAATCCAGCCGAAAATACTGAATTTTTTCAATCCTAATAAATTTGATTGCGTAGGAATCGAGATCACAAAAGACGGGACGGCGCATAATCGCGGTTTTGGTGAAAAAGATAAGGGTCAATTTGAAGACGAGGCTGAGATTTTTGGAGCCAATGGCACTGCAGCGATTTATTCCAAAAATGTGCTGGAAGCAATAAAATATCCCACAGAGAATTTTTTCGACAGAGATTTTTTCGCTTACTATGAAGATGTCGACTTGGCCTGGCGGATGAGGCACTTGGGGTACAAATCATACTATTGCCCCAGCGCTGTCGTTTTTCATATGCACAGCGGAACTACCGGAAGATTTTCAAGCTTCAAGGCCTATTATCTGCATCGAAATTATTTTTTTGTGTTGATAAAAAACTATCCCTGCTGCCTGATGGCAAAAACTCTTTTTATCCGGTTTTTTGAATATATTCGATTGGTGTATAATGCGGTTAGCGGAAAAAAGCGAGAACAAGAATTTGTGGGCGGCGAAGGGAAGTCAAAGGTCGCAAAAATCATACTAAGGGCCTGGTGGAATGTGGTGAAAAATTTACCGCAATTAATGAAAAAACGAAGGAGTATTCAAAAACAAAGGATTATTGCAGTCAAAGATATGAAATTTTGGATCAAAGGAAAAAAGGCTTGATACGAATATTTATATTACAAGACAGTTATGAAAAAAATATTGTTTATTTCAGCCTTAGCCTGGGCATCAATCTTCTCCGTTTCGCAGGCGGAGACGCTCAAGGTTGGTTTTGTGGCGGACTGGGAATACGGCAAACAAAAAAAATATGACCATAAATATCCCTCAAAGGCGAAAAAGTATCTCAATAGGGCGGTCAATTATTATAACAGCACTTTTATGCCGGACGTCGTGATAGGTGGCGGAGATTATATTCTGAGCCGGGGAGTCAAAAGCAAGAAAGCCAAAAAAGATTTAAGAACTGTCAATGGAATTTTCAAAAGGGCCAATGCCAGGCGACTATACTGCATTGGTAATCACGATCTCTTTAAGATGTCGAAAAGTAGCATCCGGGAAATTTTGGAGATGGAAAATGATTATGCGTTCTTGGATATCAATGGCTTCAGGCTGATAACTCTCGACACCAACGACAACGCTATCGGCGCGGGGAGAATCCCTGATGTAGAAAAAAGTTGGCTCAGAGAAACTCTGAAAAGTGACCTCCCCGTCATTATTTTTTCCCATCATAGTCCTATTGATACTCCAAATGAGTCGTCGGGAGGAGGAACCAGGGTTAATTTATTTGAATCCGGAACGATCAGAAGCATCCTTGAAGAAAAAGGAAATGTTGTTGCGGTTTTCAGCGGTCATCGCGCCATAAACTACTCTCAGGAAATAAACGGCATTTCTTATGTAATAATAAATAATTTAGTCGACAAGAAGGCTCTGGGGAGTTTCGCGACGATTGATATCAGCAAAAGCGATGAAGAAGTCGTATCGGTCCATGTTAACCAATATGGAAACAGGCCTGCCAGTTACGATTTTTCGAAAACAATAATTTCGGACTAAAAAATGAAAAATAAACTCAAGCTATTTTGCTACGCGTTGATTTTGGGATTAATGCCAATCGCTACCAGCGATGTTTTCGGCTCGTCTGCGCTTTGGTCGGATGTTTCCGGAGGCAACGCGAAATATGGCCTTATAAGCCTAAAAAGTGGTACAGAAACGAATATCGCTGTTTCGAATGACGGCAAGGTCTATGCTGCCTTTCAGGACAAAGCAAAAAACAATAGGGCGAAAGTAAGAATGTTTAATGGAACAAATTGGCAAGACATTTCCGATGCCCAAAACCCTAACGGCTGGGTGAGCGCGAAAAGAGGCGGAAATCCGACATTAGAAACGGATAGCGAAAATGTTTATGTGACGTTCACGGATTATGGAGACAGCAAATTGAGAGCAAAGGTAAAAAAATGGAATGGCAGCACCTGGCAGGATCTGGCCGATGAGCAGCATTCGAATGGATATATCAGTGATTTGCGCGGATTCGAACCGGCATTAAGTTTTGATAATTCAAAAAATTATTTGTACGCCGCTTTTCGCGATGAAGCCAGCGGAGAAAGAGAAAAGGTATTGAGATGGAATGAGGGTTCCGGATGGCAGCCAGTGACCGACGGCAATCACTCCGAAGGCCTTGTCAGCAGTTCGGTGGCAAGTGAAATTGATATCATATCCTCAAAATTGGATGACAGCATGTTTGTGGCGTTCGAAGACCGTTCAAATGGCAATAAGATAGCCGTAAAAAAGTGGAATGGTTTGGAGTGGCAGTCTTTGTCTGATGAAAATCATTCAGAAGGAATTGTCAGCTCTGCTGCCGGTTACAGCCCTTCAATCGACACGGACCACCTGGGTAATCTGTATCTTGTTTATACCGGAAAAAATGAAAAGAACACGTATATTCATAAATGGGATGGAGATAGATGGGAAGATTTCGCTGGAGGAGTGGCTGTCCGGGGAAAAACAATCGAAAGCACCATTTCGGTTGATGGAAGAAATTATATGTATTTGGCGTATTCCCAGAAAGCTAAAGGCGCATGGAAAGTCAGAATGAAGGTCTGGAACGGTTCGCAATGGGTTGAGACTAAAGTGGGGAAAAGCAATAATATATCAAGAGGTAAAGGAAAGGGGGATCCGTCACTGGTAGCTTTTGAAAACAAATTATACATGTCGTTTACTGACGCGAGAAACAAGAGTAGAGCGAGGGTAAAGATGCTGAACTTCGAATGATGGCTGAATTTATAAGAAGAAACTACAGGGTTATTCTTTTTGGGGCCGTGATATTGGCTGCTGTTTTTTTGCGGACCTATTATTTTCATGACTGGCTTTTTTTCAAGATGGACCAGGCTCGCGATGCCATGCTTGTAAATGAAGCCTATCAGAACGGTCCGGGGAGTTTACCACTTTTGGGGCCTAAAGCAGGCGGTACTCATGCCAATGTCGGGCCGGCATCGTATTATTTCCAATATATTCCAGCAGTTATATTCCAGAGCAACGAACCGGATGTGATGGCCTATTCCGATCTTTTTTTCTCGATTTTTTCAATTATTATCCTATTTTTACTCCTCAAAATATATTTCAGTTCCGGTTGGTCAATGCTACTGGCCTCTGCTTATGCTCTTTGTTTTCTCGGCATCCAATATTCCCGTTTTGCATGGAATCCGAATTCGTTGCCCTTTTTTAACGTCTTATTTTTTTATTCGCTGCTGAATATTTTCGACAGCCAGGTAAAATATCGCCTGCGTTGGGCGCTTCTGGCGGGATTTTCTTTCGCGGTCTCCACTCAGCTTCATTTTCTGTCTTTTTTCACTTTGCCGCTTATAACTTTGGTCTTTCTTTATTTTAACCGGAAAGAACTGAAGCGGCGCTTAAGTTTGAAAATAATCTTGCTTTTCATATTAATGGTCGTGGTTATTTATATTCCGGTTTTCGCGAATGAGATTCAAAGCCACGGACAAGCGACCAAGGAGTTCATAAAAGCGTTGCAAAGTAAACCGGACAGCCACTCACTCATCAAGAAAATATTTCGTGATGTAAGATACTTCGGTCAGAACCTGTTCATTATTTTTACCGGATATATAAGCAAAAAAACAGAACTGATAGGATCGGCCATCGCCTGGATATTTTTCGTAATACCTGCCCTTGTTCTGAACTTTTCTTTCTGGAAAAAAGAGAAAGATCAGGTGAAGAAAAACTTTCTGCTCATCACGCTGATTTGGTTTCCGGCTTATTTTTTGGCGTATATCCCGATAGCCTATGACATCCGTCCCCGTTTTTTTCTTCCCATGCTTTTTCTGCCTTTCGTGTATCTCGGATATATTGGAAAGCATATTCTTTCAGTGAAAATACCTCTTTCCAAAGTCCTTGTTGTTTTTTTGATAGCTGCCGTGATTGGAGGAAATATATTAGGAACGATTTTGTGGTTTTCGGAGATAAAAGATTCCCAAATAAAGGGTGTCTATCCGTCACGGACGATAATCCTCAAGGCGCAAGACGGCATTGTCTTATGGCACCTCGATAAAGCAACTGATTTTATGATAGAAAAATGCGGATCAAAAAATATTTATTACTATTCGAACTCGGAATATAAAAGACCGATAAAATATCTTCTTGGACTTGGTGGGGCCATACCGAACTCTGTGACGAATATGAAACAGGGGACAGACGGATGTGTTTTTGCGACATATCTGACCCGCGCGAAAAACCTAAAGCTCCCACAGGCGCTTTCCGAAAGGTTTGAAGTAACAAGTATCCAAAAATTCGGAGCAATTAGCATTGCCGAAATGTCCCTGAAAAGAGAATGGGGAGGGAAGGATCTCGGACTTAAAAAGCAAAATGATGAAGACACAGTAGAAAAAAAAGAAAGGATATATTGGAAAGATCTGATGGATTAATGTTAACTTGGACTGGAAAAAAAGAAGGCGATAGGATAAAATACTCATAGCTCAATATTATCTTATGAAAAACGGCCAAATTTCCGTGGTTGTTCCTTGTTTTAATGAGGAAAAAACAATTTTTAAAAATATCGGGAAAATAGCGGATTATCTGTCGCTTCGCTTTGAGCATTGGGAGATTATTGCGGTCAATGACGGAAGTGCCGACCGGACCGGGAATGAGCTGCAGAAAATAAAGCAGGGGACGAATATAAAAATAATCAACAATTCGGAGAATCAGGGCAAAGGCGGAGCGGTAAAAAGCGGGATTCTGGAGAGCTGTTATGATACAGTAATGTTTTTGGATGCCGATCTCGGTATACCAATCGAAGAGCTTGAAAAGTTTATGATTGAAATTAGAAGTGGTTATGACCTGGTGATAGCTTCTCGTTTCGTTCCGGGACTCAAGCTTGTCCGTCCGGTGCAATGGCACCGAAAGATAATGGAAAAAGTTTTTCGGTTAATGAGGATGCTGATCATCAATGACCGGAATGTGAAGGATACCCAATGCGGATTCAAGGTTTTCAAGAGAGAAGTGGCGATGCAAATATTTTCAAGAATATCAGTAAAGCGCTTTGCCTTTGACGCGGAATTGATATTTATCGCCAATAAGCTAAAATATAAGATAAAGGAGCTTCCAATCTCTCTCCAAAATCCGCCCAACAGCCATGTCCGGATTTTCAGGGATCCGTTAAATATGATGTCCGATCTTCTGCGAATCAGAGTGAATGACTGGAAAGGGAAATATAAATAGAATATCTAATATCCAATAAAAACCCCAAGCTCAAATCTGCACGAAATGAACTTCGGTCAGACGGGTGTTGAGATTCAGGTTTAGGATTTAAGATTTTATTGGAAATTAAAAATTTAAGCATGAATGTGAAATTTTTTAAAAACGAAAATTTCAGAATAATCTTTTTCTTTGCTATTTTATCCATTATTTTCACCTGGCCCGTGGCTTGGCATCTTTTTTCGTCGGTTGCCAGCTCCGGCCCGGATACCATGCAGGTGATCGGAGTTGCCGGAAACCAGGCGAATGTGATTTCCGACCAGGGTCTTTTTCGCGGGACATTTGAACTCATCAAAAGATCCGAGTTCAACCTGCTTACCATATACGCTTATTTCCAGCTGATATTGGGAAGGGTTTTGGGATATAATCTGCTCTTTATTCTTTCTTTCGTCCTTTCGGGTTTTGGAGCCTATCTCCTGACAAACTACTTCACTAAAAATAAGCCGGCTTCCCTGATTGCGGGAATAATTTTTGCCTTTTCACCCTTTCACATACATAACGCGATTAGCACCAATGTCGGAACGATGCACCAGGAGTGGCTGCCTTTTTTTGCCCTTTTCCTCTTCAGGTTTTTTGACGACTTCAAACTGAAAAATTTTCTCTTTACAGGCCTGTTTTTTTTCCTCATCGGCTTTACCGAGCACCAAATGCTTGCTTTCACGGCAATATTCATTATCTTCTTCCTGCTTTATAAGATTTTTACTCAGCCTAAAGTATTTTTAAGAGGGAAATTGTGGCTTTATGTCATCACAAGTTCCGCAGTATTCGCAGTTTTATTTTTTGTGATGTTCCGATCGCTTTTCAGCATTGCCGGATCCGACAATAATTATCTCAATGCCGGACTCAAATCAGCCGTCAAGTATTCGAACGACGCTCTGAGCATTTTTGTTCCGCCGAGTTTCCACTCGATCTGGCCGAATGCTTTCTCCCACCTCCGCAATCAATTCGAACGGCGCTCTGACAGTACTTTTTCTGCCTATATAGGATATGTAGTGCTGCTGCTGGCGCTAATCGGAATCGTCTCCGTCGTTCTGCAGGCATATAGGCTTAGGAAGAAAAAAATGGAGGAAAAAGAAGCGCAGAAAATGCATACGCGGGGATTTTTTTTCTGGCTTTTGGTCGCGGTCGGATTTTATGTCCTGTCGCTTGGCCCTTATCTGCACTACAAAGGCGTTATTGATCCGCCAGTAAGAATGCCGTACATGCTTATATATGATTATCTGCCTTTTTATGAAAACATCCGGACGGTGGGAAGGCTCTTTGTGTATTCAACCCTGGCTTTTTCCATGTTGGCTGCCTGGGGTATGTTGTTTTTGAGCAGGTATTTCCGAGGAAGAAAAAGTGCCATAGCCGAAGATGTAAAAAGGGGAGAAAGAGGAGAAGAAGCCGGATTAGATCCGGTAAGACATATCTTAACGAAGCCGCTTTTTGCGGTTTTCGGTCTTTTGATTATCATTGATTTTCTCGCTATACCGCTCAAGATGAATAATTTGAGCCATTCTTCTTTTTATGAAAAATTAGGACAGGACAAGGAAAAATACAGCATTTTGGAAGTTCCGGGAAGCACCGACTACGATTTTGCTTCGCGGGATCTGGTCTGGAAAAGTATCCATAGAAAAGATACTGTAAACGGTTATGATTTTGCCCGTGCTACCAAAGATCATTACACTTTTCAGCGGGGAACGCCTATTATCCGCACGCTACTTTATGATTTGCCGGAGGGCGTCAATAGTAATGACAAGGATATAATGAAAAATTCGTATTATGATATCTCCAGTAAAATTTTGAATTTCTACAACATCCGGTATGTGATATTGGATAAGGAGGGACTGAAGGGCGATCCCGAAAAGAATCATCCGAATATGCTTTATCCGGCGAAGGCTTATATCAAAAGCGTAATAAAATGCGCCGATGAATATGAAGATGAATATTTGTACTCATGCAGGACAAACACTGAAGAAAAGTCGGACGGCATGTTCTTGTCCATGGATTATTCCAATCAGCACTGGGTCGGAAAAGGGAAGTCAAAAAACGGGATTCAACGCTGGGGAGAAAGCGGTGCAGGACTGAAGCTTGTGAATATGGCCGGCACGGTTCAAAACAGCCTGTTGTCATTTAACCTGAAAATTGAAAAGCCCCTGAGGATAAAAATATTTTTTAACGGACAGGAAATATATAATAGATACCTGACTTTGATTGGAAAAAAATCCGATATCGAGGCGGAACTTAAAAATATCCAGCCGGGAGAAAATAATATAACCTTTGGCATCTATGCCGCAGACGGATCGGAAATCCATTCGGACAAAAAATCAGATACGGCGGTTATTTATGAGGTGTCCGCGGAATAGATAGTATTTTCGGATAGGTCTTATGATAACCGGGAATCTTGCGGGCAGGTTTTTGAAGACTTGTTTTTATGATAGTCCGGGTATAAAATATACCATATGAGAATAGGGATTAACGCCTCTTTTTTAAGGAAGCCCGACACCGGCATTGGGCAAGTTACGCGCGGTTTTATAAATGAACTTTTGAAATCGAAATCTCATGAAAATGAGTATTTTTTGTATCTAGAAAAGGATGTTGACCTAAAGATGCCGAAAAACTTTCAAAAGCGCGTATTTTCTCCGAAGTTGTGGAAGCGCGACGATCTCATTCGGAAAATATGGTGGGAAAAATATCTGCTGCCCAAACGCGCAGAAGAAGACAAATGCGAACTTTTTGTTTCTCTTTATCAATGTCCGACTATTTTTCCTAAAAATATCAGGCATAGAATGCTGGTTCATGACATGATTCCCAAGATATTTCCGGAATATCTGGATAATTGGAGGAAAAAAATATATGCGCATCTTTCATGGCGAGCGGCAAAATATGCCGATCAGATAATTGCTGTTTCCGAGTGGTCAAAGAAAGACGTACATAAATTTTTGAAAATACCGGAAAATAGGATAAAAGTCGCTTACGAAAGCATAGGAGACGAATTTTTCAAAGTGTCAAATTTCGAAAAAGACAACAATATTCTTGAAAAATACGATATTTTCGGCCGATATATTTTCTATATTGGAGGATTTGATTTTCGGAAGAATATTCCGGAGCTCCTGAAAGCCTATAAAGAAATGATCGATAAGAACGACATCAGGGATGTCTTCTTGGTGCTGGGAGGGGAGGACAAATCCCGGTTTAGCCATCTGTTCACCGACATTAAGAAAGAAATAAATAATCTCAAAATAGAAGATAAGGTCAAGTTGATCGGCTTTGTGGCGCAAGAGGATCTACCGGCCATTTATCGGCATGCGGAATTTTTTGTTCTTCCCACGCTTTATGAAGGTTTTGGCCGCATGGCTTTGGAAGCGATGGCTTGCGGGACTCCGGCTGCTGTTTCGAAAACATCTTCGCTTCCGGAGGTCGGCGGAAATGCGGTGGTTTATTTCAATCCTTATGATGCGGAAGAAATGGCCCGGGTAATGAATAAGCTCTTGCGGAACGTAAAATTGAGAAGCGTGCTTTCGGAAAGAGGTGGAGAAAGGGCAAAAAAATTCAGCTGGAAAAATTTCGCGGAAATCATCCTTAAAATAAAATGATCCCATGGAGCTAAGAGAATTGATGAAAAAAGCAGTTAATGTAAGAAAAAAATATGGTGATCTGGAAATGAAAAAATATGGCAAAAAATGGACCAGCGCCCAAGTTGCCGAAGATTTTGTTGGAGACGTTGGAGATCTGATTAAATTGGTGATGGCGAAGGATGGGATCAGGGAAATTGACAATGTCGACAAGAAGCTGAAACACGAATTATCCGATTGCCTTTTCAGTATCTTTGTTTTGGCGGATAATTATAACATCGATCTAGAAGAATCTTTTATAGAAACAATGAATGATTTGGAAAAGAAAATAGTAAAAGACTATGTTTGACATTGAAAATGTTGTAAAAAATATAAAGAAAATTATAAGAAAAGAACTCATCATCCTTTGGATTTTCAGTTTTATTTTATCTTCTGCCCTCGTCGCACTATCGCTAAAAAACAAATTTCCGCTGGGAAAAGGAGATTTCGTATTTCTTTCCATTTTAGCATTGCTTGTTTCCCTTTATCGTCCGAGATGGATATTCTTTCTATTCGTAGGTTTGATCCCGATTGATAATGTCATCCTTGTTTCCGGATTTTTGCCGATGCAATTGCGGCCTTATCAGTTTTTGGAGGCGATACTCTCGACAGCTATTATAATCCTTCTCGCCGCCGGCCGGTTAGGATTCAGGATTTTGAAGCCTGTCTGGCAGGATTATTTGGTTTTTTCTCTTGTGCCGCTCAGTTTTTTATCTGTCATAAATGCTTTTAATAGGGACATCAGCATCAAAAACGGACTGATACTTATGTCTTTTATCGTCCTGTATTTTCTGATAAGAAATTTTGTGAGAAGCCGGAAGGATCTGGGGAAGATCGCCTTCTTTTTTTCAGGATCGTTTTTGGCTGTTTCCGGATATGGATATTTTCAGATTCTGGCTGATAAGTTCGGAGCAAAGTCTTTTGAGGTGATGTTTGGGCGGCCCAATTCGACATTTACCGAGCCGGATTGGATGGGAGTCTATTTATGCTTTGCTTTGGCGGTATTTTTATCGCTGGCTTATTTTTTCATCAGGCAAAAACCGGAAAACAGTCAAAAAAACAGATATATTATTATCTTGCTCTACAGCCTGGTTTTTCTGGATATCGTGCTTATTGTTTTGTCACTATCCCGATCAGCATGGCTGGCTGCGGCCGCCACATTGCTTTTTTTCGCATTTTTTTCCTTTTTGAAAAAGGAGGGAAAAAATACCGGAGGCAGCGATGGCGTGAAATCGGCGGCAATAGTCTGCGGAATAGCCATCCTTTCTCTTGCAGCAGTAAGCGCCGGAAAGCTTTCCAAATTTGATATTTTTGACCGGGCCCGTTCGACAGCTACAAGCGAACAGAAAATCACCATTGCCTGTAAATATAGCGGAGAAATTCCAGGGGAAGTGGGCAACATTGAAGATTTGCCTAAATTCGGCTGCCGGCATATAAATCTTGAAGAAATTGAATCATATAAATCGCAAGGAATGTTCGTGACCGAAATTTTTCGCAAAGATCCAAACGTGCAGACCCGGAGCGTCATTTATCAGAAAAGCTGGGAGGAAATAAAAAAGCATCCTGTCCTAGGAATCGGCTATGGCAGCATGACCCAAATATTGGGGGTCGATTCAAGAGGGGCAGGGCTGAACGAAAGCAATATTTTTCTCCAAGTTTGGGCGGGAAGCGGGATTTTGGGACTGATTTCCTTTATTATTTTGATTGGCTATATAATTATAAATGCTTTGCGTCGGATTTCGCCAATATGTCCTATGAACAAATTCATCGGCTGTCCTGTCGTCAAGGATAATTTTGAAATGTCAGCGAATTTGTTTTTATTTTTGGGCATTGTCGCTTTGATAATTCCTAATTTATTCAATGCCGGGCTTCTTTTGGGGCTTACCTGGCTGGCTTTCTCTGTATTCGTGTGCATTTGGGACTTGCACGCTTAGATAATAAGTTATACCTTAAGTACAAGGGAGGGTAAAAAGGGGCAGATCCTTAAAACTACTCGGCAAACCATTATTTCGTGTTAACTTTCCGCTAAGGAGGATAGTGAAAATATGCCCGCAAAAGACAGGCGAGAAGTACTGATAATTCCACTGGCCGATTATGACCCTGTTCTTCCATATCAAAACTGTCCCACGGCGGTTCCCATCAATATAACCGCCAAGGTTTTGGACAAGCTGATGAGAAGGAAGAACGGCGACGGCTTCATTCACGATGTGTTCCTGGTTCATCCGGATTTTTCTGACAGCGCTACCCGGCCGGAGGCTTCCATAAAAGCTATTTTGCGCCATGAGCAAAATATTGCCCATGACGAAACGGCTTTTAGCGGAAAATTCCGGGTTCTGAAGGCTAAGGGGCCGGATGTCCTGGATAATTTTGAATCCATCGGAGTTATGCCGGTTGGCGAAGTCATTTCTTCTGCTGACGCCGAAGCCTTGAAGGCGAACGAGTGCTGTGTCCTGAAGCTGGATTCGGGAGAATCGGTTCCCAGGGTTGTCTTGGCCGCATATAAAATCCAAGATTCCGTTCTGGTTAGGGTTCCTAACCCCTACAAGATAGACGGGAAAATCAGCCCTTTCACCGCCGAACTGGCTTTTGCCAGGTTCCTGCTTCATGACAGCTCTCTTTACGCCGTAACGCTCCTGGGCGCGGCGGGGACTGGAAAAAGCACTATGGCAATTCATGCGGCCGTAGAGCTCCTGCTGGCTGGGGAATTTTCCTCTATCGAGATATATAAGTCCACCCACCAGGCCAAGGGCCAGCCTCCAATTGCCGCCGTTCCGGGAAATGCAAGTCAGAAATTCGCCGATTTCCGAAAGCCCGTCGAAACGACTCTGAGCAAAGTTCTTCGGGACCTTTCTCCCCGTATCAAGGCGTGCTCCATTGGCGCCAAGCCTCCGTCCAACGGGAACAAGGGGAAGTCCGGAGGTAAGCACGAACAGGAAAGGTCCTATGGCGGACTTCCAATCCAGATTCTGTCTCCTGCTTTTTTGAGAGGAGAAGATTTTAAGAAAAAGTGCATTATCCTGGAGGAGGCTCAGAATTTCACCTCGGGGATGATTCTTTTGGCAGGCTCGCGCCTAGGGTCCCGCAGCCGGCTCTTTGTGGTTGGAGACCAGCGTCAGGTCGATAATCCAACTGTCGACCAGAAAAGCAACGGGCTCACTGATATGATAGGGCGGATGCAAGGCCGTGAAAATTACGGCCAAGTCGAGTTGACTACCTGCCTTCGCAAAGGCGCTGCCAAGATGTTCATTGATGCCTACTACAACACGTAAAGAAGCGAGAAGAAAAACCGAGAGAAATGCCCTTGAGCTTACGAGCCCCGGGGCATTTTAATTTGGGCACGCGGATCTATTTGTCTATTTCCGGCAAAAAAGATACTATATATCTAGCTATGAGAATCGGAATCGACATTCGGGTTATTGGAAAAAATCGTACTGGAGACGAGGTTTATTTTTTTAATTTAGTGAAAGGCCTGGCAGAACTCGACAAGAAAAATAATTATTGTCTTTATACCGATCGTGACCCGGAAAATGATGCCGAAATGTCGAAAGAGATTGAAAGACTTGATCTCGGGCCGAATTTCAAGGTCGAGTTCGTCCGGAGCACGAACCGCTTTCTTTGGAACCTCTGGCATCTTCCGATGTTTCTCAAAAAAAATCCGGTTGATATATACCATACCCAATACATTGTTCCTTTCTGGCTTCCAAAAAACATAAGGCTAGTGTCGACAATCCATGACATTTCTTTCAATTACTTTTCGGAATACATAAAAAAATCGGATTTATTTTTTCTAAAAACATTGATTCCCAGAAGCATCCGAAAGGCTGACAGGATCATTGCGGTTTCTAAATACTCCCGGGATGACATCATCGGTTTTTATAAAGTTCCGGCGGAAAAAGTTGAATATACATATAATAGCGTTGATTTTCATCTCTTTAATCAAAATTTCTGCCAGAGCCAAAAAGAAGCTGTGAGAAAAAAATACGGCCTTCCTCAGAACTTTCTGCTTTATATCGGAACGCTTCAGCCAAGAAAAAATATTCCGGCCCTTATCGACGCTTTTGGAATCCTTGAAAAGGAATATGACCAAAAAGACCTCAAGCTGGTTGTCGCCGGAAACAGAAATGCCCGTAATTTTGATCGAAAAATCGATGAAGCCATTGAAAGCGAAAGGCTCCATGACGGGGTCGTATTTCCAGGATGGATCGATGAAGAAGATAAGCCGGATTTATACAAGCTAGCAGATTGTTTTGTTTTTCCTTCGCTTTATGAAGGCTTTGGAATTCCGATTATCGAAGCTATGGCGGCCGGAACGCCGGTTGTTTCTTCGAATAAAACCTCATTGCCGGAAATAGGGAAAGACGGCGCTTTATACTGCGATCCCGAAAATAGGGAAGAGTTTGCCAAAAAAATAAACCATATATTAACTGACGAGAATATCCGAAACATCCTTATCGAAAAGGGCGTGAATATTGCGAAGGGATATTCGCGGAGAAAAATGGCCGAAGATACATTGGAAATTTATAATAAGCTTAAGTCTGGCCGATAAAAAGGACCCGATCCTTTTTCAAATTTTCTTTAAAAACCAAGGAGGTGATCCCAGTGCCTGATCCCGAAAAAAAGCAATATCTTGATGTCATTTCTGGCGCTCTTGAGGCGGATTCAGGCATCGATCCGGGAATCATTCCCGAGAAAGCGGAGGCAAAAGAAGTTTTCCCAAAAGAAGAGGACGATTTGAGAATCGAGGAAAGAAGCAGTCTGGTCCGTATTTATTTCAAGCAAATCCAGCAGTATCCCTTGCTCACTTTTGAAGAAGAGCAGGATTTGGGAAAAACTATTGCGGGCGTCCAGAACGAAATTTTGACGGCTTTCCGGATGACTCGCTTGACGATGCTGAGCAGTCTGAGAAAAACGGTAAGCGATTACCTTTCCAGCCTGAAAAAAGGAAAAGACTTTCCGAGATCAAGGCAGCAACTGTGTTTTGAAGTGATCTGCCGCCTCAGTGTTCTCATTTCGGGCGGTATCGATCGGATGAATGTCCGAACTGCCGGCGCTGTAATAAGCCTTTTTCAAAAAATCGAAAGGATTTATGCTAAAAAAGAGTATCGGGAGGCCAGGGAAAAGCTGATAAACTCAAATCTGCGCCTGGTTGTCCGCATTGCCCTGAATCACATGAAAAAAGGAAGGGAGCTTCTCGATCTGGTTCAGGACGGCAATATAGGCCTCATGAAAGCGGCAGAAAAATTTGAATACGAAAAAGGATTCAAATTTTCCACTTATGCCAGCCGCTGGATCGTTCAGGCGATGGCGTCGGGGGTTGCCAGGAAAAACCGCCAAATTCATCTGCCTCTTCATATAACGGAGGATATATCAAGGGTGATGGTTTCCATTGCGGATCTCGAGAAGGAATTGGGCCATGCCCCTGATCATCTGCAGATCTCCGAAAGGACCGGTTTGCCGATATTTAATGTCGAAAGGGCATTCGAGTGCCTGAAGATGTCTTTTCTCAGCATAGATGCCCCTCCGAATATCTTTGTGGAAGAAGATTTTTCGGAGATAATCGCGGATAACAGGCCGTTGCCGTTTGACTGCCTGATAGAATTTCAGCGGACCGAAAAAATCCATGAAGCTCTTTTAGCTCTGCCGAACCAGAGAAACGCTGAAATCCTGAAGCTGCGTTTCCAGGAATTCACGCTTGATGAAATAGGAGATGTTTTCAAGCGGACCAAGGAGAGAATAAGGCAAATCGAAGAAAGAACTCTGAAGATGCTGAAGAAACCTCGGTATCGCAAATTACTCGAGGACCTGTGATAAGCGGAGCATAAATATATGCCCCGCTTTTTTATTACCCTCCGTTGTCTAAAAAACTTGATTTATTAGCCAAGATAAGCTAGATTACTTCAATAGAATTGCCTTTAAAAAAGGTATTTTCTTCAAACGGACCTTAAAAAATAATCAATCCGCATAAAAAGGGGGTGATCCCGGTGTCCCATGAATTTTCTCAAGACAGCAATAACGGAGAAGATTTTCCATTGACACTGGGAATTTCCCTGGTCGAAAATGGTGGGCTGGACGCGGCCTTAGCCGGTGAAGATGGGGATGAAGAAGATATTATTTTAGGCCAGGAGCGCCGAGAAATTGAAGCTGATGAAGCCATGATTCCCGATTCCAAAGGCGATCTTTTGGCGATTTATATCGAATAATCCCGCCGGCATCCCTTGCTTTCACCCGGAGAGGAAAAAAGCTCATCGAAACCTTAAAAAGAAGCGATGCGACTGAAGCCAAATTGGCGCGGGAAAAGCTGATCAATTCAAATCTGCGCTTGGTCGTAAAAATTGCATCTGGTTTCCATAAGTTCTGGATGAACAATCTGATGGACCTCATACAGGAGGGGAATATTGGCCTGATGCATGCGCTTAGAAAATTTGATCCGGACAAGGGCGTAAAACTATCATACTACGCCTCCTTTTGGATCAAGGCGTATATTCTCAAGTTCATCATGGAAAACTGGAAGCTGGTAAAAGTCGGCACTACCCAAGTTCAGCGCAAGCTTTTCTATAACCTCAAGCGTGAAAAAGACAAATTGAAAGCATTGGGGTTTGAGCCAAGCTATGAGCTATTGGCTGAAGCGATAGGGGTTTCTCCGGAAGAAGTTGAGGAGATGGACCAGCGTTTGGGAAGTTGGGATCTTTCACTTGACGCTCCATTGAGGGAAGATTCCGATGAAAAGCATGTCAATTTCCTGCCATCGTTCGATCCGTATTTACTTGATGCCTTAGCTGATGCCGAGGAAGGAAAAATGTTTCGGAGGCATCTCGATGAATTTCGTTGGGAGCTAAATCGAAAAGAGGTGAGCATCCTAGACTTCCGTCTTCTGGCTGATGATCCCAAGACTCTCGACGAAATCGGAAAGATGCATGAGATTTCCAAAGAGCGGATTCGGCAAATTGAAGAAAGGCTGATAGAGAAGTTCCGGATTTTCTTGAAAGCCAAATCAGCCGAAGAACGAAAAAAGATAAAGCAAGCCGCGAAAAAATCCGAAAGTGACCATCAAAAAATATCGCGGCAAATCAAAACGACCGATAACGCGGAGGACGCGGTTGAAAATTTCTCCATCAAATGGGTTGATCCTGCGTCGGTTGGTAACGATATTTGTCGAGGAGGTGAGGTAATGCGACCGAAATATGAGAAAAAAAAGCGTGAAATATCTCCGGATCAGATCCTATTTTTTGAGGCCGTAAGAGATGCGAATTTAGCCGACGAAGAGACTGTCAGGAGTCTGCTCGGCCGGATTTCTCTCGAAGCCTTAGGAAAGGAGCTGGATTTTGAAGTATCCATCGATCAACTCGTTCCTTTTTTTCAGGTCTTGAAATTCAAGCACGCTTTCACTCAGCAGCAGGCAAGATGCTTTTTGATTTTTTTTGGAAGAGGCGGGATTTCGGCGGAAAAAATATCTCCATACGTAAATATCTCTCCGGCGAACATATATACCACCAAACAAGGGGCGATCAAAAAGCTGAAGGAATTTGCCAATAAAATACCAGCGGATGCCGGAAAACCCGAAGCCTTCTCTCCTACGCCCAAAGATGCCGTGGGTGATCCTGTTGAGCAGTCTGCAGTCATGAGGCTGCCAGCTCCCAAGATTGATTATCCCGATCCCGAAAAGGCAACTCCGCCTGAAAATATTTCGGAAGCAACATGTCGGGAAAACTGTCCCTTTGCCAAGCTTTTACCGTTCATTGACCTGATAACCAACATGTCCCTTGCTCTAAAGAGTTTTTTGGATAAAATCGATCAGGGGGAAAAATAGGACTAAAGAAAAGGAGAAAAATAACAGGCGGTGTCCGTAAAAGGCGCCGCTTTTTTGTTTTTTCAATAAATTGAAAAACTTGATTAATTAGCCAATATAAGATAGATTAACTCAATAAAGATACCTTTAAAAGGGTATTTTTTTGTAAATATGCTGTTTAACAACAAAATATAAGAAAAGGAGAGTCTCATGAACGGGAAAGATCTAAAAAACCTTGTCCCGGGAATGGGACAAGTCGGATTGGAAGAAAACGGAGACATACTGGATACTGCCGAAGATCAGAGCATGGGTTTGAACGGCGATCTTTTTGCGGGTCAGTCTGACTCCGAAGCGGAAATCGAACCGACTGCCGAAGATCTTCAGGCGATTGAGGAAGATCCCGAAGATTTTTCATTTGAAGATTTGCCTGTCAGCGACAGTCCGATAACGGCTTATTTCAACTTTCTCAGGATGCATAACAATAAGATTCTGAACCGTGAAGAGGAAATTGCCCTGGCTAAGATAAAATCCGGAGACGCGGAAGGAAATCCGGAAGATGCTAGCCAAAAATTGATCGAATCAAATTTGCGTTTGGTTGTCAGCATCGCAAAAAAATATCTCAATCGAGGACTTGCGTTTGACGATCTTATACAAGAAGGCAACCTGGGCCTCATAAAGGGAATTGAAAAGTTCGACTATAAAATGGGATATAAGGTTTCAACCCTTGCTTCCTGGTGGATTCGCCAGTCGATTACCCGGGCTATTTATGACAAAGTGCGGACGATCCGCATTCCGGTCCATCTGACGGAGGCGCGAAACAAGATACGCAGAGCCCGCGAATATTTGATCAAAATAAAGGGGATTCCAAACCCCTCTATCGATCAGATAGCTGAATACGCAGGCCTGAAAATCGAGGGAGTAGTTAAGGCGCTTGAGATTCCTACGGAGCCAATTTCCCTCGAAAATCCGGTGGGCGATGATGCTTTCGATTGCTTGGGAGATTTCATTGAAGATTCCAAAATCAAGCGGCCGGATGAAGCGCTTTGCGATATTGAAGACCGCCATGAAATACTCAATATCCTGCATACCTTGACGCCGAGAGAAGAAAAAATCGTTATGTGCCGGATCGGCCTTTGTCCCGAACTGGAAACTTTCGGGATGGACGGAGTCGAGCATACCCTTGAAGAAATTGGCGCAAAAAGTGATTTCCAGATAACCCGTGAGCGTATTCGGCAAATCGAAAAAAAGGCCTTCAGAAAGCTCCAGCATTCTTCGCGCAGAAAAAGACTGGAGGTGAATTTAGGCTTTGCGGATCCCGAGCCGCCTCGAAAAAAAAGCGCGGCCTGTTGCGCGTCTCATTTTTCTGGAAACGGAACTGAAAATAATGCTGAAAAAGGCGAATGGAAGCAAAAAACCGTTATCCAGGAAATACAAAAACCTGATCCGGAGATCGTCGCGCTGGCGGAAGAAGTTTTTGATTCCAGAAGGCTTTATGGAAAACTGGGGCCAAAAATTCTTGAATTTGATTCTCCGGAGAAGTTAGCGCTCCTTCTTGATGAATGTTGTCTGGCCGGGAGGGAGAGGGCGGTTCTTTTTCACTGCGAAGGAAGGAATTCGAATCTCAACTTAAAAGAGCTTGCCGTGAAATTAGGCATCAAATCCAGCTCCGGATTATCGCATGCCAGAAGAAATGCCTTTGCGAAAATAAACCAAGCATTGCGAAGCAAAGACATCGATGCCATAGGCGATTCGGAAACACTCATTTCCATTGTCGAATCTTTTTGGAAAGAGAAAAGAATTGAGGAAGGCCTTATTGAAATCGATTCCGAACTTTTGGAGCTGGCGGAAAATATTTTTTCGTCGAAAAAGCTTCATAAAAAGCTTGGGCCGGAAGCGGTAGTCATTCAATCGCCTGATGATTTGGCCGTCGCATTGAGATTGTCATCATTATCGGAAGAAAGCCTTTTTGTGCTGTCGAGACGTTTCCAGACTAAAGAGCTGGGATGCGTAGAAATCGCAAGGATCCTGAACTTTAGGAGAACTGACTATGTTTCGACAGTTGCTAACCGGGCGATAAAGAAATTGCGCAAAGTTCTTCAGAACGCATATTTCTTATCCGGCATGGAAACTGCTGCACTAGAGCCCAATCGTATTTCGGAGGAAAGTTCGGCTGATGAGGGAAAGGAATCGGACTTTGCGATCAAATGGGTTGAAGTGGACACGGACCAGGGCGCTGAAATTGTGCCTGAAAATAATATCGTCTATCTTCGGGAAAATAATCTACCTCCAGAAAGACCGATTTCGGGGTTCAAAAAGCTCTATAAAGATCCGACAGCTACGTTACCCAATCTAAAGTCGATTGAAAGGCCATCAACTGTTTCTTCGGCTTCCGAAGAGCAAACAATTGAACCTAAAGCGGCCGGAAAATCCGAAAAAGAAACCGGGATGTCATGTTCGGAAAGCTGTCCCTTTGCCAAGCTTTTGCCGTTCATTGACCTGATAACCGACTTGTCCTTTGCTCTAAAGAGTTTTTTGGACAAAGTTGATCAAGCGGAAAAATAGGACTAAAGAAAAGGAGGAAAATAACAGGCGGTGTCCGTGAGGATATCGCCTTTTTTATTGGCTTGCCTTATTGTATTGCCAACCATAAAGTGATATAGTATACTCATTAAGTATTTATGAAACCGAACTCGTTTTTTTATTTGCACCGAAGTAATATTTCGTAAAAAAGTATGGGAATATTCTCCAGAAAAAGATCAGGCACCCAGGAAGGATTTAAAAAAAGATTTTATAAGAAAAGATGGTTTAAGATTTTTTTAGTAGCCATTCTTTTATTGGTTTGCACAGGCGGGTGGGCGATGTATAAAACAGGGATGACTCTAAGCAAGATTTCAACCAAAGACGGTTTTCTGAAATCCCTCTGGAAAACAATTCCCGGGGTGGGATCGAACGAACTCCAGGGACAAAAAGAAGGGCAAATCAACATCCTCCTCCTTGGAATGCGGGGAAGTAATATGGTTGGCGGAGGACTTTTAGCTGATACAATCATGGTGGTCTCCGTTAGGCCTGAAGAGAATAAAGTGGCCCTTATCTCGATACCTCGCGATCTTTACGTCCAGGATCCGGGAACATCAAATCACAGCAAAATAAACGCCGTTCATGCCTTGTATGAAGAAAAAGGAGAAGGAAAAGGAATGGAAACGATGAAGCAGATCGTTACTGAAGTCACCGGGCTCCCGATTCACTATGTCGTCAGGCTAGATTTCAAGGGTTTTGTGGATTTGGTTGAGACGGTCGGAGGCGTGGATGTATATCTTGATAAACCTTTTTCAGAACCAACCCAATTTGAAGGCGAGGATGCCTTGAATTTTTCACTTCCAGCCGGAAAAAATCATCTTAACGGCCAAAAGGCGCTATTCTTCGTCCGGGCAAGATATACTTCTTCCGATTTTGAAAGAGCCAGACGGCAGCAGCAGGTTTTGATCGCCCTAAAAGACAAATTATTGAGCCTGGGAACGCTTAGCGATTTTGGAAAAGCTAATAATATCATGAACATTTTAGGCAATGACGTCAGGACGGATATGGACATTTCCGAGATGAAAAAAGCCTTTGATTTGATGGGAAAAATCAAAGACCCTCAAATGAAGCAGAAGGTTTTTGACACATCCTCCGAAGGGTTGCTCTATTCCTCCAAGGCTGATACACCGGAGGGAAAAACATATATTCTTCTGCCAAGCGGAGGTAATTATGATAAAATTCACGAAGCCTGCCGAAATATTTTCCAATGATAAATAAGTGATGAACAAAGAACTGTCTATCATTGTTACGAGTTATAAGAACCCGTCGGTTCTCAGGCTCTGCTTGGATTCTCTGAAGAAGAATATTTTCAATTTGAAATATGAAATTTTGGTTCTGGATAGCGTTACGGAAGAGGATACCGAAATGATGATGCGGGAAGAATTTCCCGAGGTAAGATTTTTCCCCCACAAGAATAACCTGGGTTTTCTCCGGCTTGTAAACAGGGGAATCAAAGAAGCCCTGGGAGAATATTTTCTGATTCTGAATGCGGATATAATCATTGAGAAGAAGTCGGCTAATTTACTGATTGATTATCTCAGGAGTAATCCAGAAGTAGGAGTTGTCGGACCAAAGCTTTTGAACTTTGACGGACAACTCCAAAACTCATGCTTTCGGTTTTATACCCCCTTGATTATCATTTATCGGAGAACATTCCTGGGAAAATTTAAGTTTGCGAAGAAGAAAATAAACAGGTTCCTTATGAGGGATAAGGATCATGAAAAAATAATCGAGACCGACTGGATAATGGGATCCGCGATGTTGACCTCGAAAAAGGCAGTGGAAAAAGTGGGCTTGATGGATGAAAAATTTTATATGTATTTTGAAGACGTTGACTGGTGCCGCCGCTTCTGGGAGAGAGGGTTTATGGTGGTATATTATCCCCATGCCCGGATGTTTCACTATCATGGAAAGGGGAGTGCCAGCCAAGGGGCTCTCAAGGCCGTCCTGTTTAATAAGCTGACCAGAGAGCATATAATCAGCGCTGTCAAATATTTTTGGAAATATTTAGGAAAACAAAATCCGCATAAAGTGTAAGAAAGTATATATGAATAACGATAACATGTTAACCAATGCAAATCGAAATAAGTCCGGCTTCCGGAAACACTTCAAGGTTTTTGTCGTTGCAATTCTTTTATGTGTCAGTTTTTATGCGGGCTTTTCCTATTCCCAGTATAAAAATGCGAACTTCGGCCAGTCTGGAGTTCTAGGGGATCTACTCGAAAAAAACCACGAAACGGATCAGCCTAAGAATGTCGATTTTGGCCTTTTTTGGGAAGCGTGGAACCTTGTTAACGAAAAATATGTCGATCAAAGCAAGCTGGATAAGAATAAAATGATTTACGGAGCAATATCAGGTATGATAAAATCCCTGGGCGATCCATTTTCAAGTTTCATGGATCCGGAAGAGAGCAAGCAGTTTTCTCAGGATATGGAAGGGACATTCGACGGGATTGGGGTGGAAATTGGCATGAAAAATGATATACTGACCGTAATCGCACCTATAAGTGGTTCGCCGGCGGATTCTGCAGGCCTTCGGTCGGGAGATAAGATAATTAAGATCGGCGACCAGCTAACCTCTGATATGTCGGTTGATGAGGCTGTCACGAAAATACGAGGACCGAAAGGAACGGAAGTGTCTCTCACGGTTTTGCGGGAAAAAGTCAATGAACCCAAAGAGATAAAAATTATCCGCGATACCATAAGCGTCAAAAGCGTGAAACTTGAAGTGAAAGACGGAAATATCGCACTTTTGAAAATTTCAAAATTTGGGGATGACACAACCAGCGAAATGAACAAGGCGGCCAATCAGATAATCGCAAACAAATATCGAGGAATCATCCTTGATCTGAGGAACAATCCGGGAGGATATCTGGAAGCTGCTGTCGATATGTCCTCAAAATTTATTCCAGAAGGGAAATTGGTAGTTTCAGAGGAAGACAGAGGGGGGCAAAAAAAGGAATATAAGGCGCGGGGCAATGATATATTGAACGGCATCCCGGTCGTGATACTGGTCAATGGCGGAAGCGCGAGTGCTTCTGAAATAATGGCCGGAGCATTGCGGGATGATCTCGGATCGATGCTTGTCGGGAAGAAGACTTTCGGAAAAGGCTCTGTGCAGCAGCTCGAAAAGCTGACAGGAGGATCCAGTCTAAGGGTGACTATAGCCCGCTGGCTAACTCCTTCAGGAGAGTATATAATGGAAAAAGGATTAGAGCCTAATGTGGATGTCGATCTGACAGATGAGGACTATAATCTGGACCGAGATCCGCAACTCGACAAAGCTGTGGAAATGATCAAAGAGAAGATGAAATAATCCCGTTATTTTGCTGAAATATTTTTGAATTATAATAACCAAAGCTAAGACAAGAAAGCCATGAAAATAATAATGCTCCAGAATGTCGAAAATTTAGGAAAAGAAGGGGAGATCACGGAGGTGGCCGACGGATATGCCCGGAATTTTTTGATTCCAAAAAAATTAGCGGAACCGGCTACAGAAGAAGCTGTCAAAAAAGCGGAAGTCAAAAAACAAAAAGACGAGCAGAGCGCCAAAATGGAGCTCGAGGAAACCCAAAAATTGGCGGAACTTTTGGAGGGCCGCGAAGTCTTTGTGAGGGTTAAAGAAAAAGACGGCATTTTATTTGGATCGGTCAATGAAAAAGTGATTGCTAAAACACTCAAAGCCGAAGGAACGAACATCAGGCCGGAGAATATTAAGCTGGCGGAACCTATAAAGGAAATGGGCGATTATGACGTTCAGATCAGTTTGGACCATGGACTAGAGGCTAATATCCGCGTTATTTTAGTGGGAGAAGAAGCTTAGTTTTCTTGAGTTATTTTAATAATTTTGCGGGGGTTCTTTTGAGCCCCTTTTTCACTGGAGCTAAGTTTAGAATATTTAAACACTAAAATCACAATAAAAAAATGAAACCAAAATATATATTTGTCGTGGGAGGGGTCATGAGCGGCGTCGGAAAGGGTATTGCGACGTCTTCTATTGGAAATATTCTCCAATCCAAGGGTTTTCGCGTTTCGGCGATGAAAATTGACCCATATCTCAATGTTGATGCCGGAACGATGAACCCTACCGAACACGGGGAAGTTTTCGTCTTGGACAGCGGAATGGAAACGGATCAGGATATGGGGAATTACGAACGTTTCATGAACATTTCTCTTCCGTCTGAAAACTACATGACAAACGGCATGGTATATAAGACCATTATCGACCGCGAGCGGGCCATGGGATATGGCGGACGATGCGTGGATGTCGTTCCGGACGTGCCGAAAGAGATCATCCGCCGTATAAGAAAAGCCCAGAAAAATGCAAAAGCCGATATAATGCTTGTCGAAATAGGCGGAACGCTTGGCGAATACCAGGGACTCTTATTTTTGGAAGCCGGCAGGATGATGCGCCTTGAGAACCGGGGAGATGTCCTGTTCGTGCTTGTCAGTTATTTGCCCGTCCCTTCTACGGTAGGAGAAATGAAAACAAAACCGACCCAATACGCAGTTCGCTCTCTGAATGCCGCCGGCATACAGCCTAATATCATCATTGCCCGCAGCGCCGTTGCTCTCGACAAGAAAAGAAAAGAAAAGCTGGCCGATCATTGCAATCTTCGCGAAAAAGACGTCATCAGCGCTCCTGATATAGAATCAGTCTACGAAGTTCCCGTCAATTTCGAAAAAGACAAGATGAGCGAGATCCTACTTGAAAAAATGGGCCTTAGGCCAAAAAAAAGAGATATGGCGCGATGGAAAGCCATGGTAAACAACATAAAAAACTCAAAGGAACCAATAAAAATCGGCATAGTCGGGAAGTACTTTGGAACAGGGGATTTTGTCCTCTCTGACGCCTACATATCGGTCATAGAAGCCATCAAGCATGCCTGCTATTCTTTCAAGCGAAATCCCAAAATTGACTGGCTGAATGCCGAAGAATATGAAAAAAATACCGCAAAAGTCCGCGAGCTCAGGAAATATGCCGGAGTTATCGTTCCTGGAGGTTTTGGCGAACGGGGAGTGGAAGGAAAGATAAAAGCTATTGAGTTTTGCAGAAAAAACAGGATTCCGTATTTTGGCCTGTGCTACGGAATGCAGCTTTTGGTAATTGAATATGCCAGGAATGTACTAGGGCTCAAAAACGCCAATACGACCGAAATTAACCGCAGTACAAAGCATCCAGTGATTGATATCATGCCGGAACAGAAGAAGAATTTGGCGGATAAAAACTTCGGAGCGACAATGCGCCTCGGCGCTTATCCGGCCTCAGTCAAAAAAGGCACACTCGCCTACGGAGCTTATAAAAACGATTCAATATCCGAACGCCATCGGCACCGATGGGAAGTCAATCCGGAATATATCGATATGCTTGAAAAAAAGGGCCTGGTTTTCAGCGGGAAATCTCCCGACAGCCGCCTTATGGAAATTGCCGAACTTCCGAAGAAAGTGCATCCTTTCTTTTTGGGATCTCAATTTCATCCTGAATTCAAATCATCGCCGCTAAATCCCCATCCTCTATTCCGTGAGTTTGTGAAAAATGCGATAAATAAAAAATAGGAACCTTTTCAGGCTCCTATTCCCCGTGTGCAGATAAAAAAGCTTATTCTACGCTTACAAATTTCGCTCTTTCCAGTTTTCCTGTGAATTTCCGGATTTTTTTAGCCGAAAATTTCACGGCTCCGTCAGCTATTGCGAAAAGCGTGTCGTCATTCCCGCGTTTCACATTCTTACCCGGCCTAAATTTTGATCCTCGCTGGCGCACGATGATATTCCCGATCTTTACCTTTTCGCCACCGAATTTTTTTACACCGAGTCTTTTTGAGACCGAATCTCGGCCTAGCTGTGTACTTCCCCCAGCCTTGCGATGTGCCATATAGTTAAATAAAAAATCAAAAATTTTAATGACTATTGGATTTTATATTATAACAGGGTAAATGTCAACCTTTGAAGAGCCTAGTCAGAGCCAAATTCCTGAGAAACCGGTTTATTTTCAAAAAATAAGGAATATTTGGCTTAAATATGAGGAAAAAATCATTCTGGCGGTTGGAATAGTCATGATTGCAGCGATTGCTTTCGAGGCCGGGTTTCTACTGGGAGGGAAAAACAGAAATGAATCAGTTCTGATTCAAAAAAATGCCGGCGATTCCAACCTGTCTTCTTGTCAATGCGAAGAGAAGGCAATAGAAAATACTGAAAAAAAACAGGAGTATTCCGTCGGGGCAGGGAATAAAGCTGAAACTGAAAGCAAGAATTGCGCCTTTGTCGCCAGTAAAAATTCAAACAAATTCCATCTTTCAACCTGTCAATCCGCCCAAAAAATAAAACCGGAAAATAAAGTCTGCTTTTCTTCGGTTGAGGAAGCGCAGGGAAGGGGATTCCAAGGCGCGAAGTGCTGCATAAAATAAAAAACTATATATCTATCTTATCCTTTGTTAAAATATGCTCCCTTCCCTTCAATTTCCTTTTTCTAATAAGAAAAAATAAAAGGACAAGATATAAGCCGGTTGCTATTGCTCCGGCAACGACTATGTAGCCGACCAGGAGCGGAAGGGCGGTTTCGCGCAGTATATTCCATTTGAAAAGATACCGAATTCCGAGATGCAAAGTTCCATGAAAATCGCTTGAAAGCGTTTGCGGGTCGATTCGGAATATCAGTCCTCCGACAGCCGCGGCTATGGGCAAAACAAAAACCGTGGTCCACATGTTTACCGACAGCACTCCCGCAAGGGCTGCGAGGCGGTTCAGGCGGAAAATATAAGCAAAAAAAATCGTAGACAAAACCCCCTCGCCAGGAGTGATTCCCAAAAAAACTCCTAATGCTGCGCCCCCGGCTACTTTGTGAGGAGTATCGTCTATGAGAAAAAATTTCTTTATGTAATCTCTTATCCTTTTTTTCATCCTTTTTTCACTACGAAACTTTTTGATTCCCTATCCATAATCCTCGCTTTTTCCGCTTCCTTTTTCGCTTCCAAAGGCAGGACTCCGAGGATTTTTTTGAGGGCAATTCCGTCAATTTTCAGGACATTTTCCCATTTTCCAAGCGGTTCCAGGATGTCTCGCAATTTTTCCTGGTCATATTTATATGTTTTTCGGATAGCCCGTAAAATTCTTCCCGCATCCGAGAAAACCTGATCCACATTCTCGTCATCCATATATTTCCCCAAAATTTCCTGCAGCTCCGCAGCCCGGTCAGATCTCGATTTGATCTCGTCTTTGAGCGCGATATACTCGCCGATGATTTTTTCAACTTTCACATCCTCTTTTTTGTCCTTGAACTTATGCTTCCACATCGGGCAAATATTCTGGTATCCGCACCAGTCGCAAAGTCCGGAAATGGTCGGCTCGAATTTTGACGCATTGATCTGTCCGATAAGATCGATTATCAGCTGTTCGCTTTGCCTGATCTGATCAAGGGAGCGAGTCGAATCCAGTTTTACCCCGTGCTTGAGATAATAGAGGCTCACTTTTATCTTGTCGATATTTTTGGTTTCTTTCGGGTATCGTTTTAAAAATCCGGCCAGATATATCGAAAGTTGGAGATCGTTGTCTACCTTTTCCTGGGAGGGGAGCTTGCGGCTGGTTTTATAGTCAATTATCTCGTAGCCTTCTATTGTTTTATCGATTCGGTCGATTATGCCGGAGATGATATGCTTGTCATCATCCATGCCAATTTCAACCTGGAAACGGGACTCAAGGTCGACGATGTTGAACTGGGCCGGATTATTTTTTTTATAATAATCCTGAAGCATGCCTACGCCCTGGGCAAAGGCGGACCGTTCTTCGGTAGCATCGTCAAAAACTTCCGCGTTCCAATTTTTAGAATAAAAATCAAGAGCCTGCTCAAGGGTAGGGGAAAGAATCCCCGGAGTGTGGATCACCTTCAGCGTGCTGTGAAGAAGGGTGCCAAAAAATTGCTCTTTCGATTTGGGAGTTTTTATCCTGTCGATTATTTGATACTTATATTTTCTGGGGCAAGTCAGAAAGGTATCGAGAGCGGAATACGATGTGTTCATTTGAGTTTATTTTATCTCTGCCTTAAGTAAATTTAGCCTAGACAGGGCTTTCTTGCAAGAAAGCTCGCGAGAAGCTAGTATTACTGCAGTATGAGTAAAAAAAGAATCTATTTGGATTATGCTTCAACCACTCCGCTTGACCCGCGGGTTTTTGATGCGATGCGCCCATACTTTTCCCAAAAATTCGGAAATCCGATGTCGATGCATTCGTTTGGGAGAGAGGCGAATGAAGCTGTGGAAAAATCGCGAGGGCAGGCATCTGCTTTTTTTGGCTGCGATCCGGGGGAAATAATCTTCACTTCAGGCGCGACAGAAAGCAATAATTTGGCCTTGAAAGGCGTTGCCATCGCGTTTACTTCCCGCGGAGAGAAAAATGCCAAACCGCATATTATTACTACGCAATTCGAGCACGCCTGTGTGTTGGGTTCCGCAAAAAAGCTGGAAGACCAGAATATGGCGGAAATCACTTATATCGGAGTGGGCAAGGATGGCGTGGTAAGGCCGAAAGACATAGAAAGCGCGATCAGGCCGAATACGGCGCTTGTGTCTGTTATGTATGTTAATAATGAAATCGGAACCGTGCAGCCGATAAGAGAGATTGGGAAGCTGATAGCCAGAATCAATAAGAGGCGAGAGAAAAAAATTATTTTTCACACCGATGCGGTCCAGGCTGTCAATTATCTTGACTGCAAGGTTGATAACCTCGGAGTCGATCTACTTACCGCATCAGCGCACAAGATCTACGGTCCCAAGGGTGTCGGATGCCTTTATGTTCGGAAGAACTCGCCGATAAAAAGAATACAAGACGGCGGGGGGCATGAATTTGGCCTTCGCTCCGGAACGCTCAATGTGCCGGGAATCGCAGGCCTGGGAGCGGCTCTCGAGATCGCCGACGAAGAAAGGAAAAAAACCCATAACCAGCTGATGAAATTGCGCGATTATCTGGTCGTAAGGATCATAAAGGAAATTTCCGGGTCGAAATTAAACGGATCAAAAATAAAACGCGTTCCCAATAACGCCAATTTCACTTTCAGGGACGTGGAAGGAGAGGGAATGCTTCTGGGTCTTGATATGGAAGGCGTAGCTGTCTCTACCGGCAGTGCCTGCTCGTCCGGGGATTTGCGTCCATCTCACGTTCTTCTGGCGATCGGGATCAGTGAAGAGGAAAGCCACGGAAGTCTGCGGATCACGCTGGGGAAATATACGACCAAACAGGAAATTGATTACTTCATTTCTTCACTGAAAGAAGTGATCGCGAGGTTGAGGAAGATAGCGGGAAAATAAAGTGGTATTCACCACTTTAATACTCTCATCCGCTCGACAATAAACATTTAGGCCAAACTTATGTATTCAAAAAAAGTCATGCAGCATTTTACCAGTCCCAAAAACCAGGGACGGATAAAAAATCCGGATGGTTTTGGCACGGTCGGAAATCCCACCTGCGGAGATATTATGACAGTCTATATCAAAGTGAAAAAAAATAAAGACAAGGAGATTATTTCCGATATTAAATTTGAAACGCTGGGATGCGCTGCTGCGATTGCGACATCATCCATGGTGACTCAGATGGCTAAGGGCAAGGATCTGGATGCGGCATCGAAAATAACGCGTAACGATGTGGCGGATAATCTTGAAGGGCTTCCGCCGGCGAAAATGCATTGTTCAAATCTGGCTGCCGAGGCGCTCAAGAGGGCGGTTGAGGATTATCGGGAGAAGACGGCAAATAAACGGAAGTCAGAAAAAAAGAAAAAATAATTTTTCCTTATACGTCCTGGAAAAAACAAAACCCCCGCTCAAGAGGAATAGAGTGGAGGTTTTTTTATTTTTTAAATAAAAAAATATTTTTCTAATTTAATCCAATGTTTTCAGGGGGAGTAGTGGTTAGGGTTGATATACTACGTCGCACAATGTAGCTTATGCGACATAGTATCCTATTTCATTTTTACTCCCGATTCCGAATAAGCTTGCTTTGCTAAGTCAGCAAATCATTGAATCTGCTCTGGCCTGACGTTAGTTCATCGATTTTTTTATTTAATTTTTGTGATAAATTATCATCTGATCAACGACGGTACCGCTTCCATATAAGGCGCTGACATATGCTTTCGTAGAGCTCAAGAAAAGGTTGCTGCCCCAATAGGGATCGTGGACTACATATTCTCCGTTTTTGTCTTTTCCGTGGACCACGACATAGTGCCCTGCTCCCCTTTTTACGGCTTTTACAAAAACAATGACCGGATTTTTATTTTTTAGTTCCGTGTCAACGACATTCCAGTCGATGTTGCCATGGACATGAGAAGAGACCAGATCCAAACCTTTCCATTGCTCGGGCCATACAATAAGATCGTGGTAAAAAATTGGTTGTTGGGCGAGGCTTCCGGGATCGATATTCAACCCATGGTAGCGAAAAACCATAGCCACGGCTGTCACGGCGCATCCGTAGTTCTTCATCATCGTGTTTGAGAATCCAATATGCTGATCCCCCCAGCGTGAATCGCGCTGTGAAAAATACCAGCTGGTCGAAGCCAGGCCTGACTTCGGTTTTTCTATGTTGGCCTCAACTTCAGCCAAAGCGGAACTTTTTTCTTCGCTCAATGAAGATATGTCGCCTAAAAGTTCCTGTTTCTGCTCTTCGACACGGGTTAGCATGTCCTGGTATAACTGTTCCTCACCCTGTGTTTGCGTGAGCAGCTGTTCTTTGGATTGCTGTTCTCCGTCCAAATAAACTTTCTTTTCAGATATTTTTCCTTGCCGTTCTTTTTGTTCGTTATTCTTTTTCTCCAAATTCATTTTCTCCTGGTCCAGTTCGTCGCGTACGCTTATAACCGAAGTCAGGAGATCATCAACTTTGACTCCCGTCTGGGATACATAATCCGTCTGACTTAGGAAATCCGAAAGGCTTGTTCCACGAAGCACGAGTTCCGTCAAAGAGTCTTGATTGTTTTCATAATAATTCTGAATAAGACCGGAAAGGATTTTTTTCTGTTCCCCTATGGTTTTTTCCTTTTCCGCGATTTGGGTAACGAGACCTCCGATTTCGGTCGAGGTTTTATCAATCTCCTGCTGAAGGCGGCTTATGTCATTTTCAAGGCTAGATATCTGACTGTCCATGAGCTCCAGCTGATTTTGGAGCGTCTGAGCCTTGTTCTGCTTCATTTCGATCATCTGGCGGTAACTTTCAGCCTTTTTCTTTAGGTCTTCGATCTGCTGCTGCTTATCTTCAATTTCCTGTTGGTTGGCGCTATTGGTATTCGTATTATTTGGTGTGCTTTGAGCAAACACACTATACCTTGAAAACTGCGACAATGTCGTCATTATCAGAAAAATATAAAAAATTGTCGTCGAGTAACGGCTCCTGAATCCGAATTTTGAAATTTTTGATATATTCCTTTTTATTTTCACTAATTTATTTTTTTGTTATTTTTATCGCCATATTGATTCTTTCGATACTCTTTTTTTTTCCCAGTACCCAGGCAATCTCAAATGGCGAAGAGCTCTTTTCTTTTCCGGAGAGGGCCGCGCGCAGAGGCCAGAGCAATTCTCCCCTGTTCTTCGGGTCGGCCGCGTCAAGCAGTTCCTCTTTCAGCTTTTCCATGGACCAGTTGCTGTCGTTTATATTTTCCAATACTCCTAATGATTTTTCAAGAGATCGGATAACCTTCTCTGCGCCCATATCTTTCCAGGCCAGCAGTTTTTTTTCGTACTTTGGGGCGGAAAAATAAAAATGCGTGTTTTCAACAATCTCTGAAATATTTTTTATTCGCTCTCTTTCGACTGTGACAATTTTTTCGAGAAAATGTTCCGGTATCTTTTCTCCAAAATTTTCGAAATAAGGACGGCATAATTCGGATAACTCACGGACATCTTTTTTGCGAATATAAATTCCATTCATCCAGTCCAATTTTTCGATGTCAAAAACAGCTCCGGCCTTGTTGAGTTTTTTTTCGTCAAAATTTTCAATCAGTTCGTCAAGAGAAAATAACTCCTGTTCTGTCTTGGGATTCCAGCCCAGAAGCGCGATGAAATTGACGATCGCTTCGGGCAAGTACCCCTTTTTCCTGAAATCATCGACACTGACGTCTCCGTCCCTTTTGGACAACTTCTTTTTCGTTTCCTTGTTCAGTATGGTGCACAAATGTCCGTATTGGGGAGGTTCCCATCCGAAAGCTTCAAACATCAAGATGTGCTTTGGAGCGCTTGGCAGCCACTCCTCGCTGCGAAAAACAGTTGTTGTCTCCATAAGATGATCGTCAACGACGTGGGCCAGATGATAGGTCGGAAATCCATCGGACTTCAAAATCACAAAGTCGTCGAGATTGATATTGGAGAATTTTATCTTTCCGCGGACAACATCTTCAAACTCGGTCTCCCCTGCCTCGGGGACATCGAAACGAATGACATATTTTTCTCCGCTCGCAACTCTTCTTTTTGCTTCTTCCGGAGTTACTTCCTTGAGACACAGCTTGTCGTAGGCAGGCGCCAACTTTGCTTTTTCCTGGATGGATCGAAGACTGTCGAGCCTTTGCGGAGTACAGAAGCAATAATATGCCTTCCCCTTCTCCACAAGCTCGTGTGCATATTTTTTGTATATTTCAAGTCTTTTGGACTGGACATACGGGCCATATTCTCCTTTTTCAAAAACTTCTCCCTCCGGATCTATGAAAATTCCTTCATCGTACGAAATGCCCGCCCAAAAAAGAGACTCAATCAGTTTTTGGATTGCATCCGGGACAATTCTTTTCTGATCTGTATCTTCTATTCGCAGGAAAAAATCACCTTTATTTTTGCGGGCATACAAAAAGTTATAAAGCGCCGTGCGCAGGCTTCCGATATGCAAATATCCGGTTGGACTGGGCGCGAACCGCACCCGGAATTTTTCTTTCAAAATATTTAATCAATAATTATAAACGGCGATTTGAGATACAGATAAACGCTGATCATTATTCCGGTTAGCCATAGCCCTCTTAGGATAAAAAAAGCCTTTTCGTTATTGAAAACCGTCCAGTCGGACAAGAGTCCAAAACGAGCATAGCTATTGAGAATGAAAAAAGTTATCAAAAACAGCGCCAGGAATAATATAAAGAAAAGAAGAGCCAGAATATCGGACAGGAAAAATGATTCGGTAATCAGGGTCTTGAAAAAATAATTTGCCAAAGGCGCGTATGCTATTTGGAAAAAAACAGTGAAAGAAAAAAAGAAAACACTGACTACGCGCTCGATTTTCGACAAGATATTTTCTTCAAATTGCTGATGAGAAATCAGCATGGCAAAGAAAAAAACAGCCAGAAAAAAATTAATGAAAAAATTCCAACTACCTTCCAGGATGAAATCAGCAGTACTTAAAACTAACAGGTATGAAATTGCCGCAATTGTAATCGCAATGATTAGGGTCAGGTTTCTTTTTCCGGTCATAATCTATTTGGATTTAATTAGGGCGATAAGGGGGAAAACTGCCACAGCATTGAAAATTCTTCTGACTCTTTTGGGTTCCTGGAGAAATCGCCATGCCCATTCTAGTCCCATTGCCCGGAATAATTTTGGAGCGCGTTTCATTTTTCCTGTGAAAAAATCGAATGTTCCTCCTACTCCGATGAAAATCTTTGATTGAACAAATTCATGGCGTTTTTTCGTGATGAACAGCTCTTGCTCCGGCGCGCCGAAGTTAACAAACACTATATCGGCATTATTCTTCGGGATGTTCTGAGAAAAATAAAATGCTCGAATCATTATGCCGGGATATTTTTTTGCTACCGCTGTTTCAATTTCCTGGGGAGTGCTCAGGCTCATTCGAGACACGATAACTAGTGCCCGCTTCGAGCCAAGAGCCGCTTCATTCAGAAGAAAATCAGCCAGATCCGCTCCGGTTTGTCTTTCTTTTATTGGGTTTCCTTTCAAAAAACTGACCAATTTTATCCCAAAACCGTCGCATATATTCAGATCGGCGCTATTTAATACTCTCTGGTAATCTTTGTCGCAATGGGCTTTGAGGATTATTTCTGGGTTCAATGTCGCGATGAATTTCTGTTCAGGCGGATTTTCAAGAACGTTTCGAACCCATTTTATTATTTCATTTTTGGAAATATTATCTACTCTAACTCCTAGAATTTTCATAACATTCTTGAATACTTTCTAACTTGGAAGCAATCCTTCCAGGTCTATTTCAGAGGGAAATTTTCTATTGCGTAATATATTCGCTTTCCTTTTTCGAACCGGCTTTCTATCAAATCAACCGAACTTGCGGAAAAGGAAAAGCTGAAATTTTTTTTCAGTTCCGGTTCCGGGGACAATTTCTGCCACTCGGTTTTTTTTATGCGCCCCAAATTGATATGAGGCAAAAATTTCTTTTTATCCCTAACCGCAAATCCAAGCTTTTTGTCCAGGCTGTATTTCAGGTTTTCCAGTTCTTGGCAATCCGCCCCAAGCGCCCAAATCATTTTCTTCTGTTCCCGGTTTGGTCCGAAGCCTATCCCGCAAAAAGACAATTCAAATGACGAAATATTCTCTGTTGCGGACCTGATTGCATTGCATATTTCGGGGATTTTTTCCTCTTGAATATAACCCAGAAAATTAAGCGTGAGATGAAAATTTCTCTGTCCTACCCATTTCACAGGAAAGTTGTCGAATTCTTTTCCAATCAGCCTAAAAATGCGCTTTTTTATATCATCAGGTATCGAGATACCTATAAACAGGCGCTTTTGCATACCTCTATTATATTTTCTTTGAATTTTTAAAGCAAGGGCTCGATTTTTTTCAAACTTTGTGATAGAGTAAGAAAAGAAAATTAAGCCATTAGTTTAATCTTTAAAACAGTTTTTTATGCGCCTTATAGTAAATATTCCCGCGTGGAATGAGGAAAAGACCATCTCTAATGTTATTAGGAATATTTCCCGTAAAATCGAGGGCATCGAGGATGTTTTGGTCCAGGTTATTGATGACGGTTCTTCGGATAAAACCGTCGAAGTTTCAAAAGAAGCGGGTGCTGATATCGTTGTAAGCCACAAAAGAAACAGAGGCGTAGGCGCGGCTTTCAAGACGGCGGTTAATTCAGCTCTTCAAAACAATGCTGATATAATGGTGAATATAGACGCGGACGGACAGTTTCCGGCCGGTGATATTCCGAAGTTTGTCGAACTTATTGTCAATAATAAAGCGGATATGGTTGTTGCCTCCCGGTTCGGCATAAAATCAGCCAAAAACATGCCTTGGATCAAAAACTCCCTGAACCGCATGGCGGCTAATATTATCGGCAAATTCCTGAACTATAAGATTGACGATCTCACCTGCGGCTTCAGGGCGATCAACCGTGAAACAATGCTGCGGCTCAATCTCGCCTACCGGTTTACTTATACCCAAGAAACAATCATTGACGCAATATCGAAAGGTCTCATTGTCAAATGGATTCCCGTTGAAGTGACTTATTTCGACGATCGGAAATCAAAAGTCGTAAAAACGATCTGGAATTTTGTTTTTCAGTCATTCTTGATAATCATCCGCACCGTCCGGGATGCCCGGCCGATGATGTTTTTCGGTGTGCCGGGTCTAGTCCTTCTGACTTCAGCTTTTTCGATTGGCGTAGCATTTCTTATTTATTATTTCGTTCATTTCAAGGTTTCTCCTTTTCGCACCTGGCTTATGCTGGGCGGAGTGCTTCTCCTGGCGGGGATCCAACTTTTGGTTTTCGCGCTCATTGCCGATATGATCCGCTCAAATCGCAAGCTGACCGAAGAGCAAATGTACTTGTTTAAGAAAGAAAAATACAAGAAATGAGGATTCTTTTTGTTTCACACTCCTATCCTCCCATTTGGGGAGGAGTTGAAAGCCAGAATTATAATCTTGCAGAAAGCCTCAAAAAGATTGCCGATGTGAGGGTGATTGCCAACGGAAAAGGAAAAAAATGGCTGCCGTTTTTTTTGCCGGTAACTTTTTTGCGGATGCTTTTTTCGATGAACCGGTACGACGCGTGTCTTTTGGGGAATGGCGTTCTGGCTCCTCTCGGAGCGGTTGCAAAGTTTTTTCATCGCAAAAAAAAGTTTTTCTGCGTAGTCCATGGCCTTGATATAACTTTCGCGAATAAAAAAGGCTTTCTATCGAGAACCTATAAAAGCATAAACATCCCATCGCTTAAAAAGCTCGAAAAGCTTTTCATGGTCGGCAACACAACGATTGAAGAAGCTGAAAAAGCAGGAATAAGAAAAGATTTATGCGCTTTTATTCCCAACGGAGTGAATGCGGATGAGTTGGCTAAAGATCATAACCGCAGGGAAATATCGAAAATATTAGGTGAAAATATAGGTGATAAAAAAATAATTTTTCGCCTGGGCCGATTTGTGCCGCATAAGGGAACGAGTTGGTTTATTGAAAATGTAATGCCTAGGCTTTTCAGCGATGTGGTATTGGTTGCGGCCGGAGGAAGGGTAGGGAAAAATACGGCGGGAGACCAAGACGACTTTTTGAATTGCGAAAAAGCCGCAAAAGAAAAAGGAATTGAAAGGCAAGTTAAGCTTATAGCCTCGATACCGGAAGACCAAAAAATAGTTTTGCTGAATACGGTTGACTTAGTGGTTTCACCGAACATAAAAATTCCCGGAACTATGGAAGGTTTCGGAATAAATGTGATCGAAGCCGGCGCGTGCGGAAGGACCGTGGTCGCGTCGGACCTTGAGGGACTCAAAGACGCGATAAAGGATGGAGAGAATGGATTTTTAGTCGAAAGTGGAAATGCGGAGGCTTGGGCTTCCAAAATAAGCGAACTCCTCGCGGATAACGAACTCCTGGCGGATTTTGGGAAAAAAGCGAAACAATACGTCATTGATCACTATAGCTGGAATAAGATCGCCAAAAGATACTTAGAGGCGATGGAAAATTCAAAAGAATAAAAATTTATGACAATAGATTTGCTAAAACTTCTTCTGGCCTTGCCGTTTGCGCTGATTCTCCCCGGCTTCTTCTTCCTTTTGGCAATTTTCGGCGGCAAGAGCGGGAAAATATCTTTTTTTGAAAGAGCGGTGATAATTATTCCGCTTAGCATAATCATCATCGATCTTATAGCGATCCTGATGGATAAAATAAGGGTGCCTCTTGAAGGAGTGATGCTTATTGGTTCGATTGCCATTTTTTGCCTGGTTTGCTTCATTGTTTATCAATTTAGGTTTGGCAAAAGAGGCGCGCAGGCAAAAGACAGATCGGAAAACAGCGAAAATTCCAATGACTCGGAAAAAATTTTTGATTTTTCATATTGGCAAACAGTCGTAATTTTGATTTCAATTTTCCTGGCTGTTTTCATTCGCACAACCTACCTGGCAGATACGATTGTCCCTTCAGCGACGGATTTGGGGCATCATATGTTCTGGGTGCAAAAAATCATCCAGACCGGCCATCTTCCCGTTTACGGCATGCCGGATTTCATCATCGGTGAACACATCATTTTCGCGGTGATCAGTCTTATTTCGGGAGTAAAAATTATGACGGCATTGCCGGCATTGGTTCTTTTCCTGGCAAATATCGTAGGAATTTTCACTTTGGCGATCCTTGCCGGACGATTGTTTAAAAATAAAAATATTACCGCGCTTTGTTTTTTTACGTCAGGCGTTCTTTACGCCATAAACGCGCCGCAAGGAAAATATGTGAGTGGCGGCGTAGTGGGAAATATTATTGGAAACATGCTGTTGCCGCTGGCGCTTTATTTCCTGCTTCGGGCGCTTAAAGAAAAAAACAGCCTGTTTGCGGGACTTTTTATATTCAGCTTAACTGGCATTCTTTATACCCATCATCTTAGCGCTTTCATCTTGATTTTTTCCGTAGCGGCAATATTTTTGGCATATCTATTAGCAAACATAAGAAGGATAGTTGCCGTTTTACTTGAATGGGTAAAAATATTCTCAAGGCCGTTCCCTATCGCGGTTATAATGTTTTCTTTATTTTACCTTCTATTTATTTTTACTCCGTCGTATTTCAATCCAGAAGCAGTAAGCCAGGCAACCGGGCAGCCAATCAAGGCCACGCGTTTTGGGCTTGATTTCGAACAAATAGAAATAAATTCCGGAAGTGCCCGCCTGATCTTGGGCGGACTGGGTTTTTTTCTTTTGCTCATCGGCTTTGAGCGCAGAAAATACCGATACAGCTTTGCCCTGGGATGGGCATTCATCCTGTTTCTTATGAGTTGGCAGCCCGGCTGGCTGTATATAAATATTCCCAGCACCCGCGTCGGAAATTATCTTTTCCTTCCCCTTTCAGTACTGGCTGCTTATGGAATGGGTAGATATTTTGACTTATTGAAAAAATCAACTACTAAGTTTTTTTCGGCCGTTCTGCTTTATACGATTTTATTCTTTGTCATTACCTATGGCCTATCCGATAGCGCGGATGCCTTTAAGATAAAAAATCAATTTCAGGAATCCCTTGAAACATTCCATTCCGCCGAATACCTAGCGAAAACCGCGGATACCTCGCGCGATATCATTCTAAAGGACCACGTGAATTTATACGGCGATTCGTGGTATAAGCTATTTTTTATGAAAGACTATAAATATCCCCTGAGCCGGGGAGTTCTTTCCCGCTATGCCGACCAGACCAAACCGCGCGAAACCTGCACGCGGGATATGATAATGATTCCCGAAACCGAATCAGGAAAAAAATGTTTTTCTGAGACAGGAGTGAATTTCGTTGTGCTGAACACCCAGCTTGAAGGAAACAGTTTTGAGAAGTATCAGGATTTTTCAAAAGTTTATGGATCGAATTACGTATCTATATTCAAAAAGAATGATCCATAATCGGAGCAGATGCTAAACTTTTGATTTTTTATTATGTCAGGAAAAATAATTATCATCGCGACAATAATATTGCTCATTGCCAGCTTTTCGGTTTTGTTTGTGATTGAAGCAAAAAATCATTCCTACGATTATAAAAAAGCGTGGAGTGTGGCATATTTCGAAAACCCAAGCGATGATTCATTGGATTTTACGATTGAAAATCACCAGGGAGAATATGCGGAGTATGATTATAAAATATTTATCGGGGATAGCAAGGTGATTGAAGACAAGGCCGGAATCGATGCTGCCGCCAAACAAAAAATCTCACCGGTTTTAGGGGGCGAGATATCGAGAGGTAGCAAAATTATGATAATTATTGGCTACAAGGACGCGGAATATAAGCTTTATAAGACGTTATGATGAAAATATTACTCCTAACCCGTCCTATTTGCCCGCCGTGGGACGAAGCGTCAAAAAATTTCGCCTATACTTTGGCGAATAATGCCAAAAATGCCGAAATCCATCTCTTGACCTGCGGTAAAATGGAAAATTTGCCGGAAAATATCATTCAGGAGGATATTTTTCCGTCCCCAAAGCTCAATTTCGGAAATAAGTATAGGCTTTATAAATTCTTAAAAAGAGCAGAAAATTTCGATATAGTCCACTCCCTTTTCACACCTACTAAATTGAATTCTCACTTTATTAAGCGAGCTTTGCACGGTAAAAAAGTCAAGATAATTCAGACTGTTGCGACTTTGCGGGAAGATTTGTATGACGAGAATGATTTCAAGAAGATATTATTTGGAGATTTGATTGTCACCTACTCCGATTATGCCAAAGAAAAACTGGAGCAGATGGGATTTCAGAACGTAAAAAGAATTTATCCCGGCATAGATCTTACCGATTATTGTCCAAAGGAAAAAAACCAGAAGCTGATGAAAAGATATAATATCGGTCAGGATGATTTTGTGATCAATTTTACAGGTGAATATATCCGTTTGGACGCGATAGATGACGTAGTGGAAAGCTTTATTGATCTTGCGATAGAGAATAAAAATTTTCATCTCCAGCTTGCTTGCCGCATAAAAAACCAAACAGACGCCGACAAAAAGAAAAAGGTTGTCGAAAGACTGAAAGAGGCCGGGTGCCTGGAAAAGGTTTCTCTTCTGGATGACCAAAATTACAGAATGTCGGATGTTTATAATCTTTGTGACGTATCTATTTTCCCTGTCATGACGATGGCAGGAAAATTCGATATTCCACTTGCTGTGATTGAAGCGATGGCTTGCAGCAAGCCGGTGATATCGTCTAGTATTGAAAGACTCAAGTATTTTTTGAATGATAACAATAGTATTCTGATCCCGCCGGGAAACAAAAAAGCTCTGAAAGAAAAGATCCTGGAACTGTATAATAATTCGGAAAGGCGCTTCGATCTCGGAAATGCCGGAAAAGAATACGTGATCAAGAATTTTGACATAATGAACATAGTTAAAGAGTATGAGAGTGTTTATTCGGATATTTCCAGTAATTAAAAATGGTAATGTCTAATTATCGCATTGAAGAAATAGGTAAGCACAAAAGGATAATCGAAACATCCGGCGAGATGAAAATTCCGGTTATTTTTCATGTTTCTGACAAACTGATGCCCGGAGCGGAAACGATTCGGGAGCTTATTGAAATTGCCAGCGATCCGCATGTATTTCATCATATTGCCGCACTTTCGGATGTTCATTCCAAAAAAGGGCGAAAAAATCCGACCGGAACGGCCATTGCGTCAAAAAGATACTTTCTTCCTCAAACAATGGATACGGCTCCCAATTGCGGGATGCGAATGATCAAAACACCTTTTGGAGGCAATGATTTGAATGAAAAAAATATCGAAGCGCTTTTTGAGGAACTCGTGAAAGTTGTTCCAACTTCAACTTATGTCGGAACCCGTGTTCCCTATCGAACCGTTCTTGATGTTTGCCGCAGAGGATCTCAAGCGGTTCTTGATGAATTCAATATCGACTCGAATGAAATCGACAATATTTTCAAGGGTGGAAGTCTTTTTGATGAAATCCCGACCGAAAAGGAAATTTTAGACTCGATCCCGACTCCTTTTCTTCGTGTCGGACAGTTGCGGCTTGGTATTTTAGGCGCTGCCGGGAATCATTTTTTGGATCTGATGAAAATAACGGACATAATTGACGAGGATATTGCCTATAAGTTCGGCGTAAAAAAAGACCAATACCTGTTTCTAATGCACACCGGATCGGGAATGCTTGGGCAATACGCTTCGTATTTTTATACACCGAAGGAAAAAGAACATCGCAGCCAAAAAATTGTCCTGAAGCTCGGACAAAGGAGTTTTCTCAAAAGAAGCAATTCCGCTCACGAACAACTCCGGCGCGATATCCCGGCATGGAGAAATAAAAAAGAGTATTATCCGATTGACAGCGAGTCAGAACTCGGGAAGATGTATTATACAGCGCATCGAGCGAGTGCTAACCACGGCTTTGCAAATAGGACAATTTTGATGGATAACCTTAAAAAATCCATAAATAAAGTCTTTGGAAAGGATGTCGATTTGCCTCTTATCTACGATATGCCGCATGGATTCGTCGAGGAAGAAACTCATTTTGGCGAAAAAGTATGGCTTCATCGCAACGGAACGACGAGAGCTTATGGTTCTGATCGGATGAAAGGCGTAAGGCTCTACGAAGAAACCGGCGAACCGATTTTCATCCCCTCCTCAATGAGTACGGCCTGCTATCTGGGAGTCGGGACGGACGAAAATGAATCCGGATTTTTTTCCGCGAGCCATGGGACGGGAAAATCAAAAGAAAAACGGGGCGAAGTACCGTCCAGCCGCGATGAACTGATAGAAAAGATGAACAGGAACAAGGTGAAATTATTTAACGCCAGATCCAGACAAATTATTGAACAAGACAGTTCTCACTATAAGGACGTGGAAGAAGTTATCGCAGGAATGGTCGAAAACAAGATAATCAAAATGGTAGCCAAGATGCAACCAGTGGCTGTGCTTATGGCTTGAAATCTAATAGATAAAAAAGTGGCCGCTGGATTACCAACGGCCACTGACGGAATAGGCTTTACTTAAGATTACACTGGAAGTATTGTCCCTGGCGGAGTGATAGCTCGATATTCCGGAGAAATCACCCGGAAATTCAACTTTTTCGGATCACCTCCGATCTGAAGTGCCGCGCGCCTGGCGTAACATTTACCCTGCTCGGCCTGCCTTGGACGATGAATGGCGATTATGGTTGGTTTATTGCTGCGCAGACCATTCTCAATCCCCCCTTGCAATCTCTGCATATCTCCCATAGATCGAACCTCCTGAGATTTATTAGACGGCCGTATTTTGGTATCAGATAAAATCAAAAATGTCAATTATTACAATTTCCGGACTCGACGGATCCGGAAAATCGACTCAAATTGAATTACTGAAGGATCATCTTGAAAAACAAGGGAAGACTTTTTTCTATTTCCACGCGGTGGAGTTTTCGATTGCGAATCGCAAAAAAAATAGATCCGGAGAAAACAAAAGTGTCACGAAAGCCAATTGGCTCCAAATTCAGCTTCGGAAAATCGCTCTTCTGGTTGATATTTTTAGGTTTAGGCGGCTGATAAAAAAAATTAAAGTAGATTACATAATTTCTGATCGATATTTTTACGACAGCGTGGTTAACATCAATTACCTTTCGGGAAATGACGTTAAGTTATGCGCCGAAATGTATATTCCGAAACCGGATTTCGCTTTTTATATCGACGCGAAGCCTGAAATCATCATGCATCGCGAACGAAAACCGGATCAGGGATTGGAATATTTAATCGCGAAGAATAAGATATTTGAAAGTAAGATAAATGATTGGAATTTAATTGAGATTTACGGGGAAAGAAATAAGGAAGAAATATTCAATGAAATAATAAAAAAATGTCAAAATTTCTCGTAAAATCTTTTTTCTGGGTTACGTTGAGCGAGGTTATCTATAATCTCTCGGCTTACGTCATTCATTCCGGAATGGGGCGAATCCTCGGTCCGTCGGATTACGGCCGGTACGGGGTGGTCATAACGCTCACAACGATGATTGTCGTTTTGATTGGCCAAGGCGTTCCGACAGCTATGGCAAAATACTTGGGAGAAATACACGACACGAAAATCGGGCTTATCCCAATTATAAAAAAGCAAACTGCCAAGGTTCAATTTTTTCTGATCGGATGCGTAACCGTATTGTTTTTTTTCGCCTCTCCGGCGATCGCTTACGCGCTCGGCGATCCGACCCTCACTTCCCTTTTCCGGATATCCACCCTTGTCATTCCGGCTTTTGCTCTGGCTTCATTTTATTTTTACTATTATACCGGACTCCATAAATTCAAAACGCAAGCCTGGCTCAAAACAATCCGATCGGTCGCGCGGCTTGGTTTCATACTCGGGCTAGCCTATTATCTGAAATCAAGAGGATTCGCTCTCGAAGGCGCGATTTTTGGATATGTCTTTGCTCCTTTTTTTGTTTTTCTGGCCGCAACCCTTTTTGATCCGTACAGAAAAATAAAGCCGGAAGGATTTTTCGACTGGCGCAAGCTTTTGCGTTATGCCTGGCCCATGACCCTTTTTCTTATCGCCTATGAATTTCTGATAACAATCGACCTGTATCTCGTCAAAGGAATCCTTCATGATGACTACCTTACCGGAATCTATAACGGAGCGATCACTGTTGGACGGATCCCTTATTTTCTTTTTTACGCGCTTACTATCATAATACTACCCACGGTTTCGAAATCAACCTCTTCCAATAACCACAGCGAAACAAAAAAGCTCATCAGTCAGTCGCTGCGGCTGATGGTTATGTTCCTTGCCCCTATTTCAATACTGATGGCGGTTTTCTCAAAGCCCATCATAGAAATATTCTATTCGGCAAAATATATCGAAGCGGCAGAGCCTATGTCGATTCTTATGTCCGGCGTATCTTTTCTCACTGTTTTCTATGTCCTGGCCTTTGCCCTGAACGGAGCCGGAAAAGTAAAAGTCCCGATGATCATCTCCTTTGCCGGCCTTGCGATAAATATTGTCTTTAGCTACTTCTTTATTCAAAAATACGCCCTCTTTGGAGCGGCGGCGGCAACATCCATTACTTCATTCGCCATCATGATGATGATTTTGATTTATACTTATCGATATTTCGGTTATCTTTTCAGCCTTAAGAGTTTTCTGAAAATACTTTTCGCTTCGGGTATCATGTTTATTGCTTCGACTTTTTTCCCGCAAGGCCATTATATTTTTATTCTTTGGTCGGCGATCTTGTTTGCTGTCTATATTTTTCTTTTGTACATCTTTCGCGAGTTTGTCGCATCGGATCTTGAGATTCTGAAACAGCTTCTAGCTAAAAAGAAGATGAAAACCGCAGCCGACGTAGAGGAAGAGGCTTTATAGAAAATTAAAAAAGCTCCCCCTAGAGAGAGCTGTGAATTACTGTATTGGCGGGTTTAAGATTTCTCCGAATTCACCTCCTCTAATCCTTAGGAATTCTCGAAGAGATCCATAGTCGACTAGTTTTATAATTTTTTCTCCCCGAAGATAATTTTTTTTATTATCCAACGTGTGCTGATCTGTTTTCCAGAAGTCTTCTTTCATTGTTGCATGAATTTTTTCACATATGTTAACCGCCTCCTTACGGGTGATGTGATCTCCAGTTGCTTTAACTTGGAAATTTATCAAACCAATCAGGGAAAATTTCGTTGGTACGAGATAATTCAATTTCCCTAAATTTTCCTTCCAGCAGCAACGCTCATGCCAATTTTCATAAAAACCCTTTTTGAAAACTCTATGGGTTTCCTTGAAATCAAAATAAATATCACGAAATTTCAATTGTTTGGCATGTTTTAGGGTTTCTTTGAGAAGGAAACGAAAATTAAGGATGCGAGGAAACTTGATAACAATTTTATCAAAAATTAGAGCTACTCGATGAGTGCCAACTTTTATTTGCATGTTAAAGAATCCCTCCCTTATTAGCAATACGATATAATAGCGGATTCTAAAGCCCAAGTCAACTATTTCTCAGCAAGCCTCACCGTATTCCAAAGCAGCATTGCCACTGTCATAGGTCCGATGCCTCCCGGAACAGGCGTAATGTATGAAGCTTTTTTTGAAACCGAAATAAAATCTGCATCACCGTAGATTTTTTTGTTTTTATCCCGATGAATGCCGGCGTCAATCACAACTGCGCCCTTTTTTACCATACTTTCTTTTATCAATCCCCTAACGCCGGTGGCAACGGCCAAAATGTCGGCTTGCGACGTATATTTTCCGAGATTTCTCGTTTTGTCATGACAGACAGTGACGGTTGCTCCCCGATCGAGAAGCATTTCCGTAAGCGGTTTTCCCACGATATCGGAATATCCGACCACTACGGCGTATTTACCCGAAAACGGAATTTTATATTCTTCCAGAAGCCTTATCGCGCCGATAGCTGTGGCGGGAATAACTACTGATTTTTTTTCACCAACCTGCAAAAACCTTCCAAAATTGCGGTGATGAAGACAATCAGCGTCTTTTTTTGGATCGATTGATTCCAAAATTTTATATCTGTCTATCCTTTTCGGAAGCGGCAGCTGGACGATTATCCCGGTAATATTTTTATCCCGATTAAGCTTTTCTATTTCGCCGATCAGTTTATTTTGAGAAATATTTTCCTCGAGCATTATTTCCTTCGAAATGATTCCCACCCGCTCGCAGGCGGATTTTTTGTTTTTTACGTAAACTTTTGAAGCTGGATCATTTCCAACGAGTACCATTCCCAAAATAGGCTTCTTCTTGCCTTTTGAAACCTTTTTTTTGAGTCCGGCCAAAATCTTTTCGGCTAATTTTTTACCGTCTAGTATTTTCATATTTGCTATAAACCCTTATAGAGCGGAAATTCCTTGCATAGCTCCCCTACTGTTTTTGCTGATTTCTTTATATTACTTTTGTTTTCCAGTGTATCGGAAATCGCATTTCCCAAAATTTCCATTTCTTTCTCTTTCATTCCCCGGATTGTGACGCAAGGTGTTCCGAGGCGGATCCCGCTTGGATTGAAAGGCGGATTCGGATCGTGCGGAATCGCATTCTTGTTTAGTGAAATGCCGATTTTTTCAAGCCTTTCTTCCGCTTCTTTGCCGGATATTCCAAAAGGAGTGACATCCATCAATATCAAATGATTGTCCGATCCGCCGGTCATAAGCCTCAAGCCGCGCGCGTTGAAAATCTCAGCAAGTTTTTGGGAATTTTTCACGACTTGTTTCGCCCATTCGCGAAATTCTTTGGTCGATGCCTCTTTGAGGGCGACCGCGATTCCGGCGATCGTATGCATATGCGGCCCGCCCTGTAGGCCGGGGAAAATCGAGCGATCAATGAGGGTTGGCAGATCTTTTTTCGTCGGATTTTTGATGGGCTTTAGCGGGTCGGAAGGATCGCCATTGCACATGATCATCCCCGCTCTCGGACCCCGAAGAGTTTTGTGGGTTGTAGTTGTGATTATATCCGCAATTCCAGCCGGACTGGGATGGACGCCGGCCGCGACAAGTCCCGCGATATGGGCGATATCAGCCATGAGATAGGCTCCGACTTTCTGGGCAATTTTTTTGAATTTTTGAAAATCAATGACACGAGGATACGCGGTGTATCCGCAGATAATCACTTTCGGCTTATGCTTTTTGGCCAGATTTTCTATTTCATTGAAATCAATAAAACCGTTCTTGTCGGTGGTATAAGGAACGGATTTGAAATATTTAGCGGTGACGTTTACTTTCCAACCGTGAGTCAGATGTCCCCCGAACCGGAGATCCATTCCCATAACAGTGTCTCCTGGAGCGCACACGGCGTTCAGGGCCGCAAAATTGGCTGGAGAGCCTGAATATGGCTGGACATTGGCGTGGTCGACCTTAAAGAGCGATTTTGCGCGTTTAATGGCGATTTGCTCGACGATATCAGTGTATTTCTGGCCTCCGTAATAGCGCTTTTTAGGAAAACCTTCAGAATACTTATTTTCAAAAATCGACCCGATAGCCTCAAGAACCGCGCGTGAGGCGTATGATTCAGAAGGGATCATTTCGAGTCCTTTTTGCTGACGATCAAGCTCACCCGTGATAGCGCTGAAAACTTCCTTATCCTCCTTTTTGACGTGCCTATATACGCGGTCTCTTTCTTTCATGATTTTTAGTTTTTTACTTTTTAGGAAAGTGTATCTATGCTAAAATTGTAATAAAGATCAGACATAAAAGCAAACGATGAAGGAATCGATTTTATATGAAAGATTGGACGAAAAAAAAGTAAGATGCAAGACTTGCGGGCATTTTTGCTTGATTGCGCCGGTAAAGCGAGGGATCTGCGGGGTGCGGGAAAATATTGACGGAAAATTATTTTTTCTGGCGCATAGCCGGGCTATCGCGGCCAATATTGATCCGGTGGAGAAAAAACCGCTGTTCCACTTTATGCCTGCGACAAAAACTTTTTCTATCGGGACGGCTGGGTGCAATTTCCGCTGCTCAAACTGCCAAAATTGGGGTATTTCCCAGTTCGGAAAACTTCAGGATGCGGCCCGGGATGCGGTTGAAGCAAGCGGAGAAAATCTGCCGCCGGAAAAAGTTGTGGAATTAGCCAAAGAAAACCGCTGTCCCAGCATTTCCTATACCTACACCGAGCCGACAATTTTTTTGGAGTACGCTCTTGATACGATGAAGCTGGCAAAAAAAGCGGGTTTGAAAAACATTTGGGTTTCGAATGGATTTATGAGCCGAGAAGCGCTAGAATTGGTTATGCCCTATCTTGATGCGATCAACGTCGACATAAAATCTTTTGATGAGAAATTCTACCGGGAACATTGCGGAGCAAAACTCTCTCCAATACTCGAAAACCTAAGGGTTATTGTGAAAAAAAAGATCTGGCTTGAAACGACGACGCTGATTATTCCAAAATTGTCCGATGACGAGAAAATACTTTTCCAGATTGCTCATTTCATAAAAAATGAACTGGGCGATTTCGTTCCCTGGCACGTAAGCGCTTTTTCGGGAGCGATTTCCTGGAAATTGCGGCATCTGCCGGAAACATCCGTTGAGAAAATAAAAAATGCCTATCAAATAGGAAAAGAAGCCGGCCTCAAATATGTTTACGCCGGAAATATTTTCGGATCGGATATGGAAAACACCTATTGTTTCAATTGCGGGGAAAAAATGATCGGCCGGACGGGTTATGATGTCGAAAGGCTTGACAGAGAAGGTGCGTGCGGAAAGTGCGGCGAATGTCTCAATATTCAAAAATAACCAATGTCTTCCATATGAAGAAAAAAATATTGTTTATTGTCGCTCCGGTCGGCTACCAGGACTATGAGTATGAAGCGCCCAAAAAAATTCTGGAAACTGACGGTTTTGAAGTGGTGACCGCAAGCTCGGAGAATGGATTGTGCCGCGGATATTTTGGCGGAGAAATAAAAGCAGATTTTGCAATCAGTGAGGTTCAAGCCGATGATTTTTCAGCAGTCGTACTAATCGGCGGAAATGGTTGCCTCAAGGCCTATTCTAAAAATGAAAATATTTTTCAGATGCTTGCCGATTTTAAAAGGAAAAATAAAATCATATCCGCAATTTGCATCGCGCCGGTGGTTTTGGCCCAGGCAGGCAACCTAAAAGGAAAAGACGCGACAGTTTGGAATGAAGACGGAAAACAGGCTCGGGAAATCGAAAAATATGGGGCCAATTTCATCGAAAAGAATGTGGTACGTGATGGAAATATCATCACAGCCAACGGGCCGAAAGCGGCAGAAGCGTTCGGAAAAATAATTTCAGAATTAATCCAAAAAATATGATTAGATATGCCGCCATTACTCCCCATCCTCCGATCATCATCCCGGCCATAGGCCGGAGCAATTTGAATTTGTGCCGCAAAACCGTGAATGTGATGAAAAGCATCGGGGAGAAATTCCGGGCGGTAAAAGCGGATACGATCCTTTTAGTTTCCCCTCATGGACCGGTTCAATACGACAAATTCATAATCAACTATTCTCCTGCCCTTCGCGGAGATTTGGCGCAATTTGGAGATCAGCGGAAATTCATCTTTGAAAATGATCGAGAACTGGTGGATGAAATTGTGCAGGGCGCCAAGCTAAACCATTTGCCTGTCGGCTTGGCGCGGGAACTCGAGCTTGACCACGGTGCCTTGGTGCCGCTTCACTACCTGATAAGTGAAAAGGATGTCGCGTATAACCCAAAAATCATTCACATGTCCTTTTCGATGCTCCCTCTTGATTTTCACTTCAGGATCGGGGAAATAATCGGAAAGGCTATTCAAGACTCCCCGAAAATAATTTCTTTCATCGCAAGCGGAGATCTCTCGCATCGGGTGACGGCGGACGCGCCGGCTGGATATTCGCCCCAGGGAATGATTTTCGACAAAAAGCTGGCTGAGCTCATCAGAAAGAAAAATATCAAAGGAATTCTGAATCTCGACAAAGACCTGATCGAAGAAGCCGGAGAATGCGGACTGCGGTCGATCGTGATGATGCTCGGAGCGATTTCCAATATGCGCTGGGATATAAAGGAAATGAGCTACGAAGCTCCTTTTGGCGTTGGCTATATGGGAGTGAGTATAAATATAAAGTAAAAATGAAAATGAAAAAACCGCAATGCAAAATAAGTGCTTATCATAAATTAAAAGGCGCCAACATTGACATCGACTTAATTACTAATAAAAATAAAATTCGCTGGAAACAAGATAGATGTCCCTGGAATAAAAAAGAGAAAACGAAAAAGCACAAATGCGCCGTCAAAAATATTTCTCTTTGCCGATACTTTAAGGGAGTAGAGTATCCGGATATGGTAATTTGTAGTTATTTCGATAAAGAAAATGAATAATCAAGTCGGATTGGCGAAAAAATCAATCGAAGAATATGTCAGAAATGGCAAAATTATTCCCGTTCCCGAAAAGCTGCCGCCGGAATTTTATGAGAAAAAATGCGGAGTGTTTGTGAGTTTGCACATTGGAAAAGAGTTGCGAGGATGTATCGGAACATACTTGCCCATACATAAAAATCTGGCCGAAGAGATTATTTATAATGCCGTCGCCGCTTGTTCGCAGGATAATCGTTTTTATCCGGTAACGGGAAATGATTTGCCCGAACTTAACATCGAAGTCAGTCTGTTGAGCGCTCCTGAAAAAATAAAGAGTAAAAACGAGCTTGATCCGGAGAAATACGGAGTGATTGTCAGGTGTTCTGATGGGCGTTGCGGACTTCTTCTTCCCGATCTTGACGGCGTGGATAGCGCCCAAAAGCAGCTTTCCATTGCCTGCCAAAAAGGAAATATCGATCCCGAAAGAGACGTGCTGGAAATAAGCAGATTTGAAGTTGAAAAATATTCTAAATGAAAAAAGACAAGCATATCATCCAAGTTGCCCCTTTCACCCCCCTTCCGATTCTGCGAACTCAGGTTTTTTCGTATTTGCACAGCGAACCGCTTCCGAGCGGAACCCTGGTTTCGATACCTTTTTATTTTCGGGAAATTCAAGGCATAGTGATAAATTCCCGTAATGATTTTCCCCGCCACGGTTCAATGAAGCTGAAAAATATAAAAGGCGTGGTTGAAAAATCCTTTTTGACTGAAAACCAAATAAGACTCGCTTGGGATATTTCCTCATATTATCTCTCATCTTTAGGAATGGTTCTGAAATCCATGGTTCCGAAAAAAGTGGCGATGCGGGAAAAGAAAATGAGAACCGCCTCAAAGGAAAATTTCGTTTCTGGTAGGGAAATCAAAGAATCGGAATCAATAATGAAAAGCGATTCTGGATATTTCATACTGAAGGGATCATCGGAAAAAAGAAGGGAGGCCGTTTTTGGCTTGATAGATAAAATCGCGAAAAGTAAAAAACAATGCCTGATTCTGGTTCCGGAAATATATTTTACTCACGGAGTATGTGAGCAAATGAAATTGTTTTTTCCCGGCGAGGAAATAGCCGTAATGCACAGCCAGACGGCTAAGGGGCAATTCTACGATTGGTGGCAGAAAATAAAAAGCGGAAAGCTGAAGATCGTAGTAGCTTCGAAGTTAGGCACTTTTTTACCTTTTCGAAATTTAGGGCTGATTGTGATCAAGCAGGAAGTGGATCTGTCCCATAAGCAGCAAGATAAGAATCCGCGATATAACGCGGTCAAAGCGGCTGAATTTATGGCGGATATTTTCGATTCAAAAGTAGTTTTTGACAGCTCTTTTTATTCTCTTGATGTTCTCGAGCGATTCCCCGGGAAAGAGCCGGAAATAATAAAACTGGAACGGAAACCGGAAAAAGACCGCGATATCGAGATAGTCGACCTCGTTCCGGAAAAAAAGAAATCAGATTTTCCGATCTCTTCCGTTTTATATAAGCGCTTAGCCGAAGCAATAACCTCAAAAAAGAGGGCTGTTCTTTTGGTGAACAGGCGCGGGTACTCCACTTTCACGGTGTGTCAAAGCTGCAAAGCCATACTCAAATGTCCCCAATGCAATCGGGCACTGGTTTATTTCGACGAATACGGGCAATATCGCTGTCTCCACTGCGCCCATAAGACGGATCTTTTGAGTTCCTGCCCCGGTTGCGGAGGATTTCAGTTTTCTCATTTCGGCATTGGCATCCAGGCGGTTGAAAAGAAAATAAAAAAGTTTTTCCCCGCTGCCCGGATTGAGCGGCTCGACTCGGATGTCATGAAAAGCGCCAAAAAATATAAGAAAATCCACGATGATTTTGGGAAAGGAAAAATAGACATCTTGATCGGAACGCAAATAGCCGTGAAAGATACAGGCCTTGAAAAAGTTCATCTGGCGGGAATAATCTCAGCCCATGATTTTTTAAGTTTGCCTGATTTCAATTCCCGTGAGATTGCCTTAGCGCATTTTTTCGGAGCAAAAGACCAAGTCCATAATAAGGGAATTCTTGTTATTCAAACTTTTTCCCCAAATGACCCGCTGCTGGGCTATGTCCGTTGCGAAAATCAAGACAATTTCTATAAGAACGAAATGAAAATGAGAAAAAAACTTCTTTATCCCCCGTATTCGCGGTTAGTCAAATTGGTATACCGCGATAAAATTTCCAAGAAGGCTGAATATGAAACAAAAAAGGTATTTGACTTGCTGAAAAACGTCAGTGATAATGAAATAGAAATCAGCGATCCGTATAGCCCGATTGCCGCGAAAAAAAGAGGCCTATATAGCAGTTGCATACTGATCAAATTATCACCGGACAAGAATCTGGAAAATCTCCCCATTTATCCGATAATCGGAAGCCTGAGAAAGGGCTGGTCCGTGGACGTAGATCCTGTTACAACAATATGACCAATGCTTCTCTGAAAATCATAAAATATCCCAATGATTTCCTCCGCAAAAAAACGCGGGAAGTTTCTGACTATAAGGATGAAAAAATACAGCATCTTATCTTGAATATGGCAAAAACCATGGAGACGGAAAAAGGAATCGGACTTGCGGCTCCGCAGGTGGGATCGGATCTTCGCATCTGCCTGGCCCGGGTTGACAATACCCTCTATGCCCTTATAAATCCCGAGATCAAATCTTATTCAAGAGCAAAGGAAATTTTCGAAGAAGGATGCCTTAGTTTTCCCGGGAAGTTTTTTCCAGTCGAAAGGCCGGTTCGGATAAAGATCAGGGCGAGGGATATGAACGGAAAAAGAATCAAGCTAAAGGCAGATGGCCTTTTGGCGCGGGTTCTTCAGCATGAAATTGATCATTTAGATGGAGTTCTTGTGATTGATCGAGCGATGAAATCCTAGTTTTGAAGAATATACCAGATGAAAAGAAGGATAAAAATTGTTTTTTTCGGCACTTCTGACTTTTCCGTCCGGATTCTTGAGGGACTTTTGGCGAACGGCTACGAAATCGCAATGGCAGTGACACAGCCTGATAAAAAGGCGGGACGAAAGCAAAAAATTATAGGTTCTCCAGTAAAAAGATTTACTGAAACTGAAGGTGTCAAGATTTTCCAACCAGACAACCTGAAAGAAAAATCGGTTTTTAGGGAATTGAAAAGCGTTGACGCGGATGTTTTTATCGTCGCTTCCTACGGAAATATTCTGCCTAAGGAGCTACTTGATCTGCCAAAATTCGGATCAATCAATCTTCATGCTTCCCTTCTTCCGAAGTACAGAGGGGCATCGCCGGTGCAAAGCGCCATACTGTCCGGCGACAATGAAACGGGAGTGACACTGATGCTGATGAATGAAAAAATGGATGAGGGCGATATCATAAATCAGAAAAAAATTTCAATCGGAAAAAACGATACGGCTGTCAGCTTGATGGAAAAACTAGGCACCTTAGGAGAAAATTTAATACTGGAATCATTGCCGAAATGGATCAATGGCAAGATTAACGCGCAAAAACAAAACAGCAGTGAAGCCACGTATTGCGGAATGATCAGGCGCGAAAATGGACAAATTGACTGGAGCCGGCCGGCTGAAAAAATTTTCAGGCAGTGGAGAGCTCTCCAGCCTTGGCCCGGAGTTTATACATATTTAAATGAAAAAAACAGGAATTTGATGATTAAGCTGAATAGGATGACCATAAACGAAAAAGTGGATACTGGAGAAAAACCTGGTAAAGTTGTACAATTCAATCAGGAAATAGGGGTTCAGGCAGGCAGTGGAATCGTCATTCTCGAAAGCGTCCAGATGGAAGGGAAAAGGGATATGGCAATTGGCGATTTCATAAAAGGTCATCATGATTTTTTATCCAGCATTTTGATAAATAATATAAAATAGACAAAAAAATGTTTGAAAGAAAAAACCAAAATAAAGTTTTTGCTATCGGATTCGTCCTGATCCTTATCGTTGTCGCCTGGTCTTTCGTCAGGCCGGCAATTTCAAGGCTTGGGGACAGCGGCGAAAATTCGGATAAAAAGATCAATGAAGAGATAATGAAAGCACCTGCGATAACGCCGGATTCGCTGTTCAAAAAGATAAGTGCGAAAGATAATAAGGCGTTTATTTTTGATCTGCGCGACGATATCGATTTCAACCGGGGACATATCGAAGCTTCGGTAAATATTTCTTCAGACTCGCTCAATAGCAAGGCACTAGGCTCATCCGGAGCCGACAAAACTTCCGATATAGTCATTACGAACGAAGGAGAAGATGTTTTCGGGGTCGCGAAAAAAGTGAACGATCTTGTGGCAAACGGTTTTTCCAATACTAAATATCTGCAGGGCGGAATAAGCGCCTGGAAAAATAAAGGGTATCTCCTTGTTTCCAGCGGGGGCGGAGAGGCGGATGAAAGCAAGATAAAAAAAGTTTCCGCCAGCCAGCTCATAAGCGCGGGAGGCAGCGGTTCCGATTCGATTCAATTTATAGACGTAAGAGACAAGCAGGTTTTTTCAACGGGACATATTCCAAGCGCCATCAACATCCCTCTTTCCGAGCTTGAAAAAGATCAGGATAAAATCTCACCGGTAAAAAAGGTGATTGTCTATGGAAAAGATGAAGATGAAGCCAAGCGGTCGGCAATCACCCTCTTTGACCTAAGCTTTTTTAACGCGTACGTTCTGGAAGGCGGACTCGATGAATGGAAGAAATCAGGCGGAAAAATGGAATAAGGCAATTGGATATCGCGAACAAACAAAAAAAGGAGCGGAAAATCTTTCCGTTCCTTTTTTTTATTCTGGAGAAATACTACTTTATTATCGCGAGGATGTCTTCGTTCTTTACAATCAAATATTCCGTATCCCCTATTTTTATCTCACTGCCTGAATATTTCGAGTAAATGATTTTTTGCCCTTTTTTAACCTTGATTTTTTTGTCTTCTCCGGTGGCGATGACGATGCCTTCTTGCGATTTTTCTTCGCTGGTATCGGGAAGAACGATGCCCGACGCGGTCTTGGTGTCATTTTTTGTCGGCTCGACAAGGATATTTTCTCCGAGGGGTTGTATTTCCGGCTCGTTTTTCATATCTAATATGATTAATAATTATCAAATCACCAATGCCTATTCTAACTATTCCGGATAGCTTTGTCAATAATAATCGCAAGTAATCCGTATCAGACTATTTTCTTTTCAACCTTGCTTTTTTCGTCGGAACCGTCTGGCACCTCAGCTTTTTTCCTCGAAACAAAGAAGATGAAAATTATTTCGAGGATTGCCAATGTGTTGATTATGAAGATGAGAATAAACCAGAATAAATCCCCTTTCTTCGCCGCTTTCCAAAGGGCTACTCCTTTCCATGGAAGAGTCCACAAAATGGCGGCAATGATGATCCATTGATGGGAGGCTAGGAACTTGACTATCTCTGTTTGATCCATATTTTTTGTTTTAATAGTTAGTTTGAGCTCAAAAATATATGCGCGGGAATTTGACGAAAGCTCGGCTTTCGTCAGGCTTATGCTATTCTGAAGCTTTAGCGAAAGATAGCTCCGGGACAGAGATTCGAACTCCGATTACCAGGGCCAGAACCTGGCGTCCTACCATTAGACGATCCCGGATTAATTTTCTTCTTCAAAATACTTTTCCCTTTTGCTGTTTTGTAGAGCCTTTCAGCGTTAAAAGCATCATATTTATCATCATAATTTTCTGAGTAAATCAGTTTTAGCGGTAGCCTGCTTTTAGTGGAAAATACCTTAGCCCTGTTATGGTCAGACATGCGCTTTTTTAAATTGGACGTACAGCCTACATAGAGATTTCCATCCTTTAAGCTTCTTAAAACATAGACTTTATGCATATCTCTTGATTTAAAAGATAGCCTACCATTAGCCTCGCCCGTGGTCGGGCTACGGCCGAGGGACGATCCCGGAATATGATATCTTTTTGATTTTAGCTCGAAATATACAAATAATCAAGTAAAAAAGCCCCCTATGCGGACTTGAAATGTCTCGATAAAATTTGGGTTTGTCTTCGCCTAATCTAGATTTAATTGGGAAAATTAGCCCTGTTATACTTTCAGATATCTTCTGATAGCCAATAAGCTGCTGATTATTCCAAGCAGCGTTCCTAAAATAATCTGGATAATGAATATCAGGAAAAAATATTTACTAAAATCCGATTGGATAACCTGGACGTAAGTCGATCCCACGACATAAGGGGTGACGATTTTCACGATCGGAAAAAGCAGAGCCATTGCGACAGCGGCGGCGACAAAACCATAGATCACCCCCTCAAAAACAAACGGCAAGCGGATAAAATTATTGGACGCTCCGACGAGCCGCATAATTTCAATTTCCGTGCCATGATTGAAAATGGTCATCCGGATAACATTGAATGTTATTAGTATCGCAATTAGGGAAAAAAGAATAAAAAGAAAGGCGCCAGTCTTGCGAAGGGTTTTCAGCGTGGCATTGAAGCGGTCAATAACAAGCTTATATTGCTGGTAGTTGACGCTGGCAATGCTTTCCTTGAAAGGCGAATCTTCAATAGATTTTGCTATGACATCATATTGCTCAGGATTTTTAGCCTTGATATTCACTGACGCCAGGAGAGGATTCTCTTCAACCGCTTCGATAGCTTTCAGAATATCGGGCTTATTTGAATTGGTCGCCTTAAATTCGGAAAGAGCTTGCACTTTGGAAACGTACTCCGCGGATTTCACCTCCATAGATTTTGTTATTTCAGAGCGAAAATTCTTGATAACAGATTCTTCCACGTCGCTTTTGAAATACACTCGGATATCAATCTTGTCCTGGACATATTTCATCCCTAAGTTTGCCGTGATGCTCAGGACTATTATTATGCTGATAATAAGAAGTGACAGAGTGAGAATACTGACCGCTGCAATACTAAGAGACCCATTTCTGTAGAAATTTTGGAAACCTGCTTTAAGTGTTCTGGTGAGTGTGAGTAGCATAATGAATTTTAAATCGCGTAACGGCCCTTGCTGTGATCCCTGATTACTCTTCCCTGGTCGAGGGTGATTACTCTTTTTTTAATGTTATTAACAACGTCTTTATCATGGGTCGCCAAAAGAACAGTCGTTCCAAGCTTGTTGATTTTGATAAGTAGCTGGATAATCCCCCAGCTGCTTATCGGATCGAGGTTCCCGGTCGGCTCGTCGGCAATAATAAGGGCCGGCCGATGGACAAGAGCACGCGCTATTGCGACTCTTTGCTGTTCTCCTCCGGAAAGTTCGCCGGGATAGCTGTCCATTTTATTGGAAAGTCCGACAATCTCGAGGATTTGGGGGACGCTTTCGTTGATTTCTTTGTTAGTATGCCCGGAAACTTCAAGGGCGAAAGAAACATTTTCAAAAACGGTTTTTTTGGGAAGAAGTTTATAATCCTGAAACACAGTTCCGATTCGGCGCCGGTGGTACGGGAGCTGTTTGTTGCTTAACCGGGATATATCTTCACCGTTAAACAGAATTTCCCCCGAAGTTGGCTTTTCTTCGGCATAAATAAGCTTCAATATAGTAGATTTACCGGCTCCGCTGTGGCCCACCAAGGAAACAAACTCTTCCTTCTCTATCTTGAAAGTTATTTCATCCAAGGCGATTGAATGCGCCATGCCGCTGCCATAAATCTTTTTTACATTTATAAATTCGATCATTCGAAAGAGTCTAAATAATTTACTTGCAGGAGCTTTTCAGGTATGATTCGAAAAAATCATCCAATTTTCCATCAAGAATATCATCAGGATTTTTTGATTCGAAATTAGTTCGGTGGTCCTTGATCAACTTATAGGGATGGAGTACATAGGATCTGATTTGGCTTCCCCATTGGATATCGGCATGCTCCCCTTTTATTTCCTTGATTTCCTTTTCTTTGTTTTTTAAAAACAATTGATGCAATTTAGCCTGGAGAATCTTGAGTGCCTGTTCCTTATTTTGCATTTGGCTGCGCTCGCTTTGGCAGCTGACGGATATTCCCGAAGGAAGGTGTGTTAGCCTGACGGCGCTGTCTGTTTTGTTGACATGCTGACCTCCGGCGCCGCTGGCCCGAAAAGTATCGATTTTCAGATCAGCCGGAGGGATCATCACTTCTTCTATTTTATCAATTTCTGGCAAAACTTCAACCAGAGCAAAAGATGTTTGCCGAAGATTATTCGAGTTGAAGGGAGATAGCCTGACTAAGCGATGTACGCCAGCTTCTGATTTGAGATATCCATAGGCGTATTTTCCGATGATTTCAAGCGCTACGCTTTTTATACCCGCTTCCTGTCCCCTGGATTGGGAAATTATTTTTGATTTCCAGTTTCTTCTTTCGCACAACCGCAGATACATTCGGAGCAGCATTTCCGCCCAATCCTGCGCATCCACTCCGCCAGTTCCGCTGTGGATATAAAAAATGACGTTTTGACTGTCGTATTTTCCCCCGAATAACGACTCAAATTCAAGGCTGGATATTCTTTTTTCTGTTATATTCAGCTGTTTTGATATTTCTTTCGCGATACCGGTGTCATTTTGAGCCAGAGCCAGCATTTCAGATAAACTGTCAATTTCGGTTTCAAGGCTGCTTATGTCATGGATTTTTTTTCTGAGATTCTCGAGCTCCTGCATGATTTTCTGGGCGCCCTCCCGATCCTTCCAGAAATCCTCATCACTGGATATTTTTTCAAGCTCTTCTATTTTTTTCCTGTCCTTTTCATAGTCAAAGACAGTCACTTAGAGAAGCGATTCTTTTTTTCAGCTCTTCAGTTTTTGTTATGATTTCCTGCATTACGCTTATTTTAACATAAAATGATATTTATTGCCAGATTCTCAAAAGTTGTTATAATTTGTATGTTAAAGAAGCGGGATTAGTATAGTGGCAATACACGACCCTGCCTGCCGGCAGGTTTCCCAAGCCCCGGCACCAAATTGGATGAAATATAGTGCGAGTGTAGTTCAGTGGCAGAATGCGTCCTTCCCAAGGATGAGACGGGAGTTCGATTCTCCTCACTCGCTCAAGAGAAAACCGCAGTCAATTTTGGTGCGGGGCAAAGTTGAAACGCGAGTTCGATTCTCGTATCCCGCTCCAGAGAGAATCGGGAAAGGGATCGGGAAAACGGGAGTTTTCCCGCGGCGGAAGATTTGAAACCGCAGGGTTTCAAGGAGCGAAGTGACATTCTCGTATCTCGCTCCAGGCAAAACTTCGATTTCGAAAGTATTGCCGATGTAGCTCCCGCCACTGCTAATGCTTTGGCGGGCAAGCAGTTGGCAGTGCAAATTAAATTGCCACCTTAGCTCAGCCGGTAGACTTGCCCGCCTGAGCCTAAGCCCACATAGCTCAGCTGGTAGAGCAATGCTTTCGTAAAGCAGAGGTCGTCGGTTCGATTCCGACTGTGGGCTCCGCATTTACAACCAAGCTCGAACTTTTTTCCAAAAAAATCTTTGATTTTGCTTTTGTATGCGCTGCTTCCGCGCCAGTTGGAAACTGGCCTTCAAAATCCGCAAAATTTTCCCTACATTTTTACAAATGCGCGCGCCCGTTTTTTTTCTGAAAAAGGAAAGGAAAATTTTTCTGTTTGGAGTTTTTCGGAGAAAAACGGCGGAAGCTAAAAGTTGAACGAAAAATAATTGGAAAATTTGCTTGTCCCTCCCACCCGACGCGCAAATTTCGACATTTTTAACTCCCATTTTGTATCATTTCAGCTTACGGTTTTTCGTTTGACAGCCAGCCGAAAATATGCAATACTAGCCAGAAGTTCCTTAAAGCTTAAAAGCCTAAAAAGGCTTTATATAAAGCAAATAAGTCTGGAAAATTTCTTGTAAGGAGGCCTTGAAAAATGAGAAATCCGTTTGTTTTTCCAATTCTGGTATTGCTGATAATGTTGAGTTCCACGTTGCTTATACTCTTTCCGGAAGACTCGGAGAAAGCCGTCAGCCACAAAAAGGAAACGGTCCAACAGGTCAAAAAGGAGCCATCGCTCAAGCTGTCGTTCTCCGAATTCATGACGAGGAAGATGGCGCCGATGGACCGCCAGGAAAAGGTGAACCTTTTCCCTGAAGAGGGGTCGCCGGTCATTATTCCGACGGTAGCCTATCTCAACAGACTGGAGGCTTCAATCCCGGAAAACTGGTCGGGGAACAGTAGCATGGCGATCGTCCAACGCACCAAATGTGAAGATATTCTCGGTGCGCTTCGGAAAGACTGGCGGAATATCACCTCTATGCTTAATCCGGTGTATGGCCGTCTGGTTTTCACTAAAGACCGACTGCATTACATCCGCCGGCTTGAGCGGCGGATTGCAGATCTATTGCAATCTTTGGAATATGAATGCATCCGCTTGACTTTCGAGGAGCGGCAATCCATAAATTGGAATTTCTAAGCAAGACAGACTACTAATGGGGGTAGGTTCCGCGATACTCGGTCTGCTCCCATTCCTTCCAAGCTCATCAATTATTGGTGAATTTGGAAAGGAAAATTCCAAATTGTGTGTTTGGCTTGTTAGAAGGTTTTTCTAATTCAAGGTCAAAAAACTTTTTTGGCTTTGAAAAGAGAGAAATCTCTTGCCTTAAAAACTATAGCCGGCGGGCTCAAAGCGCATGGAGGTTGAAGATGGACAGACAGGCTTATGAGAGATTGGAAAATAAGGTGGGTGTGGCAAAGGCCTTTCAGGTGGTATATCCGAACCTTCCCGAATCCTTCTTGAAGTACTGCTGGCTCGGGAAGCTCATCACAATTTCGAAGGATCTGCCGGAAGATCATGAGGCCAATGCGATCATCGCTAAGAGGATTGAGGCGCTCGAGGATATCAGCCAGTATGATATCGGGAATGCTTACCGGGGAGTCAAGGAAAGTCTTAGGCCGATTCTCCTGAAAAAAATCGGCTCCCTGGAAAAGAATTTCGAGTTCTGGGCGGAAACCTACCGGCGTAATCTATGCTCCGATATCTCCTTGAGGAGTGTGCTGGCTAACAAGATCGTATCGCTCAAGCCCTCCCTCAAGCAGTGGTTAGCCTTCATGAGTAAGATCGGCGAAGCGGATTACGGCAATAGGCTGACCCATATCCCGATGTTTCTCTCGCAGATTATGGCGCTTCCGACTTCATGTTCTGACTGGTTTGCTCTTCATGAGTCGATCCCTTACTGGGGAATTAACTACGAACTCAAGGATAAGCTCCAGTACGGTTGCCTGAAGAAAATCATCGAGTTCGCCGAAGAACTGGATAAGGCGACAGAAAACGGCTCGGCAGACTGGAAAAAAATGTTTGATCTCTGGGAGAAAACTTTCCGCATGTCGATCAACCACAAGGAAGAAAAAAACCAATCCCTCGATGGGATGGCCAAAGCGGCCCGGAACGTTTCCCCCGAGCACAAATTTCGCTGCTGGGTAGAAATATTCGGCAATCTCGCAAGATACGCTGAAGGGATTAACGAACCTGAAAAGATTCGGGCCGAAGCTCTTGAGGAAATCAGGAAGGCAACAACAAGGCCGGAAGATTTGGCTTTCCAGTATGAGCTCCACGAGTCTCCGAGTTATCAGTACCGGTACGGTAAGTTTCGGAAGATAATGCTGGAGAAGCTCAAGGCCACGCCCATGGTCGTTAGTACAGTTGGCAGCTGGATTGAAACAGCCTTTGCACGATGGGGAAGCCACACCGCGGAAGTCGCTGAGGTCGTCTACCAAAAATTCCAAGAGATGTGGGAAAGAGAACAGCCGATTCCGCTTTCGTTCAAGCATTTGTTTCAGATTGCGGAAGGAGCACACCGGAGAAAGAGTCCCGATCTGATGAATCTGGTTGCGCCAAGGCTGATAAACTCGGCGCGAGGAAATATCGACAAATTGGGAAAGATCCTCAATTTGGAGGATTTACCCCAAACGCATCAGGACAAGATCGGCGAGGTAATCAGAAAACAGATGTGATATGCCGCAAGTATTATCTCTGTCGGCACCATTATTGAAATCGGAAGGAGGAATTTCGATGTTTTCCCTAAAGCTATCCGTATTTGCGGTCGCTTGTATTCTCGCCATGTCCCTTTGCCTAGCGGCCTGCGGTAAAAAGTTGAGCGATGAGGAGTTCGCATCGCTGGAAAAAGCGGTTGAGAAAAAACTGCAGCAGATCGTCCAAAAATTCGAATCCGCCGGCCTCAAGGAGGCGGCCGAATGCAGCAGGCAGGATGTCAAAGTGGTCACCGGCGTCGGGACATTCATTATCAGCAGCACGATCGCTGTCGAATTCTACAATCCCGAAAGCAAACCGGAAATCAAAGGCAATGAGATCATATTTCCTATCAGCGGAGTGTATTCGCGGATGGACAGTGCCGACGACGCCGAATTCTTCTTCCGGAAGGGTTGGAAATTCCGCGACGTGACCATTTCCGCCTTCGCGCAGAATGAAAAAGCCTACTTTGATCCTATCATCACCAAACGGAAGAAGTTCAAATAACCCAAATTACGGACTGAGCAGACCTACTGCTCCCGCTTTGGCCAAACGACCTAAGCGGTTTTTTTATTATTTCAAAAATTTATATACAAAAATTTGCAAACCAAATAAAAGGGAGTTATATTTGTTTTAGCGTGCGCGCACGGGCGGGAGGGGCAAACACGCTTACCTTTTATATTCCAAACCGCAGGCTTCCGCCATTTTTCTCCGAAAAACTCCAAACAGAGGTTCCGAGTTCGAATCTCGGAGGTGGCTCAGTTGCTCGGGAATAAATTTTCGTCCGCGGTTTTTACCCGCCATTAGCTTTAGTTGGGGTGGGCGATCCCGCGCATCGGCTCAAATAAAAACACAACCTACTTTGGTTGTGTTTTTTGTGTTTATTGCAAAAAAACTAGAATATCGACGGGTCTCCCGAAGAATTGACATCTAAGTTTTCTTCAAAGCTACGAAGATCGGAATTTTTGAATTCTATTCGGGCATCGCCCGCGTTCCATTGATAATCCTTGAGAAAAACCAAAATCTGATATTTTTTCATTTGATCCTTCAGCCAGTCAGAAAAAGTTATTTTCTTGACGAATATCTGGCGAAGATGAACCAAAGCTTCTCCATTATCTTCCTTGGACTCCTCAAGCTTGATAATATGGAATCCCAAAGGGCTGGATATCACATCGCTAATCTGGCCTTGCTTCATTGAGAAAGCGACATCCGCCACCTCTGTGACTAGCTGGTCTTTGGTAGACCAGCCCAAATCTCCGCCGTTGTTTGAGCTCTGTCCCTCTGACGATTCCTGGGCAACCTTAGAAAAATCCTCTTTTTTAGTTGCAATTCTTTCGCGGAGAGATTTGATTTTATTTTCCTGAGGAGATGTGTCTATTTCCGTGGTGTATGCTTCCGACAATTTTTCTCCATAAAGCTCGGGCTTCACCACTTTTTCCTTGAAATCATCAAGAGACCATCCATAGAGCCGGTTTAGTTCGCTCATTAGATTTTGCCGGTTACTGAACTGGTCGATGTTGCGATTAACTTCCTCATCAACCGTCGCGTCGCTAATATGAATCTCTCTCTTTTTAGCCAAAGACTCAATAATTTTATTTTCAATCAGCTTGTTTATAATATCCTTCTCCTTGACTTTGAGCCTCTTTTTTCCTTGATCGGTATTGAAATCAACTCTCATTCCTATTTGCTCAAAATCCTGTGATTCATAAAATTTTTGAACAGCCACATTATCCTCCTTTATCTCGCCAATAGTGACGAATCCGGCTCCTTTAACATAAACTCCCGGGAAAGGAATGACCTTTTCCGAAAACCGCATAAAACGGTTATTCCAATCAAACTTATAAACACCCAAAGAAAGAATCAGAAGTGAAACAAAAATTAAGGCGATAATAACGATAATTATTACCAGAAACTTGATTTTCTCTTTTTTATTTGGTTTTGGCATATTCTTAAATTGTAATTAGCACGTATCTAACGCGGTGGATTGCCCGAGACTAACCTCTCGCGGCAAAAAAATATTCAAGCCATTTTTGCCAGTTTGGCGATTTGTCTTCTTCGGCGACTTGAACCGGATTATTTTCGTTTTCCTTTTCTTTTTTTTGCGCATCAAGCTCTTTCCGGATAATTATCATCCTTTCATCCTCTTTTTGAAGGTTCAATTTTTCTCTTGCTTCTTTTTCCTCAAATTCTTTCGTGGAGAAATAGGATATGAGGTTATTTATCTCGCTATTTTCCTGATCAAGCTTTTGGATTTCTACTTGCAAGCTCTCAATTTCTTTTTGTATCTGTCTTTTGCGATAGGTTTCTTTTCCTAGCGATATCCCGATCAAAACTATCACCGTAAGTCCTGCCAAAAAAAACAAACCGGAAAACAACCGAACTCCTGTTTTTCTTTCACCCTTTCTGCTTTTCACTGTCATTTTATCTTAAATATTTAACTTGTTCAAAATTAGAAATTACTAAGCATGGGAGCGACGGTGAAAGCAACCATTGATAAAACGGCCAGCAAAGAGATGATAATCCAGATGATTTTAATTTTTTTTCGCCTCTTAGTTTGCATGAAGTTATTATATCATTATTTCCTTAAAACTGCCAAAAAGGCAGAACTGGGGATTTCCACGCGGCCTATTTTTGACATCTTTCTTTTCCCTTTTTTTTGTTTTTCGAGAAGCTTTCTTTTTCGGGTTACGTCACCTCCATAGAGCTTGGCCGTAACATCTTTCCGAAAGGCTTTTATTGTTTCCCTGGCCAGGATTTTGCCACCTACAGCGGCCTGAACAGCTACTTGGAAATTCTGTCTCGGTATGGATTCCTTCAGTTTTTCAACGGTTCTTTTCCCCTCGGAAAAAGCCTTGTTCTGCGGAATAATCCTGGAAAAAGCATCCACCTTGTCTCCGGCAACCAAAATATCAAGTTTTACGAGATTATTTGGGCGATAGCCAATGAAATTATAATTCATCGAGGCAAATCCGCTGGAGGCGCTTTTCAGTTTGTCATGAAGGTCGATAATAACGTCAATGAGGGGCGCCTCGAAGGTCAGTATCATGCGCTCGCTGTCGATATAGTCAGTATTTTTGTATTCCGCGCGGGTGCCATTCATCAGATCCATAATACTTCCAAGATAGGAAGAAGGAGAGATAATGTCCAGGCGCACATACGGTTCCTCAATAAGTTCAATAACGGAAGGATCGGGCATATCGATGGGAGAAAAGATTGTTTCCACGTCCTTCTTTCCTTTTATTTTGACTTTATACACGACACTGGGCGTCGTAATGACCGGATCGATTTCAAATTCGCGATTAAGGCGCTCCTGAACAATCTCTAGGTGCAAAAGCCCCAAAAAACCGCAGCGAAATCCCCGTCCGAGAGCCTGATTGCTCTCGGGTTCGAAGGTGAATGCGGCGTCATTCAATTTAAGCTTTCCAAGGGCGTCCCGCATGAAGTTATAATCCTCACCCTCTTTCGGATAAAGGCTGGCGTATACCATTGGCCTCACTTCCTTGTATCCGGGAAGGGGCCTGATTTCATCGCGGAATTTTTCTTGAGTTATCGTATCTCCGACCCGGCAGTCTTCAACACTTTTGAATCCGGTGGCGATATAGCCTATTTGACCGGCCAACAGCCCTTCCGATTTCTTCAGTTCTGGAGTGAAATATCCAATTTCTATGACAGTGCTCACCTGTTTTGTCGCTATCGTGAAGACCTTGTCTTCCGCTTCAACCTCCCCGTCAATAATTTTTACATAAGCCAAAACGCCCTTATATGAATCATATTTAGAGTCAAAAATCAAAGCTCTCAGGGGTTTTTGGGAATTCCCTTTCGGAAAAGGGACTTTACTGACAATAGTTTCAAGGATGGTCTCCACGCCTTCTCCTGTTTTTCCGCTAGCGAGAATGATTTCAGAAGGATCGCATCCCAAGAGATGCACAATTTCTTTTTCTGCCCTTTCTATTTGAGCGTTAGGAAGGTCAATTTTATTGACTACTGGAATAATCTCCAACCCCTGCTCTATGGCCTGATATAAATTGGCCACAGTTTGAGCCTGCACCCCTTTGGTTGCGTCCACCAAAAGAACCGCTCCTTCAACAGCTGCCAATGACCTTGATACTTCGTAGGAGAAATCGACATGGCCGGGCGTGTCAATCAGATTGAGGACATATTCTTTTCCATCGAAAAAATATTTCATCCTTACTGGCTGGAGCTTTATGGTTATTCCCCGCTCTCTCTCAAGATCCATCGTATCCAGAAGCTGCTGTTTCATCTTTCTGTCCTCGACCGTTTTTGTGATCTCGATCATTCTGTCGGCCAGCGTCGACTTGCCGTGATCTATGTGGGCGATTATGCAAAAATTTCGGATGTTTTGGCGGTTATTCATATCCTTTAATTTAGCTATTTTTCAGGCATTTAGCAATAGTTCCAAAGAAAAACGCCCGCCTTCCAAAAGATTTCCTTTTGCTGGAAATTAGGTGCCAAAAGCGTGTTTTTATCTTATATTCCACTGGCTTCCGTCGGATCGTCCGGAATTGGATCAGTTGCCCGTAAAATTCGGGAAAAGAAGAAGTTTTTGATATAAAAAAGCTCTTCAAGGCGAAAGAGATAGGCGAAAAATAAATACATTGCGATTCCAATAACCCCGCAGAAAGCCATCTGTGAAAAAACCCCGACAAAAGTATCCAGATTAACGAAGGGATCGATTATATACTTGGACATTTGAGCAAAAAATCCTCCTGCTAAAGCCGAGAGCGATATCCGAAGAGTGGACGAAACGATCCTGTTGTCATCAAGATTTTTCAGCTTTACCCGCAGGATGATGAATAGCAAAAACATATTGACAATACTTGTCAGGGAAAATGCCCAAACCAGACCCAATATGCCATAGCGTTGCGATAATATGATTGCCAAGGTCAGATTGACGAGCTCGCTGACAATGCCCGTAAAAAAGGGAATCTTCGTGTTATGAAGAGCGTAAAAAGAGCGCGCCAAGAGAGGAATGAGGCTTTGCGCGAAAAGGCTTAGGGAAAAAATTCCAAGCGCTTGAAAAGTGATGATTGTGTCTTCCCAGTCAAATTTGCCTGATCCCAGGACGACGCGTACAATTTGAGCCCGCAGAACAAGTATGAAAACACTAGCCGGTATGACAAAAAAAAGAATTTGGCGGAATGTTTGAGAAAAACTGGCAATGAATTTTTCCCGTTCATCTTTAGCCGCAAAATGAGATAGTGTCGGGAAAACCGCCAAAGCAAACGGAATCGCGAAAATACCGAGCGGAAAACTTTGCAAATTATTAGCAAAGCTAAAAACAGCTAAGCTTCCGGCCGCGAGAGTTGAGGCGATTATGGTGACAATAAGAAGGTTTATCTGCGAAACTGCCAGTCCCATAGTGCGCGGAATCATCAACCGGATAACTTTGCGCAAATGACTATTTTTTGGTTCAAAAATATATTTATACCTAAATCCGCTGATTTTTACTGCCGGATACTGGATCAGCATATGAAGAGCGGCTCCCAGCACAACGCCCCAAGCCAGGCCGATTATGCCCAAATATGGGACAAGAAACAAGGCTCCGATGATTATTCCCAAATTATACATTACCGGCGCCAGTGAATATAGCAGAAATCTCTTGAAAGAATTGAGTATACCCCCGAAGATTCCGCTGATACCGAGAAATATCGGGCTCAAAAACATGATCCGGGTGAGAGTTATGACTAGGGATAATTTTTCCCCGGAAAAACCTGGGGTAATCATTTTCATTATCCAAGGCGTGAATACGGCTAATATCGCACTGATGAGAATGAGCGTGATCAGCGCGATATTTAGTAATGCATTCGCCAATTTCCAGGCCTCTTTTTTTTCTTCCCGGGCGATAAGTCCGGTAAAGACAGGAATAAAAGCCGCGCTCAAGGCTCCAAGGATAAGAAGGTTATAAATCAAATCCGGAATTCGAAAAGCGGCATAATATATATCAAGCGTATCCCCGGCTCCGAATTGAGAGGCCAAAATACGATCGCGGAGAAGCCCGAGAAGCCGGCTCAAAATTCCCGCTATAGAGATAATCAAAGCCGCTGAAGCAATCGAGCTTGAGGGACGGGAGTTTATTATTTTTTTGCGAAAAGTCTGAATCATGCCGGATGATTATTTTTCTATGGCGATTCCCCAGTAACGGTCGGTATTTAAAGTCGTCCGCATCTGCAATACCCCGGATTCGTTTCCGATATTGTCAGGCCAGCGCCAGATAACCCTGTATTTTTTCGGATATTTTATTTGGGAATTCAATTTGCTTCCCACGCTTCCCGATTGTTTCTGATAGAGAACGGAAAAAGAATCGGCCGGATGGTGCAAGGAATCGAAACTAAGCTTGAATGGCAAAACATATTTATATTTCAAAGTTACGGTTTCTCCAGGGCTGACATAAACCCAGTTGGCGAAAACTGTTTTTTTATTCTCGGAATATACTTTCGTTCCGGTTTCCGCATCGAATGTGGTTCCTTCCTCTTGCGACTTCACTTGAGGGTCTTTCTTGAATCCTAACGAATCATAATCAAGAGGAGGTGAAATGAATTCGCGGGTCTGCCCGTCGGCTTCAAGTAGCTTTGAACCCTCTGGAACGTAGACGCGCATATAATCAGAATTTACCTTATTCCACCAGTCATATTCCTTGTTGCCGCCGTTGTGCTTGCGGGTAATAGTAACCGTATCGATTATGCTCCCGTTTTCCTGTATTTCACTCTCGTGATCAATCTCCTCATCGATTACGCCATCGGTTTTATACCCATTAACATTCGTATTGATCACGCTGAGATAATCCTTGCTTGCGTTTTGAACTTCACCAGACCATCCCTGTCCAGAGATCAATTTTTGTAGGGTGTAGTTTTTAGAATAAATCAAAAGGTGTTTTTCTTTGAGTGAAGTGTTGAAGATATTCAGAACTTTGATCATCTGAGACATGTCGCGCATGCCAAAAACCCTGTCGAATATTTTTGGTGTGAGATCGGCAATAAATTTTTTAGGCCGGTTTAGCTCTTTATCATAGTCGATTTCCACTTCGTATTGTGTTTTCTCGATAAAATTTCCCCTGTCAACAGTTGTGTCATATTCCGGCATTTCAATAGGTCCGGTAACTTCCAGAAGGTTCTGGATAAGATTCGGCGTCACGGCGATTACCCCGTCAACGGTAGGTCCGCCTGTTTTTTCATAAAACCAGGATACCTTTTCGGCAGAAGCGGGAAAATCAGGAAACCAATTCGCGTCATGCATCGTCCAGGCAGCACTCATTTTTTGAATCGGCTCCGGCGGAATGATCTTGGCTTTCAGCTGGCCGTCGGGATTATAGATGTCATCAACGAATAATTTTTTTACCCGGCCATTGGAAATGTCCAATATTCCATAGCTACCGATGAATCCCCCAGTTGCCCTGATTTCCTGATTATTTTGGAACAGGAAAAGGAATTTTCTTGTGCCGTTGTACCCCAATATATCCAGAATGATTTGGGAATTGTCAAGAAAACCTTCGAGACTCGCAATAACGACAGGGAGCTTTTCCTTCAAATCAAAGATATTAGCCCTAATTTCCTCAGGAAGATCGGAGGGATTCACCTTATTCAGATTGTCTTGGGCATTTTTGAGTTCTTCGTTCGCGTTTTTGGCTCCATCGCGGAGATTCAGAAAAATATCCGTAAGCGCCGGCTGACTATCGCTGTTTTTTTGATTGATTGGATTCTCTAACGAGTTTAGAGATTCCGCCGAATTTGCCAAGTACTTTCCGGAGAGGGCCAGACTTTGCCCTGCCGTGAGGATATAATTAGCGGTTGCAACCCTGGAAACACCCGGAACGAATCTTAATAACTCGCTAAATTTACCGCCAATTCCCAAGACTTCTTTATTGGCCCGGTTTAATATTTCATATGATTCATCAAAATTAGAAGCGGCTTTATCGAATTTTCCGCTTGCCATATTGTCTTTTGCCTGCGCTATCTGTCCTAGTGCTTTTTCGCTGCTCAAAATAACGGCGGATTTCGTAGCAATGCTTTTCTGAATCAATGAAAATCCCGGGATAATAAGAGAAAATATTAGCAGAGCGGCAACAAAGGAAAATCCGTAGCTAAGACCTTTATCGGCAAAAGGAGCTCGCAAAAAAAGATTTCTGAGGCGCAAACTTATTCTTTCCTCTCGATTCTCTCTTCCGCCTAATTTATTATGTCCGGCTGACTCTTCTTTCTTTTCGGAAAATTCTATCATTTCGGAAATTGGATTTTTTTGCTCAAAGATTCCAAATGCGCCAGCATCTTCTTTATTTAGAGGCCCAAGAAATAGCATCTCGCGTGAATCTTCCTTTGTGGATATTTTATTCGAAAGAGGATCACTTGATACGAAAAGCTGGTCATCGGACACGATCTTGCCGTGCTGAATGACATTAGGCTTGCGGATAGAATAAGTCTTTTCGGAAAAATAAGCGTCTCTGGAAGGAAACGACTGGTTATATTTATTTTTGAATTCATAACCGGGATCCGATTCAGTTTTGCGCCTTACATCGGATGTGTTTTTATAAATAACTGATCTGCTGGATATTTTATTTTCAGGGATAAAAGTTTTTTTCTTCTGGGCTTTTATTTTATCCAAATTCAAAGAGCCGTCCTGATTTACAGGCCTAACGTCAAACATCTGTTTCAATATTCGTTTTCTATTGTTCATTTTTATTTTGCCTGATAGATGTCAAGCGTTTTTCTAGCCAGATCGATCCAGCTATATTTCTGGATTTGCTCCTTTCCATTTTTTATCAATTTTTGCCGCAGACAAATATCCGTTATAACCCTGTCTATTACTTCGCTTATTTCAGATATTCCAATCGGATCAAAATAATAAGCAGCATCCCCTAGTATCTCAGGCAAGCACGAACTGCTCGAACTGATGACAGGAACGTCCATGCTCATAGCTTCGAGTGGCGGAAGGCCGAATCCCTCATAAAGAGAAGGAAAGACATACAGCTTAGATTCGCGATAAATCGAATTCAAATGCCTGTCATCCACCTCTCCGGTAAATATAACGTTATCTGCATTATTGTCTTTGACGAACTTATTCAGACTTCGGTAAAAATAATCACTTTTTCCAACCATTACCAAACTCAAACTAGGATGTTTTTTCACAGCCTCTTGAAAAGCCAGCACTAGCCGTTCCAGATTTTTATGGGGATAAGCATTTCCGACGTATAGAATGTACGGCTTCATTATACCATATTTTTTCAGAATATCATCGCAAGCCATATCGGGAAGAAAATCTTTCATGTCCGCCGCTTCGTGGGTTACAAAAATTTTTTGAGGATCGATTCTGAAGTTATCAAGGATGTCCTTTTTTGTGAAATTAGAAACGGCTATTATGGCTTGGGCTTTCCTGACTGCCCGGTTCATCACGGCTCGGTATCCCAATCTCTTGAAAAAATATAAAACCGGAGAAAGAGTTGTAGCTTTCTTAGTCGGAAAACGAAAAAGAATAAGATCGTGAATCGTAACGATAAACTTCCCCTTATAGAAATACGGAACATTAAAATGCGGGAAATGAACGAGATCGAGCCGGTTTCTTTTCAGAATTTTTGGAAAAAATACCTGCTCCCTGAAGCTATACCAGGGAATATTCGCCATCACCTTCGTAAAATTTTTTCTTTTAGGCTGATATTCTTCCCAGTTTTCTTCGCGCATAAAAATAAAGTATTGATTTTCTCCGTCAATTTTTTCCAAATATTCTATTAGTTTCTGAGTATACCTTCCAAGCCCTTTTCCCAAAGAGCCGTAAAACCTGGCATCGATTCCAATACGCATTAGAATGGGATAAAATTAAGAATTTTTATTGATTGCATTGAATAATCCAGCTGTTTCTTCAGCGCATTTTTTCCAGCTGAATTTTTTTGCCTGTCTCAATCCCCGTTCCCTGTAGCAATTATATATTTTTTCGTCTTCTAGGATAGTTTCCATTGCCGCAGAAATTTCGTCTGGCCTATTCGGGTCGACAATAATTGCCGCTTTTCCCACAACCTCCGGAAGAGAAGAAATATTCGAGGTTATCACCGGCGTTCCACAGGCCATCGCTTCGAGAACCGGAAGGCCAAACCCTTCGAAAAAGGACGGGTACACAAAAATGGAAGCAAGGTTATAGATATAAGGCTTGTCTTCCTTATCCAGATATCCGACAAAATCAATTGCATCCCGATAGGCCGGCTTGCTTGATTTTTGCATTATATCATGGCAAAGCGAACTGATTTCTCCCGCGAAAACCAGTTTATACTTTTGCAGTTCCGGATTTTTACGTCGCAATTGGCAGAAGGATTGGACCAGGGATTTTATATTTTTTCGGGGCTCTATATTGCCGAGATACAAAATAAATTTATGGGGAAGCGCGTATTTTTTTTGAACCTCAAGCAGCTCCGGATCATTGCGGCTGATCACTCTATAGCCTGGGCTTACGCCATGGTAAATGATCTCTGCTCGATTATTGTCAATCCTGTATAATTCAGCTAAATCTTTTTTGGTAGACTCCGAGACGGCTATTATTTTTCTGGAGTTTACTGCTATTTTACGAGGATTAACAAAATAAAAATGCCATAGCTGGGTTTTGGCCGAAAAAAAATAAGGATATCTTTCGAATGAGAGATCGTGAAATGTCGCGACAAGCGGGCAGTTCCGGCTGACAGAAATAAAGTTTATATTAGGCGCGAAGAATAAATCGACTCCACCGATTAGCTTATCAATCTTCGGCCATCTGAAGTACCAAAAAAATAAATTCAGAACCTTGTTGGGATAACGAAACTTCTTCAGTTTCACATTTGGATATTTCTTGATCCAGTAATGAGGATTATTTTTCTGCCTGAAGGAATTTGAAAACAAAATATACTCATTTATTTCATCAATTTCAAAAATATTTTTCAATAATTCCAAAGCGTATTCCCCTACCCCGGATCTTTTCTCCTCCTCAAGACACCTGATATCGACTCCGATTTTCATTCGGTTTTAAATCTTATGGAACTTATATTTTTTCTTCGGAAATATAATACTTAGCGAAGGCAAAAAGCACTCCGAAAAAAAATCCCACCAAAGCGGCGAGGGCCAGGTTTATTCTCAAGTCCTGGATATTCTTGAGGATTACCAAATTCGAGGGCGTGACGGAAAACCAATTCGGATCCTTGGCATCGGCGTTAAGACTCTTCACTTTTTCCATAATGACGATTCCAAGGGATTCACTTATTTTTTTAGCGTCGTCATGGTTTGTGGTTGAATAGCGAACCTCGACTATTTCCGGCGCCATCCTGTCCGCTTGGAAGCTCCTGGAAAGGGCTCTTATGGTTTTTCCCTCCTGGCTTATCTTGGCTTTTTCCATGATTTCTGCCACGATACCAGGCATCTTGAGCCATTCTCCGATTGTTTCGGAAAATTTTTCATCAGCCTGGACACGATAAAATTGGTCGTATCGGTAATCAGCTGATGATTGGGTTTCTGTTCGGCTGATATTGAGCAGTAGCGAAGCGGAATAAGTTTCAGACTGCCTTACGGACCAGGCATAGACGACAACGACCAGGATAATGATCGTGTAAAACACCACGGCCATATTTAATTTTAGGATTTTGTAGTATTCACGAAGTTCCATATGGGTTATTTAAAAAAATTAGGGCGCTGTATTACTCTTTTTTTTGCCATAACTTGCGAGGGCATTTTCGACATAGTCCTTTATTCTAGCCTTAAATAACACCCTGTCAAATGCAAGTGATCGATTGCGTATCTGGACGGGATTGAAATTATCCGGATTGAATTTTTTCAAGGCTTCGATTAGGGATTCGGGTTCCTGTTTGTTGAAAAAAATTCCATCCCTTCCCTCTTTCACGTGCTCGACAATATCCCCACCCCGGAAAGCTATTATGGGTTTTCCGGATGCCATAGCTTCTATCGCGACAATTCCAAAATCCTCCTCTTGGGGAAAAATAAAGGCCTTGGCGCGTGAGTATGTTTTTGCTAATTCTTCATCGGAAAGCCGTCCCGTAAATTCAATATTTCGCTTTGCCATCTTCCTCAGGCGCTTTTCATCCGGTCCGCGCCCGATTATTTTCAAAGGCAGGTCCAATCTATTGAATGCCTCAATTACAATATCGAAACGCTTGTAAGTCATTAGGCGTCCGACCATAAGGAAGTATTTTTCTTTTTCACCGCTGATAGAAAATTTATTCACATCGACCGGAGGATTGATAACTGTCGATTCTTTTTTATAATACTTCCTGATTCTTCCCGCCACGAAATTTGAATTAGCTATATATTTATCAGGCCTTTCTGCGCTAACGCGATCCCAAACCCGGATATAGTTCATGAAAAAAGGGACGAATCTTTTGATAATTTTCGGAAAACCGAATTCCTCTATGTATTTTTGGCAGTCATCCCAGGCGTACCTCATTGGAGTGTGGCAATAACATATATGGAGTGTTTCTGGAGAGGTAATGGCGCCTTTCGCGTAACTGGAAGAATCAGAAAGAATGATGTCGTATTTTGAAAAATCAAATTGCTCGATGGCTGGCGGCATCAAGGGAGGAAATACGCGGTGATTCGAGTGCGAATAAGGAAATTTCTGAAGGAATGAAGTATGTATCTTTTTATCCTTAAAAAATCCGTGAGTTTTCTTCTCGTCGTAAATCAGCGTATAAATCGGGGCATACGGCCATATTTCCGCAAAACATTCGAGCACCCGTTCCGCTCCGCCATATTGAACCAAATAATCATGTACCAGAGCTATTTTCATAAAGAAATTGTAGCTTTTCTGGGGTATTTTTGCAACAAAAAAGGCCTATGGAAAAATGGCCTAGATACGAACACAAAATATTAAAAAATGGCTATTTCAGTATTTCTCTCGCCTGCCTCTTTTTATATAATGATAATCCAACAATAAACATCACTGCTACGGAAAGAATTATAACACCCGCGTATTTTATATATTCACTTATTTTATCCGCGGCATAACCGAAAAAATATCCCGTAATCACCAGAAAGGAGCTCCAAACCAGACCGCCAAGAATAGAAAACTTAACAAATTTCGAAAGCCGCATCCTGATCGTCCCGGCCGTAATGAAGGTGATGTAGCTTAGCCCAGTCGTTGATTTTACGTAGAATATTATTTTTCCGCTGTTTTCATGGAACTTCTTTTTCAGCTTTTCAACGGTTGACTGGCTTATTTTCAAAAAACTTTCGACTTTGGGAAGAATTTTTCGGCCCCCAAAATATCCGATATAGTAGAGTATGACATCTCCAAAAACATCGCCCGTTACACTCAATCCAAAAACAAAAAAGATATTAAAATATCCCAAGGAGGCCAAAAAAGCCGCGACAATTGTCACGACCGGCCCCTCAAGGATCATTAGGAGGAGCATAGTCGGATACCCCCAAAGGGATAAAGCATGGATAATTTCTTGAGAAGGATGATCGAACATTTTTTTACAAATTCTTTCTCTTTCTCAGCAGGACAAAGAATGTCTTAAAGAGAATTTGAATATCAAGCCAAAGTGACCAATTTTCTATATAATATATATCAAGGCGGGCCTCATCAGAAAAGCTCAAATCAGAACGGCCGGAAATTTGAGCAAGCCCTGTGATGCCTGGCTTGATCGAAAGAGTCCGCTTTTGCCAAATCTCATATTTTTCGACTTCTCTGGGCTGATGAGGACGCGGCCCGACAAGACTCATATTGCCCTTAAAGACATTGAAAAGCTGGGGCAATTCGTCAATTGAAAGCGCTTCAATGATTCTCCCTACGCGGGTTTTGCGGGGATCATTTTTTATTTTATATAAAGGCCCTTTCCTTACGCTTTGCTTGTTAATCAATTCCTTTTCAATTTCCAGGGCTTTTTTCTTGTCAGGATTTTGCTGACTTGTGCAGTATTCCAGTTTCATATAGCGGAATTTATATAAATCAAAATTGCCTTCATGGCTGACTCTTTCATTCCGAAATATTGCCGGTCCGCGGGAATCCAGTTTTATGGCGATCGCGGTAAAAAGCATAATCGGCAAGGCAAAAATTATTCCAAAAAACGATCCGACTATGTCGAAAATCCTTTTCGTAATTTTCCCCCATCCATCAAGAGGAGTATTCTTTATTTCGATTATAGGCTCGTCAAAAAGAACCTTAATTTCAAAGTTTGTGCTGATTGACTGTAGAATTGCGGGAACAAACTTGAACTCGATCCTATTGCGATGGCAGAAATCACTAACTTGCCGCAGTTTTTCTATGGGGATATCGGGATCACAAACAAGAATTTCGTCGATACCTTTCCCTTTGCGGATTAATCTCAAGTTATCAATATTTATGCTTTCTTCTTGGGAAATAATTTTATATCCATGCTCGGGGGTTTTTTTGAATTCATGACAAATGGTATCGCAAAAACCGCCTTTCCCGATCAGAACAAGGCGATGCGTCCCGATACCCTTATAGATCAAGAGTAATTTTTGGACAAAATTGATTATATAGCGAGAAACCGTAATCAGCACTACCGATATCATCCATCCGGTGATAATAACAAAGCGGGAAGAAAACCATTCTCTTTGCAGAAATATGACCAAAACAACGAGTGTGATCCCCACGGTAATTGAAAATATAATTTTGAAAAATTCGCGCCAAAAAGTACGGGTGGATTTGAGCGAATATAGTCCTTCGAGGGCGAAGATCAATATGAAAAACGGTGCCACCAAAAGCACCATGTTTAAATATTCTTGAAACGGAAGGTCAAAGAGGACTGGCTTTATTTCAACAACACTGGGCGTAAAACGGAACCAATATGCCAGAACAGCCGCAAACACAATCATCATAAAATCAACCGGAACAAGAAGAAGCGCAAAGAATAGTTCTGATTTCTTCATGAAAATAATAATAGCCGTAAATGCTCATTCGAATAAACCCGCAAGCAGTTTACTGTCCTATAAATTCAAATTTATTCGTAATTGTCAGTCAAGAGCCTATAAGCCGGATTCTGTCATATCCCCCACCATTTTCTATGATTCTGGAAATTTCAAAACTTTCAGTGTGAATCAACAAAAAATGGTGAGGGACGAGATAATCATCTATCTAGCCCCGACGTTGCCGTCGGGATCAAGCGTCTTCCCCGACGTAACGTCGAGGTACAGACTTGCACCGAGCAGGGTTTACCAAGACACGATTGTCGCCAATCGGCTCGAATCATAGCTTCCAGCGCAAGCGCCGAAAACACTGATCCGCTTTTCATCTTTCCTCCGACACAGAGTCGGATTAGTATTGTTTCTGTGACACTTTCCCTAAATACATCTTTCGATGCATTCGGTGGGCGTTACCCACTGCCCTTTTCTCCGATGCGAAGCATCGGGCGGGTGTCCGGACTTTCCTCCCCGCTCCCTTGCGGGAAACGGAGCGATTATCCAGCCCTGACTAACTTTTTATTTTATACAAAATAACTATGCTTGTCAAGTGCCTATTTAAGCGAATAATAGCTTATATATAAGCCTTTTATTTATTAAAACATCCGGCTTTGGGCACGAGTTGCCTCATCAAGGGCCAGATTAGCCAGCCGATCGGCTTCGGAATTTTTGCCTCTCGGAATATGGGAAAACCTGACCTCCTTGAAATCAATTGACAGGTTCCAAACAAGAAGGAATAATTTTTGGATGTTTTCCTCGGTAACTTTATATTCGTGATTTAACTGCTTAACAACCAACTCGCTATCCAGATAACATTCGACGTTCAGATTTTTGGTCTTCGATTTTCCGAAAAGCAGTTTTACTTTCTGCAGGGCAAATATCAAGGCTTTATATTCCGCCTCATTATTGGTCGCGTAACCAATGAATTCACGGTAAGTTTTCCTCGCTCCATTTTCTTCAATAACGACGCCAATAGCCGATGGTCCCGGATTTCCTCGTGCTGCTCCGTCACTGTGAACCATGATTTTATTCATATATGAAATCTTAATGTTTACGTTAATTGTTTTTTCTTTATATCAATGACGTGAAGTTCAATTTTGTGATTTCCATTCCATTCATTCGTTCGCATATTGTAAACTACCGAGACTTCATCCTTTGCTTTGAATTCTTCAAATCTGTCTCCATTTTTAAAGAAAATGCCTTCGAATATTTTAGAGGCTCCGCTCTTTGCCTTGAAAAGAAATTTTATATGTTTTTGCCCGTTTCCAACGAGTTTAATATTTTCAATCAAGAGATCTTCAGAGAGAAAGACCGGTTCCCGATTTCCTTCACCGAAAGGCTCGAACTTTTTTATTTCGGATAATACGTCCCAATCAATATTTTCCGCTTTGATGCCGATATCGATAACGATATTTTTCCCCCAGGTTTTTTTGTCATAATTCGCATCGATTATTTCAAGGAGCTTATTTTCAAATTTAGCCAAATTTTTAGGCTTGATCTTGAGTCCCATAGCCTGTGAATGCCCTCCATATTTTTCAATCAGATTATCAAGCTGGCTTACGGACGATATAAGATCGAAAACATCTATACTGCGCCCCGATCCTTCAAGAAGATCTTTGCCTTCTCTCAAAATAAATACGGGGCATCGATATTCATCGGCGATTTTACCGGCAACAACCCCGAGAATTCCGAGAGGCCAACGTCTTCCCTTTCGGATGATCAGGTGATACTCCTTATCCTTTTCAAGTGTGCTTTTTACTTCGCTAAGAACTTGTTGCGTTACTTTTTGCCTCTCGCTATTCTTGCTTTCGACCTCGAGAGCGGCCATGCGGGCTTTGACCGGATCTTTTTCGGCAAGAAGATTCAGTGTGAAATCGGCATGATCCATTCTGCCTGAAGCATTGAAGCGCGGACCTATCTGGTAGGCAATACTTTCAGCATTGGGCGGATTTTTTTCATCAATATTGATTCGCGCAGTTTTTATGATTTCCTGAATGCCGATTCTTTTTGTTTTTTGGAGCACAATGAGTCCGAATTTCGCAAAAATCCTGTTTTCATCGATAAGAGGCACGCAATCAGCAATTGTTCCAATGGCCACGATGTCCAGAAACCATTTAATTTGGGGAATATTTTTTGGGATAAGCTCTTCCCAAAGAGCGCAGGAAAGCTTGAAGGCCACTCCGACGCCCGCTAAATCCTTAAACTGATATTCCTGCTTCGGCAGTTTGGGATTGATAATGATGCATTTTTTGGGAATTTTTTGGGGTATGGAATGATGGTCAGTAATGATGACATCCATCCCCAGTTTTCGGGCGTATTCGACCTCTTCCCAATTGGAAATTCCGCAATCCACCGTCATGAGAAGCTGCGGATTATGTTCTTTTTTTATGAAATCGAGAGCCTTTTTATTTAGTCCATATCCCTCGTTATTGCGATCCGGAATATATGTCTGCGGATTAACGCCTATTTGCTCCAGCGCCTCTTTAAGGAGTATTGTTGAAGTTATTCCATCGGCGTCATAATCGCCGAAGATAACAACTTTTTCTCCATTCTCCCTGGATTGCCTGATTCTCTTGATTGCTTCCTTTACGCCTGACAAGCCAGAAGAAGAATGAAGGTCTTCAAATCGGGTATTAAGAAATTTTAAAATTTCCTTTTTAGAAAAAAAATTCCTCTGAAGAAGAAGCTGAAGAGTGATCGGATTTAAGTTTAAAGACTTTAATTCTGCCGGCTCGGAGGCAGCATCTCTTAGTACCCATTTCATTTTTTATCGAAGATATACTATAAAGAATAATCACATTTTGGACACTTTAGAAATCCTTCAAATCCCTTTTCGTCTTTTTTTAGCGATATTTCCATGAGCATTTTTTCCTGGCAATTAGGACAGGTGAAACTGCTATTACTCAGCTTTTTCGAAAGACGGGGAGCATCCCAATCGTGGTGATCAAAGCTTATCTTGAAAATATTACCCGCCCCGATAAGACCTCTAACCACGTCAACTATCTCATTGGGAGGCATCGTTCCCTGGACAATAAAATTTGTAATGCCCATGGCTTCAGCCCTCTTTCGGTCCTCTTCGCGTCCCAAGTGCGATAAAATAAGAATGGGAATTTCTCGCGTTTGGACATTTTCTCGCAAAGTCTGGATCATTTGAAAGCCATCCATGCGGGGCATTATTATGCCTGTCATAATAACGTCGGGCATATCTTTTGTCGCATGGTCAAGTCCTTCAATCCCATCTTTAGCGCCAATAACATCAGCTCCCTTCTGTTGAAAAATTTGCACGTATGTTTCTCGAATCACTTCATCATCATCAACAATCAAAATCTTGAATTTTTTTTCGCTCATTTTTTATATCAGGCGCGTCTCTAGGTCAGCCTAGAAATAAGCCTTTTTTTATTAATTCTTAATTTAAATACACTTTTGCGTCGATGGCTTGATGTTTATTGCCATTATTATATATTAGGACCGGATTAATATCAATCTCTTCTATTTCCGCATTTTTCAGGGCAATCTCCTGGAGAGACAAGATGATTTTAGTTATTTCATCCAAGTTATAGCCCTTTTCTCCCCGAAAGCCCTTGAGAATAGGGTATATTTTGAGATTCTTTATCCTCTTTTTTACTTCTTCAGGAAATAATGGAGAGATAAAGAGAGTCTTGTCCCTAAATATTTCCGTAAATGTTCCGCCCCAGCCGCAGACAATGACCGGTCCAAAAGATGGGTCCCTCTTGAGGCCAATTATAAGTTCCAACCCTGGCTTTGCCATTGGCTGAACCAGAAACTGCTTAGCTTGGGTTGATTTTTTCATTTTTAAGAAAGCGCTCCTGAGCTCCTTTTCGTTTTTCAGATTTAGCGCGACGGCTTTTTTATCCCAGCGATGAATTATTTTTGGGTCATCTGTCTTCAAAACGCAGGGATAGGATATTTTTCCAACAGTCGCCTTATTGAGCTTTTCGAAAGATACGGAAGAAGAAAGCTGAACCCCGTATTTTTCGAATATCTTTTTTGCTTCATTCCAAAAGAGCATTTTTCTTTTTTCTTCTTTCGCGGATTGAACAATAGAATCCCCTTCGGTTTCTTTCGTTTTTATCTTGTTTCCCTCAGAAACAATCATCCTGCGATTTATACCATAAAGAAAAAGCTTCTCTATCGTTGCCAAGGCCCGTTCCGGACTTTCATAATTGGCAATTCCCTTTTTTTTGAAAATTTCTAGAGCGCTTTCGATCTTGAGACCTCCCATAAAACAAGTTGCAAAAGAATCGAATTTTCCCTTGAAACGATCTGCGATTTGAGCCACTTTATCCGGATTAGTTTGAGATTGAGGGGTAAGAATAACGAGAATGGGAATATTAGAATATTTTTCTGATAATATTTTTAAAACTGCTTCATATCGTTCAGGCGCGGCATCGCCTATAATGTCAATTGGATTTTCAACCGAAGCGCTTTGGGGAAGATATTTCTTGAGATTTTTTTTGAGATTGGGAGGAAATATCGCGAGTTTGATATTTTTTGATTTTCCGATAAAATCCGAAGCAAGTACTCCCGGACCCCCGGCGTTCGTGACAACAATTACCTCTTTTCTTTTCGGAATTCCCTTGGAATTGAGATATAGAAGCATATCCTGGAATTCAGTGATATCGGCAGCTTCAATGATATTCAGCTTTTCAAAAACAGAGGAAACTATTTCTTCGTCCTGAGCAAGAGATCCGGTGTGGGAGGAAATCGCCTTTTGTCCAGCCGCGTTTTTTCCAGCTTTAAGAATGATTACCGGCTTCTTTCGGCTAATTTTGCCAACTGAAGAAATGAAACGGCCGCCATCCTTTATATCCTCCAGATAAAGAGCGACCGCGTCCGTATCCTTATCCGCAGCGAGAAAATCAATAACACTGCTTTCATCAAGATCGGCTTTGTTGCCTATCGAAATAACCTTGGAAAAACCGACAGACATACCCTGTGTCCAGTCGAGGAGCGCCACCGCTAAGGCGCCGGACTGGGAAACTATTGCTACTTTCCCAAGCTTGAATTCTCCGGACGTGAAACTCGCGTTTAATTTTATTTTCGGGTTGATGAATCCAAGGCAATTGGGACCGAGGATATTAATATTGTTTTTTTCGGCCAGATCCCTCAGCTGCTGCTCCCTTTTACTTCCCTCTCCGCCTATTTCTTTGAATCCGGAGGATATAACCGCATAATTTTGTATTTTTGGATCGCTTTTTATTCCATTCTCGATTGTTTCAAGCACCAAAGGAGACGGGATGGCGATTAGGACAAGATCGATATCCTTTTTGATATCGCTCAAACTTGGAAAGCAACGAATATCACCAATTTTTGAATATTTTGGATTGACTCCGTAAATTTTCCCCTTCCATCCGCCCCTTCGGATATTTTCCAATAAAATATTTCCCAATTTTTCTTTTTTTGGCGAGATGCCGACAATGGCAATGGATTTCGGATTGAACAGAGAAGTCAGATTTTTCATATTCTTTTTATCCTTAATTTAGCGATTTTATTCAGAATATATTTTTTTCCAAGCAGTCCTTTGGTTGTTCCGAAGAATCGCACGACACTGGCGCTATTGACAATCCCCGCTCGAAGGGAATCCCCTATTGATTTTCCGCTTAAATAAAAGCCCACAAAGCCACTTGCGAAAGCGTCTCCGGCGCCAGTCATATCGATAGTCTTGACCTTGATAATCGGACAGTGCAGTATTTTTCCGCCGTCGCTGGAATAGGCCCCATTTGCGCCATCCGTCACGCAGATAATTTCGGGCCCCAATCGGTGAAGCATTGCAAATAGGCTTTTGATATCCGTTTTCCGCATATTTATCTTGGAAGCGATTTCCAGTGCCTCATTCCTGTTCAGAAGCAGTGCTTTTGAATATTTTAGCAGTTTTTTTAAGTCCGAAAAATCATCTCGAATCTGGCTTGTACTCGGAGAAACAATCAATTGGGACTTATTTTTATTCAGATACTTCAGGATAATATCTGTTTGCTTTTTCATATCTCCCTTAAGCGAGGAAACATAGAGGTATTTCGCTTTTAATTTGAAAAGTAGCGCGAGATTCAGCTCCCCGGATGATTTTTGGGTAAAAATAACTCTTTCTCCGCTTTTCTTATCAATTAATATGACGGAAAAAGGCGACTGCCTTCTCTTATCGGGAAAAACGCAATGCGTTTCGATTTTTTTGTTATTTAGCTCTTCTATCAGCCAACGACCATCGGCATCATCGCCAATCGTGGAAAACGGCAAAGCATTGCAGCCAACTTTTTTCAGCCCAAGCGAAATATCGGACGCGACCCCGCCAATATTTTGATATGACTCGGCAATCCTTATTTTTTCGCCTAATTCGAAGCCAATCCACATTGGCGCCAGTTTATCTTTTGGAGTTTTAAAAATTTTCCCCCTATCAGTAACAAAGGTTATATCCTTTACAACCGATCCAATTGCGATTAAGTCATACATAATTTTAATGCGAATATTATTATAACAAACTTTTAAGTTTCATCTCGCTTAATTTCGGCGTGTTCATTATACCACATATCGTCGGCGCAATATTTCCCAAGACTCCGTTTGTCTGCATTTTTTTTCGTTGATATTTTTTTGCGGCCACTATAAAGGGCACTGGATTTTTTGTATGAAAAGTCATCGGGAGATTCGCCGCTCGATCCCACTTACAGTCCGCGTTTCCATGATCAGCCGTTACGATCAAATTTCCTTCGCGTTTTTCCAAAGCCTTCCATAATTTCCCCAGACACGAATCAACGCATTCAACAGCTTTGATTGCCGCTTTTATATCTCCCGTATGCCCGACCATATCGGCATTTGCAAAGTTGATGGCCGTAAAATCATATTTGCCCTCTCTCAGGCACGCGAGAACTTTTTGTGTTATTTTTCCCGCAGACATTGAGGGAGCTTTGGCATAATTATCCGTAGCAGGCGATGCGATCATCAATCGGTCCTCTCCGTTCAGCGAATCGGCATATCCGCCATTAAGAAAATATGTGATGTGGGCGAATTTTTCCTTTTCAGCAATATAAAGCTGGGAAAATTCGGATAAGGAAACCGGAAGAGTGCCGTTCAAAGGATGGTCCTGGAAAGCGGTATGAACAGACAGCTCCGGGCCGAAATCCGTCATGGCGACAAAATATAAATTATTGAGCCTTGGCTTAGGCAGGATAGTTTCTTTCGAGCTGTTTTGAACGAACAGCTTAGTGAATTGGCGGGCCCGATCGGATCGCAGGTTGAAAAAAATAACTGCGTCATTATTTTTTATTTTAGCGGCCGGACCGATTATCGAAGGCTTGATATATTCATCACTGATTTTTTTTCCGTAGTTATGCTCAATCGCTTTTTCGGGAGTGGAGAATTGACGACCCTTTCCTTTTACAAGCAAATCGTAGGCAATCTTGAGCCGCTTCCAGTTTTTAGCCCGATCCATCGCGTAAAATCTTCCAATGATGCTGGCAATCCGACCGGCACCGATTTGTTTTATTCTTTTATTCCAACTTTCAAGATGATCTAGTGCGCTTTTTGGATGCGAATCGCGTCCATCCGTAAAAAAATGGACATAAACGTTTTTTACGCCTTTTTTCTTCGCGAGCAAAAGCAGGGCTTCGAGATGATAGGGGTTCATATGAGGACTGTCTTCATTTCCAAGAAGTCCCATGAGATGCAGATCGGATGTATTTTTTTTGATATGCGAAATTGCACCTAAGAATGCGGCGTTATGAAAAAATGTTCCCATACTGATGCTCTCGGAAATTTTCCTCGAGTCCTGCTTGATGATCCGTCCCGCGCCTATATTCATATGTCCCGTCTCCGATCCGCTTACCTGATGGCTGTCGAGACCTACGGCATTTCCGTGCGCCGCGAGTTCCGCACAGGGATATTTCTTTGATAAATAATCAAAAACCGGTGTCTTGGCAAGCCAGATTGCGTTTGTGTCATCCTTCGGTCCGATCCCCCATCCGTCAAGAATGGCAAGAATTGTGATGTTTTTATTCATGCAAAAATATAGAACCGTGTTATTTGATATTTTTCTCTATTTCCAAAAGCCTATTGTACTTTACGACTCTTTCCCCCCGGCAGGGAGCGCCGAATTTGACAAAATCAACCCCTGTCGCAACAGCCAGATCAGAGATAAAATCATCGGTAGTTTCACCGCTTCGATGGGAAACAACACACTTGATTTTATTTTTTTGGCATTTTTGAATAAATTCGACGGTTTCCGTCAATGTTCCGATTTGATTGGGCTTTACAATAGCCGCGTTGCAGGCCGAAAAAGAAATGGATTTTTCCAGCCGGGAGACATTCGTGACAAGCAGATCGTCGCCAATAATAAGAGTTTTGCTCCCCAGCTTATCATTCAATTTTTTCCAGGTTTCAAAATCATCTTCCGCCAGCCCGTCTTCAATCGAAAACAGGTCATACTTTTTTTTCCACTCCTGATAAAGAGCGATAAGGCGGTCGCTTTCAAGATGGGTATTTTCCGGCTTTATGGTATATTTTTGCTTATCTCGGTCAAAAAAGCTTGAGGCCGCGGCATCAATGCCGATCGAAACCATTCCCGAAAAATTATAGCCATTTTCTTCGATGGCTTTCTGCAAACAGTCGAAAACTTGGGACGTGCTTTCTAATTTTGGGGCAAAACCCCCTTCGTCTCCAACTCCGGTGGAAAGATTCATATTCCCCAGGATTTCTTTCAGCTTATGGAAAATCTCACTTGCAACCCGGAGTTTTTCCGAAAAAGTGCCGAATTCTATGGGGATAATCTGAAACTCCTGGATAGAAAGGCCGGAATCAGAGTGAGCGCCGCCGTTTATTACGTTAAAAAATGCCGTTGGTATTTTCTTCGGCTTTCCAAATTTATATTTTTTTGCGAGATACGAAAAAAGAGGAGTGTTTTCGTAAATGGCCGCTACTCGGGCAGAGGCCATCGATACCGCCAGCATTGCGTTTGCACCGAGATTTGATTTATTTTCAGTTCCATCTAAATCAAGAAGGAATCTGTCAATATTTTGCTGATCCAAAACATTCACGCCCTTCAGCCTCTTATTTATTTGTCCATTGATATTTTCACACGCCTTTTTTACTCCCAGTCCGTTATATCGAGTATCGTTATCGCGAAGTTCTATCGCTTCGTATGTCCCTGTGGAGGCTCCGGAAGGAATCGCGGCGCTACCGGTCATGCCATTGTCCAGCGATACGAAGGCTTGGACAGTTGGATTTCCCCTAGAGTCAAGAATTTCCATTGCTGATATTTTTTTGATTTCTGCCATTGGTTTATCTTAATTTATTAGGTGTTCACTAAGCGCTCTTTTCCAAGGCTTCAATACCCGGGAGTATCTTGCCGCTCAAAAATTCAAGCATAGCCCCTCCGCCGGATGATATGAAATTGAAGCAGTTGGATTTTTTTTGGATATTGATATATTCAACCGTTTCCCCTCCCCCGGCAATTCTATGGGCGTCCGATCCGCAAATAGCCTCGAGAATTTCTTTCGTTCCTTTCTCGTACCGCGAATCCTCAAATTTTCCCATCGCTCCATTCCACACTAAAAATGAGGCTGCCGCGAGGACTTTTTTATATTTTTCACAAGTCGCAGGGCCGATATCCATTGTTTCATCCGTATAATCTTCAGGCAAAACGACATTTTTTTTAAACTCAAGGTTTTGCTGTTTGGCTTCCACGGCAATCTTGCCGCCCACTAGAACCGCGTCATAAGTATCGGCTAGATTTTCTATGAGAGGCATTTTTGTTTCGATTTTCGCTCCTCCAATAATGGCAATTGCCGGCCTTTTGATGGGTTTTAGGGCTTGCGACAATTCTTCGATCTCTTTTTCGAAATCAAGGCCGGCGCAGGACGGTTTGAATTTGGGAATTTCCGAAACAGAGGCGTGAGCCCTATGGGAAGCGCTGAATGCTTCGTTGACAAAAAAACCGAAATGATGGCAAATATTTATGGCAAATTGTTCATCCCCCTTTTCCTCTTCCGGATAAAAACGGATATTTTCCGCCAAAGCGATTTGTCCGTCCTTGAGATTGCGCACTATCGCATCGCCTTCTTTGCTCAAAATATCGTCAATGAAAATAATTTCTTTTTTCATAAGCTCTTCCAGTTTTTCTGCAATGGACCTAAGTGAAAATTCAGGAGTTACCTTTCCATCCGGTCGGCCCAAATGGGAAATAATAACGATTTTTGATTTGGGCTGGCTGATGATATGTTCGATTGTTGGAATAGCCTGCCGAATCCGATAGTCATCAACTATTTTGCCGTCCTCAATCGGCACGTTGAAATCAGTCCTGACAAGAACGCGCTTATTTTTGAAATCAATGTTTTTTAAGTGTTTCATAGAAAATGTTTTTAGAGTTTATCTCAAAAATCGCTTTCGCAACGAAAATTCAGGATTTAGAGCGAAAATTTTGAAAAATGAGGAGGAATATCAGTGATACTTCGAAGAGTTTTGAAAAATTTGCAGCCGAAATCCTGAATTTGCAGTAGAAATGGAATTTTGAGATAAGCTCTGACTTATTTTCCCATTCCTAATATTCCAATCACAAGTCCGATGCTCGCCGTAACACCGGTCAAGATCCAGGCTCGCATTGTTACTTTTGTTTCCGGCCAACCTAGCGCTTCAAAATGATGGTGAATAGGAGTGGAAAGAAAAATCTTTCGGCTGAATATTTTTTTTGAGGTTAACTGGATTATTACCGAAAAAGACTCGAGTAAATACACAAAACACACAATCGGCAAGATCAAAACTGAGTTAGTCAGCATGGCAATGATAGCCAGTGTCGCCCCAAGGGAAATAGACCCAGTATCTCCCATAAAAAACCTTGCCGGATAGATATTGAACCACAAAAAGGCCAGAAGCGCTCCGCAAATAGCAGCGCAAAAAGCAGCTAGATCGATCTTGCTTTGAGTGAAAGAGATCACTCCGAAAACCGCAAAGGCGATCAGAAGAATACCCCCATTAAGGCCGTCGAGGCCATCTGTTTCATTTGAGGAAAAAGCAGTCGCCAAAACCACAAAAATAAAAAATGGAATATACCACCACCCGATATTGAAATCTCCGAGACCCGGCACATGAATTGAGTGAAATTCAAGCTTATAATAGAACCAGAGAGATCCGATGATGGCGATCAGAAACAGCCAGCCGAAACGGAAAAGAAACCGGATGCCTCCCCCTTTATTGGAGCCCCATCCCCGAGTGCTGAAGATGTCGTCAAATGCCCCAAGGATTGCCGCGGTGACGAGAACAAATAGCGGAAGCCAGGTTTGCGAACGGCTCAAAAAATCAAGCCTGGTTATGATTTTTGCCTGAAAAAATGGCGTAAGATAATGCAAAAAAAATGCCATAAAAAGAACTGTCACCCAGACTAACGCGCCTCCCATCAGAGGGGTTCCGCTTTTGTCTTTATGAAGACTGTGATAAATTGGCGCTTTTTGTCCGTCAACCGAATTTTTTTTGATCTTTACGCCAATTTTATACTTGAACAAAAAATGAGTGATCAGCGGCGCCGAAGCCATAGCCAAAACGAAAGCCACTGTCCCCAAGATCCATATTTTGAGAGCGGCCATCGCGGCGGGAATTGTCGTAATGTCAGCGAATTGCATATTGTCGAATAAAAATTAGAATTTTACTTATCACTTCCACTCGTAGTTTTCAAATGTCCACTTGATAAGGTTAGCCATATCTTCCCATCGATTATTGTCGTTTATGATAACGGCGATAATTTTGTGTTTTCCTTTGTCGGGATCGGCGGCAGCCATAAGCAGGGATTTCCCGGCGTTATAAGTAAAACCGGTTTTCCCTCCAAGACAATTGGGAATCTGGCCAAGCAATAAGTCAGTATTTTTCAACTGATGGGAATATTTTCCGTCACAGGACTGTATTTCAGTTTCCGACATTTTCATTATATCCCATATCTGCTTATAGCGCATTGAATAGGCTGCTACTCGGGCTATGTCATAGGCGGAGGAATAACAGTTGTCCTCATCAAGTCCGGATGGATTGCAGGAATGAGAATCGCCAAGATTCAGATCTTCCGCCTTCCTATTCATCATATCGCCAAAAGCCGCTTGAGAGCCAGCTATGTGCTTTCCCAGCGCAACAGCAGCGTCATTGGCGCTATTGAGAAGCATAGCCATAAGAAGATCCTTGACCGTAACTTTTTCTCCCACATGTAGCCTCTCATCCAGGCAATAACCGGTTTGGGGGCATCCGACTTTTGTTCCGTCAGTCTTGAATGCCTCTTCGTCAATTGTCACAACATCGTCAAGATTTTTGATTTTTTCCATCACAACTATAGCAGTCATCAGCTTTGTAAGGGAAGCTATCGGCGTGCGGTCCCTCCCTTTGTCATAGTGCAGAATGGTTCCTGAATCGACATCGATTACTACAGACGACCTCGCGAAAACTTTTGTATTATAAAAATCCTTCTTTCTTTCGGGAATAAAACCTGCCCCTCCCGCGTTATCTTGATTGCTTGGCTTTGTTTCCGAAAGACTTCCCTTGAGGCTTTTATCTTGCGCAGATTCTTTTTTTTCCGATAAAGCGCCTTGAACCGTCGAAACCGGCAGTTTGTTTTCTTGGGGCTTCACAAAAAATCCCAAAAAATAAAACTGGGCAGGAACAAATATGGTCAGTAGTATCGAAGGCAGAATGCTCATTGATGTTTTTGCGCTGTCAGGAGATGTTTAGTTTTGCGCCGCTTCGCCGTCGGCCAGCGCTTGCTCGCTTGTACTTAGAAGTTTTTCAACTTTTTCGTCTTTTGACAGACTCTCCCAATCGGGAAGCTCCTTTACATTGCCAATTCCTATTTGCTTCAGAAAATCGAAAGATACTTCATATATATATCCGCGAATATCTGAGGCTTCCCTTCTTTCTATGATTCCCCGCATCAGAAGCCCCCTGAGGACATAACTGCAATTCACCCCCCGGATGACCTCTATTTGCGAGCGGGTGACCGGACCCTTGTAGGCGATTATGGAAAGAGTTTCAAGCGATGATCGGGAAAGATCGGCATTCAGCTCGCCGCTTACCATTTGGTTTACATATTCGGAATTATTCGGATTCGTTGCTAATTGTACGGAATCGTCTTTTCTTATTATGATCAATCCCCTTTCTTCTTTGCGAAAATCGGCATCCATCTCCAAAAGAATGGCCTCAATATCATCCTTTGCGGTATCGCAAATTTTAGCAAGTTTTCCGATCTTTACGGGCTCTCCCGAAATAAAAAGGAGGCTCTCGAGGACCGACTTCAAGCTTGATTTTTCCATTGTGATTTTATTTTAATTTCAGAAAACATTTCATTTTGTTCGACCGATATTATCCGCTGCTTCACAAGTTCCAGCATTGCGAGAAACGAGACTATAATGTCAATCCGATCAGAGGAAGATTTGTTCAATTCCGAAAAGCTCAATTCGATTCGCTTCTTGAGAGTTCGCTGGAGCTCGCTGATCTTATTTTCGAGCGTTATGATCTCCTCGACTGCCTCCTCCGGAATTTTTTCAGGAAGAACAATCTGATCGACAATCCGGCTGAAATACTTCTTGAGATCAAAAGCATTGACGTTTTTTGGAAGGGCAAACACCGAAGAAACTCCCATCAGATAATCCCGGGAAAATGCTCTCTTATTTATCATGAAAAAGCCTCTTATTTTTATTCCAGCGTCTTTGAATTTTTTATATAGCCGAAGCTGCTCTTCGAGATCTTCGATTTCTCTTTCCTCATCGGGTGTTATCTCAAGCGAAGGCAGGATATTTTTTGACTTTATGAGGATAATCTTCGAAGCGACATTCACAAACTCCGAAAGATTTTCGAGGCTGATATTCTCCTCGCCTCGGATATACTCCAGGTAATCATCGGCAACCTTGGCAATGCTAACGGAAGCAATATCAAGCTTTTGTTCCTCAATCAGCTTGAGAAGCAAGTCAAGCGGGCCTTCAAATTTTTCCAAACGGATGTTGAACATTGTCAAACAGGATTTTATCAAGATTAATTTCTCGGCTATTTTTTTGCACTAAAACTTCCTTTCAGTGGCTGCTCACTTTTGAGATATTGCTTTATTGGCACCTTTATCGAATACTCGTACTCACCTGAGCCGACATAAATATTTTTTTGTTTGGCCAGTATCGCGTCAATGTATATGTCGAGCTTTATCAGCTCCCGGAACGGCGAAGTGGCTCCAACACGTCCGGAAATATTTTTCTTCATCCAGGCTTCTTTTGCCAAATCGATGGATTTGCAAATTTTTTCCTTGTTCTTTTTTTTGGCCGTATTGATGAATTTCAGCAGTTTCTTTTTATCAAGCCTTTTGCTAGCCGGAATGAGGGCTACCACGTAATCCTTATCCATCTTCACAACAAGCGCTTTTGCGATTTCTTCCGGCTTCACTTTTTTTTCTTGCTTTTGGGTTGTCCTTGCCGTATCAAAAGCGGTATAGGTTGTTTTATGCTCGATGATCTCATATTTATACTTCTTTTCGTCGAGATATTTGAGCAGTTTCTTTGAAATAGCCATATGTTTTCCTTACTTCTTATGCATCAATAATAGCACTTTTTCCCAATTTTGAAAAATTTAAAAAGGCAAATTTAAGCCTTTCATTTGAAAACAGCTGCTAACGCTTGATTTTCCCTTGCTCCTGGGCGCAAACCGGAGGAATGCGGCTCGAAGCAAGCTTCAGGGCAAGGGGAATTCCGGTCAAAACCAATATCCCGATAGCGGGAAAGATCGCAGAAATTCCAAAGTAAAAGGTAATCGGAGCCGCAATAGCAATGCCGAGAAGGTATCCGATCGGCCGGACATTACGAAAAAACTCGATGATATCCACGTCTTCACAATCGATGCGCTTATAGAAATAAGAATCGCTGGCAAGCTCGACAAGGCTGGCACCAACACGAGTGAGAAAAAGTACGGCCGCCCAAAGAAAAAAATCTTTTACATTCAAAAAATATATAAAAGAAGTGAAAATTCCCATCACAAACAAGGCAAACGCCAAAATCCATTTCTCCTCAATTTTTTTGTCCGCCAATTTTCCTGCCGGATACTGGAAGATTACGAATGGAATTAGCATAATGGCAAATATTTCCCCGATTTCTGTCCAATTGAAACCAAGATCAAGCATTTTTAGAGGCGTATAGATGATCATCAATGCGTAAAAGAACTGAAGCAGGAAAGATATGTAGTAAGTTCGCATGACATTTTTGCGCTTGAGTATTTTTACCAGGACCTCAGAAAACTTCATGCTCTGAATTTTCCTTTCAGGAACCTTTTTTATTTTCAAATAAGAGATTACCATGACGGCCAGTATGAAGAAAACAGCAGCTTTGAACGAGGCCTGAAATCCAAAACGGTCAATCAATATTCCTGAAAAAAATTGGGCGAAAAGATAACCGGCGCTGATAATAGTAAGATAAAAACCTCGGATGCTGCCGGTGAATTTGTCTTTTGAAAACGTCTCAAAAAGTATGTCTAGGTCTATCCACGCAAGCGTTGTGAGCGTCATATATAGAGCTAATATCCACGCACCGACAATGCTTACCGGAGAAAAAGCCAAAAAAAGAATGATCAGCGTCTTTAGTGTCAGGCTGGCAAGAAAAACCTTCGTTTTCCCGAAAGCTCTGATCAGATGATGCCAATTGCATATCAGGACCAAAGCCAGCACATAAGCAACCAGATAAAAATAGGTGATGTTTTCGCTTTTTGCCGCGGTTTTAAGATAATCGGACTCCAGATAAAGTATGAAAGCCGAGGTGGCGCCCAACAAAAAAGATATCAAAGTCAGCACTTTGATCATGGAGCGGTTATAATGCTCTGTATGGTTTATAATTTTTGTTTTTGCCATTTTTGGCGAGAAAATCCTGTTTTTACGGGGTTAATCTTTTTACGTCCCTGGGAAAAAGAATGGCTTCTTTGATGCTTTTTAATCCCAGTATTTTTTGAACGATTCGTTCGCTGCCGAGTCCCCATCCTCCATGAGGCGGCATTCCATATTTGAATATTTCCAAATAACTTTCAAAATCATCCGGATTGAGCCCTTTTTTCTTCATATTTTCGACCAGTGCATCGTGATTGTGAATCCGCTGTCCTCCGGAAGCCAATTCCACGCCCCGATACAAAAGGTCAAATCCGAAAGTTTCCTTTGGGTTTTCCGGATCAGGCATGATATACATAGGACGGATTGTCCAGGGATAATTGGTCAGGAAAATAAAATCGCTGCCATGTTCGCGCTTGGCCCACTGGCAGATAAGCCTTTCCCCCTCCGGATCAATATCCATTCCTTCGATATCTTTTTCGAAATCATTTTTCAATATTTCAAGCGCTTCGGAAAATTTGACACGGACAAACTTTTTCGGAACATCGATATCCGCTCCGAAAAGATTCATTTCCTTTTGGCAATTTTTGGCGACTTCGGAGAAAACATATTTCATCGTTTCTTCAAGCTCATCCATTACATCGTCGGCGCTGTCGATAAAACCCATTTCCGCGTCCAAACCGACAAACTCATTGATATGGCGGCTGGTGAAATGAGGCTCGGCCCGAAAAACAGAACCGATTTCAAAAACCCGCTCAAAAGCCCCCACTCCAGCTTGCTTATAAAATTGGGGGCTCTGAGCAAGAAAGGCATCCTTTTCGAAATATTTCACCTTGAAAAATTCCGCCCCTCCTTCCGTGCAGGAAGAAAGAATTTTCGGGGTTTTTATCTCAAGGAAATTCCGGGAACGCATAAAATCCGAATAGCTCTTGAGGACTTCCGAGTACACGGCGAAGATCGCTTTGACCTTTTCGTTGCGGATGGTTATATTCCGATGGTCAAGCAGGGTTTCGAGATGCAGATTCATTTCCGTCTGGGATATATCCACGGGAAGCTCTTGGGCTTCCGACAAAATTTCAAATTCCTTTATCTCCATCTCGATCCCCCCGGTTTCGAGATCGGGATTGATGAGTTTTTCCGGACGCTTGTTGATTATGCCAGTCAGACTGACAACCCATTCTGGCCTCATTTTCTTCGTATCCTCGTAGTCCTTTGTTCCGGGAGTGATCACGCACTGCAAAAGACCGCTTCTGTCGGTAAGATCAACAAAAGAAATTTTTCCATGGTCGCGTTTGGTTTTTATGTAGCCGGATACTTTTACGGTTTCGCCTATTTTTTTCGCTGTCCCGGATATGAGGGTTCGTCGCATAAATAAAAGATAGTCAATAAATTATTTTTCCAAATCACTGCGCAATGAGTTTTTTCACCCTTTCTGCCACTTCCCCCGGCGTTATCTGCGTTTTTATGAAATACTCGTTGGCTCCCGTTTCCAGCGCTTCCTTTACCTCGCTGTCGAGCGCCGTATTGGACAGGATTATGATGGGCAAGTCTTTTGATTTTTCATTGGCACGCAGTTCTTTGATAGCTTCGAGCCCGTTCATGGCCGGCATGGCCATATCGATCAGAATGCAGGAAAAACCGCCTTTTTCCGCTTTCGAAAGTCCCCAGCGCCCGTTTTTAGCGGGAATCACTTCGAATCCTTCCTGCCTTAATTTTTCTCCGAATATTTCTATAAAAACATCCTCATCCTCAATAATCAGAACTTTTTTTCCGTTGGCTTCTTTTTTCTCCACAATTATTTCCGTATTCTCAGCAGGAAGCGCATCAGGCGCCGTTTCTTGGCCCAATACAGAAACTTTATTCATTATTTTCTTAAGTTCCTCAGCCAGCTGTGAGGGAGTGAAGCTAGATTTAGTCAGAAAACCTGCCGCACCAAGACCGGTCGCCCGGTCTATATCTTCTTTGGCTGACAGATTGCTGAAAACATACACCGGAATGTCTTTTATTTCCGGAACCTTCTTGATTATGGAAAGTATTTCAAACCCGTCTATGTCCGGAAGGACAACGTCGAGAAGAATAAGCTCCGGTTTCCAGGCCACAGCCTCGTCTTTGACCAACAGTCCTTTAGTGACCACATTCACGTCAAAACCGGCATCTTTGAGTTTTTTCTCATATATCTCAACCAGCATAGGATCATCTTCGACGATCATTATTTTGGTCATATATTTTGTATTAAAGCTAATTTCCTAAGGTAATTTTATAATAAAAAAAGCCTTTATGCAAATAAATTGGTATTTACCCCAGGGCAAGCCCTGGACCCTATCGGGCTCCGTCCCACTAAGGCGGAACGGAGTATTTACCGCTTTGATGTCATCACTTACTCTGAAATGGAAATTTATTTCCATTTCTCTCGCTTCGCTCGACAATAAAAAACCCAAATGCCTTGATCCAATCAATCATGAATCGGCAAATGGATTTTCTATGTAGGATATCGGCTTTATCGGCCTATTCCCTTATAAATAACTCTTAGCTCTTTTATCCTTTCCTTATCGAGGCAATTTTTCCCGTCGATTACTACCTGAACTTTCTTTTCCTTCAATTTTTCGATTGGCATACTGACAAATTCCTCATGATTGGCTGTGATGACTATCGCGTCAGATTTTTCCAGTATTTCATCAAGGCTTTTCGTTGTCGATCTGCTCGAAACATAAGGGTCATAGATATGGATATTCGCGCCTCTCGATTTCAGCAGTTCGATTATTTTGAGAGCCGGACTTTCCCGCAGATCACCGACATTGGCTTTGTAGGAAATTCCGAGAATGCCGATGTTGGTATTTTTGAAGGGACGTTCTATGTCATTTAGGGCATCCCGCAACATTTCGACTGTATACAGGGGCATACTATTGTTGATGGCCCTCGCTGTCCGCAAAAACTTGTGGTCAAATTCATTTTCTTTGGCTTTTTCGATGAGATAATAGGGGTCGACCGGAATACAGTGTCCGCCGACTCCGCAACTGGGCCAATGAGCCATGAAGGCAAACGGCTTCGTGGCCGCGCCGCGGATAACATTGACGATATCAATTCCCATCAGGTCAAACGATTTAGCAAGCTCGTTTACAAATGCGATATTGATGTCGCGGAATGAATTTTCGATGATTTTTGCCGCTTCCGCCTCCCGGATCGTTTTCATCGGCATCACATCCGCGTCCAGTATGCTTTTATAGAATGCTACTGTCATTTCAAGGCCTTTTCCGTCAAACGAACCGACAACGCGGGGAATATTCATCACGTTCCATTTCGGATCTCCGGGATTGATCCTCTCCGGACAATGGGAGATATAAACATCTTTCCCGATTTCATAGCCTTCTTTTTCGAAGACGGGCTTCACGAATTCTTCACATACTCCCGGATTAATCGTCGATTCCACAACAACCAGAGCGCCCTTTTTCATATTTTTGGCAACGCTTTCGGAAGCGGAAATGACAAAGCTCAAATCGGGATAATATTTCGCATCAACGGGAGTCGGAACGGCAATAATAAAAATATCGCAGTCTTTGGCCTCGGACATATCCCGGATTGTCTTTATTTTCACTTTCGGAATAAGGCTTTCGAGATATTCTTCCTCGACGATATTCTCTCCTTTTTCGATTCTCTCAAGTTTTGCCTCGTCTTTATCGAATCCGCAGACCTCGTACCCTTTTGAAGCGCACAGGACCGCCAGCGGGAAACCGACATATCCGAGCCCGATGATGCAGACCTTTTTATTCTTATTTTCAGTCATTTTAAATTCGTAAAAAATTACCCCTTGATGTTATCACAAGAATGAAATTCGGGTCAATAAAAAGGGCAGTGATTATTATCAATGCCCTTTATTTTCTCACAATGCTTTGTGCTTTTTTAGAAAGAGAAGTGAGACCAGCCCGAAGAAAAAGAATATTCCTCCGGAAAACAAAAGTGCGTCTTTGAGCGAATAGATGTCGTTCGCCCATCCGACAATCGGTCCTATGGCCGCGAAAATCACTCTTCCGATAAAGTTTTTTACTGAGAGAATAGTAGCTCTCATATCGGACGATATTAAGCGATTAACATAATCAGCCGTAATGGGATTATTGATCCCTCGCGCAAAGTAAAAGAGAAAAAGAAACAGGAAAGACCAATGAACCCAGGCAAAACTCAGAAGAAGGTATCCTACTGCCGGAAGAAAAATCATGGACATAAGCGCAAATTTCCGTCCCATGATCTTTTCGACTCTGTGGGCCTGCCAGGATAAAAATGACGAGAAGAAGAGAAGCGCCGCCCAAATTATCCCGAAGTATACGAGAGGGATGCCCGTATTGGATAGATAGGGCTGGATAAACCAGGCCATCGTCAGTGTTGAGGCGCTGACAACGGAAGAATAGATTATCAGCCACTTTATTTCCGCGTGGTCATGAAGGGAATATTTGATGAGTTTGAGCAAGCTTCTGATTCCATTGCCCTCCTTTTTAAACTCGCGTCTTTGCGGTTCGCTAAGGGACATAGCGAGAGGGATCGCCGCAAGAAGAACGATAGTCTCGCAGTAGAGCGGAAAACGAAGCGAAATGAGCGCTAGTAGTCCTCCGATTACACTGGCGCTTCCTTCGGAAATCAATTGAATGGAGGTATATTTCCCCTGTATTTTCTGGTATTCGTTTTCTCTACCGAGATCCATAAGGCTGTCATATATCATGGCCGAATCCGCTCCGGACATAAAGCTTGTGCCGAATCCAAGTATCAACTCCGCCACAAGAAACCCCCAAAATCCATACGACAATGAATAGACGGCATAGCCAAGCAAAGCCAAACAACTTCCTAAAATGATGGATTTTTTTCGTCCAAAAATATCAGCATAGTATCCGGACGGAATCTCAAGAAGGATAACTGCCGCGGAGAAAAGTGATTGAAGGAGAAGAATTTGGCTCATTGTCAAGCCGTTTTCCCGGAAAAAAAGAACAATGACAGGCATGATCAGCATGAAACTTCCTATCGCGTTGATAAGATTCAGCTTCCATAGATTTGATTGCGCTTTCAATTTTTTCATGACTAGTCTCCCTTTTTGAATAGATTTTTCAGGAACTTTGCTAAACAAAAATCCCGGCTTTTGCTCAGCCGAGATCATCTAATAGGCGCGCGTATCCTGAAAAAATTATTTAATGCTCATGGTAGTTTATTCGTCTTAGATAATTCCAGCTGAAAAAAATTGCAATAGCCATAATCGGCGCGGAAAAATCGCCGTTTACGCCGGTATTGCAACCATTTTTATTCAGCTGATAATTATGTTGTCTTTGCATGGTTTTCATTGAATAATTGCTCTAAATTATTGATAGCATAAGATAATTATTCTGTCAAACTATAAAAAATCGCGTCTTTGGAACGCGACAGAATTTTCCATTTGTCAGAAGCTAAGCCACAGGCAATTCCAAAATAAACCGGCTTCCCTTGCCTTTTCCGTCAGACTCCGCCCATATTTTGCCTTTATGTTCGGCGACTATTTTTCTGCCAATATACATTCCAAGCCCAGTGCCGTCCGTGTGGTAATGGCTCGATTGCGTTCCGCGCTGGAATTTCTCGAAAATGCCTTCTAGCTCATCCTTTTCCATTCCCATGCCCGTGTCTGAAACGATTACACGCATTGAATCTTTATCTTTTTCAACTCTGACCGTAACTCCGCCTTTCTGCGTATATTTGATCGCGTTATCCACCATATTGGAAATAACCTCTTTGATTTTTGTAATATCAATCTTGATTTTCGGCAAAAGCGTCTCTGGTTTTTTCCATTCGAGATACAGCTTCTTTCCCTTGGCGGAAAGCTCCAGGGTATGCACCACTTCCTGGACCATATCCTCGATTTGCACTTCCTGAAAATCAAATTCCATCCGCCCCGCTTCAATTCTTGAGATATTCAAAAGATCCTCAACCAGCTGAACCAGCCTTTCATTGGAAATATAAACTTTTTCGAGCGCGCCCCTCTGCGTTTCCGGCACCTGGCCGTATGTCCCCTCAAGAAGAAGCGACACGAATCCTTTGATGGCGGTGAGCGGCGTCCGCAGCTGATGGGAAGCGATGGAAATGAATTCCGACTTGGCTTTGTCGAGCTGATGAAGTTTCACGTTGGCTTCGGCCAACTGATCCGACAATGCTTGCAACTCCTCTTTCCGTTGCACCTCCATTTTCACAGAACGAACAAGGAAATACCCAAATCCCAAGGCAAGACAGAGAGTCACGGCGTTTAAAACTAGGTTCGTCGGATTCTGAATGAAGAAAAACTGCGACCCAATCCCGATCCAAAGCGCCACTACCAGTGCCTGCGCCCCGATAAGCTTGATATTGAAGGCCTTGTAACGAACGATGAGATACGCCAGAAAGGCAATGAAAAATATCATCCCGAACAAACCGTATTGCTCTAGCTCAAAATTATCAAAAAGACTAGCCACATAAGCTGTAGTGAAATAAGCTATCAGGAACAATAGAACACCTAGCGATGCCAGAAATACCTTCTTCTTTAAAATAGCATCCTTGCTTTTTACAGCTACTTTAATTTTCAGAAAAGCCATAAAAAGAACAGTTAAAGTTGCAACAGACCCAAAAAATAATAAATAGTAATTTAGAAATAATTTATTTTCTACAGCGTTGCAGCTTTCGGAATCAAAAAAAAGCAAACTATAGTTCGTTGGTGTCAAAATAATAACCGGCAGGAATAAAACGAAAAAAATTAGCCATGCTTTCAGGGGTAGAAATTTATTTTCGATAAAATGATAAAGAAAAGCTATTGTCGAAAATAAAACAACTGAGTATAAGATTGGCAATAGCGACCAAAAAAACATAACTTGCCTGCTGTCATGCGTTATCCAAAGGATAATGTCAAATATGACCCAAATAGCATACCCCAGCGCCATCAAAAGAAGTGACCATCTTGCTATCGATTTACTTTTGATATAAATAAAAAATCCCAATAGCAAGCCGACTATTGCCGTTGGAATGTGCGAATAATAAAGAAGGTTTGGCAACTGAATATAACAAGTTTCAATATTTGTCAGCGCATTGTACATTTTTTATTTTTATGATGTTTTTATCTAACCAGTAGTTTCTTTTGTCGCCAAGCCAAATTTTTATATCTCCCTTGCTTATTTTTTTGTTATTTTCTCTCCAAAATTCAAGCAGCAACTTCGATATTTTTTTATTCTTTGCTATTTCCTTGGCATACGGACAACTTTTATGAATCATTAATTCATCGATTCTGGATTCATTTCGTGTATTTTCTATTATTGGATAAACTGGATAACTTATGCAATCAATTGGACGTATGACCGGAGACATTCTGCAACTCTTATTTAAGAGAAAAGGACAATTCTTTCCGATATTAAAACGGCATATCGGTGATTTTCCAGGGGATTTTCCCTTTTGCCAATTTCGCTTAATATCCAACTTGATCTTTGGCCACTTCTTGATCTCAAAAGTGAAAGCGTTTATTTCCTTGCTACAACAAAGCCCCTTGCACCTCGAGCAGTATCTTCTGAACTCCCAAATAATCTCATTGCTTAAGGTTTTTCTTGACATACTTCCATTTTAGCATAAATTAGACATGATTTCTATTTTCTTCCAAAAAGAAAAGCATTTTTTTCGCCAAAACTCGGGATCATCATGTCCGTACGCTCAATTTTGTGAAATTTCTTTTTAAGCAATTTTTCAAGAGATTCGGCTGCGTTATTATATTTTGGCACCACTTTTGACGCACCCGCCTGCATGCTAATCCAGCCTCCTTTTTTCAGAGATTTACAGGACAAATCAACAAGCTCCGAATAAAATTTTATAAAACTTTTCTTTGCGTTCTTGTCCGCCTTTCTCATGGGCTCGTCTGTCAGGTCAAAAGCGATACCATCCAGCTTTACTTTTTTCTTCCTTATTAATTCTTTTAAATAACCGAGTGCGTCTTTTATAAGTAAATTGACCCGTTTGTCGGAAAAAACTTTTTGCCCCAGATATTTTTTCGATCCCTTCACAACTTCAATATCAAGGTCGATCACACCAACTGACAGCTTTGGATTCAATTTCAACGCTTGCTCGGCAACATATCCATCCCCACCGCCTAAGATAAGAATATTCCTATCCTTTGCGCTTAGTTTTCTCAGTATCTCTTTATCATATAAGATATGATCCGCATCTGAGCACTGCATTATGCCATCTATTAAAAGGCATTTTCCGAATTTAGATGTATCAAAAAATAACATTTTTTGAAAAACTGATTGAATTTCCGCCAACCTTTTTTTTACCCTTACTTTCATATTTCTGCCATTGCAGTAGATTGGTATAATTACATAATCCTCCGAGCATCTTTTCTTTTTCACATTCATGATAATTCCCCTCTCAATATTTCATTAAGGATTATTTTTTTCGGCTTAAACGCTTTTTTCAAAGATTTTATCGCAGGTTTGGCATCCTTCCCTCCGCATATAAAAATATCAATAGCCGCAAATTCATATTCTGGCCAGGTATGAATACTAATGTGAGATTCAGCAATAATGGCTATGCCGGAAACCCCCTGAGGTGAAAACTTGTGCAGATCGACCTTTATCAGAGTGAATTTTGAAGCCTTAGTAGCTTCAGTCAATGATTTCCTTACAAACTTTAATGAGTTGATGTTTTTTGCCCCGAAAAAATCAAGTAGAATGTGAATACCTGCTGATTTTATGGCTGGTTTTTTTTCTTTCATGGCAATGCAACCTATTTATATATAATTGTTTACACTGGGAATATTATCATGAACTTCAAAAAAAATAAAGATATTGTATAAGTCCACCCTCGATTGCACTCCTGAGGCAAATTAAAGTTGTTAGCCTGGATTGATAGTATAAATTGTAGCGGAGAAAGTTTGTTTTCGAAAGCGTAATGTACTCTCCGTGTATTG
>Ga0172375_10000111_pt1 | contig 120311 bp, 82 predicted proteins | sample LakKiv1m_FD_114537 | JGI IMG/M metagenome (GOLD analysis project Ga0172375, IMG submission 114537) | Freshwater microbial communities from Kabuno Bay, South-Kivu, Congo - kab_092012_11.1m | ecosystem: Environmental > Aquatic > Freshwater > Lake | place: Democratic Republic of the Congo...
TAAGGAGACTCATAGATGCAAAACAGAATGAAATACTCAACCAGCTTCGGTAACATCAATTATGGCGCAACCGCCCAAGTCTTCAAAAATGCTCCGGTAACGTTTTATTATTGCGCAACGCGGGGCTGAGATCCGACATAATGTCGCGGATGTCGTCCGTCAACTGTTCGACCTGACGAAGGGCCTCGTTCAGTCTTTCGACGATTGCTCCGTTTGATGAAGAGGCGCCCTGTTTCCCGAGAATGACGTTCAAGTTGAGGCCCAGCGCAGTAATGGTCTGCAATACCTGGTCATGAAGTTCCTGGGCCAGCCTCCTGCGTTCGATCTCCTGGGCCTGGGTAAGCTGTGCGGCAAGAGCGCGGTATCTGGCTTCGCTTTCATGCAGAACATCGACGGCTTTTCTAAGTTCGGCGGTTCTTTCTGCAACATCTCTTTCTAGTTCCCCCGTGAGCGCGAGCAGGCGTGTCCTGTCGTTCTGAAGCCGTTTGACGATCTGGCCTATCGACATTGTAATGCTGTCGAACTCCAGATTGTTTTCAATCGGCAGTTCAGCGTTTAGGTTGCCTCGAGCAATTGCTTCAACTAACTTCCTGAACTTGGAGAGCGACGCAATGATTCTATAAAGAATTGCAAACCCTGCGATGGATAGGGCAATGTTCAGAACAATGACTATCAGAAGGCTCTCATCCGGCAACTCGAAGGGCAAAACGTATTTTGCGAGAAAATACCCTAACGTCAGCAGCGGGATGATCGACATGAGCGAGAACGCGATTGAAAGCTGAGTACGCAAATTGGTGGTGGTGATGGAAATTGTCGACTGCATCTGAGTTTTTCCCGTATCTGTCACGTGGATCTCCGATATTTCCTTTCTCGACGGGGTTCAATATCATTCACAGAATGCCGCTAAACAGGCGCGTTGGCAACGCAAAAGGGAATTGCATTCCCAGATTAAGCGGCGTCATTTGCCCGAAGATGGGGAGAAGAATCGGAAACTCTTCGTTACCAAGCTGTCAACTTGATGCGGAAATTAGGCCTTATTTGGAGTTTGAGCGAATAGGAAAAGACAGATTCCGACAATGAGAACGCTTGATAACACTGTCAATAGTGACAGGGACGGTGTTTTATTGAGCATTTTAATGGAGCCGGTTTTCGGACTCGAACCGAAGACCTGCTGATTACAAATCAGCTGCTCTACCAACTGAGCTAAACCGGCATTTAAAATAAGGCGGCCGGATTATGTGCTAACCTGCAGCCAGAAGTCAAGTGACAGTTCCCGACCGTGCCGGTAGTCTCTCCGGGAAGAGTTGTTTGTCAGCAGGGATATTTTCTGCTTAAATAAAACATTAAATATGAACGACACCAAGGCCGATACTTCGGAATCCAACCGTGGATTTGGCATGTTGTCTTACAGGAACGGCAGGCTGGTTATCTGGCTGGGCTGGTTGACTTTCCTGGCCTCCCTTTGCGTCCCTCTTGTCAACACGGACTTCAGGTATAACCAAAGTTCGGACCTCTATTACCTGCCGGTGCTTGCCATGGATACCATGGAATGGGGCGGAAAGATATCGGAATGGATGCTGACTCCCGCGCCGTACTATTTCCCGGACATGGCCATCTATCTGCCGTTGTACTGGTTCACAAGGAATCCACATGCGTCACAGATCCTTGCTGGTGTTGTGCAATCTGTCTTCTTTACCGGGGGCTGGGCGCTCCTTTGCCGTTTCATTTCAGTTTCCAGGCAGAACAGGTTTGCAGCGCATGCCTCAGTATTACTGCTGTCAGCATCAGTCATGACATTCTTTTCCCTCCGCGAGCTCAGTATCTGGCCGCTGCAGATTACTCTGCATTTCGGCGTTGTTGCCTGCATGCCATGGGTCCTGCTTCTTGCATTTGCCTGTTTAAGCACCCAGGCAATGTGGAAAAAGGTGCTTCTCCTCTGTCTTCTCTTTCTCCTGGTGTCTGTGCTGACAGCGTCCGACGCGCTTACGATCTGCCATGTTGCAGCTCCGCTTTGCGCCTCTCTTGTGTTCCTGTCTATATTTGCCGGAACCGCTGTCAGGCAAGTCTTTGCCGCCATTCTTACGATTGCCGCGGGAGCGATTCTTGGCCTCTTCCTGACAAAATTGGCTGGACTTCATACGCTTACCGGAATGTACCTGTCCCAGCAGTGCGATTTCACCGTCAGCTTAAGTGCAATAAGGGATTTCTTCCAGGACTGGATGATAAAACAGGGGGTTCCGGCATTCCTGGGTATCCTGGCATTCCTTCTGAATATCTTTGTTGCCGGTATTTCTATTCGCCGCGCAGGGAGACTCGGGCAAGCCGGGAAAGGGCTGGCACTTGTTTCGTCTTTTGTTTCTTTCGGGATTATCCTGGGCATGATTTCCGTATTTTCCGCGGGTAACTTCACCGGGATTCATGAATTGAGGTATGTCCTGCCGCTTCTTTACATTCCCCTGTTCGCGACACCGGCCCTGCTTGCCTGCGTGGTTTTTCCGGAAAAGGAAATCAAGGGACTGTACGCCGGCGCGGCCATGCTTTTTGCCGTCATTTTTGCCCTGAACCTTGGTCCGCTGTCACGCATGCCGGAATTGATCGAAAGATATTCTGATTTCTATCCTGAATTTGCGCAATGGCTTGACCGTGAGACATCCGGGAGAAATCTTACCTGCGGAATTTCCGATTACTGGGATGCAAAGTACCTGACACTCCTGACGAAGAAACATGTCAGGCTGATACAGTCCACGACTGAACTGGAGCCGAGGAACTGGATCAGTAATACAAAATGGTATGATCGATATTTTCCTGATTTTATTCTCTGTACCACGACCAGGAATCACAGGACCCGCATTTCGGAGAGGAAAGTTATTGAAAGGTTCGGACCGCCGGATGAGAGGATATACTGGCGTTGCATTGTCATGCTTGTATATCGCCCGGAGACGCACCCGGATTTTCACGAATGGTTAAAGAACCATCCGTGCCGTGTGAGTTTCAGGAAAGCCGGGGATAAGGCATCCTTTGATGCGAGCGAGTTTCCGGGGCTGACCGGCCATGTTGAAGGTCGGTCACGGGTTGCGGAAACCCCTGGCGACCTGATGGGTTTCCTGACGTACGGATATCATTTTACACTGCCTGCAGGATCGTACCAGGTGACGGTTGCCTACACTGCGGCTCCGGAGACCATGGCGGAACCTGCGGGCAAGTGGGAAATAACAACACCGGCGAAGGAGAAGAGTGTCATCATTGATAAAGGGACGCTGGATCCCTCCTCGAAGGAGATAAAAAGCATCATAAAACTTCAGCGTGATCAATCCATTGAGATCAGGACCGGCTTATGTGGACGGGGTCGCATTGCCGTGCACAAGATCGGGGTAGAAAGACTGCGCTGAAAAGATCCCACATCCTGTTTGTCGCAAATGGTGTTTTCCTGTATAAACTGTGTTGTTGAATCGGGAGGCCGGCGAATGGACAGATTTGTTAAAATCGTTGCTGTTGAGAATGAGTTCCAGGCCCAGCTTCTCGACCAGATGCTTACCGACCAGGACATTCCACATGTAATGCGCAGCTATCACGATATGGCGTTTGACGGTGTGTTCCAGCTTTCGCGCGGCTGGGGCAGTGTGGAAGCACCGGCTGAATTCAAGGACAGAATATTACTGATTGTTCAACAGCTCCGCGATGCTAAGCCCGAAGCGGACCGGGATGGGGAAATTACAAATTAAGAATTACGAATGACGAATTAAGGAAAGATTACGGGCAGCGACTGCGACGGAGCGACTACAGACTGCTGACGGAAGGCAGGACAAAAGAGTAATAAAAAGGATTAAGATTAGGATTATGATTAAGAGTAGGATGAAGAGTGGGATGTGACATGAAGTATGAGATAGGACTCAGGACGTGGATCGGCCTGGCTTTATTTATTGCCGGCGCAGTGCCTTTTTACATTGGCTTCAATCTTATCCGCAAGGCCAACGCTTCCCTTAAATGGCCTTCGGCTGACGGCAAGGTTAATTCTTCAAGTATCCAGACCAATCATAAAGGACACGATCCGACCTATTCTCCATACATAGGCTATACGTACTTTGTCGGAAAGCGCCCTTATTTCAACAACCTGATAGCCTTTGGCAATTACAACAGCGGCAGGACCAGGGACGTGCAGAAGGTTGTCGACCGGTATCCGGTCAACAAGGCCGTAAAGGTATACTACAATCCTTCCAATCCTTTTGAATCTGTGCTCGAGCCAGGAGAAATGCGTAATACATGGGACAGCATGGCACTGGCGTTAATCACACTGTCCGCTGGGAGGCTGGTCTATCGTAATCCGCGCAGGAAGGTCCCAAAGAGCAGGAAGAAGAAGGCACCCTTGCCGGATGGTGCTGGCTCCGTTTCCGGGACCGAAACGCCGAAAGTTGAGGATGGGTTCAAGGTTAAGGTGATGTTCCGCTTCAATCTGGCTTTTACATGCGCTTGGATAGCCGGCGGAATTATAATCGGCCGTTTTTTCAAGCCGCAGGACTTCACGGCTGGCTTTATAACATCATGCGCCCTGGTTCTTGCGGGCGTGTGCTTTGAAGCGCTCTGGTACCGTTCCTGGCGTGTATTAAGGCATAACATTGAAGGCTTACTGACCGTAATTGTATGGCAGTTATTCCTGCGCCAGTCTGGTGTGGACGGTTTCTCGATGGATTTAATACTGTTTATAATCGCATCAACAATTATCGGCTATCGCAAAGCAAAGATTCTCCCGGGAGTGACCACCATTTCTGCCGGCGTTGTAAGTCCAGGTGGGGAGGAGAAGGGCCAGGCTGCATCTGGCCCAGTGCAGGAAATTGCTGATGTTCCGGAGGAGCCCAAGGTTGAGCCATTACCCCTTCCGCAGGGCAGGTATAAGAATCTCAGGTTCATTTACGGCATTTCGATATTTTATCTGTTAACCAGTGCCACTCTATTCTTCTTTATGATGGGGTTAAGACAGTGGGCGGAAGACGAGGGACATACACTGCTCCAGCCAATGTATGCCTGGTTTGCAGCGCTGGCATTCTTTATCATGATCCTAAGCATTTTCTTCTGGCAAATGAACTGGCGATGCCAGTACTGCGGGAAGAATCTGCCCGACAGGGAACGCCACAATAAAACGCGGGTGATCAGGTGTCCTAACTGCAGCCGGATGAATAAATACTGACGATTCGGGGGCGAAAATGAAGTGCAGATTTCAAACAAAGATGGTCATCAGAATAATATCAGTTGTTTCGCTGGTCCTTGCAGCGATGGTGTCGGTTGCCTTTGAGAAAGCAAAAGACAGCGAATTGACTGCTGCCGTAGAAAGGGCGATCACTTTGGTGAAGCCTCTTCATAAAGCGATTGAGAAACCCGGTCCAATGGACTGGCTCTCCCACCATAAAGAGCCGGGACAGACTTTCAGCGAATACATTAAATCGGAACCGGTTACCCCTTCTGCAGAAAGGCGGAAAATATATGTTCAGCCGCTCGGCGATTTCACTAAGAAACAGCGCCAGATACTGAAGAATACATCTGATTTCCTGGGCTGTTTCTATAACCTGCCGGTTGTTGTAAAGGATGTTATTCTGCTGAGCGTAATACCCGATGGAGCAAGGCGAACGCATCCGCAGTGGGGGATGAAGCAGATCCTATCGACATATGTCCTCGACAATGTGCTATACCCCAAGTTGCCCGATGATGCGGCCATGTATCTTGCGTTTACGTCGTCCGACCTGTGGCCGGGGCAGGGGTGGAATTTTGTTTTTGGCCAGGCGTCCTTGCGCCAGCGTGTAGGCGTCTGGTCGCTGTACCGGTTCGGAAATCCGGACGAAAGCAAGGAGGCGGAGTTGCTTTGCCTGCGTCGCACGTTAAAACTTGCAACCCATGAGACGGGCCACATGTTTTCCATATTGCACTGCACAGCGTATGAATGCGGCATGTGCGGCAGTAACCATATGGAGGAATCAGACAAAAGGCCCCTTCTTTTCTGTCCCGAATGCATGGCCAAGGTCTGTTGGGCGACAAAGGTTGATCCAAAACAGCATTTTGAAGCAATGCAGAAGTTCCTTAAAACTGCCGGCCTTGCAGAGGAGGCCGAGTCCTGCCGTAAGACGCTGGAAGCGCTTTCCGGGAAAGAAAAACCCGGTATCCAGTAGCAAATATTGAATTCTCCTTCCACAGGCGGATCAGTCAGGGGCTGAGAATGACCAATGATGATGTGAGAGAATTCGGCATTCGCAATTCGGCATTGAGTTATCAGTGTCCGGTGGGGGTTGGAGAGCTCATTTCCTCGAGTTCGATCTCGGCTTCTTCTGCGTCGGAGACTTTTCTGATCAGGTCGGCGAGAATAGTCGTTTCCTTCCTGTTGACCTCGGCAACTCCGCCGCTGATAGCATAATAATGCGTTTCGCCTTCTTTCTCGAATTTCAGGACACCGCCTCCGATGGCTGCAACCATTGGCGCGTGGTCGGTAAGGACCCCGAAATAACCTTTGGTACCCGGCGCGTAGAATGATTCCACTTCGCCTTCAAACACCAGGCCCTGCGGCGTCATTATTGTCAGCTTAAAGCTCATTATGCTCAGCCCTGCAGTTTTTCCGCTTTTTCCAGCACGTGCTCGATATTGCCGACCATGTAAAACGCCTGTTCGGGGATGTTGTCGTGTTTTCCTTCAAGTACTTCCTTGAACGAGCGAATAGTGTCGGCCAGTTTAATGTAATGTCCCTGTATTCCTGTGAACTGTTCCGCCACGTGGAATGGCTGTGACAGGAACTTCTGGATTTTGCGCGCGCGTTCGACTGTGCGGCGGTCCTCCTCGGAAAGTTCGTCCATTCCAAGGATCGCGATGATGTCCTGCAGTTCCTTGTAGCGCTGGAGGATTTCCTGGACGCCGCGTGCAACAGTGTAATGTTCCTGGCCCACGATATCCGGATTCAGCATTGTTGACGAAGATGAAAGCGGGTCCACTGCCGGATAAATACCCAGCTCGGAGATCTGGCGCGACAACTCGGTGGTAGCGTCCAGGTGGGCAAATGTTGTTGCCGGGGCCGGATCAGTGTAGTCGTCTGCCGGCACATAGATTGCCTGGATGGACGTGATCGAGCCGTTCTTTGTGGAAGTGATTCTTTCCTGTAGTTCGCCCATGTCCGTACCGAGGGTAGGCTGGTATCCGACTGCAGAAGGGATACGCCCGAGAAGGGCGGAAACCTCGGAACCTGCCTGGGTAAACCGGAATATGTTATCAATAAACAGCAGCACATCCTGCTTAAGCTCCTCGCGGAAGTATTCCGCTATCGTGAGTGCTGAAAGCGCCACCCGGGCGCGTGCACCAGGCGGCTCGTTCATCTGGCCGAAAATCATTGCTGTTTTCTTTATTACACCGGATTCCTGCATTTCCCTGTAAAGGGCTGTTCCTTCGCGGGTACGTTCGCCCACGCCTGCAAAGACAGAATATCCGGAATGTTCAGTCGCGATGTTATGGATCATTTCCTGGATCAATACTGTCTTTCCCACGCCTGCGCCGCCGAACAGACCTATCTTACCGCCTTTCCTGTAGGGGGCCAGAAGGTCGATTACCTTGATCCCTGTTTCCAAGATTACATCCTTCGTGTCCTGCTCGTCCATTTTCGGCGCGGAAGTATGGATTGGCATGCGCTTCTCGTACTTGATCGGGCCGGCATTGTCTATTGGTTCGCCAAGGAGGTTGATGACGCGGCCCAGCGTCTCTATGCCCACCGGCACTGTAATTCCTTCGCCAAGGTTTCTTACTTCGGAACCCCTGACGAGTCCGTCAGTTGAGTCCATGGCAATAGTACGTACGGTGTTTTCGCCGAGATGCTGTGCCACTTCCAGGGTGAGGTTCCACGGCTGATCGCTTATGAAAGAATTTGAAACCTGGAGCGCTGTAAGAATGGCCGGAAGTTTGCCCTCAGGGAATTCAACGTCAATAACGGCGCCGAGTACCTGTGTGACTTTTCCTGAGCTTATGTTGTTGTCAGAACTCTTCATTTTTCTGCTCCCTTCAAACGGGCTGTGCCCGGCGCTATTTCAGCGCCTCTGCGCCGCCCACAATTTCTGTCAGTTCTTTTGTAATCTTAGATTGTCTAGCGCGGTTGCGGAGCAGGGTGAAGTGCTCTATCAGTTCGTCCGCATTCCGCGTGGCGTTATCCATTGCGGTCATCCTTGCTCCCTGTTCGCCCGCCGATGTCCCGACGAGGATTGAAAAAATCTTGAGGTTGATGAGGCTGGGTATGATCGACAACAGGAGCTTGTGTCTTGCAGGTTCGTAAATCCACATTCCCTGTTCAGTCTTCTTTGTGGCACCGGAAAACATTGCTGCGTCCATTGGCAGGAGTTTTTCTATCACGGGTTTGTAGTTTAACGCACTTACGAACTGGTTGTAAGCCACGTAGATCTCGTCAAACTGGCCGTCGAGAAACGAGCCCTGAAGATCCCTTCCGATGCTGTAGGCATTCGCAAACTGGGGTTTCAGGGCAACACCTTCGTAGTGTTTCCTGACTTCGGCCTTGTTCTTGAAGAAGAGGAATCCGCGGCGTCCCGAGAAACTCATTTCGACGCGTTTGAAGCGTCCTGAGTTCTTTGAGATCCATTCGGCCGTTTTCCTGTTCAGATTGCTGTTAAAACCGCCGCAAAGTCCTTTCTCCGATGCGAACACCATAACGAGGACTTTGTGGACTTCGCGCCTTTGATTAAGCATTGGATGGTCCTGTGTGCTCACGTCGCCACCGAGGCGGCCAACAATGCTGTTAAGCTTTTCTTCGAAGGTGTCCGCATCCTTCTGGGCCTTCTGGGCTTTGCGCAGTTTGTTGGCCGAAACCATTTTCATGGTCTTGGTCATCTTCCGGGTGTTCTTCAGCCGCGAAAGCTTAACGTTGTATTCCTTGAGTGTCAGCATGGATACTGCCGGTTTTCCGCCTGTACGGGAGTCAAGTTAAGGGTTACCGCTTTTCCTGCCGGTAAGCTGCTCGAGAACGCGGTTAAGCGCCGCCTTGACTTCATCCGTCATGACTTTCTTTTCAGTTATCAGTTTAATATATTCCCTGGGCTCCCTGTCCAGCGCCTCGAACAGCTGCTGTTCAAAGCCAAGGACAGTGTTGATCGGCATATCGTCCAGGTAGCCGTTTGTTCCGGCGTAAATAATCGCAATTTGTTTCGAGACTGGCAGGGTTTCATGGACATCCTGTTTCATCAGCTGCATCAGCCTGTGTCCGCGTTCCAGCTGCCGCTTGGTTGCCTGGTCAAGGTCGGAGGCGAACTGGGCAAAACCGACAAGTTCCCGGTATTGCGCCAGTTCAAGCCGCAGTGAGCCTGCGGTCTGCTTCATCGCCTTGACCTGGGCGTCGCCTCCCACCCGGGAGACCGATATGCCGGGGTTCATGGCGGGGCGCTGGCCGGATGTAAACGTATCCGCCTCGAGGAATATCTGGCCGTCGGTAATGGAAATTACATTTGTCGGGATGTATGCGGAAACATCGTTTGCCTGTGTTTCCACGATCGGCAGGGCGGTAAGTGTTCCGCCTCCCTTGGCCGGGCTCAGTTTCGCGGCGCGTTCAAGCAGCCTGCTGTGAAGGTAGAAGATGTCGCCGGGGAATGCGTCGCGGCCTGGCGGCCGGCGGAGCAGAAGGGAGAGCTGGCGGTATGCCTGGGCCTGCTTGGTCAGATCGTCGTAGATAATCAACGCGTGCCTGCCGCTGTCGCGGTAATATTCCGCCATCGCACAGCCGGAGTAGGGGGAGAGGAACTGCATGGGAGCCGGGTCCGAGGCGGTTGCCGCCACGATGGTTGTATATTCCATGGCGCCGTACTTCTTAAGTACTTCATAAACCTGGACAACGGTGGAGCGTTTCTGCCCGATTGCGACATAGAAGCAGTAGACGTTCTCGCCTCGCTGGTTGATGATGGTGTCGATTGCGATTGCCGTCTTGCCGGTCTTGCGGTCGCCGATAATCAGTTCGCGCTGGCCGCGTCCGATTGGTGTCAGGGCGTCAATTATCTTTATGCCGGTCTGCAGCGGTTCGCGCACGTCGGCCCGGTCAATGATGCCCGGTGCCTTAACTTCGATCTTGCGGAACTCCTTTGCGGCGATCGGTGACCCGCCGTCGATTGCGTTACCCAGCGCGTCGACAATGCGGCCAGTTACGGCTTCGCCAACGGGTATTGAGGCGATTCGCCCTGTCCGTTTAACCTCGTCGCCTTCTTTGACGTGGAAATCCTCCCCGAAGATTGCGACGCCTACGTTGTCTTCCTCCAGGTTAAGGATCATTCCGGATATGTTGCCAGGGAAGGTGACGATTTCACCGGCCATGGCGCCGCCCAGTCCGTGAACATGCGCAATACCGTCGCCGACGTTCAATACGACTCCGACTTCGGATACTTCAACCTGTCTTTCGAAATCGGAGAGCTGTTGTTTGAGGATCGAGGATATTTCTGAAGGTTTAAGGTCAATAGCCATGTATATCTCCCAACGCAGTTCAGGCGTTGATCATCTTTTCTTTAAGCATTTGCATTTGCACTGCTGTACTTGCGTCATAAACAATATCGCCAAGTCTCAACCGGAATCCGCCGATCAGGGCAGGGTCTAGGGCAACCGAGAGGCTCAATTTTCCGCTGGTTTTTGTCCCGGCAAAGCCTGTCACGGACTGCACGTCGGTTTCTCTCATCTCAAACGGGGAAGTTATCCGTCCCTTTACGATTCCGAGCATTTGGTCGTGCAGCTCGATGAATCCTTCGCATATCTGACCGAAGATGCTGCACCGTTTCTTCTTTTCCGTAAACATGAGGAACCGGAATGTAAGTGGTGTAACCCTGCCGGAGAACAATTCGGTGATGACCCTGGTGCGGATTGTGACGGGCAACATGTAGTTGTGCATGAACGCGGCAAGCCCGGGAACGCTGTCGAGCAGGTTCCGCATTGCTTCCATGTCGGCACGCAGGTTGTCGACCTGACCTGATTCGCGGGCCAGGTCGAACAATGCCCTGGCGTAACGTTTTGCCGCTTTTGTGTGAGACTGCAAGGTTCAAGTCTCCTTTATCATCTTCTCTATCAGGACACGGTTCTTGTCGCTGTCCATATTTTCGCCGATGACTTTTGTTGCCAGGGCGATTGTCAGTTCCGCGCTTTCCCTGCGAAGTTCCGTGCGGGCCTTTTCCGTGGCGCTTGAAATTTCCTTTTTCGCGTTCTCGATAAGCTCCCTGGATTCCCTGCTTGCCCTGGCTTCGATCATTTCGGCTGTCTGGCGGGCTGCAACACGGGCGTTGGCTATCATTGCCTGGGCCTCTGCCTCGGAATCCTTCAAAATCTGCTTCTGCCTGGCCTCAAGGTCGGCGGTTTCTTTTCGCGCTTTCTCGGCATCTTCCAGTGCTCGGCGGATGGATTCTTCGCGCATGTCCAGTGCCTTTAGAATCGGTTTCCATGCAACCTTGTAAAGTATGACCGTCATCAGGATGAATGTCAGCCAGGTAAGGCCCATCATTGATGGCGATACATCTTTTATGCTCAGCAGCGATCCGCCCTCTTTACCGTGGGCGTTATTTGCAGGCACCATTATGGTTGTGGAATTGGATGCTTGATCCGACATCTTGACTCCGCGTGAAAACAATGAAGGTCAGTTTTAGTTACTTCAAACCAAGAATACAGATAACCGCGCAGAAAAGAGCAAGTCCTTCAATGAACGCAATCGCGATGATCATGTTTATCTGGATTTTGGACGCGAATTCGGGCTGGCGCGCAATACCTTCCATTGCGGATCCAGCGAGCTTTCCAATACCCAGCCCGGCTCCTATTGCCACGAGGCCGGCACCAACAGCTGCAATTGATCCTGTCATGCTAGTTTCCTTTCAGTGTCTGCAGTAACAATACTTTTCTTTTCGTTCAAATTTGCCAAACTATGGGCGCAAAACTATCACAAACTGTGTTTGGAATGCAACTTTGTTTGGGTGCGGAATTGGGATTCCTGCAAATGGCTTAATCGGCCCTAAACGCTTCCGGCCGAAGATACTCGCGGGTTGACAGTTACTGTCATTGTGGTAGATTTCAAATAACGTTTAGTGAATACCCAATTCACAATGGCGATCGTGTGTTAACCAAGTAACTGGGGGGGGGTAAAACTGTGGACACGGAGTTACTCAACGAACAGGTTCATATCGAGCGAAAACTGTTCTCTTTCGATCTCAAGGAGAATCCCAGGGGCAGGTTCCTCAAGATTACTGAAGATGTAGGGGGCAGGAGGGATGCAGTAATCATTCCTGCCACAGGCTTGTCTCAGGTCCGCGATATAATTGACCGGGCCATAACAGCCGACAGCAACGCCGGCCCATGTACGGCAAAACCCGCCGAGTAGGAGTAACGGCGCTTGAAGCTTTCCTTTTTTCTTATATTTCTTCCGTTCTGCCTGCTGGTTTCTGCCGCTTTTTCTCAGATGGAAACCAACTTACCGGATGGCTCCAGACTCCTTGAAGATGTCAGGGCCCAGCTTCCAAGGGAACCTGTCGTCATAAAAGGCAAGCTTGAGGTCAGGAGGCGCAAGGGCATTGTGACACGCGTACTTAATGTTGAGATGCAACTGGATCTCGGGCGCAATCCCGCCACCGCAAAGTATCTGGTCCGCGATGCATTCGACAAGGATCTTGCGCAGATGTCGGTCAAGCGTATTCCCGGCAGTCCTGCCCGGTTTGATTATTCTGCGGGTAGCCCACTTGTTTCTACAAATCTTCCCGATCTTTTCAAACCTTTCTACGATACCGATGTGAGCTGGATGGACCTGACACTGTCATTCCTGTGGTGGCCTGGAGGAAAGACCATAAGAACCGAGTCAATGAGGGGCCAGGATTGTTTTGTTGTCGATGTGCCTGCGCCGGCAGGTGAAAAAGGCCAGTTTAAGAAGGTGCTTCTCTGGGTAGACCAGAAACAGCACATGGTGCTCCAGGCCGAAGGTTATGATGACAAGGGTGAGCTTGTGCGGCGCCTTTTTGTAAAGAGTTTCAAGAAGATAGATGAACGCTGGATGATCAAAGACATGGATGTCCAGTGTTTTCCTTCCGACCACCGAACCAACCTGCGTGTCGAGACAATGAACGTGGATAAAGAATAGTACCCGTTTCAGGGTTTTCGCAGGCTGAGCACCTCTCCGTGATTCCGCTGTAAGGTTAATCCGTAGGAATATATAGGTGGAAACCTGACAGTAAAAATCAGGCCCCAGCCTTACATACCTGCTGCTGTACCGTGTGATATATATTCCCGCTATCTTTGTTCCCAGGGCCCATCAAAATGAATGATGAAATTGCCGGAAGAGAAAAGAACACGGAAGCCTTTTGTCCAAGCTGTGAGCGGTTCATCGGCCCGGTTGATGTCTGTCCATATTGCGATGCCGATTCCGCTAGAAATCCCGTTTTCCGTGGGCTGCGTTACGGGGCCGTTCTGCTTGCCGTTACAGGTTTGTTCTTCCTGCATCTAGCCGCACGGCACAGCGAAATTCCGCTAATAAAAGTTTCTGAAATCACTCCGATGATGAATTTCGCGCTGGTCCGGGTAAGCGGCGTTATCGAGAAGAAGGCATACATTGCGAGAAAGAAGGGACGGGTAGAATCCGTATCGTTCACCGTTGATGACGGTTCCGGGCAGATAAGGGTTGCGGCTTACTCGGCGCTGGCCCGTTCAGTGGTGGATGGGAAACGTGTTCCGGCAATTAACAAAAAGGTTGTTGTGACAGGCAGTCTGAATGTTTCTGCTGATGGCAATATGAGGCTGATCCTGCGTTCCGCAGAAGAAGTTAGAGGGCAATAGAGGCACAGAGGCACAGAGGCACAGAGGCACAGAGGCACAGAGGCACAGAGGCACAGAGGCACAGAGGCACAGAGGCACAGAGGCACAGAAAAAAAGCAGATGTGAAAATGAGCGAAAAGCAAGTGAGAACATATCGGGACTTGATTGTCTGGCAGAAGTCAATGCGGTTTGTGACAGACGTATATTCTATGACCAGAAAAATGCCGAAAGACGAGTTGTATGGCTTGATTTCTCAAATACGGCGAAGTGCAGTCTCCATTCCGAGCAATATTGCGGAAGGATACGGGCGGAGTTCCACGGCGGATTACCTGAGATTTCTCCATGTAGCCATAAGTTCGTTGTACGAAGTTCAGACGCAATTGGAGATTGGAGTGAATCTGGAATATTTCAATAAAGAAGTATTTTTCAGGTTGTATGAGGGAAGCAGGGAAATCGAAAGAATGTTAAGCAGTTTAAATCGGAAGATTAAAATATCTTAAAAACTTTTTGCCTATGTGCCTTTGTTCCTTTGTGCCTGGATTATGAATTCTCTCATCATTTTATCGGCAATAGCGGGGGCGGTGGTTTCGTCGGTCCTTGCGTGTATACCAGGGCTGCATGTTTACAATATCATCGGGCTCCTGGTTATTCTTCTTGATCTTTCATCGTATCCTCATGAGGCAGTGGTTTCCCTGTTTACGGGCATGATCGTTGGGTATGGCATTACGAACACGATACCGTCGATATTCCTGGCAGCGCCCGATGAGAGCGCCCTTTTTACGGTTCTGCCTGGGCAGAAGTATCTGATGTCCGGTCGAGGGTACGAGGGAGCGATGATTACAGCCTCTGGAAGCATGGCGGGCCTGTTAATCCTGCTGTTTGTTGTCGGGCCGCTGGCACCCGGGGTTCTGTCCGTTGCAAGGGCTGTATTTGAACCGCACGTTCACTGGATTCTCTGGTGTGTTATCTGTTTCATGCTGATGTCAGAGTGGCCCAAAGGAGGGATGGCAGGTGCCGGGGGCATCAGGAAACTGCTGGATTCATGGAAATCCACTGGGGCGGGACTGATGACCTTTCTTCTTTCCGGGTTGTTCGGCTTCATTCTCTTATACAGGTCGCCGGTTTCAGTAACGGTTGCCTTCCAGAATATTATGCCTGCATTTGTCGGTTTGTTTACCATTCCCTGGTTGATCCTGAATATCGTAAGCGGAGTACGGGTGCCTCCACAGTCAACAGCGCTTTCATCAGGTCTGCCGACCGGATCAATATTGCGTGGTGCATTTGCCGGCGGGCTTGGCGGTGGTTTTGCTGCGTTCTTCCCCGTGATCACCGGTGGTGTGGGGGGATTTCTTGCCGGTCATGCGACGGCGCTTCGTGATGATCGTGCTTTCATGGTGTCGCAGGGAGCTTCGAAGCTTGTTTACTATGCAGGAGGCTTTCTTCTTCTGTTTGTGCCCGGGCTTGGGATTACCCGGGGCGGCGGCGCATGGCTGATGCGAGGGCTATATGTGCCGGATTCCTCTCGTGATTACCATATGGCACTGGCTTCCGTCGCCATTGCCGGTGCAGTCTCCTTCCTGATGCTTGGACCACTGGCAAGGGGCACGATCATGTTGATTGAAAGGTACAGTTATCGCCGGTTGTCGGTTTTGTCGCTGGTGCTGATAGTCATGATTGTTGCTTTTGTAACGGGTTGGGCCGGGTTGGCGGTCATGATTGTTGGCGGGGCAATAGGCCTGATTCCGGTGTTGTTCGGATCGAGGCGGATGAACTGTCTTGGTGTTATTCTTCTTCCCATGGCGTGCAATATGTCTGGTGCGGGAGTGAAGGTTGCCGGATGGCTGGGCCTTATACCTTAAGGTGAAGAGAATGTCCAATAACCAACGCTGAATGTCAAATGCTGAAGTTGAGGAAAGGGATATATATGAATGAGAAAGGGAGAAAGGAATTTGATTTAGAAAAGCGGTTGATTAATTTTTCCGTGTCGGTAATGGACGTTGCTGAGGCTTTGCCGGACACGAGAACCGGAAATTATCTTTCAAGCCAACTTGTTCGCTCCGGAACTTCTCCTGCGCTTAATTATGGAGAAGCGCAGAGCGCGGAGTCACGGAAAGATTTTATCCATAAGATGAGAATAGTTCTGAGAGAACTTAGGGAGACAAATATATGCCTGCGTATTATATCGAGGAAAGAGATTGCTGTCTCTGAAAAAACAGCTCCGGTACTCTCGGAATGTGAGGAGCTTGTCCGTATCTGCGCAAAAAGTGTATGCACTGCGGAGAGTCGTCTGTCTGCATCATCTGCCGTGAATCGCGTTTCAGTCGGAGTTGGAAATTGAGAGTTCGTTATTCGATATTTGCTGCTGGGTGATTATGAAGGGAATTGCACATTTTTCAGCAGGAATTGCTTTTGTTTCATTCTTCCAGGAGGCGGTGCGGGCAGGGGCGGACGGGAATCCCCTGTATTTTATTCTAGGGGGAGTGTTCGGGCTTATGCCGGACACACTGGATTTCAAGTTCTACAAGTTTCTATACAGGCGCAGTGATAATGACTGCATGATCATACCGGATCCGCTGGATCCGGACCCACAGGATATGGCCAATGGCATTGCAAAGGCCATTAGTGACGCCTTTGCCAGGGGTATTCCGGTGAGCGTGAAGCTGAACACCATCAGGCTGGGTACTGATCTCTGGCAGCAGTACAAGGTCAGGTTCGATGTTACAGGCCGGAGAATTGTGGTGTCAATCGGTCCGGTTGTCATGACTGACCAGTCCGTGGTTCAGGAGCATCCTGTCAGGAAGAAAGAAGCTTCGGCTCAACTTCCCTGCGGGATCAAGCTCGACTACGAGGCCGATACGACTGTGGATATTCTGGATGGCCCGACTTTTCTAATGGTTCCTGCTGACGAAAAGAGAATCACTCCTGTTTTTATCCCATGGCACCGGGAGTGGAGCCACAGCCTGGTCATTGGTTTGCTGTTTGCGCTGACAGGAGTTGTAATATGGGACTGGCTGGCCGGGCTGGCAATTTTTGGCGCCTATGGAGCGCATATCATGCTGGATCAGCTTGGCTTTATGGGCAGTAATCTTTTCTATCCGTTCGTAAGGTCGCGGCGTACAGGTGGCCTAAGGCTTCTCCATTCGTCCGACATGCTGCCCAATTTCTCGGCGGTATGGCTGTCCTGCCTGGCAATATTCTGGAACCTTTACAGTGACATCCAGTACCAGATACCGTTTTTTAATCCGCTAAAGCTTGTTTTCTACGGTGCACTAGTTCCGCTTGCCATCGTTCTGCTGGCAGGGAAAGTCTGCCATCTGCGGGAAAGACAGACAGCCGCTAAATTCCGGAAAGGGACCGATCCGTTTGAATGATCCTATCCGGCCGTGCTATTCCAGAGGCATTGGATTACAGAGGTTGGTTTTGCTGTTGGCAGCGCGTCCGCAGTTGAAACAGATGAATTTCGGGTTGCCTACGAGTTCTTTAATTTCGTCGAGTTTGTTTTCGCTCACGAGTACACAGAGATGTCCCTTGTGTTTACCCTTGCATGTCTTCTTTGCCATTTCTTCAGCTCCTTATTTGTTGCTTTCTTTTGAGAACCACAATTCCACGCTGGAAGCGGATTTTACTGCCTGTCCGGCTATTACAGAATCGGGTTCCTGTCTTAATCTCGCGATAATGTTCTCTTTTTCCGCTCCGGCTGCAAGAAAAACGATCTTCCCGGCCCTGGTTATTGTGCCCCGGGTTACCGATACCCGGTCAGGAGTGGTGTCACGGATGACTGGGATAGCAAACCGGTCCTGTACCTTTTCAATATCACCGGCGGAGAAAAGCGAAGCTGTGTGTCCGTCAGCTCCCAGGCCGAGCATGGCAAGTGTCAGCCGGCCGCTCCCGGCAAAGAAAGCCGAGATGTCGCTGTCGTACTGCAGTGCAGCTTTCCTGCAGGAGAGACCAGTATGTACTTTTATTATCCTGCCGGAAGGGATTGCAAGTGATGAAAGCATTCTGGAAATCTGCGCAAAGTTGTTCTCGGGCGATGTTTCTGGAACCATTCTCTCGTCACTCATCATGATGTGAAGCATGCTGGAGACCGGGAAGGGGTTAAGCTCGATTGCTTTGTAGGCCGGCAGAGGTGTCTGACCACCCGGAAGCATGATTGCGTGCGGCTGATCTAAGCGGACCTGCATATGCTCCTTCAGGAGGTTCACTGCTTCCGCGACGAGTTTGTTGAATGTATTAAAATTCCTGTATTTTATTGGCATGACCGTTTTTATTTTAGAAACCGTTCGGCTGCTGCCGGACCGGCACTGCCGAACGCGTAAGGTTCCGGTTTGATATGTTTGCTTTCCATTTCGCGGAGGACCGGCGTGAAAACATCCCATGCCGCTGCCAGTTCATCGGAACGGATGAAGAGGCTCCTGTCGCCCTCGATGACATCAAGGAGAAGGCATTCATAAGCTTCAGGAATCTTTGCCGAGAAAGCGGACTGATACCTCAAGTTAAGGCTGGTCTCAACGAGGGAAAGGTTGAGGCCCGGTTCCTTGTTAACGATATTCAGCATGATTGATTCATCGGGCTGTATCCGGATTATCAGATCGTTGGCCGGGAGGCATTTCGGACTCACGCAAAAGATGTTCGATGGCAGCTGGCGGAACTTTATTCTTACCTCTGTTGCCCTGCTGTCCAGGCCTTTGCCTGCAGTAATAACGAACGGGACCCCGCGCCACCTGTCATTATGGACTTCAAGGGTGGCAGCCGCAAATGTTGGAGTAACGGAATCCGCCGGAACGAATTTTTCCCCGGCATAACCAGGCTGCCGAGTGCCGTTCCGTTCTGTTTCCTGGTATTGACCGGTGACCATGTCCTTAAATTGAACGGGTACGATTGATTTCAGCACCTTGACTTTCCCGTTCCTGATATGGTTGGCCGTCATGCTTTCCGGCTTCTCCATGGCTACCAGGGCCAGAATCTGGAGCAGGTGATTCTGAACCACATCGCGGATAATACCGAACTCGTCAAAGTATCTTCCCCTGGTTCCTACGCCGTTGTCTTCCTTCCAGTCGATATGAACCTTTTCGATGAAAGAGCGGTTCCAGACAGGTTCGAAGATCAAGTTGGCAAATCTAAGGACCATCAGGTTCTGGATGACCTCCTTGCCGAGGTAATGGTCGATACGGAAGGTCTGATCCTCCGAGAATACCTTTGCCATCTCGCGGGTCAGCATGTCCGAGGAATCCCTGTCCCTGCCGAAGGGTTTTTCAATCACTACCCGTGACCATGAAGCCTGGCCGGGTTCACAGATAACCAGGCCTGCGCCGGCCATGGCATGTGCGGTATCAAGGAATACCGAGGGTGGAATGGCCATGTAGAAGATCCTGTTACTTAAAGGAGACGTTTCTTTTTCGCGCATCAATTCGTAGAGATCCAGGAATGATTCCCGTGAACTGTAATCGCCTGCAAGATAGAAGCAGGAGGCCAGGAATTCGCTCATGCGATCGGAGCAGGAGTGGTCAGGTACATACCTGCAAGTAAGGTGTTCTGTAATGCGGGTTCGGAAATCATCGTGGCTCATAGTAGTCCTGGAGAATCCGAAGATTCTGAAACCGGCAGGAAGGAAGCCCTGGCAGAAAAGTGCGAAGAGGGCGGGGAATATTTTTGTGGTAGCAAGGTCGCCGGAAGCTCCAACAACCACAATGCTCAACTTATCGGTTTTGCTGTTCATTCTTCTTTTCCTTAACCGGCACAAGAACAACATAAGTCGGCAGGCCAAAACAATCGAAATATTCCATAGTTGAAGCAGTCTCAGTATTATCCAGGTGTTCGGCCCTGTATTTCACCTTCACGAATTGTTCAAGCTGTTTTATTACTTCCGGGTTCTTGAAGGTCGTTTCTTCCATCGCGAGGCAGTTCTTGCACCAGCTTGCCCAGAAATCCACGAAAACGGGTTTGTTCTCTTCCTTTGCCTGTTCCAGGGCCTCTTTGAGCGATACGAGCCAACCGTTCCTGATGTTCTCCTTCTGTGCGGATTCGACCTTGGCCTTGTTTTCCGGCCGGCTATCCATGAATAACGTGTAAGCGAGGTGCCCGTAATACAGTGCTACTCCAATAATAACGATGCCGAAGAAATGTTTGACTCTCTCCATCCAGATACCCGGCTTGGGAAGGAGTGAAAGTCCTGCGCCCATGAACGGCCAGGGAAGCCCCATGCCTGCGCCGAGGAGAAAAGGCAGGAACAGGCCGAGTATTTCGCCGTGACGGTAGAAATCACCTGACAGCAGGAGTACGGTGACAACAACAGGAGCAACGCAGGCTCCGGCCAGCAGGGCAGAGACGCTTCCCATAACGAAGGCAGTGAATACATGTCCTTTCCTGTCCTGTCCTGGTGCTCCGGGTTTCTGGAAACGGGAAAAATCGATTGTCAGGACATCAAACATGGCAACGGCGAGAATTATGAATACTACGGCTATGACAGCGTTAAAGATAAATGAAGAGTTAAGGGCTCCGAACTTCGAGCCGGTAAACACCACCACTAATCCAAGAATCCCGTAAGTCAAAGCAATGGCCAGCCCGTAAACCCCGCCAAGCAGAAACCCCCGCGCCTTTGAGCCGGTGCCTGTTCCTGCCCCAATTATGGCCATGTTTATGGGTATCATGGGCAGAATGCAGGGTGTGAGGTTTAGCCCCAGGCCGCCAAGAACAATCAGGAGAATGGCAATCACGGTCCACATGCCGCGTTTCTGGAACATGTCGCGGATTCTGTCTATCTTTGTGGCACCGCCTTTCTCGGCATCTGCCAGGAATTTAAGAAATGCTTCGGAGTTCATATAACCTTCTGTTTTGCCGCTTACCTGAAATTCTTTAATGAGGATTTTCCAGTTATCACCGGCATTCTCTTCGCTGGCAGTAGCGCTTGATGCGGCAGGAGGCTGTTTTCCTGGTGCCTTTGGCTGAGCGTCAAACAGGGAAAGGCTCAAATTGGTTCTGGCAGGAAGAAAGCAGATCTTGTTATCAGGTTCATCACTGCAGCCCTGATATCTGATGGCAAGTTCAAGAATACCTTTTGGTGGAACCGGCAGGTGATAGGTCATTGTGAAGTTGTTCGTATAAACATCGCGTTCTCCCTCGCTGAACTGGTCGTGTTTCCTGTAGGGAATGGGAGTATTGGCAGGGACAAGGGCTGTGGCGGAGCCTGATTTGACAGAAATGCTGTCGGCATAGAGATAATGATCCTGGGGCACAGAGAAAAAAACGGCAACGGTGGCCGATCCTTCGGGTGTTATGGAGATACTGCCTGTTACGGAGAATGGCTGTTTGCCGGTTCCGAAAGTGGTCAGTGCAGGCAAAAGAATTGCAGCCAGGCACAATAGATTGAACTTCCTGAAGTTCATGATTCCAGCCTCACGGTGTTTTCGTCAACGATTTCTTGGGCCAATTCTTAACTCTCTGAAGGACATCCCTTACGTAAGCGCACTCGCAGGCGTTCTGGCATGGGTCAATCGAGCTTGAATGGAGGCAGAACCCGGGGCAGTCGATGGTGTCGATCTTGCGTTCCTGAAAGATGGGGCCGTTGTGCATATCCCTGAATGCAGAGGCTGGTACGGCGAGGGAGGTGCAGCATGTTGGAATGTTGTGCTGGAACAGAAAGAAACCGGCAACTAGATCTCCGAAATTTGCCTGGTATCCGACAAGATTCACCTTTGGATCAGACAGGAATGATTCTCTGTCCGGCCATTGCAGGTGGCAATTAGGGCATTGCTTGAAAATCATTCAATTGCCTCCGCTTGCCCTTAAAAGACTGGCCGGCCGGGTTTCCGGCCGGCCAGTCCGGATTTGCTTTCTACCAGTTCTCGCCAAGCATTTCAAAGTAAGCTTTCGGGTGTGCGCACGCAGGGCAGTTATCCAGCGCTTCGTTGCCTGTGTGCAGGTATCCGCAGTTGCGGCAGCGCCAAACGACCGGTTTGTCCTTTTTGAATACTTTTCCGCCGGCGACATTTTTGGCCAGGTCAGAGTATCTCTTGCCGTGCTGTTTCTCGGCCACGGAAATTGCGTCAAATACCTTTGCAACTTCCTCGAAGCCTTCATCACGGGCGACCTTGGAGAACGACGGGTAAAGGTCTGTCCATTCGTGTTCCTCGCCTGCGGCGGATGCCTTCAGGTTTTCGAGAGTGGTTCCGATAACGCCGGCAGGAAATGCCGCGGTTATCTCGGCAGTGCCGCCTTCAAGGAATTTGAAGAAACGCTTGGCGTGTTCGCTCTCCTGGTCCGCAGTCTCGGAGAATATTGCGGCAATCTGCTCATAGCCTTCTTTCTTCGCCTTGCCTGCGAAGTACGTATAACGGTTACGGGCCTGTGATTCCCCGGCAAATGCTGCCATGAGTGCTTTTTCTGTCTTTGTTCCCTTGATCTTCTTCATTTCGCTTTCTCCTATTTTGACGGTTTCTCAACTTCATTTCTAATCTGGGTTATAAGCCGCGAGCTTACGCTTACTGTGTCAATCCCTGTTTCGAGTATCCGGTGTATATGTGCTGGATCGGCCGCCAGTTCCCCGCAAACAGAGAGGGGTTTTCCGGTTGCCTGCGCTGCCTTGGCTACTATTGTTATAAGTTTCCACAGGACCGGTCTTGCTGGTTTGTAATCATAAGCCACAAATTCGTTATTTCTGTCAATTGCAAACAGGTACTGAATCAGGTCGTTGGTCCCTATGCTCCCGAAATCGGCAACATCCAGTATTTCCATTGCGTCGAGGCATGCCGAGGGAACTTCAAACATAACACCGTGTTTGAGATTTGCTTTCGGCAGATCCTTTGTCGAGTCTTCAAAAAGGGCTTTAAGCTCAATGAACTGGTCAAGGTCTATGATCATCGGGTACATCACGTTGATCGGTCCGTGAGCTGAAGCCCTGGCAAGGGCCCGTGCCTGACTCCTCAAAAGTTCTTTCTTGCCGAGCAGGAGACGTCCCCCGCGCCAGCCAAGGGATGGATTCTGTTCGGCTGGAATTTTGAGGAAGGGGAAAGGCTTGTCGCTCCCGACATCAAAAACGCGGAATGTTACCGGCAGTTCTTTCATGCTCTTTACCACAGACGAATAACGTTCAAAAAGCTCGTCCTCGCTCAGGAGCTTGCCGGTAGCGATGATTTCCATTTCAGTCCTGTAGAGTCCTATTCCCTCTGCCTTCATTTCGAGGGCTTCCCTGGTATCGGAGGCGAGGTTTATGTTGGCCATTACCTTCAGTCCCTTTACCGGATGAGCCGCGACGGGAAGCATCATGGGTTTGTCGTGTTCGACCCTGGCTTTCGTAATGGTCTGCTCGCTTGGCCGGATGACAACTTCACCGGTATCGCCGTTCACCAGCAGTTCCGTGCCGCATCCCACCTTCTGCCGGAACCCGGCAAGTCCGCTTACCGCAGGTATGCCCAGTGCCCTTGCGAGGATTGATCCGTGCGAGTTCTGGCCGCCGCGTTCCGAGACGAAACCGAGAACTCTACCGGTGTCGAGTTCAACGGTCAGGGAAGGGGTCAGTTCTTCTGCAACAATTATCCTGTTTTTGCCTTTCTGGCAGTGCTGCTGGTTTGTGCATTGGAGCGACGGCTGCATGTCGGAGAGTAGGTCAAGCAGCCTTCGTTTTACCTCGCCGAAATCGGATGCCCTTTCCCTCAGGTATTCATTGTCCACTTCCTGGAGGCGTGTTTCGTATGAATCAAGTATTGATGAGACTGCGTTTTCCGCATTCAAGAAATGGTTGCGTATCAGGTCCGAAACCTTGTCGAGAAGAGTCTTGTCCTCGAGTATCATTTTCTGGGCTACAAATATTCCTGCCTCTGCGTCGCCAATCCGTTCTGAAACCTGTTTGCGGACTTCCTCGAGTTTAACGCCTGCAATCTTGATGGCCTGTTTAACGCGGTTAATTTCCTGTTCCAGGCCCGATCCTTCCACCTTGTAAACGGGCAGGTTATTGTGCCTGTTTTCATTGAACATGCACACCCGGGCAATTACCAGGCCCGGACTGAGAGGCAGGCCCTTCAGTTTCACTTCGTGAACTGCATTGTTTTCCTCTTTCATAGCTAATCAGAACGTATCTTATTTTATGGGCTCGAGTCACCTAAAAAGGTAGGGGTCGGGACTATACATCCCGACCCCTTTTTCATAACGGCCTGGTCGTAGCCGTTACTACTGGGAGGAGTGTGTTGCTTCTATTTTTCAGCACCATTGTTTTCTTTGTTTTCCTTTTTAAGTTCATCTTTCGCAACCGGCGTATTTTCCGGTGTTTCTCCTTTAGCCTTTATTTTCGCCAGGTATTTGTCTGGATCAGCCTTTATTGTTCCCACACATCCTTTGCAGCAAACGTAAATCCTGTAACCCTTGACATCTACAAATAGATTCTTATCGACTTTGCCTCCCATAACAGGACAGGTTGCCTGAGCTTTTGCGGAATCCTTTACGGATGCTTCCTTTTGTTCGTCAGCATTAAGAAAGCTTGTTCCAAGTAATACAACTGCCGTTATTACTGAAATTGTTTTCATTGTTTATTCACCAGCTCCCTGTTCCACGGCTCTAAGATTGCCCATTTGTTTCGATAAATCCTGTTCGTCCCAGACTCCAAGAACCTTGTGAACGTCCCTCTCTCTCTCGGCTCTACTTCTAATCTTGTAAGCGCAATCCCGTATAACCCCATAAAGTACCGCACAACCGTCATCCCTGCTTGATGCCTCTCCTTCATCCGCCAGAATCGTCAGTTTCCTTGACATCTCCAGCGCTTCCTTTAAATGTTTGTTTGAACCGTTCATTCTATTGTTCCTCATAGTTCTAAACGTAATATGCTAAATCCGTGCCAAGATCGCAGTGTTGAGCAAGTTAGTTGTAAGTCTCTAATATAAAACGATTAACAGCACGAGTTAGAATGGCGAGAAGAGTTGGGGTGTCGCTTTAGGAATGGTCAAATGAGACAGAAAGATCATTTTTGTCTCATCGCGAGACAGGATGGATACGACAGGAAAAGGGAGAACGGACTCAGCCGGCGATACTGGCGTCATCTAGAAAGCGATACAGTGTTGCGCGTGACACGCCCAGCAGTTTTGCTGCTTCAACCCTGTTTTGTTTCGTCTGGGTAAGGGCTTCGCGCACGGAGTCAATGTTCAGTTTGCGCCTGCGCAGTTTCTTTGAGGTTTGCGGCGGAACGTCAAAGCTTTTCTTCTGCGAGCTGAGAGGGGGAAGGTGTTCGGGAAGAATAGCGCTACCCCTGCACTTAACCATGGCGAACTGAATCCAGTTTTGCAGTTCGCGTACATTGCCTGGCCAGTCATATGATATCAACAGGTCCATTGCGGCAGGTGAAATAGCGGCGTGTTTCTTGCCGCTTTCGTGGAGTATGCTGGTCAGTATGTGATTTGCAAGCAGGGGAATATCATTGCGTCTTTCGCGCAGAGGAGGCAGTTGGATGGGGACAACGCTCAGCCTGTAGAAAAGGTCTTCCCTGAATCTGCCGGAAGACAGTTCCTTTGTAATGTCCTTGTTTGTGGCGCTGATAACCCTGACATTCACCTTGATCGTTTTCTCGCTTCCGACACGCTGGAATTCGCCTTCCTGAAGAACCCTGAGCAGTTTCACCTGCATTGCCGGGGATATGTCGCCTATCTCGTCCAGGAAAATTGTCCCGCCGTCCGCGAGTTCGAATCGGCCCTTCTTGTCCCTGATGGCGCCAGTGAAGGCTCCCTTGACATGGCCGAAAAGCTCGCTTTCAAGCAATGATTCGGGAAGCGCTCCGCAGTTGACGGGAACAAACAGCTTGTTTGCGCGGGGCCCTTCGTTATGTATTGCGGCCGCAACAAGTTCCTTGCCGGTGCCGCTTTCGCCCTGTATCAGCACGGGTACACTGGTGTCGGCCAGTTCGCGGATAAGGTCGAACAGCTCGAGCATTTTACTGTCACGGCCGAGAATGCCGGAAAAACTTTCTGCTTCGCCCACGCGTCTGGCGAGTTCGTGTTCCCTGGTCAGGTCCCGGAACGAGACAAGGAAGCCGGCTTTCTTGCCTCTTGGGTCGTTCATTGCCTTGATCGTCATGTCAACGATCCGTTTTTCGCCGCTCTTTGTCGTGATCTCGAGATTCTGTTTGTGAGTTTCTATGTTTGGAACGATGCCTTCGCAGAACAGGCACTTGCCGCCGCAGAATTTACCGGGAAACACGTCGTGGCAGTCATGTCCCAGAACTTCTTCGCTGCGGTAACCCGTTATTTTTTCGGCGGCGGTATTAAAGAAGAAAATATGTCTCAGGGGATCATGCGCAAGGATGCCTTCGGAGATGCTGTTCAAGATGACACTTTCGCACTGCCGCGAGGCGAGTAGTGCGGAAAAGTAACCCCTGTCAAAGAAGTCGTCGATAAGCCTGCGAATGTCGTCGCGTGTTTTTCTGAATACCGCAAGAATCTGTTCTTCGGTTCCCTTCGTCTCGCTTGGATCCGGAAGGTTCCATTCCACAACTTCCGGGTGACCCGGCAGGACAGGACAGAATTCCGCTGCCTTTCTGCAAAGCACCACTACTATATCGAAATGTATGTTTTTCAGGCTCTTGAGCGCTTTAGATTTCTGGCCCGACAGGTCGATGCCGGCTTCAGCCATTACCTTTATGGCCTTTGGGTGGACCTGTGTCGGGGCGGTGCCTGCGCTGACGATCTCAACGCCTTTCAGGTTTCGCACCTTGGCAAATGCTTCGGCCATCTGGCTGCGGCCGGAATTTGCATAACAAAGAAACAATACTCTTGTCATATCCTGTTTTTATAGCTGGTTATTGAACGAAAAGCGAGCTTTTTGAAGGGTTACAATTTCCGCGCGGAAGCGAGCCAATGGGGCATTGGAGGCGGGAGAGGGCGGCACTGAAAATCTGCAAACCCGGCGCTGGTAAGCCAGTTTCCTGCTTCTTCATCCGAAAACACCCATCCGTTCTCGGTAGTGAGCGCCATGTTTACAGCGAACAGTGCCGAGAACTTAGGTTGTGCGTGCGAGGCATCGGTCATCATGTCCAGGACGAAGACCTTTCCGCCCGGTACCAGTGCGTCGTATGCACGGCGGAAAAGATCAGAGATGGATTCCGGTGATTCCTGATGCAGGACCCCGAAGAAAATGATGACGTCGTTTCCCTTTGGGAAAGGTGTTGTGTGGTAGTCGCCGGCAATTGTCCTGACCCTGTTCTGCAGGCCTTCAGACTGAATCAGTTCAGCGGCAATCTTTACAATTTCCGGAAGGTCCAGGACGGAGCATTCTATTTCCGGGTTTGCCTTTGCAATGAGCGAAGAATATGTCCCGGGTCCGCCGCCGACATCGAAAAGTTTCTTTCTGCCTTTCAGGTCGAGCAGGGGCACCACGGCGCGGCCGATTCCCATGGCACGGCCGTGCATCGAGAGAACAAAATTTCGCGTACGGTCCTTGTCTTCTCCCAGATGGATTTGCGGCCTTTCCACCGGTCTGCCGGTCTTTACCATTTCCGCGAGCCGTCCCCATGCGGAGTATACATCGCGGTTGTAGCGTATGGCCTTGCTCAAATCTGCCGGTGAACCCGGTACCAGAAACGCAGCGGTTTCCGTGGTATTTGAATAATGCGGGCCAGCCTTGTTAAGGAGCCCAAGCGCTGCACACGCATTGAGCAGGAGTTTAGCGCCGCGGCTGTTTAGTCCGCATTCGCGGGCGATTGTTTCCGCGTTTGCATTCTTCAGCTCGGCAAGTTTTGTAAAAACCCCGGCGTCGGATGCGGCAAACAGCACGCACGAGTCGTAGAAACTGCTGGCCATGTCGATGATTCGTGAAGGATTCATTTTCTCCATGGATTCTCCCGGGATACATCTGTCCTGCATGAGGCTGTGTATTACCAATAATCATGGCCTCATGACAAGGCGGATTCAAGCTTGTGTCAAAAGGGGAGAAAGAGGTATGAAGGCGGTGGAGGTGACTATGGCTGCTGCAAACAGGGGTCCTGCAGAGATACTTCAAATTGCGCTGAAGAAGGAAGAATCTTCCTTAAAGTTATACAATACAATGCTTGAAGGATCGAAGGTGCAGTTCGTGCGGGAGCTTCTTCAAAAGCTCAGAGACGAGGAAGCTAAACATGTTCAGATGATACGAAAGCGTATTTCCCAGCTGGAAATGGGCAGGGGTTAGCACCCGCGGTTACTAAAAGGAAACCCCCGCATCCGGGTTTGTACGGATGCAGGGGTTTCTGTGTTCTTCAATCAGTCTACCAGGTATTGGTTGATGATGTTTTCCAGCATTTCCTGCTTGCCGCTGACCTGTTTGGGCTCGCCGTTCTTCAGAACATACGCCTCGAGGTCCTTGAGGTCAGCCATGCCGGCTTCAATCTTTGCGCCGATACCGGTATCGAACGATTCATAACGGTTCTTAATGAAATCGCTCAAAGCCCTGTCTTTTTGAAGTTTGGCAGCGATTTTCAGGCCGAATGCGAAAGCGTCCATGGCTCCAATGTGGGCGATGAACAGGTCCTGGAGATCGGTTGATCCGCGACGCATCTTGGCGTCAAAGTTCAATCCGCCACTGCCAAGTCCTTTCTGGCCGAGTATCACGTACATGGCGAAAGTTGTCTGGTACAGGTCGGACGGAAACTGATCGGTATCCCAGCCAAGGAGCAGGTCGCCGCGGTTTGCATCCACACTGCCGAGCATGCCGTTGATAGAGGCGACCGTCAGGTCGTGTTCAAATGTATGCCCGGCGAGTGTTGCGTGGTTGGCCTCGACGTTCATCTTGAAATACTTCTCCAGCCCGTATTTCCTGAGGAAGCCGATTACTGTTGCGCAGTCGAAATCATACTGGTGCTTTGTGGGCTCTTTGGGCTTCGGTTCGATCAGGAACTGCCCCTTGAACTTGATTTCCCTTGCGTATTCCACTGCCATTCTCAGGAACATGGCAAGGTGGTCGAGTTCCCGCTTCATATCGGTATTGAGGAGAGTTTCGTATCCTTCCCGTCCACCCCAGAAGACATAGTTTTCGGCGCCAAGTTCGAGGGCTGTTTCCAGCATCTTCTTCACCTGTGCTCCGGCATATGCAAAGACCTGCGCGTCCGGATTGGTGGCGGCCCCGTGCGCGAAGCGCGGGTGGCTGAACATGTTGGATGTGTTCCAGAGAAGTTTGACGCCTGTGTCAGACTGGAGTTTCTTTGCCAGCGCGATTATTTTGTCGAGGCGCTTGTTTGTTTCGACAAGTGTGGATCCTTCAGGCGCAATGTCCCTGTCGTGGAAGCAGTAATAGTCCACGCCGAGCTTTGTGAAGAATTCGAATGCCGCCCGCATCGTGTCTTCAGCGAGTTTCATCGGGTTGCTGGAGGAGTTCCAGGGACGCATCCATGTTGGAGCGCCGAACGGGTCGCCGCCGCCGCCCTTCATTGTGTGCCAATAGGCAATTGAAAAACGCAGGTGGTCCCGCATGGTCTTGCCTGAAACTTCTTCTTTCGGGTTGTACCACTTGAACGCCAGCGGGTTTCTGGATTTTGGACCTTCGAACTTTACTTTCTTTATGCCCGGGAAGAACTCTTTATTTGCCATGTTTCAATCTCCTGTTTTTTTGTGATTCAGTCCTGATTTTGCAGGTCATTCAAAGTCGACGCAGCCTGTTCTGCGTTATTAAACCGTAGCTTTATAGCCATTGTTCCGGCATCTATCAATGCTTAGTTTCTATCAAAGGTTTTGGCTGCTGATTGTATACTTTTGACCCCGGTGGAACGGAGTGGGTGAGCCATACATTCCCGCCTACCTCTGAGTTCCTTCCAATCACTGTTTTACCCCCGAGAATGGTGGCACCGGCGTATATTACGACGTTGTCTTCAACTTCAGGGTGGCGCTTTATTCCCTTGATAAGCCTGCCGTTTTCGTCTTTTTCAAAGCTGAGCGCGCCGAGCGTTACACCCTGGTAAATCTTCACGTTCTGGCCGATTATGGTTGTCTCGCCAATAACGACACCGGTTCCGTGGTCGATAAAGAAACCGGGACCTATTACTGCGCCAGGGTGTATATCGATGCCGGTCAGTGTATGGGCGTATTCGGTCATTATTCTGGGAATCAGCGGCACATTCTTCTTGTAGAGAAGATGGGCGATTCTCTGCACAATGATTGCATAAACGCCTGGATAGCTGAGTACAACTTCCATTACGGACTTTGCCGCGGGGTCCCCCTCGTAGGCCGCGACAATGTCGTGCTGAAGTATTTTCTGGATGTCAGGCAGAGACGAGACAAGGTGTTTGATAGCATCATCAGCCTTTTCGCCGCACTTGCCGCAGTCAGTGCAGTGTTCTCTCCTGCACTCGTACTGGAACGCCCTCTCCATCTGCTTTCTCAGTTTTTCTGCGGCAGACTTCAGTTTCTTTGTCATGAATTTCTTGAGATTCTTTTCCAGGATGGGCTCCTGTCCGTGGCAGCCGGGAAAGAGGACAGCGATCAAGTCGTTGAGGACTTTATGGGCGGCCTGCTGGCCTGCAAGGTTAAGGCCCTTTTCGGTGTTGGCTCCTATAGGGCACTGCCAGCATTGAGCAAGTCCTTCAATCACACCGGAAATAAGTTTTGCCGTTTTTTCTGCCATTTTGTTTCTCCCGCCTTCAAACCTTGTGATCTTCTCTGGCGATTTTTACGATAACCCGGTCTGCTCCGAGGTTACGAAGGCCGATGTTAACTAACAACCTGCCGACAGGACAAGTGGGTATGCAGACCGTATTTAGAATCTTAATACCATCCTGCCTGCAAAGATCAATAAAATCCCTCAGGGTAAAAAGGTGAATATTTGGCGTTTCATACCATTCAAATGGCAGCGAACTGCTCTTTGGCATGCGGCCGGTGGCGCACAGGTGAAGACGGTGCGACCACTTGCCGAAGTTGGGAAACGTCACAATTCCTTTTCTTGCCACTCTCAGCATTTCCTTCAGCACAAACCGGGGATTGCGCACGACCTGGAGTGTCTCGCTGAGAATTGCATAGTCGAAGGTGCCGTCGGGGATCATCGCGAGGCCGGCATCTATGTCCGCCTGGAAAATATCATGGCCCGAATCTATTGCTTCGATAACGTGGTTCAGGTCTATGTCGACACCTATACCTGTAATATTCCGTTTCTCAGCAAGCTGTGAGAGTAGTATGGAATTTCCGCAACCGAGATCGAGTACCCTGGTGTTTGGCCGGATCATCTCCACGATATGGTCGTATTCCTCTTTATCCTCGAAGCTTGGGGACTGCGTTGGTGTCTTTCCGGTGCCGACCCATGGCAGGAATGCCCTCAGGATTTCTGAGAGGTGTTTGATCTCGATAAGGAATGCGTCATGTCCGTGAGGCGCCTCAATATTGCAGTATGATACCTGTTTTCCCGCGCGCAGCAGAGCGTTGGCAATCTCAACAGACTGTTCGGGCGGGAACAGCCAGTCGGAACTCAATGCTACAACCAGTACCTTGGCCTTTATGACCTCAAATGCTTTCTCAAGGCTTCCGCATCTTTCAGTGAGATCGTAATCGTCGATGGCACGGGTTATATGCAGGTAGGAATTGGCGTCGAAACGGTCCACGAATTTGTCTCCCTGGTGGGAAAGATAGCTTTCCACCTGGAAATTTGTGGCGAACTTTTCGTTTGCATCACCATTATTATGTTTCTCGCGGCCGAATTTCTCGGTCATCATTTCAGGGGAGAGATAAGTTATGTGGCCGATTTTACGGGCCTGGGATAGCCCGTGTTCAGGAGTGCGGCCAGTGCCGTAGTAATCTCCGCCCTGCCAGTCCGGGTCGGCGGTGATGGAATCCCGTCCCACAATGTCGAAAGCCAGGGCCTGTGTGGACAGGCTTGCTGCTGCTGCAATGCAGATGCAATGGTCGATAGTAGCCGGATACCGGATTGTCCATTCCAGGGCCTGCATGCCGCCAAGCGAACCGCCTATGACTGCGGCAAGGCGTTCAATACCCAGATATTTCAGGAGCAGCCGGTTGACGTCGATGATATCACTGATCGTGATCCTTGGGAAAGCGGAGCCGTAAGGCTTGCCGGTCTTCGGATTTAAGGAAGAAGGACCAGTCGTTCCCTTGCATCCGCCGAGGATGTTTGCGCAAACAACAAAATAATGGTTGGTATCGATTCCCTTGCCTGGTCCGACCATCTCATCCCACCATCCGGCTGACTTCGGCGAATCGTCGTGGTAGCCGGCGACATGAGCATCACCTGATAACGCGTGGCAGATGAAGATGACATTGTCCTTGTTTGGCGAAAGGGCTCCGTACGTTTCGTAAGCCACGGTCAATTCGGGCAGGATACTCCCGTTTTCAAGCCTGAGACCCTCTTGTAGCAACGGGATCTTTGCCAGTTTAGTCTCAACCAGTCCCACGCTGTTCTGTGTGTTCATTGCGTTCAAAAGTTTCTCTCCGTATATTTCCCTCTCCCCTTGGGGGAGATGGTGCGGGTGAGGGGTGGTATCTAACACCTTCACCTTGTTTTTTCTCAAGAGGAGGAAATACTGCTATTTCCCGGTTTCCTTATCAATCCAGGAAAGATATTCCTTCAACCCGCCGGTTACGGGAGTGATAACAATTTCCGGCACTTCGTACGAATGGTTTTTCCTTATAAAACTGACCAGTCTGTCCGCCAAAGATACCCTGGTTTTTGAAATAAGCAGGTATTCATTGGCCTTTTCCACTTTGCCTTTCCAGCGGTATATACTGCGGATTGGCGCAGACTGTACACATGCCGCCAGCCTGCTTTTGACGATTTTTTCGGCCAGTTTTACGGCTTTACCCATGCTGTCGGTCGTTGTGCTCACAATTACGAAATTTGTCTTCCTGAACATGGTGATTATCATACCTGCCTGTCCGCCAACGGCAATCTAATTTTCGGCAATGCGTTCCGGTACGTAAAAGGGGTTCTGGCGTGCTTGTAATAAAAGAAAAGTGCACTTCGGCCAAATACGACGCTGGAAAGAGTGGTGATTATGGAAAACACGCGCGACACAGTATCCTGCTGCCTGAACCTGTGCGTACTATACCGGAATACGAACTGAACAAATCTTACCTTTTCATCCAATCCTGTCCAAGTATGACTCCTAGCACCTGGCGAATACGTTTGAGGTGACTCCAGCCTATACGTCCTGATTTCAGCGCATACCAGCTTTTCAGAATATACCCCTTGCGGAGCGAGCGCCGGACATCCTTTTCGCTGACGCCGGGTAATTTCATGGCACTTTCGCGGACATCCCCGAAACGGTTCTCGTTCAGAAGCAGCCCATACTTGACTGCAGTCTCCCACAGCCGGGCTCCAGGGTATGGTGTCGCAACCTGCCAGGACATATAATTAATTAACTTTTCTTTTAATAACTTCTTTGCAAAACGCAGGGAATTATCCACGTCTGAAGCTGTTTCAAAAGCAAGTTGGCCGTTCTCTTCCCATGCATGGTATATCATCATGAATGCAAAAACTTTAATGCCATTTCTCTGGAAAACCTGACATGCGTCAACAACCTGTTCGAGCCGTACCTTCTTTTGCAGGCCGTCAATTGTCCTTTGATTTCCGCTTTCTACGCCGATATGAACCATCCAGAGGTTCATTCTGGCAAACTCCCGGGCAAGTTCATCAGTGACCTTGTCAGCGCGCACATTGCATTGGAAGAACAGGTCCGGGTGATTAAGCGCCTGCAGGGCACGTGCAACTTCCAAAGGCCATTTGTAGTTGACATTAAATTCGTCGGAGCTGAGGTATATTTCGCGCAATCCGCGTTGATACAAGGTTTCAACTTCATCAGCTATCGCCTTCGGGGAGCGCAATCGTACCCATGGTTTGCTTTCTTTCCAGATAGGATTGGAGCAAAACCAGCAGTCGAAAGGACAGCCACGACTCACGACTACATATGTCTGCGGGCTGGCATGTTTAAGGTGCATCCCGCTGTACTTTGTGAAATCAATCAAATCCCATGCCGGCGCAGCAATTGAATCGAGGTCACGGACCGGCGTTCGTTTCTCGGTTCGAAAAGGTTCGCCATTACGCCGGAATGCGATCCCGGGAATTTGTTCCAATGGCTTTCCGGTTCCGGCATAGTGTGCTATCAGTTCGATAAATGTTTCTTCACCTTCGCCAATTACACAAACGTCAACCGGTGTCTTCGCAAGCACGGTGCTCCATGCTGAAGTGGGGTGGGCTCCTCCCGCGATGATTGGCAGTTTTGGGAATGTTTTCCGGACCGCCAGAATCGTATCGTGTGCAAGGGGAGATGTAAAAGCAGCATAGGAAAGACCATAAACATCCGGCTGAATGCGCTCAATTTCTTTCAGATGCCCCGCAATGGTATATGGGCTCTCAAGGTAGGAAAACGAAACTTGAGCGTCTTGAAAGTGCTTACGCCCCTCGGCAATCAAATAGAGGATGCCTAAATTAGGATATGCCGCATCGTAATCCTGCTCTTTGCGCGGAGGGTCTGCAATCAGCACTTTCATAGGACTATTCTTTATCATTTAAATTCCCTCGAAGCCATTATTCTTTGTGAATACGGTCTTTTTTGAGGAATTTACAGGAACAGTCTGTTTTTGCCGTTGACCGCTGAAGTGATTGATTGTGGATAGACAACCGGTGGTCAATCCGTGGCAGCATCTTTAATGTACTGCCTGCCTTTGATTCCAGGATGTTAATTTATGGTCGCAGTTGAAGCGGGTTAATTTAATTTGCCAGGAGTTCAGGGTTTGAGGGTTGTAAACAAGACATCATGTAAAAATGTTTATGTCATTTGCCTTGCCGGTAAATGTCTCAATTACTATTTGCTTAATTGCAGCCGCACCCGCCGCCGCCCACTCCCCGGCCTCCTGCAGCTGCCTCACGCGTAAAAAATATATGCTCTCGCAGACTGTTGTCCAGAGTGTCGCGATCTGGCCGCATGAGATAATCCGCCAGATGGCCCCGTTGCCAGGGTTTTACACTGCAACATGACGACAGTAAAATCAGCGGTATTATCGGCAAGATCAAAAGGAGAGAACGTTTCATTTTGCTTTGCCCTCCTTCTGGAGTCCAAGCTGCTCCTCGATCTCCGCCCGCAGTTTCTGCTCGGTCTCCTTTTTTTGCATTTCTTGACGTCCGTTCAAACCAATGTTTTACTCCTATCGTTGTTGAGAAACCGCAGGAAGACAGGCAGGAATGTGGCTGTTTATTTACATGTCGAAGAAACCATTTCTTATAAGAAGCTTTAAGATCAGGCAGATTCTGCCGGCACTTCTGCTTATTGCTGTTTTCGGCAGAACAGCATATGCAGAACAGTCCGCCAGCGCGGCTGTCAGGCAGTACAGGTTATGGGAGCTGATACTTACGCCGCGGCAAAAGCAAACTGAACCGTTAACAATGAAGGTTTCAGCGGAATTCACCGGGCCCGCCGGTGCCCGCATGAGCATTCCGGCATTCTGGGACGGCCGGTCCTCCTGGTGTGTGCGTTTTACGCCGCTTGTCCCTGGCCAGTGGACGTTCTCAACGGTTTCCAGCGCGGCAGATGATGCCGGTTTGCACGGACGGAAGGGAACGTTGGATGTAAAGCCTGCGCAGGGCGAGAACCCTCTGAATCAACACGGCGGAATTCTGCGCGTCAGCGGGAACTGCCGCTATCTCACATACTCGGATGGCACACCATTCTTTTGGCTGGGAGATACCTGGTGGTTTTGCCCGTCGAAATTTGTTCCTTTCGACACATCAACCTTGCCGGGAATTACCTCCATGTACAAGTGCTTGATCGATAAGCGCCGCGAACAGTGCTTCAGTGTTGTACACATGGCATTTCTCGGTGAAAGCGGCATTGAGGGTGATTATACGGACCTGTTCAATGGGAAGATTAATCCCGATTACTGGGACATGGTCGACCGCTATATCAACTATGCTAACGATGCAGGCATTATTCCTGTGATCGGGATGGGCTTTCATTCCAGCCTCGACAAGACCACGCTTGAACAGATGCAAACACTGTGGAGTTATGTCCTGGCACGTTACAGTGCGCATTCGGTTACATGGCTCATTTGCGGAGAGTACAACCAGAACAATCCGCCAGAGCGCGTGGAGAAGGTCTTGAAGCTTGGCCAGTTTATTAAGGACCATGATCCGTACCGCCGCGCGATGACTGTACACCCGTGGGCCCTCGGGCACGAGAAATACCAGGTTTGGGGTCAACCCTGGTATGATTTCACCATGGTGCAGGGCGGCCATGTGAAGAACGGTCCGTCGCTGAAAACATATTTGGATATTTATGAACGCCCGTTATCCAGCCCTCTGCTTGAAGGCGAGTGCACCTACGAGGGTATCCATGGCTTTTCGGACCTTGTTGTCCGGCACAATGCCTACAAGGCAATCAACGGCGGCTCGTTCGGGTTCACTTACGGAGCGCACGGATTGTGGTATCCGACTCAGAGCGAACAGGACCAGAAGTTCAAAGAATGGGGCGCTCCAATACCATGGTGGAAGGCGCTTGAGCTTCCTGGCGGTCAGCAGATGAAACATCTCAGAAACTTCTACGAAAGCGCAGGCTGGTGGAAACTGGCGCCCTGCAATCCTGATGACGTTTTGCGGATTGAGCCGCCAGCAAGCAACGAGTGGCAGAGAATCTCGGTGAAGGCGGAACAAGACCGGGTGCTGCTGGTCTATATTCCTGATGGCCAGGACCCGGACTTTAAAGTCTCTTTAAAAACGGCAGCAAAAAATGCCAGCTATACTGTGACGCTGTGCGATCCGCGAAGCGGCCAGACCCGGCCGGCCGGCGAGATCGTCGCCTCAGCTCCGCTGCCGGCGCTACCCGACCGGAAAGACTGGCTGATGATTTTGCGAAAGAAATAATTGGCGGATTCTTTTAATCTTTATGAAACCTTTCCGTGCCAGCCTTGACGTCAAGTCAAACCAGTGTTTTAATCAAGAGCAGTCGCAAGCCCTGTAATCAAGGTGAAGATAATGAAAGTCCTTCCTGCGCCTGGAAAGTAATTTCTTATGACAGGTTTGCTAAAAGTCGTAATGTCTCTGTTGTTTCTGTCTGGCGCTTCAGCTGCCGATTACGCAGCAGGCGAGGCAGCCCGGCCGCAGTCAGAGATGAAGCTGTGGTACCGCCAACCAAGTGAAAAGTGGCTGGACGCGATGCCGATAGGCAACGGCATCATGGGGGCAATGGTCTTCGGCCGTGTTCAGGAGGAACGCATTGCGTTGAACGAGAGTTCCTTCTGGTCCGGCAGGCCCCACGATTACAATAATCCCGAGGCGTTCAAGTACTTTCCTCAGATTCGGGATCTGGTTGTTGCAGGGAAGTTTCAGGAAGCCGAGAAGATAACCAATGAGCATTTCTACGGTGTTCCCGCCGGCCAGCAGGCATATCAGCCTCTGGCTGACCTGCTGCTCAACTTTGACGGCAACGATGCCTTCTCGGATTACCGCCGCGAGTTGGATATGAAGAATGGTGTCGCGAAGGTCAGCTATCGCAAGGACGACGTGGTTTTTACCCGGGAAGTTTTCCTGTCATATCCTGATCGAGTGATGGTGGTGCGCATTACCGGGGACAAACCCGGCCGCGTTTCGGTTCATGCCAGGTTCAAGAGCCCTTACCTGGATACCGCCGCAGCCAGAGGCCTGGAACTTGTTGCGGATGGATGCTGGAAGGGGCCGATTCCGGTGAACAACTGGCTGATCGCGCCAGTCAGCGGAAAGGGTTTGCGTTTCCAGGCCAGGCTGGTGGCCCATCCTGAAGGCGGCCAACTCGAATCCACAAATGACTGCGTGCGCATCCGTGGAGCGAATGCTGTGACTTTCATCGTCACTGCGGCAACCAGCTATGTAAATTACCTCGATATTAGCGGCGATCCGGCGGCTGCTTGCGAGAAGATTCTTGCCGCCAGTGCCGGGAAAGATTACTCCGCTTTGCGCCGCAGGCACGAAGATGATTTCTGCGCCTTGATGGACCGGGTGCACCTGAATGTCGGTGACAGCGCGATGAACAGCAAGCCCACCGACGAGCGGCTGAAGGCAGTGCGGGATGGAACCGCCGATCCAAACCTGGAGGCGCTCTGCTTCCAGTTCGGCCGCTACATCCTGGCTTCCAGCAGCCGTGCGGGCGGACAGCCGGCCAATCTCCAGGGCATATGGAATGAATCGGTCTCGCCGCCCTGGGGCAGCAAATATACGATCAATATAAACACTGAGATGAACTACTGGCCGGCCGAAGTTTGCAACCTGTCCGAGTGTCACCAGCCCCTGTTCGACATGCTGAAGGACATCTCGGTCGCCGGAGCCAAAACGGCAAAAACTTACTATGGTTGCGGCGGATGGGTCACCCACCACAACATTGATCTCTGGCGCGGGACTGCACCGGTTGATGCTGCAATGTACGGAATGTGGCCCGTCGGCGGGGCCTGGCTCTGCCAGCATCTTTGGGAGCACTATGCGTTCACAGGTGACCGCGAGTTCCTCAAGGAGTATTACCCGGTCATGAAGGGGTCAGCCCTGTTCCTTCTCGAACTGCTGGTTGAGGAACCAGAACACAAGTGGCTGGTGACGCCGTTTTCCATGTCGCCGGAGCATGGCTACTTCGACAGCAACGGAAAGATGGCTTTTCTTTCTCCAGCACCGACGATGGATATCGCCATTATCCGCGAACTGTTCCCGCACTGTATCGCCGCAAGCGAACTGCTGGGGGTTGATGAAGATTTACGGGGCAGACTCAGCGCCGCCCTCAAGCGGCTTCCTCCTTACCAGATCAACAGGCTCGGCTACCTCCAGGAATGGATCGAGGACTGGAAGTCGGGCGACCAGGGACATAATGTGTCGCCCAATTTCACGCTGTATCCGGGTAAGTCCATAACACTGCGAGGCGAACCAAAACTTGCAGCCGCCATCGAAAAATGGATGGAGACGCGCCATGCCGGAGGCGGCTGGCCTGCCGCATGGGATATTTCCGTTTGGGCGCGACTGGAGCGCGCTGACAAGGTCGGCACGTGGATCCAATCCTTCGTCAGCAAATCGCTTGCGAACAACTTGCATAACAGCGGCTCCAACCAGTCCGACGCCAGTTTCGGGTTTACGGCAGGAGTTGCCGAATCGCTGCTTCAAAGCCATGAAAGAAATGATGAATACCAAATGATGAATGATGAATTGAAGAAATCGGCATTCGAAAATCGGCATTCAGAATTTGTTATAAGCCTGCTTCCCGCTCTGCCTGCCGGCTGGAGCGACGGATCAGTCAGGGGCTTAAAAGCCAGGGGCGGATTCGAGGTCAATATCAAATGGAAGGGCGGGCAGCTCCATTCGGCGGAGATCCGCAATCCGCATGACGCCGCCTGCAAGGTGCGTTATGGAACAAAGGTGGCGGAATTCCAGGTGAAAGCCGGACAGCCTCTCAGGCTGAACAGTGCGCTGGTATCCGGGGATTAATTCACCTGGTCAGCATTTGTCTTTATGGCTCAGCCGTCAGGCTGATGCTGCGACCGTCATTCCGGATTTTCACAGCGGTTTCCTTCTTCGCGCGCAGAAGTTCTTTCTTTCCCTTGCGATAAGAGATCCACTGGACTTTACCGTCCTTCATTTCCCCTGAGACCCTGATACCGGCTTCGGCCGGGACATTGTAAAAGGCGAAGTCTTTCCAGTCTGAAGGAACCGCTGAGAAAACAGAAATGCGGTCATCGCTCGATTGAACTGCCATTGAAAGGGGCACCAGGATATAGGAGGCATAGCCGGTGGCAAAATAATAATTCTGGTTGCCGGGAGTCTCGCTGAGGCTGGTGTCCCACTTGTCAAGGCACTTCAGGTTGTGCCGCATGATCGACAATGCATGTTCGCCGCGTCCATAATGAGTGTCGGCAAGCGCAAACCAGTTTGCCACAAACCCGATCATGCCCTCGCCGTGTTTATTCCGGACCCATGTGTAGTCAAGGGTTCGCACTGCCTTGCCGCGATCGACCGTTGGAATGAGTTCAAGGGTGGGGTAACTGAGGTAAACGAAACCGCGGACTCCCTGGTATCCTCCGCCGGCGCGCTTCTCCTCATCACCGAAATACTCCAGGTACCGTTCGTTGTTCTGCGGTATGCAGAGTTTGCCGGCGAGTTCTTTCCAGGACTCGCGCAAATCCACATCCCTGTTAAGTTCCTTCGCCGTGCTGGAAGCCAGGAGCAGACACCACTTAGCCGCCAGTGCTGCATCGATCGGATTCGTTGCGATCAGGTCCTCGGTAAGTGAAGTCATCGACGGCAGAATAAATTCTCCAGTCTTCTCATCCCGGCTTGCCAGTCCCTTCCAGAATTCAGCCGTACCGCGGAGGACGGGATATACTGTGTTGCGGAGATACTTCTCGTCCGGGTAGGTCCTGTTGAACCTGTAAAATAGGGACGCGGCAAAACCGTCCAGGTGCCGCTGGAGTTCCCACGGTTCGCAGGGAATGCGGTTTCCATCTGTTTTCACTTCATGTGCGAAAGACCACGCACCGGGAGTGGCGGTCTTTCCGGCAAGTCTCCTGGTATAAAACTCCGCGTTCTTCGGCAGTGCATCAGGTTTAAAGTGCCAGTCCAGCATGACCCTGGCTTTTTCCTGGAATCCTGCGGCTGTAAAAGCCTGAACGGCCCAGCCCGCGGCACCGTAGGTGAATGGATGCATTCTCCAGCAGCTGCCAGCGAACATGCTCTCACCGGGCAGAAAATGACCGCTGCCGCATGTGCAAAGGGTCCAGAACAGCGAGCGGTACCACATTCTTTCCATTGCCGGATCAGGAATCGCCAGTTTCGCGGACTGTTCCCACAGCGCCGACCAGGCTTTGCGATGGGCAGTCTCCAGCCGGTTGTAATCCAGTTTCTTTCCCGAAACAGTCTTCTCGCAAAGCTTTACATGGTCTTCACCGTCCCACTTGGTGGTCCAGGAGAAGGCAAGAGTTACTGTTTCGCCGGGTGCCAGTTTCAGGATTTCCCGGCCCTCGGCATCTGCCTTCCATGGTTTACTGGTACGGACGGCCCACGCATCGTGAGAGAAACTCTGCTTTGCTGATTGTCCGGTAATGATTTCCGGCGCCGGGTTTGTCACGGTATAATTTGCAGCGGGCCGGACAATGCGCCAGGTCCGCTCGCCCGTACCACCGAGATTTTTTACCCGAAGAACCACCAGGTGCCGGTTATCCATGGAACAGAAGAACTCTGCCTCGTAACCGCTGTCTGTTTCGTAAATCGCGCGGGTTTTCAGCACTCCATCCGCCAGGCCCAGTTCCTGGCGATAAGTCGTCGGCTTCTTACTGCCGGTGAATTCATCGCAGGAAAGGGCGGGCCCATCGACCGCCATGCGCTCATCTTCGTTGTTCCACAGATCGGCGCCCCATATTTTCTGAATGGAAAGGCCTGAAACGTCCGCCAGTCCGCCGAGTTCGGCATTGCCCATCAGCAGGCCTATTGCGCTCTGGTCATACTCCGACCGGATAAAAGAATACTTTGCCAGCCGTTCCTTCTTTACAGCCTGCCCGTTGTCGTCAGCGAGTACCGAAACCCCGGCGCAGCAAAAGCACGCCAGTAACAGCCGGTAAGCGTTTCTGTATATAGAAGTCCGTAATATCATAACAATTTCCTTTTCAAGGGTTTTGCGATTTACCCGCGTATTATCAGATAAACAATCTCATGCTTCCAGTCATATTCGCCGGTAATTATCAGTCAGCAGTCATTCTTTCTTAAATTGTTCTAAAGGTACATTAATTGGATTGAACAGGGCTTTTTAAAGCGCGCGAAATGTCTTTCTCTTTGTAAGAAATGTCTATTTACTAGTTATGACAAGTTCTGGCTGACCAGGAAATACCGTAAGCCGTGGAAGATTTAATTCGGAAAGACTGCGCCCGAGTGTATGTCAGCCAGGGCCGGCAAATGAGGGTAATTGATGAATAGAATCCCTGTTTCGATAAGTTTCATTCTGGTTTGTTTTTGCGTAATTGCCTTTGGCGGAGAAGAGAAGCGCATTACTCTGGACGGGAAAGATACTGTCGCCCCGCCGCCAACTCAAACCGGCAGTGATGGATTAGACCGCGTTACCAGGGTCGAAACGCCGCAGCTCCTTCTTTTTCCCTCCGCGAAAAAACCGTCGCTGGGAACGGTGCTCGTTAATCCGGGCGGAGGTTATTCAAAGCTTGCGGTAGGCCATGAGGGCACTCCTGTGGCAAAGCTGCTTAATGATGCGGGGTGGGATGCCGCAGTGCTGCTGTATCATGTAAGTGCCGGGCCTTCAACGCGCGAGCTCGCCATTGCAGATGCAAAGCAGGCGCTTGAACTGATCAGGAAGCGTGGGGCTGAGTTCGGGCTTGAAACGAAAAAAACCGGTGCGATGGGCTTCTCGGCAGGGGGGCACCTTACTGCGCGGCTGGCCCATGAAACGGCGGCAGCAAAACCCCTTGATTTCATGATCCTGGTATATCCGGCGTATCTCGAGAAGGCAGGTAAACTGCTTGACGAGGTTGTTCCTCCCGACATTTCGATATTTGTTTATGTTGCGGCGGACGACAGCTACAAGAGTTCATCCATAGCCCTTGATGCGTACTGCCGCGAGAAGAATATCAAATGCGAATATCATCTTGCGGCTTCGGGCGGACATGGGTTCGGCTTGAAGTCGACCCTGCCCAAAGATGTCCAGGATTGGCCTGACAAACTCCGCTCGTTTCTGAAATCCGCCGGCGGAAAAGCACAGGGCCAGTCCGCAACGCTGGATACAAATGCAGGCAAGTAATATGTCGCGGAACATGCGGCAGTTCTGACGCAGGGTCCTGGTTCCGGTGTCATCAGGGAGCAAGGACCCAGAACGGACTTAGCCAGGCGGCATGGCCGTCAGTCTGCCGGACACGAATAAAGTAATATTCATTTGCCGGTATCCTGCGGCCTGATTCCGGCGAATCTGTCCATTCAATCATGACATCATGCGCATTCCGAGGAGCTTGAAAGGTTTTAAGTATATTGCCGCAATATATAATCTGGGTCTCAATAACCGGCGCGGTCCCGTGTACGGCAATCTTGAATGTCCTTGGTTTATCCGGTGCAATCCTGATTTCGCTCCCGATCGATTCATTGTTCAAGGTTGCATCCGCCACGATACGGGCGCCGCTCGTTGCATAACAGTGCCGGCTGCGGATGGCATCAAATACGGATGCAGTATCAAGGTGGTCGGCAATGACGCCGGTCATGCCGTGGAACTTTACCATGGACTGGCCGGGCAGACACCGGTGATTGTCAGAGTCGCCGGCAAATCCCAGCCGGTATCCCTGGCTCAGTGCATAACGAATTGAACTCTCACTTCTTGCCCCCGGCAGTGTCAGCCAGTTTGTATCGGCTTCATGGAACTCGTGCGAATTCCCCCCGTGAAATATTTCAACGGCACAAACACGGGACTTATCCTTTATATCCGGCCATCTGTTGGGATGGCCGATGGGGTGTGTGGGCAGCAGGAAGGCCTGGCCGGAAGAGACAATATCGGCCATGGCCGAGTAGTAGGCGGCTGAATCCATCATGTCCGCCCTTGGGCCCGCTTTTCTTACATAGTCGGCCATAACCTTTTCAAATGTGGCGAAATCCCTGGCGCACAGAAGCTGGTGCCCTCCAGCGCAGGATGTTTCGAATGCCGGTATGCGGCAGAATCTTTCTTCTTCTTCATACTTTTGCCCGTACCGCACATAGTCGGCGACAGTCCTGTCGCCGAAATTTCCTTCCTGGCTGATATGATCACCCGGTCCGGCAAAATCCATTCCGATTCGATAACGCGCCCACTTCACAACATCTTCGGTCGGATAATCACCATCGGAGAATTCCGTGTGACAATGCATGTCGCCAAAGAAGATCGGACGTCCGCCCATGGTTCGCGGCAGGGCGCTGCTGCGGCAGCTGTGGCTGGCGCTGTCGGTAACGGTGATCGCACCGCTGTTCGTCAGGTATGCAGGAAGACTGATTTCCGTAACCTCGTATCCGGGTGTGGCCTTCACAACCAGCGGCTTTCCGTCCTCACCCGTGATCGTATACAAAATACCAGCGTCGTCGGTTGGATTATCTTCCTTGTCAAAAGCCTGAATAAGCAGGCGGCCATCGGCTTTCCTGAAGGCCTGCAGGTAACTTACCGGTCCGCTGGCAGTTCTAACAATAAGGGGCGCGCTCACAGGTTTGTTCCCAATGTTGCTGGTATTCACATGCTCAAGCCACACAAGGGTCTCGCGTCCCGTGTAGCGCTGTCGCAACTGGTCAATGCCCTGGTACCTGTGGCCGCGGATTGTCAGTTTTGTTCCGGAATGAAGAGCCGTGGCTGGTTTCATGATGGCCATCATTCCCGACTTCTCATATTTACCCCAGTTGTTCCTTATATCGTCGAACGAAGGCACATCGCGAAGTGCCAGGGGTTCTGAAACGCCCCGGGCGGTGATGTTTGTGATTTGGAATATCCCGACCCATACCGGACGCAGACGCGGTTCCTGGCGGAGTCTGAGCTCTGTGCCTGCCGGAATGTCCTGTATCAACTCTATCTCGACAGGCGTCATCTCCTCTTCCGCGAGCCGCACTTCTGCCACTGGCGCCCGGTTGCCGCCGTCAGGTGACTTCATATTTGTCGTGCAGCCCGCCAGGATGGCAGTTGCTGTCGCAGTAAATAACAAAACGATTTCTTTCTTCATATTATGCCATTTCTTCGTGATTATCCTGAACGCTTCCACAGGTCAACCGGAACGTCATTCTTCTGCGGCCATCTTCCATTTGTTTCTTGAGAATATCCGTCAGGCGTTTTACCGCGTCCGGATGCCGCTGGTCATTAACGGGCCCTTTCTTACTTTGCCTTCACGGCGTTATCCGGCCTCGATGGATCCCCTAGGCTCCAGACGTTGACCTTTTTAAATGTGGCGCTTCCTCCATCTGCAAACGCTGTCACCTTTGCCGGGTTATCGACCTTTACAGGTTTTACCAGCCTGATCATGTTGTTGGCGTAAATGGTAAGTGTACTGTTCTCAACGAGTATTTCCCAAGACAAGGCTTTTTCGTGAGACCGGAGTGCGAACGGGATCGGCACGCCGGCCGCGTTCAGGGTCCTGTCCGCATAAGTTATTTCGATTGAATCTTTTTCCCCGATCTTGAGGCCGGCTTTGCCTGTACCGGGCTCTATCTCTGCGGTGATGTGCGCCGGGCCCTGTCCGGCCTCCAGAGCCTGCGAGGATGAAGAGATCTTCCTGTCAGATATCCCGGCGTGCCGGCCGTGACGGTCCAGAATTACCGGAAGCAGTGAGCTACGCTGTTCTATTGGAGCAACCAGCGATGTGAGGAAATGCTTAAGGCCGCATTTCTTTGAATGGTATTCAGGCTTGCCCTTGCATCCGCCGCAATACACAACAGCATTGAAAGCGTTTTCCTGAACAATCCCGAGTACGGCACCCCTGCTTTCGAGATTGATGCTTGTTATGGCTGGCACGCCGCCGAAGTCATATTCCCGGTGAGTATGGTTGTGGCCGCCGAAAACGTAAGTGACCTTATACTTGGAAACTACCTGCACAAAGCGCGGGCATGCCGACGGGAAGTGCATGAAAAGGAATATGCGTGTGCCGGGTTTCAGGTCTTTCAAATCCCTTTCGAGCCAGTCGGCTGCGATCTCCGGGGTATTTTCGTGTTCGCCGTTCTTTGCATCAGCCCAGTCGACCCCGGCAAAATGAGAGTCAGCATAGGTGAATGCCCAGCGGATGGGACCAAGATACCTGGTAAACCCGCCGGTACCGTAAAGCGGGCCTTTTCCCCAATCAGGAATACGTCCGGTCATATCGTGGTTTCCCGGCGTGAACAACATTGGAACGGGAAACTGTTTTGCCTTGTCTGCAATGGATCCGAACATCTGGTCCGCGGTATCGGGACTTGAATAACCAAGGTCGCCGGTATTTATACAGAACCTGGCCATACCCATCAGCTGTTCCTTCACAACCGCACCGATTGAACCATACGGACCGCCGCTGCCGTGGTCGTCGGTGATGTGGACAAACAGGAAAGGCATTTTCTGCTGTTCATCGCGCAGGCCGAAATCGACCTTCTCGCCGGCCTTGATCTCGCTGAGCCTGCGCCACCATGCGCCGCTCGGCCACTTGCCGCCTGGCCAGCTGACGGAGACAACGCGGGAAGGCCTGTAGGGAATCTCGGGATCATCGGCAACCGTGATCGTATACGAGCCGTCCTCGCCTGTGGTCACAAAGTTCACACTGTCGGTAATGCGGATCCCGGCCAGTCCCTTTTCGCCGCTGTCGAACTTCCCGTTGCCGTTGGCGTCGAGATACACCCGGCCGGAAACAACTTCGTCATCTGCTGCGTTCACCCGCAGGCTGCAGAGAAGAAATAATGCCAGCAAAGAAACCGTTCCCACGCTTCGCCTTATGCTCACGTTACACTCCAGTGAATGAGTTAAAGGGCTTGCAGCCGGAAAAAGAAATTGTCCAGACATTATCAGCGCAACCCGCTGGACACCAGTTTGAAATTGACGGCCTGGCTTGGTTTCCGTGTTACCGGAAATCTCTCCTAAATAGTTCAAAGATTCCTGTTCCGGCACACGTTCTATCTGTGTATGGTCACAATCATTGCATGGAAGCCGTTAAGAGTATATAAATGCCCTGATTCAGTCCTAAAAGTGAATTTATGAGATACATAATGGTTATGCTTGCCGCTGCCGTGTTCTCCGCCGGGGAGTCCCTTGCCGGCTCAGGTGTCAGCATTTCCTGCACAAATTGTAAATTTGGAGCTACAGGCGACGGTACGGAATTTACCGTCGGTCAGGGCAAGATGCCGGGACACCGCTTCGGTGTGGTCTACTGCATGGATTGCAGGAAATTCGAGAGCGTTGATCTTGTCAACAGGAAGCAGTTGCAGGACCTTGTTGCAGGTTATGAAGCACATCTGGCAAACTCCGATCTCTCGCAGTCTGATAAGAAACGTTACACGTTTCTTCGTGACAATCTTAAGCCGGAGATCGCGAAACGTACCGAGAACCCTTTATTGTGCCCAAAGTGCGCCAGGGAACGGAAGGTCGTGGAACTCAAGGATGCATTGGCCGGCGAGAACAAGGGTGGTATAGCCATTGAGATTCCGTGCCCGAAGTGCGAAAAGAAATCGCTCGTCATCAAGGATACCGGTCTTTGCTGGGATTGATGTATTGATGGTTTTAATGTAAGTTGGAGGTTGGATAAACTGGGAGGTTGTTACTGATGAAAATGATGAGAAGGTCGCTGTTGTTTCTATTGCCGGTTCTGGGCGTTGTTTCTGTGCAGGCCGCCGAGATTGATTTCATAGAAGACTTCGCGCTGTCTACAAACCGCGAGGAGGCGATTAAACAGCTCATCCCGGGCACCGAGGACTGTTATTACTACCAGTGCCTTAATTTCCAGAACCAGGGACAGTTCGACAAGGTTGCCCAGACGCTGGCCGCCTGGATCAACCGTTACGGCCACACACCGCGCGTTGAAGAAATCCGCAACCGCCAGGCGCTCCTGAGTTACGACAAGGATGCCAACGGTACACTGGCGTTCCTCAAGAACCAGCTCGGCCTCACATTTGCCCACCAGCGGGAGATCATGGGACAGAAACCATCACACCCCACGAGGCTGGACCAGAAGATGATATCCCGTGAAGTATACAAGGCCAGGGCTTTTGCCAACCAGGGTAACCTTGGGGGCTTTGAGAACTCCGCAATGGAATTTCTGGTTGCCGAAAAATTGAATCCCGAACTGAGGCGGGATCTTCTCCGCCGCCTTGAGCGGCCCGATTACCCGAACCTTGTCGAGCTGGTAAACGAGGATCTCAATTACCAGTATTCACAGGGCTTTGGAGCCTTTCCCATTCACCAGAAAATGCTTTTACCGCAACTGGAAAGCCTGCTGAAGCTCCGCCCGGCCATTCTCAATGAGGTTAACTTTGTAAACATCTATATCTCGAAACTTCAGCCCGGTCCGGATGTTGACTGGAAACACGATGCAAAGGCGCGCGAAGCCTACCTTGCGACACTCTGGGATTTTGTGAAAAAACTCAACCCGGCGCACAACTCTCTGAAGGCCCACGTGCTTTTCCAGCGGCTTGTCCATGACCGCGCACTGGGCATTTATGACAACGACCGGTTCATGGAATACCTGAAACTGCCCCGCAGTGTTTTCTACATCAATCCCGCATACCTTCAGAGGGCCGATAACATAAATTGCCAGGCGAACATCCAGATGGATTTCCGCAGCGTTACATCACTGCCGATAGTCCAGAACGACGAGCCGCTGGTCCGCGACTACCTTGTGCATTTCTTTGTGAAGGAAGACAGCTTTGCCCCGTACTCGACATACCTGCTTGATGTCTACCTGAAGGCCGTGTTTGCCGAAACGAAGATACTGAACGGGATCGGGGATATGGAGAAATGGTATTCGCTCCTGAATGATCCCGGCAAGTACCAGGAAATCAAGGACCGCATCGAGATCGAGTTCGCCCCGACAGATAAGACTTTCTTCCTGCCCGAAGAACCCGTCGCGCTTGATGTCGACATCAAGAACGTGAAAACCCTGATCGTTAAGGTTTTCGAAATCAACACGATGAATTATTACCGCGAGAACCCGGTCGAAGTGAACACAGGCATAGACCTGGACGGGCTCGTGGCCGGCGAGGAGAAGACCTATACGTACAGCGATGCCCCGGTGCGCCGCATGCGCCGGCATTTCGAATTTCCAGCTTTGAACCGCCGCGGCGTCTATGTCGTGGAATTCATCGGCAACGGGAAGAGCAGCCGCGCGCTTGTATGCAAGGGACAGTTCAACTTCCTCGAGCGTCAGGGAGCGGCCGGACATGTCTTCACAATTCTTGACGAGAAAAACAGCAAGAAGGACAAGGCTTCGATCTGGCTCGCAGGGCACGAGTACAAGGCGGATAAGAACGGTACAATCACGATCCCATATTCAACCAGCCCTGGAAGGCAGACGATACTGATAAGCTGCGACGGTTTCACCACGCTTGATCATTTCGATCAGCAGAGGGAGGTCTATGACCTCAAGGCGGGGATTTACGTGGACCGTGAGGCCCTGCTCAAGCGGGCGAAGGCAAAGGTGCTCATCCGGCCCATGCTCACGCTGAACGGTGTGCCGGTTGCACTTTCCCTGCTGGAGGAGCCGTCACTGCTTATCCAGTCGGCCGACCTGCGCGGCGTCCAGACTTCCAAGGAAATCAAGGGTCTTAAGCTTGTATCCGGCGAGGAGACGGTCTGCGAGTTCCAGGTTCCCGAAAATATGATCAGTCTTGGTTTCACACTCAAGGGCCGGGTGCAGAGCCTGAGTGAGAACAAGAAGCTGGATTTGTCCGAGGGTGCTTCCTTTGCCCTGAATTTAATCGATAAGAGCGACAAGATCGAGGACATAAACCTGAGCCGGGTGGAGTCTGGTTATATCCTTCGGATACTCGGGAAGACAGGCGAGCCTCTTGTTGACAGGCCGGTGAACCTGGGAATCTATCACCGCGATTTCAAGCAGCCTGAATATGCAACAGTGCAGACCGATGCCGGCGGCCGCATTGATCTTGGAAGGCTCGATGGCATTGTCGCGCTACAGGTAAGTTCGCAGGACGGGATGTCACGCCACTGGTCACTGCCCCGGCAGGACAGGCACACTTATCCGGCCTCTGTCAACGGGACTGAAGGGGGCAAGCTGACAATTCCATACATGGGCAAAGCTGCAGCAGTCGCCCCGTCGCTTTTCTCCATGCTTGAAATGCGGGGCAATACATACGTGCAGGACCACCTGAAATCGCTTGCGATCACCAATGGATTCCTTGAGATAACGGGGCTCCCTGCCGGAACGTACGATCTGCTGATGAAAGAAAGCAATACCCGCATAACTGTAGATGTTACTAAGGGCGAGGAAAGGGAAGGTTATGTTCTCGGTGAGAACCGCTTGCTGGAAGTGCGGAATCCTGCTCCGCTGCAGATTTCGCAAATCAGTGCGGACGAGAAGAGTGTAAAGATCCAGCTTGTGAACAGCACTGACCTTACCCGGGTCCACGCGGTTGCGACGCGGTTCCGTCCCGCGTATGACATATTCAAGTCGCTGACGGCGCAGGACATGTCGCCCGTAAGCATTGTGCTCGCAAAATCCGATTCTGCCTATGTTTCGGGCCGCGATATCGGCGATGAATACCGCTACATCCTTGACCGGAAGTACGCCCAGAAATATCCGGGCAACATGCTTGCAAGGCCGAGTCTTATCCTGAATCCGTGGGTATTGCGCCAGACGGAAACCGGCGCCCAGTCGGCCCTCGAGGGCGGACACTTTGGAAACGAGAAGGAGCAAAATCTCCGCGCATACGGAGGCGGTGCTGGCGGGAGCATGGCAAGCGGTATAGGGAATAATTATTTTGCAAATCTTGATTTCCTGCCTGTGCCGGCCCCTGTGCTGGCCAACCTGCGTCCCGACAAGGACGGTATTATTACAATTTCCCGCAAGGACCTGGGCGAAGGACAGGAAGTCCATGTCGTGGCGGTTAATCCGGGCAACACGGTTTACCGTGAACTCATCCTGCCTGAGACCAAGCTTGTGGCGAAGGACCTCCGCCTGCTTGACGGGTTGGAGCCGGCAAAGCATTTCACCGAACAGAAACAGATAACGGTGATTGGCGCCGACAAGAATCTCGTACTGAACGATATTACCACGGCGAAGATCGAGGTGCTTGATTCAATAGGCAAGGTTTACCGTCTTTTCTCGACACTGAGCCATAATCCGGTGCTGGCTGAGTTCGGTTTTATCACCGACTGGCCGAACATGAAGCCGGCGGAACAGCGTGAAAAGTATTCCAAGTACGCCTGCCATGAATTGAATTTCTTCCTCTACAGGAAAGACCCGAAATTCTTCGAGGGTACGGTCCTGCCAGCCCTGAAGAATAAGAAGGAAAAGACTTTCATGGATCGCTGGCTGATCGGCGACGACCTTGCCGGTTATCTCAAGCCGTGGGCATATGGCCAGTTGAACACGGTTGAACGCATCCTGCTTGCCCAACGGATAAAGGAAGAAGCCCCGGCGGCGGCACGGCACGTCAAGGACCTTCAGGACCTGATTCCTCCAAACCTGGACAGGCTCAACGAGTTGTTCCTTACGGCCATCCAGGGCAGTGCGCTCGAAGCTGACGGTTACCTGAAAGGTTTTGAAGAGAAAGCCAAGGATGCCAGTAGATACAAGTTGGCAAGAGCGACGAAGGAATTGAGGGAGGTTACAAATGAAAATGCGCCCGCGCCAGCGGCTCCTCCGGCGGAGACAGCGGCTGCTGAAGCTTTGCCGGCAGTGATGGCAGAGGCTGCTTTTGATAAAGTTGAGGCAAAGAAGCCGGCGGTTCTCGGAATGCGTATGGCTAAAACAGTTGAAAAGGCTAGAATGCGGCAATCAGCGGGCGAGAAACGGGATGGTTTGCTTTCGCTGGAAGATGCTGAAAAGCGTGAGGAGGTCCGCCAGCTTTACAGGAAACTGGACAAGACCCAGGAGCTGGCCGAGAACAATTACTATCACCTGCCAATAGAGAGCCAGAATGCCGCGCTGGTGACGGTTAATCCGTTCTGGGTTGATTACGCGAAGAACGCGGTAAAAGATCCGTTCTTCTCAACACATGTCGCCGAGGCATCGCGCAACTTCACTGAAATGATGCTGGCCATGGCCGTCCTCGATCTTCCGTTTGACGGGAAAGAGCCGGGCACAGCCTATGATGGAGCGAAGATGACCATGACGGCCAAAAGCCCGATGGTGGCATTCTACATGGAGATAAAGGAAAGCGCGGCCGACAAGAACGCAACGCCGCTCCTGGTGAGCCAGAACTTCTTCCGTGCGAGCGACCGTTATCGCTTTGAGAACGGGGAGCGGTTCGATAAGTTCATTACGGACGAGTTCCTTACTCATGTCGTATACGGTTGCCAGGTCGTGGTTACTGATCCGACCTCGTCGCCGCTCAAGCTGGAAATCCTGCAGCAGATTCCGCGCGGCGCTATCCCGGTCAACAACGGATTCTTTACCGACAGCAAGCCGGTCCAGATGGATCCATATTCGACCAGGACGTTTGAGTATTATTTCTATTTCCCGGTGCCGGGAGCGTTCGGTCATTATCCTGTCCATGTTGCCCGGAACGGCCAGATGGTGGCCTCGGCCCAGCCTGTGACAATGAAAGTTGTGGACACGCCTACGAAGATCGACACCACGTCGTGGGACTACGTATCACAGAACGGGAAACCGGAGGAAGTCCTGACGTTCCTCGACACGGACAACCCGAACCGGCTGAATCTTGAGCGCATAGCATGGCGCATGCGTGAGAAGGATTTCTTCGGGAAGGCGATCGACCTGCTGTCGCGCCGGCACGTTTACAACCAGACACTCTGGTCCTATGGCATCCACAACAATGATCCGGCGGCAATTCGCGAGTATCTCCAGCACAATGACGGGTTCCTTGCCCAGTGCGGCAGCTATCTTGACTGCACGCTGGTGACGATTGACCCGGTTGTGAGGAAAAGTTACCAGCACCTTGAATACAGTCCGCTGGTTAACGCCCGCGCACACCAACTGGGGAAGAAACGCCAGATCCTTAATGACCGCTTTGCCCAGCAGTACCATTCGCTTATGAAGGTGCTCAGCTACAGGCAGAAGTTCGACGACGCGGACCTGATGTCGCTGACTTACTACATGCTCCTGCAGGACCGTATTGAGGAGGCGCAGCGTTTCTTCGGCAGGCTTGACAGGAAACAGACTGCGATGCAGATGCAGTACGACTACATCCAGGCATACCTGGACTTCTACACGCCTGAACACAAGGTCGCACGGTCCATTGCAAAGAAATATGCAGACTACCCGGTTGACCGCTGGCGGAACGTGTTTGCGGACGTGATGAGCCAGATTGACGAGATAGACGGGAAGGGCACGTCGGTTATCGACAAGGAAAACCGTGATCAGCTAATGGCGAAGCTTGCCGCCACGGAAGGCAGCCTCGAGTTCACCGTTGAGTCGCGCAAGATTACGGTGAACTACCAGAATATAACCGCGGCGCGGGTTGATTACTACCTGATGGATGTGGAACTGCTGTTCTCGCGCAATCCGTTTGTGCAGCAGCGTGCGGGTCAGTTTGCCTTCATCCAGCCGAACAGCAGTGAAAGCCTCAAACTGCCGGCGGACAAGAAAACGCTGACATTTGACCTCCCGGAAAAGTTCAAGAACTCGAATGTAATGGTTGAGATTGTTGCTGGCGGGATCAAGAAATCCCAGCCTTATTTTGCAAACTCGCTGACCATACAGTTGATTGAGAACTACGGGCAGATAAAGGTTGCAAAACAGAAAACCGATGCGCCCCTGTCGAAGGTTTACATCAAGGTGTATGCCCGGATGAAGGACGGGAGCGTCAGGTTCTACAAGGACGGTTACACCGACCTGCGCGGCAAGTTCGACTATACGTCACTCAATACGAACGAGCTCGATAACGTGGCAAAGTTCTCAATCCTCGTCCTTTCAGAGGCCGATGGAGCGGTGATCCGTGAGGCAAATCCGCCAAAGCAGTAAGGGTGCAAATCAGTAGTTTCGTGGTGGCTTACGGGTGCCGGGGAGGATTCCCCGGCATTCGCCCTTGTTTTCATTTCATTGATTGCATATTGTCTCCCGGGCGAACAGTTTCTTCCTGCCGTTATCACGGGCGTGTGCCTGTAACGGCAGGAAATGGTTTGTCGTCAAGGCAGGAGGAAATGAAAATGTCAAATGGGCTATCAATCGGTTCAACCGGATGGACAAGGCGGGATATGCTTAAAACTGCAGCTTTTGGTGCTCTGGCTTGTGCCCTGCCGAGGAATATATTTGCGAAGGATGAGAAGAAAATAGGTATATCCGTCCAGCTTTATTCCGTGCGCGGCGACTGCGGAAAGAATTTTGATGACGCCATGGAAAAGATTTCCAAGATGGGTTTTGCCGGGGTTGAATTCGCCGGCTACCACAACTACGGCGGGAAGGCCAAAGAGCTGAGGAAGCGGCTCGATGACCTGAACCTGAAGGCGACCGGTACCCATATCGGCAGCGGGAACCTGAAAGGCGATGCGCTTAAGGGTACCGTTGAATTTCACCAGACCATTGGCTGCAAGTATCTCATCGTCCCCGGCGACGGTGCGTTCAGCGATCCTGTGAAAAGCAAAGAGTTTGCCGAAATGATGAACAAGGCAATGGAAACTTTGAAACCCCTCGGCATGGCCTGCGGCTACCACAATCACACCGAGATCGCAAAGATTGATGCCGAGACGAAGAAGACATACTGGGATCTATTTGCCGAACGCACCACGGCCGAGGTTGTGCTCCAGCAGGACTGCGGCTGGACCGCCGCTGCCGGACTCGATCCTGCCGAGATGGTCAGGAAGCATCCGGGCCGTACAAAGATTCCCCACTTCAAGCCGACCGTTGTAAAGGGCGAGGCAGGCAAGAGGGCGATATTCGGCCAGGACTCGGTTAACTGGAAGAATGTCATCACCGCCTGTTACGAGGTCGGCGGTACCGAGTGGTTCGTGATTGAGCAGGAAGCCTACCCGGATGGCAAGTCGCCGATGGAGTGCACTGAACTCTCTCTGGCAGGACTCAAGAAGATCCTGGCGGACATGGGTAAGGCGTAAAGCAGTATCAAATCCATGAGATGCTCCCTTACGCTTGTTGCGTGGACGTGTTGGATGTCCATTGCTGTGGTGTCTGTCGCCGATGAGTCAGGGCCGTCGCGACCAAGGCTGCAGATTATTAACGGCAGCACTCAAACAGTCGACATATTCTGGCTTAAGTCCGGCACTGAGCGAGTGTCGAACGGTGCCGTTGCTCCAGGAAGAAATACTGTCATTACCACTACACTCGGGCATCGTTTCGAAGTTGTGGGCCGTGATGGTAAGAAATCCTGTACGGTGACGAGCGAGGTGCCGGTGCAGGCTTTTCGTTACGATCCGGCAGGCAAGGACGGTGTGCCGTCGTTCTATACGCAATTTGCAAGTGCTAACGGTTATCCCATCGTTGGCTCAGCCAAGGTGAATCCCTATGCACTCAAGGAAGCCGTCTATATCGTTAACATGATGCTTGCGAAGCATCCCGAGGTGGGTAAGGCGATGGCCAAGAGCGGCTCGCGGCTTTGCATAATGGCTTATAACGAGTTCACCACGGAATTGCCGGATTTTGCATGGCTGGCAGAGGAAAAGGTGCCTGGATTCGAGAATCTGCCGGCAAAGGACTATTGGGATGCGCGTGCCCGGGGCCTTGGCGGCAGTGAGACAGATCCTTACTGTTCCATAGGAGAGGAGAATGTACTGCGTTTTCCCGGTGATCCTTATGACAGGGAGAACATCCTTATTCATGAGTTCGCCCACAACATCCATCTTCGCGGTGTTAATAATGTGGATCCAACTTTCGACAAGAGGGTTAAGGCTGCCTACGACGCTGCAATGAAGGCCGGGCTTTGGAAGGGTAAATACGCGGCGGTGAATCACCATGAGTATTTTGCCGTCGGCGTATGCGCGTGGTATGGACACAACCGCTTCAATGATTTTGACCACAACCATGTGCATTTGCGTTCACAGTTAATCGAGTACGATCCGGGGCTGGCTGCGTTATGCCGCGAGGTGTTTGGAGATGACACTCCGCAATACACCAAGCCGACAACACGCCTGACTGGCCATATGGCAGGTTACGATCCTGCAAAGGCACCGAAGTTTGAATGGCCGGAACGGTTGAAGAAGGCCAAGGCGGAATGCCGTGCGGCAGCAGTCGCACGGGAAAAGGCGGCAAACGGTGATAATAGGAATTAGGACAGGTGAATCCTGGAAAAGAACGTTTATTTTCCCTGAAGAGTGCCGTTGACCTGCAGGCCGCCTTCCCATCTCAGATTACGGAACTCCCTTGAACCTTTCCATGGCTGACCGCCAAGCTTGAGATCGGTTCCATCCCTTGTTACAAGGCCTGAACCGCCAATGCAGAACTCAGTGACTGAAGACCAGTTGGTAAGGGCCTTATCATCCTGATCTTTGCCTTTCTTGCCTTTGGCGGGGATCAGTTCATCGAGACTGATTGATACTGTCTGCCAGTCCGGTGATCCATTCAGTTTCTTCTCAACTGAATAAGTGCCGCCGGGTTTACCGGGAAATGCGTTCCACTGGTTGCAAATGAATGTGAAAACCATGGTATTCGATTCCGGCGACTTCACGTCCATCATCAGTTTTGCGCCTTCCGGACCGCGCCACTTCGGGTCCTTCAATTTCCTGGTCCAGGCTTCCCACACGGTCGAGTTACGCTCGTTGAGCTGGTACCAGTCCTGGAAGCCGCGACTGAAGTCATCAATCAGCGGTGAAGACGTGTCAGTCGCTTTGACATTTGCCTTTGTCAGTTCTTCAGGCAGATAGAACTTTTCCTCCGAACTTATGCTGTAATCTGCGGGAGCCGTGTCACCGCGCCTCATTATCACGGGTCTCGTCAAGGGGTAAGACACATTGGCGTAGACATAAAGCGGCTGGGTAAGTGTCATGACCGGCAGGGAAGCAACCCAGCTTTTGCCTTCACGCCTGGCGGGTGCATGACGCCAGAACCTGGTCAGTGTATGAGGATCGATGGAGTAGTAGATATCAACTGTTTTAGCTTCGCCTGGCCGGTCCGGCTTAACCGCAGCCATGGGGATGCCGTCGGCAGTGGCCAGCTTGACTGTCAGCGCCGGGGTTTTGGGGAAAGCAAATACGTCTTTCAGATTTGCTTCAAACCATAGCATGTCGCAGACCGCGAATTCCGGCGTGTGATGGTGGTTCATGTGGGGTGTGATTGAGTAACCCACGTTGCGACTGCTGATTGATTTGAAATTGATGAAGAAGTTGTCCATGTGCCCGTGGAAATCACAGGTGGGCGAGAGTACCAGGATGGGGCAGGTGATTCCAGGGATGTAAGCGATAGTGTCAATGGTGGTCAGTTCCATCGCCGGTGGCCTTTTGGGCAATCCGGTTCCGGGAATTGCCAGGAGAACTTTCGGTGAACACCCTGAACCTCCGCATGAAGCCACCGCCGCCTTTACCCGTTTGTCGCTGCCGGCAATCTCGGTGGTCAGTCGTCCGCCCATGGAATGGCCATGGACGCCAATCCGTTTCGGATCCACTTCCGGCTGCTGTTCCAGGAAGGTTATTCCGCGACGGGCGGCAAGATTCACCAGGAACCAGTTACTGTTCCGCGGTGATTCCACGGGATCAAGGGTATATTCGTCAGGTGTTATTTCGATGAAGTGGTTGTTCTTGTTGTGCTGGGGCGGGTGGGTGCAATCCAGGGCGCCCCAGTCCGTATTGGGATCGCTTTCCTTCCAGTTATCGAGCCGTTTGTTGCCGCCCCAGTTCAGCGAAATGCCTGCATACCCGTTGCGGGCGGCATAGATAACTTCATCTAGGGAAGCGCTCTGGCCTCCGCCGTGCAAATGCATAATAGCCGGAAGTTTCCTGTCACTCTTCGGGAATGCGTAGTAGATCAGCATACGCGCCTTCTTGCCCTTGAAGGTGCCAACGGTGTACAACACGAACCGGCAGGTGATTTCGCCTTCCTTCCATTCTTTTACGGTCCCGGCTTCAAGAGGTTCTTTCCTGGGATCATATTTTCCCCAGAGTTCATCCAGATTGCATGGAACTTTCCCATCCTTAAGCGGAGGCAGGGAATCTTCCTGCTGAGCTGTTGCCAGGCAGGTGAAGATCAGAATGACCACTAGCAAACCGAACAGTCTCTTCCTCATTGTTATTCCTTGTGCCGGGAATAATCCATTGCGTAAGGATTGTCAAGCGGGTCAGCGAGCAGAATCTATCTGCCTTGGGCCTAGGTTTGCCGTTGACACTGTCCGAGTCTCTGGGGCAGCATTCTGCAGCGAGATGAGAATGCACGGAATATTCATTACTTCTAAGGAAAAGCAGATTCTTGCAGCCTGTCTCGTTGTGCTGTTTTTGATTCCTGCTGAAGCCTTTTCAATAGAAGAAAAAGAGGACCGCTCCCTGCTGACAGTTGACAGGATTTTCGGCAAAGAGGAGTTTGAGCCTGAAGACTGGGGGCCGGCGCTGTGGCTGAAAGACGGTTCAGGTTTCACCACATTGGAGAAATCAGAAGCAGCCGTTGTTTCAACGGACGCTGACGATAAGAAAGAAATACAGGATGTGGTTTTTTATGATCCCGAATCGGGCAAGCGGTCGGTGCTTGTTTGCGCGTCCAACCTGGTTGCCCGTGGTGAATCGAAGCCGCTGATTATCGAAGATTATGCCTGGTCGGATGATGCCGGAAAACTCCTTATCTTCACAAGCACGAAGCGCGTCTGGCGCAGGGAAACTTGCGGTGACTACTGGGTGTTCGACCGGTCGACCGGTCAATTGAAGAAACTGGGCGGTAAGGCCGCGCCCTCGATGATGATGTTTGCGACGTTTTCGCCTGATGGCCGGAACGTTGCGTATGTTTGCAGGAACAACCTCTACGTCCAGTCGCTTGACAGCTTGAAGATCACTCAGCTTACTAGGGACGGGTCTGAGTCTATTGTCAACGGAACCTCTGACTGGGTTTACGAGGAGGAGTTTGACCTGAGGAAGGGGTTTCGATGGAGCCCTGATGGAAAGAACATTGCCTATTGGCAGTTCGATACGTCAGGAGTCCGTGAGTTCAAGCTGATCAACAACACCGATGAGCTCTATCCGAAAATCACTTCTTATCCTTATCCGAAGGTCGGCGAAACCAACTCTGCGTGCCGGGTTGGTGTTGTCAGGGCTGTCGGCGGCCGCACGCAATGGTTGAAGACCGGTGCGGATCCAAGGAATAACTATATTCCTCAGATGAAATGGGCGCCGGATTCGAGGCATGTTTTGTTTCAGCAGATCAACAGGTTCCAGAATACTAACCTGGTCATGTCCGGAGACGCGAAAAATGGTGACACTGAAGTAATTCTAACCGATAGGGACGATGCCTGGGTCGAGATGGTTGATGATTTCCGCTGGATCGAGAAGGGGAATCGTTTTCTCTGGCTGAGTGAACGTGATGGCTGGCAGCATGTGTATGGAGTGAACTGCACAAATAAGCAGGTCGCCCTGTTGACGCCTGGTGCATATGATGTCATCAGGATCGAAGGCATTGACGAGAAAAATGGCTGGGTATATTTCATAGCATCACCTGACAATCCAACTCAGCGATATCTTTACCGTGCTTCGCTCGACGGACGAGGCGAGGCAGAGCGTGTAACTCCAAAGGATCAGCCTGGTACGCATTCCTATTATATGTCGAAGGACTGCCGTTGGGCTCTGCATACCTTCTCTCGTTTTGGACAGCCGCCGGTCATCGACCTGGTGAGCTTGCCGGAGTACCGTGTAATGCGTGTTCTTGTCGACAATTCAAAGTTGAGGGCCAAGCTGGCCGAACTGAAGGCCTGCTCGAGCGAGTTCTTCCGTGTAGACATCGGTGGCGGAGTACAGCTTGATGCCTGGTGCATCAAGCCTCCTAATTTCAATGCGGCCGGAAAGTATCCGCTGGTCATCCATGTTTACGGTGAACCTGCCGATACGACCGTCGTGGATGCCTGGGGGAAGGGTGCGTATTTGTGGCATTGCATGCTGGCTCAACAGGGTTATCTTGTTATGAGTATTGACAACCGGGGCACGGCGGCTCCGCGAGGACGGGACTGGCGCAGAAGCATCTACAGGCAGATTGGTGTTCTGGCTTCGGCGGATCAGGCAGCTGCCACGCGGCAGATAATCCGTGAGCGGCCGTATGTGGATCCGATGCGCATCGGAATATGGGGATCCAGCGGCGGTGGTTCCATGAGCCTTAACGCTATATTCCGTTATCCGGATCTCTACAGCACAGCCATGGCCCTCTCTTTCGTCAGTAACCAGCGTTATTACGACACGATCTACCAGGAGCGTTACATGGGCCTGCCTGCCGGTAATCCCGAAGGGTTCAAGAACGGATCGCCGATCACCTTTGCGCACCAGTTGAAGGGCAATCTTCTCCTGGTCTATGGAACTGCTGACGACAACTGCCACTACCAGAATTGTGAGGCGCTCATCAACGAGCTCGTCAAGAATAACAAGCAATTTTCGCTGATGTCTTATCCGAACCGGACCCATGCCATCAAAGAGGGCGATAACACCAAGCGGCATCTTTTTGAAACAATGACGCGATACCTTCACGAGAATTTGCCCTTAAAGAAGTAAGGGCCTTGTCATTCCGCGGCAGATGGCATGGGTTCTTCGGCGAGTTTGATCCAATCCCTGTCGCCGTAGACGCCGGCTTTGGTGTAGTCGAATGACTTGAACCCGATCTTGTGGGCGGGGGAGCCGCGTTTCAGGTTGAAATCGTATTTGTCTGCGTTGACAAAGAGGGGATCCGCAATCAGAGAATGAACATCGTTTGTCTTTGCCTGCCACGTCTTGAAGTCGTTTCCTGCTGGTTTGATCTCTGCCCCGGAAACTTCCCAGTAGAGATTGCTGTCCATGTTGTAATTGGACCGGTTCCCGGCCCAATTACTCGTAAGAAGTGGTCCGCCTTTCCAGTAAACCAGGTTATTGCAGAAGGTGAATGATAGATGGGGTTCTGTTCTGGTGCGCTGGATCTGCCCGTTCTGGCTGAAAGCAAAGATATTATTCCGGATCGTGTTTTCCTTCCCGTAATGCTGGTGGAAACAGCCAGTCTTTACCTTGTATACAAGATTGTTCTCCATCCGGATTCCCGTGCTGCCTTCGTCCGTATAAAGTCCCCAGCCGCCGTAATCTAATGCGTAGACATCGTGGATTACGTTATCGCTGACAACCGTTCCCTCGGATGGGCCAAGGGTATAAACCCCGCCCATGTCGCTCAAAACGCGCTGTCCAATATGGTGAAGATGATTGAACCTGACGATATTCCGCTTGGCGACGCTTGGCGCGTAACCCCAGCGCCAGCCGACTGACACTGCGGTGTAGAAAAGATCGCCGATGTCATTGTGGGTAATTGTATTGTCACTGCTGTGGCCGATCCACACGCCTATAGCGCCGCGGAAAATACGTCCGCCATGGTGGATGATGCAGTTGTCGACAGTTATGCCTCGAGTGATCTGCTGATCGTTTGGATCGTTAAGTTCCCAGCCATGTCCTATCTTGATTCCTCCTGCGCCCATCTCGCGGATGGAAGTTTTTTCTACGCGACTGTCGCGGCAGGCGCTGTGGAACCAGATTCCATAGTTACCGATGCATCCGATGTTGCAGTTGATGATGTTGATTTTCCGTGCGTTGTCGGCTTCGATAGTGGCGCCAACAGTGACCGCGGCCTGGTGGTCGGCCTGTCCTTTTGGAGGCAGGATGCTGCCTGTGTACATGAAGCTGAGACCGTCAAACTTGATATTCTCAACGGGCCGCTTCCCCTCGGCATCGCCCGCAAAGCGGACGAGGCAGGGAACTGCGGGTGCGATGACTTCCGTTGTTGCGGGGTCCTGGCCGGGCAGGGGCTTGTAATAAAGAGTGCCGTCGCGGTCGAGGAACCATTCCCCGGGTTCATCAAGAGCTTCCCTGAAATTCTCGAGGTGGTAGCGTTGATTCTTTTCCCATTTCTGTATTGGCCAGGGTGTTTCTCCGGCAATAGTTACTTCGTTGCTGGACTGGTTAAGTGATTCAATGTGGTGGATTGAGCATTCCCAGCAGTGGTAAATGCAAACATCGACGTCTGAAAGCTGTTCGGGTGAAAGGTTCTTCAGCGGTGCGATATCGGCTGGGTTTGCCGCGAAAACTGTTTTCGACTGTTTTTCGTTTGTTCCCTGGATTTGGTGATAGGAGTTGTTTGGCGTGCGGGCTCTTGTCGTAAACCGGCCATTTACGTAGAGCTGTTCGAATTTCCATTTGCCGACGCCAGCGTCTGGAAGGTTTACTGACCAGGTTCCATTGCTGTCTGGTTTGAATCCGGTGATTCTCCTGCCTCCCGACAGAACAGGTTTAGCGTGTTTTGCCGCCTTGAAGATAACAGGAGCCTTGTCCGTGCCGCTGTCTTCGGGGCCGAACACCAGCGGCTCTTTCAGTTGATAAGTCCCTTCGGCAAGGACGATTTCGACTTTTCTACTGATTGTTCCGGAAGTTCTCATTCGCCGGATGGTGTCGCGGGCACCTGCTGGTGAGGCGAGGGGACCGTCTGTTCCTGCTCGGTTCGGCTTTTCGAGCTGGCCTGACCAGGCGTCGTTTCCGTTAGTCGCGACATAGATGGTCAATCCTTCCGCCTGGATTGCGAAAAGAGGGAAAAGGATAGATGCTGTCAAGCCATACAAGTATTGTTTCATATCATATAATCCGGGGAAATTGACTATTGCTTTAGTGTACATGAATTGATCCCGAGAATGGAAGATTCTTTCTCGACTGGCTTATGACTTGTATTGCTCCACAAATAAGGTGTTTTCTGCTATACTATACTGTGGAAAGAAAAGGGAAAAGTTTCTTGACTTGCAGGTATTGGTATCATATTATAATACCAATAAATGTTGGGAAGTTTCTTGCAGGCAGGTGTTAATTGTTCATGAGGAGAGGTTGTGAGAAGCTATAATCTGATTGGCAAGAGGTTTTGTCTGCAAAGACGAGGAGTTGATGTTAAAATTAAGCAAGCTGTTTCGGAATATCTGATCAGCTAGAAGTGATGGTTTTGCCCAACAGTGGTGGAAATATTCAGATGAAGAAATATACCGCATCAATAATATCGATTGCGGCGATACTGAACCTCTTGCTTTCAGGACAGGTCACTGCCGCTAACCTGATTTGGGACGCCAACGGTTCTACAGCCGGGCTTAGCGACGGAGCAGGAAATTGGCAAAGCACCACCCAATGGTGGGATGGTGCCAGCAACGTTGGCTGGACTGACGGATCCGACGCGGTGTTCGGCAACGGTGGCACCGCGGGTGCCGTTACAAATACAAGTCCTATCGTGGTCAATTCTCTGACGTTCTCTAATTTTTCCGGCACCTACACGCTTGGCACGCTGGGACAGACGATGACGCTAAACAACGGCATCACGATCAACTCCGGGGCTGCCGGCGTGACGATAAACAGTCCCATTTTGCTGGGTGCCGCCCAGACCTGGTCGAATGGTGCCTCAGGCATCACCATGAATTTTAATGACGTTGCCAACAACGGCTACATGCTGACCTTTGATGGTTCCGGTAATTTTTGGAGTAGCAATCCCTATGGCATCAGCGGCACTGGCGGCCTGACCAAGAATGGCACCGGCACATACACGACACGGGGAACCCACACGTACACCGGGCCTACGATCATCAATCAGGGTTTGTTCAGCGGGCAGCAGGTGGGCTTTGTCTCTTCGGTTGGGAATTGCCTCGGAATGTCGTCCCCTGTGGCCTCCAACCTGGTGCTTGGCAGCGGTGCGACGCTCCAGGATTCGCAAGGGGGGTCGTTAAACTGCGACCGGCTTTTCACTATCTCTGGCTCCACGAACGGCGTCTCTGCAACGATCGATGCCCCTAATGGCACCTTTAACTTCACGGCAACCGGATCGATCGCCTACGGCGGTGCGAACCAGACACGAACCCTGATTCTAAGTGGAACAGCGAGCACATGCGCCTTCGCTCCCGCCATCGGCGATAACGGTACGGCCCCGGTTTCTGTGACCAAGACTGGCAGCGGAACGTGGCAGCTCAACGGGACGAACAGCTATACCGGTTCCACAACCTTGAGCGCCGGCGAGTTGATCGTGAACACGTCGAACAACCTGGGCGCGGCAACCGCCATACTGGTATTTAATGGCGGTACGCTCCAGATCACCAACACCACGCTGACCAGTCTTTCTGCGCTTGGCCATCCGATTGTTTGCAACCCCGGTATGGCAATATCTCTGGACATTAACAATGCGGCCAACACCTTCACTGTGGATCAGGTAATTTCCGGTTCCCGCGTAAGCATTGCGAAATCCGGTGCCGGTACGCTGGTGCTCAATCAAGACAACACCTATGGTGGTCTGACTACAATCAGCGGCGGCGTGCTCCGGTATGACGATGGCGCGACCGTTCCAACGACTCCGCTTCTTAACAACGGTACGCTTCTCATCAACAGGACGAACACCTTTACCCAGGGTGTGAACTTCCACTCGATCATGGGCGGCACGGGTTCGTTGACCAATATCGGTTCGTGTGTGCTGGTGCTCAACGGCATCAATACGTGTTCCGGTGTGACCAAGGCCAGCGCCGGAACCATCACTCTTAGCCACGCGCTGGCCCTTATGAACAGCGCGATCGACACCACCGGCGCGGGCGCCATCACTCTTAGCGGCGTTACCACCCCGACATTCGGGGGCCTGAGCGGCGCGACGGGTGATCTTGGCACTGGCGGTGTTCTCGCCACCGGTTACAGCGGTGTGACGGCGCTGACGTTAAACCCGCAAACCGGAATCACATTTACCTACGGCGGAGTCATTGGTAACGGCTCCGGTACTATGCCTCTCACGATGGCCGGTGCCGGCACACAGGTTCTCCAGGGCATAAACACTTACTCCGGCGCGACGTACCTCAACGCCGGCACGCTCGAACTCAGCGGATCGGGATCGATCCTGAACTCCGCTGTTACATTGAGCGGCGGCGGCCTAAAGCTTAGCAACACGGCTGCGGAAAGTGGCTCTGGCCGCATTGCTGACGGAACAGGCATCACCGCCAACGGCGGTACAATCACATATAACAACACCTCTGGCGCGAACACGTACGCTGAGACGATTGGGCCGGTCACTCTTTCCAGTGGACAGTTGAATATCGTTGAGGCGGTCAACCAGGCCGGTGGTGGCAGCCAGACCCTGACGCTCGGCGGCCTGAACCAGTCCGGCCAGGCGGCGGTGACCTTCTCGGCCGCGACCACGGGGCCGCAGGGTTCCGGTGGCAAGAACATGATCGTGGTGTCCGGTAAAGGGAGCACTACCGGCGGCCAGATCATCGGTCCGTGGGCCACGGTCGGCACGGCGGCCAATGCCCAGACAGATTACGCGGTCTACAATGCCAACTATGTCACCAATGCCAACATCGCGGCTTCGGTTGAAAACACGTGGAGTACCGCGGGCAATGCCTACACCGTGAGTAGCGGTGCCACGCTGACGGGTAACCGTACCATCACAGCCCTCCGTGCCACCGGTGCCGCTCAGTCGCTGAACCTGGGTGGCTACACCAACTTCACTTATGGCGTGCTTAACGGCGGCTCGGGCGCGCTGACGATTTCCAACGGCGTTTTGACTACCCAGTCCGGCGGCGGCAACCTTTTCCTTACCGCTGGCAGCAGTGACATCACCATCGCCGCCAATGCCGCAATCAGGGACAACGGTGGTGCCGTCGCTTTGGTCAAATCCGGATCCGGTACACTGATGCTCTTTGCTACCAATACTTTCACCGGGAATGTCGCCATCAATCAAGGTGTTATACAAGCTCAGGGAACTACGCTTGGCCAGGGGACAAACATTACATTTGCAGGTTCCAGCAGGTTGCAAACAATGCACACAATGACGTATCCAAGTATTACGTTTTCACAATCGGTTACGGTTAATTCCGGGGCGATTGCCGAGTTCATGATACAGAATCAGTTTTACAGCGCGACCATCGCAGGGCCGGTGAGTGGTGATGGAACTATCTACGCCCGGCACAACGACAGTGGCTTCGGAATTCTGACTTTGTCTAATGCGACAAACTCGTTTACTGGTGTGCTTCAGCTGGGTGACTCGACTGTCGGACAATCTATCACCCTGAACAGTTTGGCAGACAGTACGAACCGGGTCCGTATATTTGCGGGAGCAGCCTTTACGCTGGGATCAGGAGCCGCCTCGCCTCTGATTTTCGGTAGTCGTCAGATCGAGCTTGCTGGTGCAACAGGGGGGAGTATTATTAACAACAACGGCACCGCCACCAACACCATTACCATCAACACCGACCTGTTGGTCAGCGCCGCAGGCAGCAAGACGCTGACTCTCGACGGCTCCCACACGGGTACGAATATTTTCGCTGGCCGGATCGCCGACGGCCCAGGTTCGGTGATCAGTCTGACCAAAGCCGGCTCTGGCACATGGTATCTCCCGGGTACGAACACGTATACTGGCGCGACGACGATAAGCGCGGGTACACTGGAAATCAGTGGAGGCGGATGTCTCGGAGCCGGTGGAGCATACGCCGGAAACATTATCAACAGCGCAACATTCAAATGCAGGAGCAGCGCAACCCAGACATGGAGCGGTGTGATCAGTGGAACCCAGCCTTTTGAGCAGGGAGGCTCAGGCACACTGTATCTCTCGGGTATGAATACCTTCAGCGGTGCGACGACCGTCACCAACGGCATGCTGGTGGGCGTGGTGGGCGGATCGTGTTCTAACAGTTCGATAACGGTAACCAACACGCCGGGCATCACCTCGGCCCTGGGCGTGCTTGTTTCCGACAACACCAAGCAATGGACATGCCCGAACCTGACATTTAAGGCCAATGGTACCGGCGCGCAGTTGAAGTTCACTTTCACGGTAACACCCAGTACCACACTTGCGCCGCTTAACATTACGAACAACCTGACCTTTTTCAACAGCGTTGCGCCGCTGGTTGTCGTTGATTCGGTCTATCTTTCGGCAAAGACCTATCCACTGCTTGTCGCAGGTGGCACGGCCCCGACGTCGATTGTACCGGAGTTAAGTATACCGGGTCAGGCCGGCAAATTGGGATGGACTGGTAATACACTTTCGTTAACCATTATGGCTCCTGGAATGGTTATTACGATCAGGTGAGGGGCTGAAGATAGAAGTCAGGAGACAGAATAAAAGAGAAGCAAACGTCCAACATCGAACTCTCAACGTTAAACGTTGGAAGTTCAGAGTTGGATGTTGAATGTTGTCCTGGGTTCTTGGCTGTGCAGGGCATGCCCGCCTTCAACGCTTGCGTAGCATAGCGGGTAGGTGGTATAATGAACAAGGAAAATGATAGTTTTGCCAGGAGTGGTGGCCGTATGCAGATGAAAAAATATTCATCGATATTCGTGATGGTGGCGATGCTGAGCCTGGTTCTTTCCGGGCAGGCGTCTGCCGCGAACCTCACGTGGGACGGTACCGGTAGCAGCGGCACGGGTGATGGCGCCGGTGTCTGGGATACAGCCAGCAAGTGGTGGAACAGCTCAATCGACACAACTTGGACCTCCGGTTCTGACGCGTTCTTCGGACACGGCGGTGCCGGCGGTGCCGTTACGCTTGCGGGTCCGACGGCAGCCAACTCGCTGACTTTTAGTAACTTCTCCGGTACATATACACTCGGCACTGTCGGTCAAACTCTTACGATTACCAACGGCATCAAGATAAATCCTGGGGCCGGTATTGTGGCAATAGCCAGTCCCATTTCCCTTGGCGCCTCACAGATCTGGTCGAACGGCACGGCTAACAACCTGAATGTGAATGCCAACATTAACAACAACGGCTACACGCTGACATATAACTCACCTGGAACTGTATTTATTGCCGCAGGCACCGGCATGAGCGGCGCAGGCGGCCTGACCAAGAACGGTGCCGGGACTTACCAGACCAGAGGATCTCATACGTACACCGGACCCACGATCATCAACCAGGGTACGTTAAGCGGGGAGCAGGTGGGTTTCCTCTCTTCGGGTGCGAATTGCCTCGGGCAGTCTGCCCCGGTCGCCTCCAATCTTCTTCTGGGCAACGGTGCAACACTCGCCGACCCTCAGGGAGGAAGTTTGACCTGCGACCGGCTTTTCACGATCAATGGCACTGCACCAGGCGATTCTGCGACCATTGCAAGTGTCGGTTCCGGTAACTTTAACTTTAGCGCTACCGGATCGCTGGCCTATGGAGTTGCAGACCAGACGCGGACACTGATTCTTGGCGGAGGCGCTGGGTCCCAATCCTTCGCGCCTGCCATCGGCAATAACGGTACTGCCCCGGTTTCTGTGACCAAGACCGGAGGGAACACGTGGCAACTCACCGGCACGAACACTTACAGCGGTTTGACAACGATCAGCGCCGGTACGTTAATCATCAACGCCATCACCTATACCAACACGAGCCAGATCGTACTGAACGGCACCGGCCGGCTTGATGTCAACATCGCCAACCAGAGTCTTGCCAGGCTGGTCGCCGGCGGGGGAGTGCAGCCGGGCACCTTCCTGCGTTACTCGCAGGCCCAAACCAGCGGGGGCACTGGTCCCGGCACGATCTATGGCACGGTCGAGCTGAATCTCACCGGCGTGAACCCCGACTACACGCTGGATTTCGGCGGCGGTTCCACGTTCGCGAACGTGGTTGCGGCAAACTACACGTCGGGCATCACTCTTTCGGGAAGCGCGTCGATCGACTCAAGTACGGCATTATTCACGATCACCACGGGCGGAATCACCGCGTCCACCGCTGGCGCCAAAACCCTCACCCTGACCGGAAGCTTTACGGGTACAAACACCATCAGCAGTGTCATTGGCGACGGCAGCGGCACGCTCGCGGTGACCAAGTCAGGCGCGGGCACTTGGGTTTTAACCGGCAACAACACCTACACCGGGCCGACGACGCTCAGCGCAGGCGAACTGATCGTAAGCAATGCCAACAACCTCGGCGCGGCATCGGCCAACCTGGTCTTTAACGGCGGCACGCTCGGGATCACCAACACAACATTGACAAGCCTCTCCGGACTTGGCCACACGATTGTTTACACCCCGAACACAACGGTGACGCTTGACCTCATCGATCCGGCACTCACTTTCACAGTTGACCAGCCTATACCAGCTAACGTGTCCTTCGTTAAGAAAGGTGCGGGCACCCTTGTGTTCAGCACGGCGAATTCAAACAATAACACGACGATCAGCGGTGGAGTGCTCCAGTATAACGATGGACCAAATATTCCTACGACCCCGCTCCTTAACAACGGCACGCTGATCGTGAATCGAATGGGTACCGATACCCAGAACGTGAGCTTTCACTGCCTGATGGGCGGCTCCGGGTCGTTGATCAAGAGCAACAGCGGAACGCTCGTCCTCAACGGAATAAATCTTTTTACCGGTACCACAAAGTCATCGGGCGGAACACTGACCTTGAGCCACGCTAATGCGCTTATGAACAGCGCGATCGACACTACGGGCGCAGGTACAATATCGCTCAGCGGTGTAGACGGTCCTGTTTTCGGCGGCCTCACCGCCAGCGGTAATATTGATTTCCCAACAATCACCGCGTACAATAGTGTCACCAATCTGACCCTCAATCCTAATTCAGGGTTCACTTACACCAACAGCGGAGTTGTCGCGAACGGTTCAGGCAGCACACCGCTCACCAAGACTGGCGCCGGCACGCAGGTTTTGCAGGGCGTGAACACTTACTCCGGTGCGACGTATCTCAACGCCGGCACGCTCACCTTGAGCGGAAACGGATCCATTCTCAACTCCGCTGTTACCCTGAGCGGCGGCGGGATTACACTCAGCTATGCCGACAGTGAAGCAGAAAAGGCGTACGATCGCGTGCATGACAGCACTGGCATTACTGCCAACGGCGGCACGATTACCTACACTACGCTTTCAGCGACAAGTGCAAGGAACTTTGCCGAAACTGTTGGATCAGTTGCCCTGACTTCGGGACAACTCAACATCGTGCAGACGCTCAGCAAGACGTCGGGCGGGAATCAAACGCTAACCCTGGCTAATCTTTCCCAGTCAGGAACTTCGGTGGCTACATTCTCATCGCCGGCACTGAATACGACATACAACAGGATCTTGGTGAGCGGAAAGAGCGGGGCAGGGGCCGGCCAGAATCTGCCCGGCGGCGTGATTATCGGTCCGTGGGCCACGGCTGGCACGACCGCCGCGCTCCAAACAGACTACGCGGTTTACGACGCATCCGGATATGTCGTGCCTGCAAACATCACTGCCACGGCTGAGACCACTTTTACGAATGCGGCCTATGCTTACACATTGAGCGTGGCCACCACGCTAACCGGTACCCGCACGAATACCGCTGTGCGTTATACCGGGGCAACGGCTAACTTGACCCTGGCAACGGGTTGCGACCTGAAGACTTTGGGTGTTCTGTTTGGCGGAACCGCCGGAAACACTATTTCGATTATCCCTGGTACTGGCGGAGTTCTGACGACACCGCCAGGTGCCAATAATCTATACCTCACAACCGGTAATGGCGGCATAACAGTGTCGGCCCCGATTAACGACAATGGAGGAGCATTGACACTGGTGGCGTCCGGTACAGGTGGAACGCTGACCCTTTCCGGCGCCAATGGTTATTCAGGCGGAACGGTAATAAATGCGGGCACGGTCAGTATCAGCGCGAACAACAACCTCGGGGCGGCCGGCAGCACTCTGACCTTTAACGGGTCGGGTGGTTTGACCTTGTCCACCGCGATGACCAGCGACCACCCGATCGTTCTCAACAACGGCGCGGTGATGAGCTTGAAGGCATCCGTCACCGGCGGCACGATCAGCGCCCCCATAACGGGCGCGGGCGGCATTGATTGGGTTTCGAGTGCAACGACATTGACCCTTTCGAGCACCGGCAACACGTTTACGGGTCCGATCGGAGCTACCGGGGCCGGGATGGCGGTCGACGGTGACGTTTTCCAGTTTGCGAGTATCGGCGACGCGCCCGGCGCCGGCGGCATTTACTTCAACAACAGCGGGGGGGGGTCGTCGCCTTTTCAATACACCGGTTCGGCGAACCTCACGCTCAACTATCGGCAGCTTGTGGTCAAAAGGACCGCAAGCCAAAGCGGTGGCGGGAATATTAGTAATGCAATTTGGGTCAACGGCGCCGGCACGCTCACAATCAATACCGACATGCTTGTCATCCCCACCTCTGGTAACCCGTGGTTCGGCTTCGGCGGCTCGAACACTGGCACGAACAGTTTCAACGGGCGCATCCCCGACGGGGCTGGAGCGGTGCTAAAAATTGTGAAATTCGGCGGCGGCAACTGGTATTTCTCCGGCACCAACACATACACCGGCGGAACCGTTCTTTCCGGTGGCATGCTGACATTTCAGGGAATCCAGGCTTTGCCGGCCAGCGGGACATTGACGTATGGCGGTGGGAGCGGGATGACCATCCTCGACGACGGGAGCGGCGTTATCGACAGGAGCGGGGTTAGTGTTGTTGAGAGTGCTAATAGTGGTTTGACTCTGTTTGTCGGCAACAACAATACCGCCAACGGAGGCACAAGCAGCGGTACGACGTCCGGCACTGTCATAAGTCTGGGCGCTTATACGTTCAACTCCGGAAACAGTTTAGCCGTATATAATCGGACTCTGAACATTACGGGCGCCAACGGATACTCGGTCCGATTTTCCGGTGCGAATCTGTCGTGGGGCGCGAATGGATCTGCTGGTAATTGCTGGGCTGGATCTTTCAATCCCACCACGGCATCGGTTGAGATCACTGGCACCATCAGGATGGTGAATGGAAAGAGTGTCGGGTCGCTGACTGACCAACCGGCACCGTATCTGTTGCTGGGAGGAACAGCGACCAGCAACGTGATCAGCGGTAACATCATGGATGCGGCTGATTATACCAGCGGCTACAATCCTTACGCCAAGGCGCTGGCCCTTACCAAGAGCAGCACGAGTACCTGGCTGCTGTCAGGAACGAATACGTATACGGGCCCGACGACCATCAGCGGTGGCAAGCTGATTGTTAACGGTTCGCTGGCTTCTGCAAGCGTTGTGACCAATTCTGCCGGCTCCCTGGGCGGCACCGGAACGATCGGCGGAGTGGTTAACCTGACGAGTACCGGCGGCATCGATACCCGTGACGGCGCAGTTGGGACCATGACGATCGGCAACGGGCTGGCCATCACAGGAGTGGCCGGTGCAAATAATCTCTATTTCGATCTCGGCGCTGCCGCCGGCGGGATCGACAAGATTGTGGTGACAGGCAATGTCTCCATCGTAACGAGCGGAGCTGCAGTGATCACCCTGAACCAGCTCGCCGGCATCAAGCTTAATGCCGGCACGTACGACCTGATTACTGCAACTGGTTCTATGCCGGCCGTTGGCAACTTTACCCTGGCCACGCCCTCAGCAAACGGAAACAACTTCAGCCTTCAGCTCGATGGCACATCAAAGAAACTTCAGCTGGTTGTTGTTGATCCCGCGGCTGGATCCGATACGGCGTGGACCGGTGCGTCCAGCGCCACGTGGGGAACAGCCGGAAACTGGACAGCCGGTGTCCCAGGTTACGGTTCCGTAGTTACCTTCTATAATACCGGGGCAGGGAATCTCACCAACACACTGGATGGCGGCCGTGACGTGGGCAGTCTTGTCTATGCGTCCGGTGCCACCACGGCGACAACGATTGGCCCGGGCACTGGCGGCATACTGACACTCGAGGCCGCATCCGGCTCCGGTATCACGGTCAACACCCCAAGTTCGGGTGCTCCAACGCATACGATCTCTGCCAATGTCGGCATAGCTTCCAACCAGACCTGGACGGTGAACAGCGGCGGGTCGCTGACGGTTGGCGGCATGGTCTCTGATTTCGGAGGCAACCGCTCGCTCACCAAGGCCGGAGCCGGCACACTGACACTCAACGGAACAAACACCTACAGCGGGCCGACGATTGTCAACGGAGGGCTCTTTGCCATCAACACCCTTGCCAGTGGCGGTTTTCCCAGCGGTATCGGTCAATCATCGTCATCTGCCACTAATCTGCTGCTGGCCGATGGCACGACCCTGAAGTATTTGGGTGGCGCCGTCACTTGCGACCGGACTTTCACCATAAATGGTACTGTGGCAGGACACAGCGCGACTATTGATGCCTCCGGTTCAGGTGCGCTCAATCTCTCTGGCACGGCTTCGCCGGCGTACGGCACAGCCGACCAGACGCGTACGCTGATTCTTTCCGGATCTTATTCGGCGGGTGCCAACATCCTGGCGGCCAACATTGCGGACAACGGCTCGGGTGCGGTTTCGGTGACCAAGACTGGCGCGGGCCTGTGGCGGCTCAGCGGCAGCAACACCTTCACCGGCGGAGTAACGATCAACGCCGGCACACTCCAGTTCGGCAGCACTAACGCTTTTGGGACCGGTACTATAACGATCAACGGCGGCGGTCTGGATGCCAGCGCCGCTCTGGTAAACAGCCGGAACAACGTTCAGAGCTGGAATGGTGACTTCAGCTTCGGCAGCACGGCGAACCTTGACCTCGGCACCGGGGCGGTGACATTGGGAGGAACCCGCACGGTCACCGCTAATGCAAACACATTGACCGTGGGCGGCGTGATCAGCGGCTCGGGATATGGTCTGACCAAGGCCGGTGGCGGCACGCTGGCGCTCACCACGAACAATACCTATGACGGGACGACAACGGTCACCGGCGGCACGCTGCTCCTCAGCGGGGCAAATGGCACGATTACCAACAGTGCCGTAATGATGGCTGGAGGAACGCTGACTATCTTGAACGCCAACACTTCCAACAACGTCAACCGGTTAAATGACTCGTCTGCCTTTACCATGAACGGCGGGTCGCTCATCTACACCAACGACGCCAGCGCCAACGACTTCAGCGAAGCCGTGGGGACGCTGACCGTCACCGGCGGTGTCAATACAGTCGCGATCGGACGGGCGGCTGCAGGCCGGACTTCCACGCTCACCTTTGCAGGTCTGTCTCGCACCTCAGGTACAGTCAACTTCTCCGGGGTTGGCCTGACCAACGCCGTTGATACTCGAGGCAGGATCACATTTACCAGTCCGCCGCCGCTTACTGATGGTATCATCGGCACGTGGGCTACGGTCAACGGCACCAACTACGCCACGATAGATATCAACAGCAACCTGGTGGCTTACAGCGGCAGCTTTACGGACGTGATGCGGCTTGGTGCGGCCAACAAGGTAATTCCGAACTCTCCGACGGCTTTTGTGCGTATAATTGAAGGGTCGGGAGGGGCCGCCAACCTCACCCTGGCTGCGGCCACAACCACTATTTCGAACCTGTTGCAGAGCATTTCCGGCGGCTTCAGCCCAGTTACGATTGATATCGGCAATGGTACAAATCTGCTGGTCAACTCAATTAACCAGGTCGCTAGTGCGGGCTCCCTGACCATTGGTGTTTCGGGAAGAGTTGGTACGCTCAAGCCAGCGGTAACTGGCGGCAACTTGCTCTTTGTCAACAGTTCAATTAACGCAATTACGAACAACTCCGTGATTGCCGACAATTCCACCGCCTCGAGCGTAACGAAGGACGGCTCCGGCACGCTGGTCCTCGCCGCCAACAATACCTACAGCGGCGGCACGGTCCTCAATGCCGGTACATTGTATCTCAGCACTGTCAACTCCTTTACCGGTGCCGTCACGCTTCTCGGGGGAATAATCCAGTTTAGTAATGGCGCCGGCCAGACTGGTACCGGACCACTGAACATAGGCAATGGTGCAACCATTTCCAACGCGGGTAACAACTGGACAACGCTCAGCAATTCTCTGTACAACATTAATGGAGATTTCTCCATAGGTTCTGGTGCTAATAACTATGTTTCCTTCTCCGTCGGCAACGTTATCCTTGGCGGCAGCTATACGATAACGAACCCTGTTCAGTTTACAATTTCGGGTAATATCTCCGACGGCGGCAACGGCTATGGCCTGACTAAAGGCGGCGCGGGCACAATGACGCTCAACGGCAATGGCAGCAGCTATACCGGCAAGACTATCTTCAAGGCTGGCACTCTGGTGGTCGGACTATCGGATGCCGGCGTTGCCGGTCCGCTGGGGGCGCCCACTGGTGCCAACGCCATAGTCGACATCTATAACAGTGTAACATTCCAACCCTCGGGCAGTTTTACCTCCAACCGTGGTTTGAACCTTGCCGACACAGGTGCCGGAGTCGTAACGATATATCCGCAAAGTAACGGCCAGACTATATCGTTTGGCGGAGTCACGGCTACCGGGACTGGTGCAAAGACACTTCTTTTGAAACTGGGTACGGGAGGTACAGGTGACTATATCACTTCTACTTTCAATGGCGCAATTACGGATGTCTCCGATGGCAGCCAGCTCTCGCTTCAGTTTATTGGTGGAAATCAGTTTGGCGGACGCTGGGAGAGAGTGTATCTGAATGGTGTCAATACATTCTCCGGGCCAATCGTCGTGTCACAGATCCAAATGGCGACTCCGTCGTCGGTTGCTTCGTTGATTATTGGTGGGGCGGGACAGTTAGGGGGCGGTAACTACACTAACACAATCACTCTTGCCAGTACTGGTGCCGCCGGTGGCGCCGAACTGAACTATGCTAGTTCAGCGACGCAAGTCTTGTCGGGTACTATTTCCGGCAGTGGTATTTTGACCCTGAACGGCTTCGGCACGCTGACTCTTTCCGCCGCCAACACCTACACCGGTACGACGACCATTACCAACGGCACATTGCTGGTGAATGGGTCGCTGGCGGCTGGCAGCGCAGTGACTGTTATTTCGAGCGGTACACTGGGCGGTACGGGCACGGTTTACGGCGCGGTGACGGTCAACTCCGGAGGCACCAATGCGCCGGGCGGTGCGGCCGGTGTTTCGCTGGGTGTTCTAAACTGCGCCACAAATGTGACAATCGCCGGCACTCTGTCAATAGACGTTGACGATACCCAGACACCCACATGCGACAAGCTGGCGGTAGGCGGTGCGCTCAACATCACCGGCTCTACCCTCAATATTGTCCCTGCCGGCTCGCCGACAGGCCTGGTATATGTGATCGCCTCCTACGGCTCGCTCTCCGGGTCATTTGCAGCAACAAACGGACTGCCGGCAGGTTATGTCGTCGACACCCGCTACAATGGTTCGAACCAGATCGCAATGACGACCATTGACGTGATGAATCAGCCCGTTACGAGCTGCACGGCGACATCCGCTCTGTTAAATGCGCAACTGTTCGTGCCGAGTACCAACGCTGATGTGTTCGTGTACTTTGGTCAGGCTGACGGGACGAACAACCCGTCGGCGTGGACCACCAGCGCCTACGTGGGTTCATGGACCAATGTGGTCTCGACGAACATCAGCGTTTTGACAAACGGCCTGAGCCTCGATACGACGTACTACTTCACATTCCGCGCTACGAACGGGATCTCCGACGTCTGGGCGAGTCCAAGCCTGAGCTTCAGGACCCTGCCGACGACACTGTCTTCTTCCGTGCTTGGCTGGGACGGCGGGACGACGAATATAGCCGAGAATGGTGACGGAGCCAGTCAGGGAGGGAATGGGAACTGGAACACGACCACGAATAACTGGGACCAGGGAGCAGGGTCAGCCCACACGTTCTGGAATAACGCCGGGAACAACACTGCCATCTTTGGCGGCACAGCGGGGACGGTGACGCTGACCAACAACATTACGGTCGGCGGCCTGCAGTTCTTCACGGCCGGATACATGGTCAGAAGCAATATCCTGACCTTCGGCACGGCTGGCAACATTGCGGCGTACAGGGATGTGACGATTGCCTCTGTGGTCAACGGTACCGTGGCGGTGGCCAAGACCGGCGGCGGCACACTTACGCTTTCGGGCAGCAACTTCCTCACCGGGCTCTTCAGCGTGCAAACCGGGACGGTAGTGGCGACAACCAACTGGGTTGGCGAAAACCGGAGCAATCAGACTGTGCAGGTGGGCGGATACGGGGTTCCTGTATTGTGGACGAACACTGTCGCCCTCATGATCGGCAACGGCGCGGTGGCTACGAACAACGCGTTCACCGTGGGCAGCAATGGCGTTCTGCAGGTCAATGGAATGGTGACGGTTGGTACCAACAGCGCGGCTTACAACTCGATGACAGTCTCCAACGCCAGTATCTGGAGCGGTGGTCTGACCGTTGGCGGCAGCGCAAACAGCAACACTCTCACCCTTCTTTCCAACGCGGTGTGGAATCTGCTTGGCAGCTCCGCTGCCATTGGAACCAAAGGGACGGTCGGCAACCAGATGGTTGTCAACGGCGGCATCGTCACCAATGTCAGCGGCACCGTGTCCATCGGCATTGCCTATAGCCCCGCCGCCAGCTATGGCAATAGCCTGACGATTAGCAATGGCGCTAAATGGTACGGTGGCTCTGTGGCTGTCGGTGTATGGACCACTTCTAATGGGGATGTCGCCACGAATAACAGTTACAACGTGGGTGGTTTCGGCGCCATCAGTATTGTATCTAACAGCGCAATCAATGTCGGTTACGTAAACGGAACACCTTCAAGTTTGTCCATAGCGTCGTACAACCGCATGACGGTCACCAACGCCACTCTCCTCGTTGGGGGAGCCTTGAATATAGGCATCGGCGGCGGCAACGGAGGTCAGGCTAACAACAATAGCGTGTGGGTGCTGAATGGAGGCACAGTCAATGTTCTAGGGGGTAACGCGATCAATGTTGGAAATAGCGCCAACCAAGCTCCCCGTTTCAACTCCCTGGTGATTACCAACGGTGGCTACGTCTCCGGTGGCCTGCTCTCCATCGCTGGTAGCGGCCCCAGCAACTCGGTTCAAGTCCTTTCCGGCGGCCAGTTGGTAACCGTCGGGGCATCGATCGGTGGTGGTAATTTTGCGCAGCTCACCGGCGGCGGCAGCGGCGACCCATCCTCAACGTGGAATGTTGGCAGCGGGAATTTCCTTGTCAGCGGCAGCCCCAGCACGTTGACCATTGACGGCGCCGGCGTGGCCAGTGGGGCGGTGGTGACCAACGTCGCCCAGATGCAGGTCGGATACTCCAGCGGCGGCTCCGCCGGCAACAGCGTCGTGCTGACCAACGGGGCACGGCTGTTTTCGACGAACACGATTTCCGTTGGATTCCATAACGGAGATAGTACAGGTACCTCTTCGAACAACACCCTCACGATTATCGGCGGGGCGGCCAGTTCGGTCCTTAACGCCGGTGGGGTCGGCTTACAGGTTGGGGCTTCAGGCACTCTCAATAATGGTAATACGCCGACTATAATCAACAATCAGGTGCTGATCTGCACCGGCGGCATCCTGACCAACGTCGGTCAAGTGTTCGTCGGCTATGCAGCCCCTCCGACATATGGGAATACCGCCTTTAATGTGAGTAACAACCAGATTACGGTGACCAGTGGCGGCCGGTTGTCTTCCATCGGCAACAGCTACATTGGTTATTCCACTGGGGGCGGCGGGAGCTCAACACCCAACGTCAGTAGCAACTCGGTAACCATTACTGGCGCTAATTCCTTGTGGAATCTCGGCGGTGCCGCTCTCTACGTTGGCAACTCTGCCAGGGCCAGCGCCACGGTTGCCAGTAACTCGTTGACCGTAAGCAGTGGCGGCATCCTGACCAACGCCGGCCTCATCAGCGTCGGATCCGTCAGCGCAGGCATTGCCAAGTTCAACACGCTGACTGTGAACAATGCAAGCGTTTCGTCCGTAGGTTTGGTGATCGGCAACGTTTCGTCTAACAACACGGTTACAGTGTCCGGCAACTCCACATGGAACCTCGGCGGCGGAAGCATCACAAACGGTATAGGCGCGTCAACCGGCAACGTGCTGACCGTCAGTGCCAGTGTGTTGACCAACGTCAATGCGCTGTTGGTGAGTTCAGGCGTTGCAAACAGCAACAGCGTTGTGCTGTCGGCGGGCGGGCGGATTTATGCAAGCAGCGCGACAATCACGAACAACAACTTCCTGACAGTCGGTGTGGACGACGCAGCGACGCCTGGATGCGGACACCTTGCGGTTTCCGGCACGCTGAATATCTCCAACACGACGCTTAATATCGTAACCAACGGTGCTCCGGCCAGTCCTGTTTACGTGATTGGTTCGTATGGCACGCTCGCTGGATCATTTGCCGCTACAAACGGATTGCCGTCCGGCTGGGTGTTGAATACCAACTACGCGGGGTTGAAGCAGATTGCACTGGTTCAGCCGGTTCCGCTGATTCCGGCAGTGGTGAACTCCGGCGCAACTAACTCGGGAGTGGGTGTATGCACTCTGCAGGGAATGGTGACCAGCGGCGGAGTTGTGAACGCGTGGATCTGCTGGGGGACGAGCGATGCTGGAACGAACTCGATGACCAACTGGCCGAGTTCGGCGGCCATTGGTGCCGTCATGCAGAGCAACTTGTTCTCCACCGTGGCGTCTGGATTGAGTACAAACGTGGCCTACTGGTACCGGTGTTTTGCATCGAACAGTTATGGTACTGCCTGGGCCTCGCCGGCTATCTCGTTCAGTGCGGCATCGGGCGTCGGGTCTGGTGGCATTGTTACAAACTACACGCTCAACGGGACGAACTACACGGCGCATATCTATACGAACGCAGGCAACAACACATTTGCTTCCTATTTCGACGGTAACGTTGAAGTCCTTGTAATTGGCGGCGGCGGCGGGTCCGGCAGGAATGGCGGCGGAGGCGGCGGGGCTGGAGGCTTGCTGTATACCAATGGCTATGCTGTGACGAATGGACAGTCAATAACGGTGACCGTAGGGAGCGGCGGGGCTGGGGCGATCAGCAGCACCAACGTTGCTTCGTCAGGCAGTAATTCGGTTTTTGGAACGATGACGGCGGTTGGTGGCGGCGGCGGGGCATCGCGTGATGCCGGTGGTGCGGCTTTGTCGGGCGGATCGGGCGGTGGCGGCGGTGGTGGAGCGTCACCCCAGTTGACGGCTGGAGCAAACAATGCTCCAGGGCAGGGCTGTAATGGCGGCGGCGGATACAATAACTCCACTTATTCGGCCGGCGGCGGTGGCGGCGGCTATACGTCCGCCGGTACATTGGGTGGCTACCAGCATGGCGGAAATGGCGGGAATGGGTATTGGAGTTCCATCTCCGGCGTGTACACGGGATATTGCGGCGGCGGCGCGGGATCGGGCCTGGATTTCAACAGTTATGGCGGAATTGCAGGTACGGTACAGGCCGGGGCTGGCGGCGGCGGACCGCAGAACAACTCGCGTGATGCCCGACCGAATAGCGGCGGTGGAGGCGGTAGCCTGGCGACGGGATTGAATTCGGGAGACTCAGGTGGCGGTAACGGCGGATCGGGAATAGTGATTGTGCGGTATGTTTCCGGCAGTTCCATCGTGAACTTTGCGCCTTCGGCGGTCGGGAATAACTCCGCGGTGTTAAACGCGCAGCTTATCTGTCCGAGTACGAATTATTCTGTCTATATCCACTGGGGCACGACTGACGGGACGAATGATTTTGGCGCGTGGGAAAACAGCTCATATGTTGGATCGTGGACGAATGTGAGCCTGAGGAATATCAGCTATGCGAATAACAGTCTTGCGGCCGGTTCGACCTACTACTATACCTTCCGCGCGACGAATGACTCGACCAACGTGTGGGCAAGCCCGAGCTGGATGTTTTCCACGCCGGTGCTGGGCAATCCATATTATCCGTACAGCTGGTTGCTTGATCAGACTAATGTTGTTCTCCAGGTTTCCGGCGGGCAGACTGGCACCATTTACAGTATATTTAGTATTAACAACAACCTGACAAACGCCGCAACGATGCTGTACCAGGTGAGCAACACGACGGCATTTACCTATATAAACACCAACGCGCTTGGTTCAGTTGACAGACGTTTCTACATGGCTACGGAAACCACGTCTGGGGTCATATCTACCAATTCGCTGATATTTACCGCGTTCCGGAAACAGCTCGATACCAATGCGTGGTACAAGTTTGCGCTTGGGATCGATTATGGTACCAACAACAGCCTTGATTCCACGCTTGGCAGTCAGCTGGCGCAGGGATTGACAGGTAACGGTGATAAAGCGCTTGCGGACCTGTTCTATCTGCTGGACGTGGACGGGAACTGGCAGATGTGTTACCTGAACGGGAGCGGGGTATGGTGCGATTACAATTCCGCTGGTGGATCTCCTACCAATACCACGGTCCTGCCGTGGCAGAGCTTCTGGATAAAGAGGAGGATCGTGGGTGTTGCCTCTGCACCGGTTTATTCCGGGTATTGTTTCAGCAACGCGGCGCCGCTGACGTTCAGGTCGAACGACTGGCACATGATAACCTGGCCGCTGCCGTGGGACAGGAAGGAAAGCGATGGGACTGATCAGGGGTGGGGCTTTGCCGCGGCCGGAGCGAAGAAAGGCGGAAGCTGGCTGAATTCGGATGTGCTTACGGTTGGAGACGGTGCTGCACTGAGATTCTATTATCTTAATACCAATGGCCGCTGGTCTGCTGTTGGCCAGACCACGCCAGCAGGTGGTGTCAATTTCCACATAGGCGAGGCGTATTACTATATGCATCGAGGCACAGGCTTTACCTGGACCGCGACGCAGCCGTAGGAAAGACTCATAGACTAAAACCAGGACAAATAAGAATTAAATTTGACTTGTAATGAATTGGTATTATAGCATAATACCAATGTATGAGGAAACTTAAGATATTTCAGAAAGGTTGGAACCTTCAGCAGGACGGGCCTGGTAACAGGCTGGTCTACCACCTTCAGGGATGCAACCTTGCCTGTCCGTGGTGCGCGAATCCGGAAGGAATTGCGGCGGGAGGACAACTCATTGCCAGGAAGGAAAAGTTGTTGCCGGAAGTTTGTCCTCACGGGGCAATTCGCGGACAGGCTGTTGATAAAAAGGTTTGCGCAACCTGCAAGGCAAGGGAATGCATTACGCTGAATCCGAATGAGGGAATCAAGCTGAGTTGTAAGGAGTATTCCGTGAATGAGCTGATGGATGAGGTGCGTGCTTCGAGGCATCTTTTCCATGGTGGTGGCGGTGTTACACTTTCGGGCGGTGAGCCGACCATTCAATTTGAATCGACCAGGGCGTTTCTGGATGAGCTCAAGGCGGAAGGCATTGGTTCGGCTGTTGAGACGAATGGTACTCACCCGCGCCTGCCAGACCTTTTCCCTCTCATAGATACTCTGATTATTGACCTGAAGCATTATGACGATGCGAAGGCAAAGAAGGCCGTCGGCCAGGGGAATAAGGCGGTTTTGAAGAACATATCACTGGCAGCCGAATTGCATGGTTGTGTGTGGCTGCGCATAACGCTGATTCCGGGTTTTAACAGCTCACCGGATGATATTGAGCAGTTTGTTTTGCTTGTCAGTGGACTTCCTCAGAAACATCTTTCAGTAGAACTTCTTTCCTATCACGAGTATGGCAGGGTGAAGTGGGAACAGTGCGGAATGAACTACAATATGAACTGCTCTGCAATACCCAAGCAGAACGTGGCTGAATATGAGTCAAAGTTCCGAAAGGCGGAAATAAATGTCGTCAGAACATAAGGAATCCTCCATGAATTGGAGGGAACTATACACCGACAAGAAGCTGGACGCAAAGGCTGACGCGCTGTTCGGGAACGAGCGGTCGCTGAAACGGCTCGACGGCTGGTTCCTTGTGCAGGAAATCCGGATGAAATGCGCTGGTCTTTACGGTGATCTGCATCCTGAAATCGCGGCTGCAAAGACGCTTATGCGCGTGGTTGAAGACCTGCCGCTTTCCATAGATAATTCCGCCGTCTTTGCCGGTACGCAGCGCGACGCTTTTGCGCGCACCTATGCGCTGATCAATCCGACGTTCAAGGTGGAATCTTTTGAAGGATATTGTGATCCGCTAGCCGTCTATAAGGACATTGAGCCGAACGAAGAGTTTACAAAAGAGCGCATTGAGGCGGTCCGGAGTTTCTTTGAGAAAACGCCGTACATTAAACAGCTGAAGGAAGTTTATAAGAAAGCAGAAAATGACACGTGCGAAATTGCCTATTTTGTGGAACAGGTTACGGGTCATACGATCGCCGACTTCAGGTCTATATTGAGAGGCGGAGTTGCGGCTGAAGTTCTCCGTATTGATGAAAAGCTGAAGAGCGAGAAAGATGATGAGAAGCATCAGGTTTATTCGGCGATGAAGATAAGCCTTGAAGCTGCGCTCAAACTTGCTGGGAGATATGCCACCCTGGCGCGCAGCCTGTCGAAGAAAGCCACGGATCAGCGATCGATGGAGCTTTTGCTTATTGCGGAAACGCTTGAGCAGGTTCCGCAGCACGGAGCAAGGAACCTTTATGAGGCGATCCAGTCCTTCATCATCCTCTGGCAGGTTATGTGTCTTGAACAGGCTCCGAATCCGTACGCATTCTCGGTCGGGAATGTCGACCGCATATTTGAGCCTTATCGCGCGATGGATAAGTGTGACCGGAAAGATGCGGCGGCACTTTTCAGGCACCTGTTGACTTTTTTCAACATCGGCGACCGCAGCTGGGCCATCTCACAGAATTTGATGGTTGGCGGAAGATCCGCTGAAGGCCATGACTTGACGAATGAAATGACTTACGTAGTTCTTGATGCATATTTCAGGAGCAATTATCCCCAGCCGATCCTGTCGGTGAAGCTTCATGCCAACACTCCGAAGGCATTGCATGAGGAGCTCGGGAAGTTCCTGTTTACTCCAGGCTCGCTGACCCCATCGTTCTTCAATGACGATTCCATGTTTAAAGTGCTCAGGAAGTCTGGCGTTGCGGATACAGACCTGGAGGATTACTCCATAGCCGGCTGCCAGGAACCGCTGATCATGGGCAAAGACAATGCCAACACAACGAACAGCTGGTTGAATCTTGCGAAGATACTGGAGCTCACACTGGCAGATGGGCGCTCGACGATTTCGGGGAAGAAGATCGGGCTGACCTGTGCCGAACTACGATTGGACCAGGCTGATCCTGCGGCCGTTCTCCGGAATGTTGAGCCTGCTTTTTACCGTCATCTTGGGTATTTTGTCACCAACATGGTGTCGGCTGCAAACGGATGTTCTCGCGCGCTCTCATTCCTGAAGGTGCCATTCCTTTCAGCGCTTATGGGTGGAATCGAGACCGGCGTTGATATGCGTGATACGCGCAGGCAGGGAACCAAATACAACGGAAGCGGATGCCTCATCCACGGTCTTTCTGTTGTCGCTGATTCTTTTACGGCCATAAAGACCCTGCTCGACTCCAGGCCGGGGGATGCGGGTCTGCTTCTGGAAGCCCTGAAGAACAACTTTGAAGGTAACGAGAAGCTCCGTCAATTCATGGCGTGTGCCCCGAAGTACGGGAACAACATACCGCTGGTGGATGACAAGGCCCGCGAAATTGCCGCCAGGATTTCTTCCCTTATTGCCGGGCAGAAGAATTATCTCGGCAATCCGTTCAGGCCTGATTTCAGCACGCCATCGACTCATCTGTTGTACGGTCGCTGGGTGGGTGCAACGCCAGATGGGCGGCGCGCCCGCGAAATGCTGGGTTATGGGCTCGACCCGCTCTATGGCGAGGCAACGTCGGGGCTGGGGTTCCGAACGCTGTCTATCCAGAAACTCCCGTTCATCGAAATGTGCGGCGGGTACGCCTCGCACTTCGGGGTCAACCCGAATCAATTTCTGCAGAAGACTTTCGAGGAAAAAGGTGTGGCGTTCAACGAATGTATTGTGAAGCCGCTGTTCTTTCCGGCTGAAAGGGACGCGAGTCCTTTTTACCTGTATGTTAATGTAAATACGCCGGAAACACTCCGGAAGGTGCTTGCAAACCCTGCGAAGTATGCGCCGAACGGGATCTATATCATGCGTATTCACGGAACTTTTGTGAACTTCCTCGATCTATCGCCGGCGATACAGGATGACATAATCAAGCGGCTTGACCTGGAGTCTACACGAATATGAACAGGAATATAAACGGCAGGAGCAATGACGTCCTTCTTCATCAGAAGCTGAGAAGTCTTCTCGCAAGGAAAATATATGAAGGCGAATATGAGAACGGGGCCCTGTTGCCGACGGAAAGGGAGCTTGCGCAGAAGCACGGGGTGAGCCGTGTGACTGTTCGCGGAACGCTGGCAAGGATGCATGAAGAGGGTCTTATCATCCGCAGGCAGGGACACGGGACGCGCGTAAAGCTCAGGAAATCAGGGTTTCCCGGGGTAATGGATATCATCGCTGTTATTGCGCCTGCAGATAATCCATTTTTCGCATCGTTTATAAGCCGCTTTGAAGCCGCCGCAGAAGACAATGGCGCAATTGTTGTTTTCAAGGCGGCCGGCCGGCAGCCGATTGAAGATATTCTCTTCCGGTTTTACGAAAGAGGCATCCGCAACATCGTGGTCTGGCCGTACGATGAAGTGATTAACATCGATAGTTTCGTAAGGTTGCGCGGGCTCGGGATGAATCTTGTTATCTTTGACAGGATAGTCCACTCCGGTATGGCGGACTGTATTAGCGTGGATAATGCCGATGCGATCAAAATGCTTTATGGGCATCTTCAGTCGAAATGCGGCAGGAAGATAGTTTATATAGGATGGGAGAATGATGTGCTTACCAGCAACACGGATCGAGAGAGAGCTTTTGTTGCGCTTGGCGGAGAGGATTCCGTCTACCGGTTGCCTTGGAGAAAAGAGCAGGGGGTTGAAAAAGATGTTGCCGAGGCCTTGAAAAGGATTCCTGACGATACGAAAGGAATCCTATGCGGTAATGGTGTTATCGGCATTGCTGCCCGGCAGTATTACAGTTTGCGGCAGAGGGATGTCAGTGTTGTCTGTGTTGATGATCTGCCTGGCGCCGCTTCGCTTTCGCTGACGGCATATGCGCAACCTATGGAAGAACTGGCCAGTGCTGCCCACCGGAGGCTCGTCCTGCAGAATACAGAGGCAAATACGTGGAATGCGAAGACGTTGTACCTGAAAGGTAACCTGATTGTGAGGAAGTAACCGCATGATGAATTCCGGAAAGAAGTTCATAGGTCTTGATATCGGCACCACTTCAATCTGCGGCGTGGTTGTGAATATGCGGACCGGGGCAGTCGACTCTGTTACGCGCAGTAATGATTCCTGGATTCCATCAAAACGCGGCAGGGAGCGCATGCAGGATCCGGCAAAAATCATGCGGAAGGTTCGGCTTGTTCTTTCGGAGCTGCTGGCTGTTCATAAGGAAGTGGCCGGCATTGGCGTTACCGGGCAGATGCATGGAATTGTGTATACGGGTAAAGATGGAAATGCGGTCAGTCCTTTGTATACCTGGCAGGACGCACGAGGCGGTCTGCCGTACAGGCGCGGCACGATGTCGTACGCCGAAGAACTTTCAAAAGAAACAGGTTATGCTCTTGCGCCCGGGTATGGCATTGTGACCCACTGGTACAACCTGAAAAACGGCCTTGTTCCGAAAAAGGCGAGGAGCTTCTGCACGATACATGATTACGTGGTGATGCAGCTTTCAGGCGGCAAATTCCCGGTCATAGATCCAACAGATGCGGCAAGCCTTGGTGCCTTCGATCTGAAGAGAAATGTGTTCGACAGGAAAGCGCTGGCAAATGCACGGATAGGATCAGGGCTGTTGCCTGAAGTTGTTCCCTGCGGAACACATGCGGGCTCTTTCCGGGCTATCCCGGTTTATTCGGCGCTGGGTGATAACCAGGCCAGTTTCCTCGGGTCAGTCAGGAATATTGATCGTACGCTTCTTGTGAATATCGGGACCGGCGGGCAGGTTTCGGCATACACCAAGGGCCTGGTGTCGATTGACGGCCTTGACGTACGCCCGTTCCCCGGCGGCGGATACATCCTTGTCGGTCCACTGTTATGCGGCGGGAAGGCATATGCGATGCTGGAGAAATTCTTCAGGAGGACGGCTGGCTTCTTTTCCCTGTCTTCTGGAAATACAGACTTCTATGCATGCATGAATGCAATCGACTATCCGGCTCTTGCGGAGAAGCTGGATATTGATACAAGGTTTGCCGGGACAAGGCAGAACGCGGCGTTGCGCGGCGTGATAAATGGAATCTCCATGGAGAATTTCACCCCGGAACACCTGGTGGCAGGATTTCTGGATGGGATTACCAGTGAACTCTACAATTTCTACCTGATGATGCCCGGGTCTGTCCGCAGTTCCATCACTTCGCTTGTCGGTGCCGGCAATGGACTGCGTCGCAACAAGTTACTCTGCAGGATAATAAGCAGCAGGTTTGGGCACCGGATGCAGATTCCCGTTCACAGGGAGGAGGCATCAGTTGGCGCAGCACTTACAGCAGCAGTGGGAGCAGGGCATTTTAGCAGTTTTCAGTCGGCAGGACGAATCTTCAGGTATGAATAGCCAGTTTGTGTTCCTGAGTGCAGTGTGTCTGTTCAAGTAAAATAACGGGAGATGAAATGAGAAAAGCGATAACAGCGGTTGTGTATCTTGGATTGGTCCTTATTCCCTTGCTTGCATGTGTTGAGGATATTGTGGCGGCTGATTCCGTCAAGCCGCTCGAATCTCTGTATAAAGAAAAGCTGCGGCCCAAGTTTCATTTGACGGCGCGCTATTGGCAGGAATACCAGCTTCATCCGCCCAATCACCATGAAGGCTGGCTGAATGACATGAACGGTCTTATGTACAACCAGGGCGAATACCACTTTTTTGCCCAGCGGTGGTGGACGGCATGGTTGCATATGACAAGCACGGACCTGATTCACTGGACAGAAATGAAGCCGATTATGGCCCTGGAAAAGCCGGGAGATACGCGCGGAGTACAATTCGGAGGCACGCAATCCGGCGGCGGCGTTGTTGATTTCAACAACTGCTCTGGGCTCGGTGACGGAAAAGAACCGCCGATGCTCGTGTTCTGGAGCAGTACGGACAACCTGAACCAGTGCATGTCCTACAGCCGTGACCGCGGGCGTACCTGGACCAAGTATGAAAAGAATCCTGTACTGATCCAGCCGGAAAGGGATCCGAATGTGTTCTGGTATGCGCCGGGCAAGAAATGGATTCTCATCATGTATGGTCCCTCAAGCGCGAATAAAGGCGGTAACAAGCTTAAGTACGGATTCAACGGTGAACTGAACGATTCTCATAACCTGCGCGAATGTAAAGCGGGCGAGTGGATCTGTTCTGCAATACGGGTGGCCGAGGACGGACGGGTTGTTGCAATGGATCAACGTGGAACAGGGGCTGGTAAGATCGATGCGAAGAGGCAGAACGTTGGAGCCGATACTTTCCGCATTGGGGCAAAGGCCGACGGGACAGAGTTTCTAGATGGTGATATCGCCGAGGTCGTGGTCTATGATCGTGCGTTATCTGATGACGAGATGAAAAACTCCGTTGCTGCTTTGCAGACAAAGTGGAAACTGGGCGATGGAAAGAGTGAGTCCAGGCTGCCGGCCGATGGGGTGGTGCTGCACCTCGATGCAGCAAGGGTCGAAGCCGGCAAAGACGGGACTGTTGCGGCTTGGAAGGACGTGTCCGGCAAGGGTAACGACATGAAGCAGGCGGGCCAGGCTGCGATGCCGAAACTGGTGGAGAAGGCTCTCGGAGAGGGGCCGGCAGTACGTTTTGCCGGCAAGCAGTTTCTGCAGGGATCCCAGGTGCTGGCTGCCGGTGCAAAGAATTTTACCATGGTGGCTGTGTGGCAGCGTCGTGGTGCACATGCTGCGGAAGTAATCTGCGAGCAGAACAGCTCCACCAAGCTGGCCGGCCGACGTGCAGCGTTGCTGACGGTTGCCGAACAGCCTGTGGGCCAGAACAGCTACCTGTTGTTCTCGTCAACCAACCTGCTGCAGTGGACGAAAATGGACAGCGAGATTCCTGATTCTTACGAATGTCCTGACATGTTTGAGTTACCTGTGGCAGGTGGCGCAGCGGACCAGACGAAATGGGTGGTTGTTGACGGAAATGGTGATTACGTGATCGGCAGTTTTGACGGCAATGCGTTCACCGCAGAGTCGAAGAAACGCGATGGCGATTACGGTGCGCATTTCTATGCAACAATGACCTTTGACAACATGCCGGCGTCGGACCCGCGCCGGATACAGATGGCATGGATGCGGGATTGGGAAGGCTATCCCAAAGACATGCCATTCAACCAGCAGGCCAGTTTCCCATGCGAGCTGACATTGCATAAGCTCCAGCATGGGATCCAGATGTTCCGGTATCCCATTAAGGAGATTGCCAAACTGTATGGCAAGGAATTCAAGTTTGCCGGCCGGACGGTTAAGCCTGGCGAGAATCCTCTTTCAGGGCTCGGAGCGGATGCGTATGACATCGACATGAAAATCGATGTTTCCCGTTCAAGTTGTGAATTGGTTTCGCTTAACCTGCAGGGAAATAAGGTTGAATATAATCTGAAGAAGCATCTGCTTCGTTCCATGGGCGCCAATGTTCCCCTTGAACCGAAAGACGGGATGGTTGAAATAAGAGTCCTGCTGGACAGACTCTCCGTGGAGACGTTTGGCAATCATGGTGAAGTATCCATAACCAACGTGGCACGCCAGGATCCCGCAGTTGCGGATCTTGGCATGACTGTTGTGGGTGGCGATGCTGTCATTGTGTCGTTTTCCGCTAATGAGATTGAATCGATGTGGAAGAACTTCAAAGAGTAAAGATTTCTGCCATGGCTATGTGTGCGAAATGAGAACGGCATGGGAATATAAAGGGAGAAGGAAGTTAATGAAGAAGCACGGTAGCAAGGGAATGGGTCTTGAAATGATTCGAAAAATGGTTGTGTTAAGCGTGTTGATGATCCCGGGCTTTATCCCTGGCGTGTGCGTTTCTGCACCGTCTCCGTTGACAGATGCTGTGGCTGTTTGGAACATGGCGGACGGCAAAGATTCTGCCGGCAAGGACAGCGTTCTTAAAACCCAGGGGGATGTTCAGTTTGCTGTCCAGCTGGAAGGAAAAGAACGCGAAGCTTCGCTGAAAAGAGGTGGCGATGGTTTTGCCGTCAGGATCAAGCCTGGCGGATATCTCTCTGCAGGCCAGGGAGTTGAAGGGGAATTAAACCTGGGCGGGAAAGCCATGACCATGCTGATCCGGCTGAATCACGAGGGTGGCTGGATCAGCCCCGTAATGACGAAGCATGAGGGTGGCAACGTGGTGTACAAGATCTTTGGCACCGGTCATGAGTTGTTAGGGGAGATTGGCTGTCCGGAAGTGGATGGCTTCCACCGGGTTAGGGCATGGATGAATGATGTCGGCCGCACGGGCTGGCATGATGTGATTGTTCGTGCTGACGGGCGCAAACAGCAGCTCATCGTGGACGGGAGTGTCATTGATGAAGACCCTGTCAGCGGCACGATCCGCAAGGGCAATGAGGAGCCGCTGCTGCTGGGCGCCGAGACGATCAAGGACAAGACAAACGCATCCTTCAAAGGTTTGATTGATCATGCAGCGCTCTGGAACCGGGCGCTCACGGACGAAGAGGTTGCCTCGTTAAGCGGAGTGGAGCGCCTTGGCGATCGCCAGCCGGAGTATTATCACGAACCCTGCCGGCCTCAGTTTCATTTCACAGCCAGGAAACACTGGATCAATGATCCCAACGGGCTGGTCTTCTACAAGGGAACGTGGCATCTCTTCTTCCAGCACTGGCCGCCGGGCCGGCCACCGGCGTACAAGGACTGGGGACATGCCGTCAGCACGGATCTGGTGCAGTGGACACAGATTGAGCCCGGGCTTGTTCCCGAACCGGTTTTGGGCGGATGCTGGTCGGGCTCGGCCGTTGTGGATTGGGAGAATACTGCAGGTTTCCAGTCCGGGAAGGAAAAAACGATTATCGCCATACTGACAAACGGCGGTATTCCTGCGTTTGAGAAGAAGAACTGGGTCCGGGCCGAGGAGCCGAAATGCACGCAGTGTATCGCGTACTCGACCGATGCCGGCCGCACGTTCACCTACTACGACAAGAATCCCGTGGTGCCGCACATGGTCGGGGAAAACCGTGATCCGAAGGTGTTCTGGCATGCGCCCACCAAGAAGTGGATCATGCCGCTCTATTTGAAAGCGACGGATTACAGGTTGCTTTCTTCTCCGGACCTGAAGACCTGGTCGCAGTTGGCCGATCTGCATATCCAGGGGTGGGTAACCGAATGCCCGGACATGTTTGAACTCCCGGTGGACCCTCCTTTGTCCAAGGACTCCGGCGTGGCAAGTGGTGACCGGAAGGCCATGAAATGGGTGTTTCTTGGCGGTAATGGCGGCTATCTGGTTGGAACATTTGACGGCAAGACCTTTACTCCCGAGACGAAAGTGCAGATGGCGGACCTGGGGAAGAATTTCTATGGCTCTCAGACGTGGAGTGACGTGCCGGCCGCGGATGGCCGCCGGATCCAGATTGCCTGGATGGCGGTCGGGCCTCAGTCGGCGATGATGCCGTTTACCCAGCAACTTTCGTTTCCCTGTGAGTTGACCCTGCGCACCTCCTCGAACGGCGTACAATTGTGCCGGTGGCCGGTACGGGAAATTGAGACCCTGCGAGGCAAGCATCATTCCTGGAAGAAACCCGAGTGCGCAGCAACGCCCCGGAAGCTGACCGAGCTTTCGGGCGATCTGTATGACATTACGGCCGAGATTGAGCCGGGTACCCAGGGTGAAACAGGTTTCCTGGTTAACGGGGAAAAAGTGGTGTACAGGCCGGCGGAGAACAAACTTGCCGTATGCGGGAAAGACGTTCCACTCGCTGTCAAGGACGGGAAGATCCAGCTTCGAATCCTGGTGGACTGGACCTCGATAGAGGTGTTTGGAAATGAAGGGCGTTTGTCGGTTACATCCTGTTTGAATCGCGAACCGGCCAAGGCGGGAATCCAAGTGCTTTCCACTGATGGCGGCGGTGTCATCCGGTCGTTGGACGTATGGGAGTTGAAATCAATCTGGCCGGAAAGCAAAGCCAGTACCGGAAAATAAATACAAATCAGAACTAGAGAAAGGGCGTGCCATGGTTGAGTTGTTGTCATTGTTGTGGATGTTTAATAGTTCCCAGCCCGCGCGGAGCACACTGACCACGGAGGCCGCTTTGGCCGGGTTCTCGGCCCCTGCAAATCCGACCAACGGATTCACGGTCAAATTCACTTTAGATCTGAAGAAGTTTGACGGACACAAGGAGATTCTCCAGATACCGGATGTGCTTAGCGTCGTTCTTAGACAGCATAATCCCATTGACCGCGGCCGGCAGAATTACCCCGCGTTCAAGATGCCAGACGGCTCGGTGCCGGTCCTGGAGGCGACGATCAAGCTTCACTCGCTTGCACATCCGGACTGGAAGGACATGACCATCGGGATTCCGCTGGCCATGCTTGTGAATCCTGAAGGGGAGCATGAGGTTGTTCTCAACTTCTCGGGTTTACACTGGACGATGTACGTTGATGGCCAGCTGCTGGACAACGACTTTCCGTTTGGTTATCCGCAGTGGAAGGAGAAGAATACATGGGCGCTGTATCCAGCTTACGTAAAGAAGGCGTCCATACATATGCCTGCCATCAAACCGGAAAAGCAGCAGGCGAAGACGCCGACTATTTCGCCAGGGATTCAGTACTGGATGCCGCCCGGCCACAATAGCTGGGTCGGCGACGTGGCGACGATCTATTACCAGGGGCGGTATCACGTCTTCTATCTGTATGATCGGCGCCATCATACGAGTAAGTTTGGTCGAGGTGGGCATTATTTTGAACACCTTTCCACGAGCGACTTCAAGACCTGGACCGAACACGAGGCGGCCACGCCGCTCGAAGAACAATGGGAAACTATTGGCACCGGAGCTCCTTTGGTCTTAAGCAATAAGCTTTACCTTACCTACAGCGTGCTGACGGAACGGATCCTTGACGAGCAGCAGACGTCCTACCCGGCCCAGCAGGAATATCTGAAGAAGAACAAATGCACCGGTTTCTTCGAACAACGTTATCCGGAAGCCGGCATCTTCCCCGCCGGTTCAACCTATGCCATCAGCGCGGACGGGATTGCGCCGTTCAAGAAGACCTGGAAATTCTTCCATACCTGCGGCGATCCCATGGCCTATGTGGATTCAGGCGGAAAACTGCGCATGACGGCTGGTTACGGCAGAAATGGCGCCGGTATCTGGGAATCCGAGTCCATCGATGGCGGCTGGCGCTGCATCAATCCTGGATTCCCGCCGGGCGGCGACTGCACGTTTTTCTTCCGCTGGGGTAAGTTCGATTACATCATTGGGGGATTCAACGGCCTGTGGTTCAAGCCAGTTGAAGCGCCGTTCTCGGCATATGAGAGCCTGGTCGCCAAGGGACTGGACTTCTATGGTGGCCTGGGAGTTCCATCAATCTCAGAAATAGCCGGTGGACGTTTTCTGGAGGCAGGTTGGTTCGGATTCTACCAATTATTTGGCGGTCCGCTGGTTATCCACGAGCTGATACAGCTCCCGGATGGCCGAATCGGTTCGAAGTGGATGCCGGAAATCATGCCAGCCACGGAGGAGCCCAGGACTCTTGCGGCCAAGGTTGCTGGCACGGAGACAAATTCGGTAGACGGCAAATCGTTCTTGCTGGTGTTCGACGTTAAGCCTGAAGAAGTGAAGAAAGGCAGACTCGCTGTCTCGTTTCTTCCCGAAAAAGGCGACCAGCCTTCCATCGAATTCCAAATTCGCCTGGACGATCTGCGTGCACAGTTTGCTTCCTGCGTACCTGGCGGATTCGCGGCTAAGCAGAAAACCGTGCGCGAAGGTTCCAAGCCGCATGCAGCAATGGATTACGCCATTGAAAACCTGATCGGCGTAGACAAGCCATTCACAGTTCGCGTAATCGTGAAGGCCAGCGAGAAGCTGGGCGGCTCGCTGATCGATGCAGAAATTGCGGGACAGCGAACGATGCTCATGTACCGGGCGAACCTGAATGTACGGAGGCTGCTTTTCCGCACGGAAGGTGTCGAGCTCATCAATGTGCAGATTGCACCATTAAAGAACAAATGAAGGAGCTGTCATGGTTGAATTATTGACATTATTGTGGCTTTTCAACACTTCCGAGCCTGCGCAGAGCACGCTCACCGGGCAGGCTCCGCAGGGCGAGTTCGCTGCGCCGGCGAATGCTACAAACGGATTCACTCTCAAGTTCACGGTGGACTTGAAAAAGTTTACTGCAGACAGGAACATACTCGACATGCCGGGAGTGCTCTATGTCAGCCTTCGACATAAAGCGCCGTTTGATCGAAACCGCCAGAATTATCCGGCTTTTAGAATGCCGGATGGCTCTGTGCCTGTCTTGGAAGCGACTATCGCGCTTCATTCATCCGAGCATCCAGACTGGAAGAATATGGCCATTGGCATTCCGCTCGCGATGCTCAAGAACCCGGATGGTGAGCATGAGGTTGTCCTCAACTTTTCAGGGGTGCGCTGGACGATGTATGTTGACGGCGAGTTGCTCGACAATGATTTTCCGTTTGGATACCCGCAATGGGCTGAAAAGAATACCTGGAAGCTCGATCCCGAGTATGTAAAGAAAGCGGACCTCTATCTGCCGGCCATCCAGCCGGAACAAAAACAGGCGAGAAAGTCCGAGGTTATGTCAGGCATCCAGTACTGGACACCTAAAGGGCACAACAGCTGGGTAGGCGATGTTGTGACATTCTTTCATAAAGGGCGCTATCATGTCTTCTACCTGTATGACCGCCGCCATAGCGGGAGCAAGTTCGGGCAGGGGTCGCACTACTTCGAGCACCTGTCCACGAAGGACTTCAAGACTTGGACCGAGCACGAGGCGGCCACGCCGCTCGAAGAACAATGGGAATGCATCGGAACTGGTACGCCGTTCGTCTTCAATAATAAATTATATCTTGGCTACGGCCTTCACACTACGCGTATATATCCCGAGGCGAAAACAACCCTTCCAACGGAGTGGGAGTTCTTAAAGAAGAACGGCCGCACTGGTGAGTTCAAGCGCGAAAACACTCCTGGCGTGCCGGCTGGCTCCACCTATTCGATAAGCGAGGACGGTGTAGCGAAGTTCCGGAAGTCGTGGGTCTTTTTCCATCCATGCGAAAATCCCAGTGTCTACACCGATCCCGGCGGCAAGCTTCGGATGATGGCCAACTACCGTTCCAACGGTATCTGGGAATCTGATACTGTCGAGAGCGGGTGGCGCTGCATCAATCCCGGATTCCCTCCTGGCGGCGACTGCACGTTTTTCTTCCGCTGGGGTAAATTTGATTACATCATCGGCGGTTTCGGTGGATTCTGGTCGAAACCGGCTGATGCGCCGAACTCTGCTTATGCAGATGTTGTCCGTAAAGGCCTTGATTTCTACGATGGCTCGGATGTTCCTGCGATAACAGAAATCAAGGGTGGACGTTTTGTAATGGCGGCGTGGATTCCAATCCGCGGCTGGGGTGGACCGCTGGTTCTCCGTGAACTGATTCAATTTCCAGATGGCAGAATCGGTTCAAAATGGATGCCGGAAGTCATGCCCGGGATGGGGCGCATGAAGACTGTTGCGGCGAGCGTTACAGGCGTAACGAACTGTCCGGTAGACACTAAAGCGTTCATGATGGTTTTCAAGGTCCAGCCTTCAGAGGGTAAGAAAGGCAAGTTTGGCATTTCCTTCCTGCCTGAGAATGGAGAGCAGGCTGCATGCGAGCTGCAGATTCGTCTCGACGATCTGCGTGCGCAGTTCGCTGTTGGTTCCTTTAACAACTTTGCGCCTGATCAGAAGTCTCTGCGTGAAGGCGGCGCGCCGCATCATGCCGGTAATTACGCCATTGAGAATCTCATTGGCATTGACAAGCCTTTCACGGTCCGGGTGATTGTTAAAGGCGACGACAAGCTTGGCGGGAGCCTGGTTGATGTCGAAATTGCCGGGCAACGCACGATGATTTCTTATCGTGCCGAATTAACCGTGAAGAAAATGGTAATCAGGACGGACGGTGTCGAGCTGAAGAATGTGCAGATCGCGCCACTTGAAAATAATTAGACTTGTGATGTGCGTTTAGAGGAAAGCGCTATGAACCGACGTGAAAGAGTTGTGCGGGCCATTGAGTTTAAGAATCCAGACCGGATCCCTGTCTGGATGTTCAATCGAGATATTGAACAGGGCGACGTGATGCTGTATGACCTGCGGGTAAGCGAGGGTGCTGACGGCCAGAATTACCACGGCGGCAGTCTTTCTGAATGGGGTTACAAGTGGAAGCGGCTCGATGACGGTTCAATGGGTCAGCCCACCGAGCCTGTGCTTCCAGAATGGTCCGATTTTGACAGCTATCGCTTTCCGGAAGTTAATGCAGACCGTCGCCTCGCCGGTTTAAAAGAATACAAAGCAAAATCCGAAGGTTACTATCGTCTGCCAGTGATGATTATTACAGGGTTCACAACCTACACGTTCCTGCGGGGATTCGAGAATGCGATGATGGATTTCATGCTGGAGCGCGAGCGTGCCGAACGGCTGCTTGACGGTATATTCGGATTTGAGAAGAAGCTGATGACCCTTGCCGCTGAAGCAGGTTTCGACGGTTTTCACTTCGGGGATGACTGGGGCTCGCAGGATGGGATGTTGATCTCGCCGGATCTCTGGCGCGAGATCTTCAAGCCGCGTTATCGTGACCAGTTTGAACATGCACACAAACTCGGATTGCATGTCTGGTTCCACAGTTGCGGAAACCCGGCCGCCATTCTTGAGGATTTTCATGAGATTGGTGTGAACGTGATGAATATCGCACAGCCCAACGTGGTGGACCTGAAAGATGTCAGCCGTAAACTGCGAGGAAAGCAGTGCTTCATGATACCGATCAGTTACCAGACGGTATCGATATCGGGCACGCCGCATGAGATAAACTGCGAAGGACGGCGTTTGAAGGATTTGTTCGCCACGGAAAAAGGCGGATTTATCGGATACGTGGAAGAATACGGATGCATGGGCATGACAGAAGAGAATTACCAGGCTTGCATCGGGGCATTTCGGCCTCCTGAAGCGTAAAATTGATTTACGGTGAGAATTGCCGTATAAAGCGGCAAGGAGAAATCATTATGAGTGATGGAGTTGCAGATAAGGGTCTCCTTGAAATGCGTGGGATAAGCAAGTCGTTCGCGGGGGTCCAGGCCCTTAAGAATGTTTCTTTCAGCCTGCGCCGTGGTGAAGTGCATGTGTTGATCGGCGAGAACGGAGCGGGCAAGAGCACGCTGATCAAGGTGCTGGGCGGAGCGCATCTTCCCGATTCGGGCGAGATCGTGCTTGAAGGACAGCCTGTGCAGATACAGTCGCCCTCGGCATCACAGCATATGGGTATATCGATCATCTACCAGGAGTTCAACCTGATACCCGAACTGACTGTACGCGAGAACATCTTTCTCGGCCGCGAAAAGACCCGCAACGGGTTCATTGATGCCGCGGAAGAACACAGGCAGGCTCTCAATCTTTTCAAGAAGATTGGAATCGAGGTTGATCCTTCAGAACGCTGCAGCGATCTTACTGTTGCCCAGCAGCAGACGGTAGAGATTGCCAAGGCGCTTTCGGTGAATGCGAAAATCATTGTCATGGATGAACCGTCGGCTGCATTGAGCCAGCAGGAGGTTGACCACCTGTTTGAAATAATCCGCGATTTAAAGGCGCAGGGAATGGGCATTGTCTATATCAGCCACCGCCTTGACGAGATATTCCAGATTGGCGACCGGATAACCGTCCTGCGCGACGGTCAGCTTGTCGGGACACAGGATGTGAAGGCGACATCACGCGAAAGGCTGATCGAAATGATGGTGGGCCGTCCGCTGGAAATGGAGTTTCCGGAACACAAGTCCAAGCCCGGCAGGGAACGCCTCCGCGTGCAGAACCTCTGCCGGGGAAAAGCCGTACGCAATGTGAGCTTCAGTGTCCGGTCAGGAGAGATACTGGCTTTTGCCGGGCTGGTTGGGGCTGGACGCACGGAGACGATGCGCCTGATATTCGGGGCTGACCAGCCGGACAGCGGGCAGATATTCGTCGACGGCGTTGAGACCAGGATTCTTGGGCCACGTGATGCGATCCGCAACAGGATATGTCTCCTTACCGAGGACCGCAAGGGACAGGGACTCATATTGGTTCATTCAGTGCAGGAGAACTTCGGACTGCCGAATCTTGACCGTTACCTGAAGGGCAGATTCCTCGATCATGCCCGTGAGTGTTCGGAATTTGCCGGATACGTTGAAAGCCTCAAGATACGAATTGCGGACCAGGATCAGATTGCCATGACCCTTTCGGGCGGGAACCAGCAGAAAGTTGTGCTTTCGAAGTGGCTGGCCACAAATGCCGATATCTTCATCTTTGATGAGCCTACGAGGGGCATAGACGTAGGCGCGAAATACGAGATCTACCTGCTGATGCACAAGCTCGCGGACGAGGGGAAGGCGATCATCATGATCAGCAGTGAGCTTCCCGAGGTTCTCGGGATGAGCGATCGAATTATCGTGATGCACGAGGGTTGTATAAAAAAGGAAATCAGTGATGTGGCAAATGCGCGGCAGGAAGACATCCTGTCGGCCGCTATTACGTGAGGAAATAAATCATGATGCGTAAAGCAATGAGTGATTATGGAATGGTCTTTGTCTTGCTGGGGCTGTGCCTGGTGTTCAGCCTGCTTACAATCAAGGAGCAGGTTCCGGGCAACGACACTGCGATTTCGGAGCTGATGACGCGGATCAAGAGCGACTTCAAGCCGGACGATGTGATCCTGGTGGCCGGGGCCGCGAGGAAAGATTCAGAACAGTTTGCGGTCCAGATGGGCGCGGAATTGAAGAAACAGGGTTTCAAGAACGCGCGGGTAGTAGTTGGTATCCCCAGTGACCTAAGGACAGTACTTGATGAAATCAAGGGTGCAGGTGCGAAGCCTGCGGCGCTGATCGCCGGACCGGACGTGATGAAGTGGCGGGTAATAGATCATATTCAGTCTAATTATCCTGAGTTCTCCGGCTGCCGGATTATCACCCCGAAGACCTGGCTCTGGCCGGATTTCCTGAAGGCGTCCAACCTCCTGGCTATTGTTGACAGGATAGTGGTGATAGCGGTCATTGCCATAGGGATGACCATGGTCATCATTGCCGGAGGTATCGATCTTTCCGTAGGAAGTCTCATAGCGTTGTCGGCTGTGATCGGCACGCTGGTGATGAAGAAACTTGGAGGACTTGATGCTCCAGCGTGGGTTGTGCCTATTGGTTTTATGGCGGGAATTGCCGCCTGCGGTATCGTGGGAGGGCTGGGCGGGTGGATAGTTGCCAGGTTTAATGTCGCGCCGTTCATAACGACACTGGCCATCATGATGGTCGGGCGCGGGCTGGCCTTCATGATAACCGGCGGCTTTTCGATATACCAGGTCCCGAAGGCGTTGCCATGGCTGGGGCAGGGACGTTCCCTGGAGGCTCCCAATACCGTCATTCTTGTGCTGGTGCTCTATGCCATTGCCCATGTCTTCATGTCGCATACGCGCATGGGCAGGTATATTTATGCCGTCGGCGGGAACAAGGAGGCGGCAAGGCTGTCCGGGGTTCCGGTGTTTTTTGTAACGGTCTTTGTCTACATCGTAAGTTCCCTGGCGGCAGGTCTGGGCGGCTGCATACAGGCATCGCAGATCAATACAGGCACGCCGAACATGGGGACAATGTACGAGCTGTACGTGATTGCGGCTGTCGTTGTCGGCGGGACGAGCCTTTCGGGCGGTTCCGGGAAGATGCTGGGCACATTGATAGGAGCTTTCATTATTTCAGTGATCCAGAACGGGATGAACCTAGTTGGAATCGAGAGTTACACACAGCAGGTTGTCCTTGGGGCGGTAATACTGGGCGCCGTTCTACTGGACAAGGTGCGCAACAGCGGCGGAATGGCCATGTTGCTGGGGAGGAAAGCATAAATGAAAAAAGCACTCATCATCGCGTGTTGTGTTGGAATTGTTCTGCTGGCGTTCTCGCCCGGCTGTTCCCGGAAGACGAAATACAAGGGCAAGATAGGCGTCACATGCATGGATTTGACAAATCCATTTTTCAAGCTCATTGCCAACGTGATGCAGGAGGAGGCCGCAAAATACGGGTACGAAGTTGTGGCGTTGAGCGCGGAGCTTGACCCTGCCAAGCAGAACAACCAGATGTCCGATTTTGTGGCGCAGGGATATGATGCGATATTTCTTAATCCCGTTGACTCCAAGTCTGCGGGTGAGGGGGTAAAGAAGGCATACCAGGCTGGCGTACCGGTTTTTACCTATGATGTCGATGTCTCGGACGAGGGGGCAAAGAACCTTGTCGTGTCGCATATTGGCAGCGACAATTACCAGGGAGGGGAACTGGCCGGGGAAAGTATGATGAAAGTCACCGGTGACAGGGGTAATATCGCGATCATCGGTTATCCGGAAGCCACATCGGCTATCCTGCGGGTGCAGGGGTTCAAGGACTATCTCAAGAAGCATAACAGCAACCTTAAGATTGTCACAGAGCTTTCCGGCAAAGGTAATCGTGATGACGGGTATGCCGTTGCAACAGACATTCTGCAGGCCCATCCTGAGATTGTGGGTATTTTCGCCATCAACGATCCTTCTGGCCTGGGTGCCTATTCTGCGCTGGTCAAGGCTGACAAGACCAAACAGATAACAATCATTGCATTCGATGCCTCGCCGGCTGGCAAGCAGGCTGTGTTCGAGAAGAAGCTTTACGATTCACCCCAGCAGTATCCGCGTAAGATGGCCATAGGCACTGTGGAGGCATTTATCAAGTATCTCGATGGCGAGAAGATTTCCAAGGTACTCTACATTCCCTGCACTCATTATTATCTCGACGATGCGGCAAAGGACCCGAGCAGGGTGGCAGAACAGTGGTGATACTGTTATCGTTATCAACTCCAGGTTTTTGATATCTGGCAGATGCAGAGTCTGTGGGAATATCCGGATTAACACTCGCCGGATTCGTTCATAACCTGATTTTGCTGCTTGATGGACTCTTCGTGGATTATATTGAGCAGGCCCATCATGAATTCTTCGCTGAGCCCCTTGGACAAACCGAGAGTCCGCCGTTCGCGAACGATGTGGTCCCAGCGTGATGACTGGAGTATGGTTACATTGCTTTCCTTCTTGATTTGCCCCATTTCTTTTGAAATGTGCATGCGCCTGGCCAGTTTAGAAATAACATCACGGTCAATCATATCCACCTGTGCCCGGAGTTCATCCAAGGTGTAATTGAACTTCTTGTCGGCAACGGACGGTGAGCGGAGTATAATCCGCTTCAGGATAGTGTTCAGCTCGTCCGGTGTGACCTGCTGTGCGGCGTCGCTCAACGCTCTTTCCGGGGCAATATGAGACTCGATCATGAGACCGTCGAATTGAAGATCCATGGCTTCCTGTCCGATCCCGTAGATCAGGTCCCTGTTGCCGCAGATATGACTCGGATCAGTGATAAGCGGCAAAGAAGGGATTCTGGTCTTGAGATCGATGGCTATCTGCCAGTGGGGGGCATTGCGGTAGTGCGTGGTTTCGGATGTCATGAAGCCGCGATGGATGGCGCCCAGGCGGGTGAGCCCTGCTTTGTGCAGGCGTTCAAGGGCCCCGATCCACAGTTCCAGGTCAGGGCTGACAGGATTTTTAACAAGGACCGTGATATCCGCGCCAGCGAGTGCGTCCGCGATTTCCTGTACCGCGAACGGATTGACGGTGGTTCGTGCCCCGATCCACAGTATGTCAACGCCGGCGTTTAGTGTTTCTTGGACGTGCCTGGCATTTGCAACCTCGGTTGCGATAAGCATACCGGTTTCCTTCCGGACCCGGCGAAGCCACTGCAGGCCAACCGGACCGACACCTTCAAAAGAGTTGGGCCGCGTGCGGGGCTTCCATATGCCAGCCCTGAATATTTTTATCCCGTCTGCGGCCAGCGCGTGCCCTGTCTGCAGTATCTGCTCCTCGGATTCGGCGCTGCAGGGACCTGCAATTACGAGTGGCCGCTCGACTGCCGGGTGCCATGTGCTCGACAAACTGCCGGACTTTCTGCTTTTCGGCGTCATGAATGTCTCCTATTTCCCTTTCAATTTCTTTTCCTTAAATTCCCTCAATGCGTCGGCCGCGATCCAGCGTGCGGATGAGGACTCCATGCGTTTGATTTCATTTGCCGTTTTGACGGCGACCTTCATGAGCCGCCGGTTTCGTTTTCCAATCTGGCGCAGCGCCCAGTTGACGGCCTTTTTGACGTAGTTCCGGCTGTCGTCGGCCTCGCGCTTTATGTACGGAAGGAACCTGAGAAAAGTTCTATCGGGTGCTTTCTTGTCGTGGACCGAGAGGGTTGCCATGAGGACGAATCCTGCCCGCTTGACGTACTCCTCCTTCCGTCGACTCCATTCCAGTGCCTTCCGGATGGCAAACGGTGTTTTGTCAAACAGGTTGCCGCATGATCCGTCGCAGATGTCCCACGAATCGAAATCCCGCGCCCAGCTTTCCATCTGCTGTTCCGTGACCTTTGCAGGATCATCCACCAGCGCGGCAAGTATGCGCGCCTCGTGGATGGCGGTCTTCCACAGCGAGAGGGCGAGGGCGTGGTCTTTCCCGATCTCCCTCGCCATTTTCCTCAGGATTGGAAGGCTCACAGCGAGGGCGTTCCCGGTGTTTATTCCGAAGCGGGCCATCCCTTCCAGGTTCTCCGGACGGGACAGGGTTTTCAGTTTCCTTATTATAGCGGCAGTTTTATTCATGAGTTGTCACGCCCTTGGTATTTTTATCAACGGCTCGTCAGGCGTCTTCGCTCTGAAGCTACGCCGGCCCATGAACCTCTTACGGGAGGGTGAGCGTACCCGCCTGCCTCACGCACAGCGTGCGGGGCGGGCAGGCCCGCGAGCCGCGATATTATTTAAAACCTGTAATTGAGTTCGGCGAAGGCGCCTTCGCCGTCCCATTTCCTGGACCTGTAAATCATTGCAGTTACACCTGCCGACCAGTGGCTGCCAAGCTCGCGGCTCCATTTGCCCTGGAGACCGCCAGCCGGGTTATTTTCCGAGTCCATGGTGAAAGCTGCCGCGAGGATGTAGTAATGCTTCATGCCCGCAGGCGTCCTGGCTCCGGAGAGGTCATGGGTCCACTCAAGTGTTACGGTTTCAGCCGTGTAATTCCAGGGGCACCAGTAAGGGTGGGAGATGTTGGCGAGGAAGGTGAAGTCATCGTAATAGATGGCGATATAATTTTCCTTTGTATCACGGTATTCGGCGGAGACGATTAACTTCAGGGAGCGGGGATGATCCGTGAAGGCGTAACCGGCGGCGGCACGCGCTGCAAAGCCCTCATTGTCGTCGGTGTAGCTGATATATTTCACCAGTCCGTTGAGTTCGAGGTTGTCCGTGATGTCTGATGACAGGAAGATCCAGAAATTGTCAGACTGTACTCCCTGCATCATCCCGAAGTAGTTGTAGATTTCCTCGGCGCGCTCAAACCCGACGGTCAGGCTGGCGCGGTCATAAATATTGAATAACAACCGGCAGTAGCCGGAATCGATGTCCTTGAAATCATTTCCTTCGTATCGTTTCATTGTCCAGCTTGCTTCACCCCTGATGTTGTCGCTGAATGAACTGTTGAATGCCAGGGTCATTCCCTCTGCGGCGTGGGTCTTTCTGTCATAGAAGGTGTTCTCCTGCCAGGTGTTTCCAGCGAGGAAAAGGTGTGATTTGCTGAAGACGGGCAGTTCCAGGGTAATATCATTCCTGTACCTGGCAATCTGAAGAATATTGCCCCTTCCCTTTTCCTTCAGGTACTGGCTGTCGATATGGATGGCGGGAAGGCGGTTGGTGCTGACACTTTCCGGGGCCGGGGTTGGGGCAGCTTGCGGGTTTGCCAGGTCAAACTGTCTGTCCGGCGACCAGCTTTCAGGCAGGGTTGCGTGGCTGTAAGTGGCGGCAATCAGCAGGGTTAACAGGATGATCCCGGTACCCGGCGCAATATGAGCCGCCTTTTGTTTCATAGTTTTGAAGCCAAAGAGTTTGTCTGGTTGGTTTTTGAAACGGATTCTGCCGGGATGCCTGGAGTCTTGTAACCTTTCTTCTTGCGCATGGTTTTTGACCAGGAATCATCTCCCGGCCCGCGGACTTCGCGGAGTTCTATGCTGACGTTGGCCAGCGGGGCATTGATTACCATCTTGGTTGCAAGGCATCTTTCTTTCGCGATCCAGCTCATTACCTTCCCGTCCTCGACGAGCAGTGTGTCGAGCTTGGCTATCGGTTCCAGCCTGAGGCAGGAAACTTTTCCAAAGATATCCACGTTGACGTCCTCGTAGTCGTATGTCTTGAGGGTGATGTCGAGTAATCCTGTGTCGGCCATGAAACGGTGTTTCATTGACTGCTTGGGCTCCATTCCCTTTGGACGGTAGCTGTAAAGAAGGGAGAGAATATCCCTGGTGTCTGCAGCTATGTCCAGTATGTTGGTTTTGCCCGTGTCGTTGGAGACCATGACGGCCTTCAGCCGGCTGTGGTCAAATGTCACAGTCTTATCGGTCTTGCTCCTGCGGCGCGTGAGGACGAAAGCGAATTTTTCCGGAAGGAAAGTTACGGGATCGACGATGCTTACCGCGGTATCGTCGATGGGATAGATCTGGTTGAAGATCTTGTTGGTTTGTGTCCTGTAACGGATTGCGAGCAGTTTCCTGCCGTTTTCATGGGTCCATTCGGTCCACGTCCTGGAAATGCCCACGGGGATGACCCCCCAGTAAATGCGGTAGAAAAGTTCTTCTCCTACCGGGAAAGGGAGGGCAGGAGTGTTGGTTGAAACGCCGGCAATCTCTTCCCAGGCAAAAGCCGGCCCGGCGAACAGCCCGGCCATCAGTAGGGCCAGGAAGGTAGAATGATATATTGATAATGGTCTCGTATTCATAATACTTAAGGGGTGGCAACGTAGCACAAAAAAGCCTTTTATTGCAAGATTTCGAGAAGGGTTTTATCCGCCTGACGGGAAATGGCTTCGGCAACCTGCCAATGTCTGGCGGCCGCAGCGTGATTTGTGGTAAAAAGAGATATGCCTATGAGAAAAGCCGAACAGAACCTGTACGTGCATGTTCCTTATTGTGATGGAAAATGCATTTACTGTGGCTTTTACTCAGAGATTTATGAGGCATCAGCCGCGGAGAAGTATATTGAAGCCGTGGGAATGGAGTTCGATCTCCACTTTGCCGGCAGGAAACCTTCGCCCGGAACAATCTACTTCGGCGGCGGCACGCCTTCCATTCTTTCGGAACGGCTTCTGGCCCGTCTCTGTAACACGGTCAGGGAGCGGGTATCGACCGGCGACATCAGGGAATGGACTGTTGAGGCCAATCCCGGCACTTTGCAGAAAGCGAAGCTCGGGATGCTTGTTAATTCCGGGGTGAACAGGATCAGCATTGGCGTACAGTCATTCGATGAAAGGGTCCTGAAGGAAATCGGCAGGAGGCATTCCGTTGAGGATATCGGGCAGACAGTCCGCGCTGTCCGGCAGTCCGGAATAAGCAACGTGGGCCTTGATCTCATTGCCTGTCTTCCTGGTGTGGACGGGAAGATATGGCGGCAAACCCTTTCTGAAGCCCTGGAACTGGAGCCGGATCACATTTCGGTTTACGCGCTGTCGGTTGAGAATGAAACGCGGCTGGAAAAGCAGGTTCGCAAGGGCATTATCGCCATGCCGGATGATGATGCAGTCCTCGAGGCGCTGGACCTGGCGGAAACTGTCCTGGCGGCGGAAGGTTACGGGCGTTATGAAATATCCAATTTTGCCAGGCCGGGACGTGAATGCCTTCACAACCTTTCGTTCTGGCGGGGGGGCGACTATCTCGGGTTCGGGCCGTCTGCGTCATCCCGTGACGGACTTTCGCGCCGGACAAACAGGGATGAGGTTTCGAGGTATATCTCCGCGCTGACGGCTGGCGTTATGCCGCCGTGCGAGGAGGAGACGCTTCTGCCGGAGACCGACATTGTCGAGCGGGTTGTATTTGCTTTCCGTCTGGATGAAGGGGTGGACCTTGAGGAGTGGTCTTTATCCGGTTCCGGTGAAGGCATGGCCGGCAGGTGGGAAAGTGTGCTGGAGCACATGGCTGGCGATGGATTGGTGGAATTGCGAGACGGACGATGGAGGCTTACGTCGCGGGGCAGGGCGCTGGCTGACCATGTCGCGGTGGAGCTTATGGCGGCAAGTTGAGGCTTGGGTGTTCTGGCTCAAACCGCCGTAGAAGATGGAAAACGGCGCGTTGAGCCAACGCGCCCTGCCATTTGCATAAAAAAATTGGGCAATGTGGGGCCCATACCCATTGATCGGGGTCATACAGGGTTTTCTTAATCCGAATATTGCAGAATATTGATGCAATATCCGGATTAAGAAACTTGAAAGTCTGGCTTGTGTATGGGGTAGAAAGCCTTATTATTACCCGTTTTGTAAATTCCTTCTAATTTTATGGAACCGGAAAATACCACAGCAGAAGATACGGCATCCGTCAGCAAGGACTTGATCCTTGATCTCAATTTCGTTCCCGACTGGGCGCGCAAGCCACCTGAGATCAATTACTTTGACCGTGAGACGGGGGCGGATACCGGGCGGCGGCCAAGGAGCAGGGACTTTGACGGGAAGAGGCCTGACTCGCACGACAGAAGGCGGGATACGAGAAGGCCTGACAGGCGCAGGGATGAGAGGCCGGCCAGGCGCGAAATGCGCGAACCGCGCGAACAGCGGGAGTGGGTTGAACAGCCGGCGGTCAATGTAAGGTTCCTGCCGCAGCACAAATACCTTTCGGAAGTGATCAGGAGGATCAGGCTCAGCAGGCGGGCGCATCCGCTCATGCAGGTTGCCGGTCTCTTTGTTTCCAATCCCGGTTCCTGCGAAGTGCGGATTGACGTCCTGCATGACGCAAAGGACACATGTCTTTTCCAGTGCATGGTTTGCGGCATGGTTGCGCTCAACGAGGACTCCATTTTCCGCCACATGATGCAGAAGCATCTCGATGAATTCCTTGTGAAAGAGGAAAAAGAAATACCAGCGCCGGCCGGCGCTTTCAAGTGTGTCCTGCAGTGCGGGCTGAGCGGCGTGCTGATAGGCCCGCCCAATCACCACAGTACGGCCGCCCGGATCAAGGAGATCCGCACCACGCAGTATCCCCGCATGACCGAGGAGGAATACAAATCGCACCTCAGGACGCTTCACGAGCCGGAGAAGATCGAGCAGTGGAAGGAACAGAACCGCAAGATTGTCGTCTACAGGAAGAAGAATGCCGCCGAAGGCGACAAGTCGATGGACTGGAATGCAGCTGAGGCTTATTTCCGGCAGGAAATAGCTCCGGCGCAGTATGAGAAGTCGCGGCGCGTTTCCGTTTCCGGTGCGGTTGCACGAAGTATTGAGGACCGCGGCCTTTCCATGGCAATCCGTGATGCCTGGCAGAACGAGAGCAGGTTCCCGTCGTCGCTGATAGGGGCCCTTCGCGGGGCGTTCCACAACAAGGACCTTCAGCTTTTCAAGGCCGGCAAGGGAGCGATTTTTGTTTCCGATATCAAGCCGTGTCCCCTTGATCCTGACAGGGCCATTCCTTCAATCAGGGATGTCCTGCTTTACCTGAAGGACCATCCGGGCTGCACCAGGGAGAACATAGTAAACGCCCTGAGGCCAGGTTCCGCGATGGATTCGAAAGAGGCAACGGAGATACTTTCACCGCTGACGTGGCTGATAGAGCGCGGCCATATTATCGAGTTCTTCGACGGCACGCTTTCCGTTATCGGCGGAAGGTCCCAGCCAAAGCAGGCAGTTGAGGAGAAGGCGGCTTTGCCCGTTGAGCCGGCTGGTGATTCTCAGCAACCCCAGGCGCCAGTTGCGTGAAGGACCTGGAAGCCGGGTCCCGGCAGGCAGCTCCAAATTGGCAGGTTGCTTCTAGTTTACCCCCAGGTCTGCGCCAAGGCCGCCGTTGACGGTTGTCGCGCCTGCATCATGGGTGAAATTGAAGCGCCCGATTATTCCTGTCGGCTGAGGATTAGCTCCCCCTGCGCCAACGAGACTGGCGTTAATAGTCTGGGTCTCGGGCATGAAGTAATTCTGGCTGCCGACTGTGAGATTGTAGTCCACGCTTCCGACACTTCCGCTAAGCTTGCCGCTGGAATCTATTGTCCCGTTGATCAGGAACCTCAGGCTTGTTCCGCTTCCGTCGCTCAGTGGCAGTGTTGTTGTCATGGTATCGGCCTGCCAGCTTCCGCTGCCGCTTCCCGTCGTTACCGACACCTTGCAGTCACCGTTGACGTAATAATTCTGGCTGTTGTAGCTGATAACGGCTGCGGCCTTTCCTCCCATTCCGCTCAGGGTGACGGATGATGACAGCAGGGACATGACTTCAGTGTCCGTCAAAACCGAGGTGCCCTTGAAGTCGACTTTTGTAGGGACGCTGTCGCCGGGATAACTCCAGATTCCCCACTCCCAGTCCTGGCCTGTACCTTGCCGGGTATACTGCAGGCCCGATGGCGGTACTGCCGGCGTTGTGCCTGCTGTTGTATCTGAAGTTGAGCCGGAGGTACTGCTGCCAGCCTGGCTGTCTGCCAGTTCTTCGACAGTGTTATCCCTGGTTTGCGCAAGATCATTACCGTTGCCGTCCTCGTTGCCTGAATTAGCAACTTCGTCTGACATGGGGTTATCGGGGTTGACAGTGCCATTACCGTTGTCTGCGGGAGGCACCGAGGAGCCTGAATCGCCGGAGCCGGTAAGTTCTTCAAGGAAATCAATCGCTTCCTGGGGTGTGATCATCCGCCTTGTTGTTCCGCCGCCCTCTTCGATCTGGACCATTATGCCGGCCTTGATAATCATGATTGCGTTTTCCTTGCTTATCGAGCCACCGGTAGTAACCGCGGAAGTGTCTACACCTGCGTTGAGCGTGATAACTATGCTTTTCCCGTCAGGAAGGCTGAGGACATAGATATTCTCTTCCTTCTCGGTGATTATGAATCCCACTTCGCAGCCCCGTATCCCTATGGTTGCAAACTTTGTCTTTACCCTGAACCTGTCGGGGTTAATGGCGGTTATTTTCGCGGTAACTGCCCGGAAAACTCCCTTAGTGAGATTAAGCATGCACTTGTTGTCTTCCTTGTCTTTCGGGTTGTAGACGTATTCATCGATCGTCATCTCGCTTTTCTCGCCCAGGGAAAGAACGGAATCGTCGAGAAACATCATTTGCAGGGAGGCCCCGGCTTCGGTCTTGATCTTGTCGTTAAGCATGACGGGGGATTTCAGTTCCAGGCTTCTTACTGTGGCGTCCTTTGCCGTGGCAGTGGCCTTTCCGCTGAGGCTTACAATTGTTCCGACCGGATCTGCCGCGAAAGATGTTTCTACAAGTGCGACTATACCAAGAACGGTCAAGATCAGGTTTCTTGTTTTCATTGTCCGGGTCCTTAGAATTTCAGGCTTGTGCTGAGCATGGTTATATTGCGTTTATACTCGTAAAGATCGAATGTGGATTGGTTGTTGATCATGCTGTAAGTGAGGCTGATAACAAACCTGGCAGAGATGTCCTTCGAAATTCCGGCGGAAAGCTGGTACTGGTCGTCTTTCCTGTCATTGAGTGCAAGCGCGAACTTTTCCTTATAGTCCCTGTAGAAATACCGTCCTTCGAGCACGGCATTTATCTTCCATGGAAGCCTGGCATCGGCTCCGAGCAGGACTCCAGCGCCAGTGTATTGATATACCGGTGAATCGGCGTGGTCGTGTTCGATTTCGGCTCCGCAGTAAATGTTGTATTTGCCCCTTGCCAGCGGCTTCCTGATTATCTCGTCAAGGGAGACGTAATAACCGTCGCGGCCGGTCAATGCGTCGAAATCCCTCCATTCGGCAGATACGGTTGTAATAAACGAGACTCCATTCATGTTTGCGGGCGCATAGCCGAAGGATGGATAGAGGCCGTAAAGCCAGACCAGCGGGTCTCCGCTGTATTCGATGTAACGCGCACGAAATGGTGCATGGAAGAAGCCCCGGTCGGTCATCTTTTTTAGCCCGATTCCAGCCTGGGCGCTTGTGGTTTCGTAATCACTTTCCTCCAGCCAGTTGTGGTAATATGCCCCTTCAGATGTCAGCAGCCATCCATTCGGTTCGCCCAGGTCGTAGAACGATCTGCCTGACGCCGAGACGGAGAAACCGGTTGTATCGGCTGGCTTTGACTTTTCGGACAGTTGAAGTTCCGTGATTGTCGTGCCGAAGATGGAAATAGGGGATATGCGGATAATTGTTGAGTCGGGTCCGATGTTGACGTTGCTGTCATACAGGCAGCCTGCCTCAATGTTTGCGGAATAATACCACCTTGTCAGCCGGCCTTTTAATTCCTTGAGGCAGGTTTCGACGGTCCGCCTTGCAGGCATTGTCAGTTCGGATGCAAGGATCTTCTCGAGTTCCTTCTGGGCCTCGCGGTATCGTCCGGCGGCAATGCGGGCGCGTGCCATCTCGGCCCGGGCGCGCGAGTTTCGCGGGTTGATGGAGAGAACGCGTTCGAAAGCTGCCCCGGCAGGCGAAGGGTCGCCAAGGGATAGCCACGAAAGGCCATAGGCGAAGTTGATGTTTTCACTGGCAGGATCGAGCCTTACCAGGCGGCCCAGCATTTCATTGGCCTTTGCCAGCGTGCCGTCCTTCTGCGCCTCAATTCCTTCTTTCTGGCGGATATCCAGCAGGGGCTCCGTGTACCCGATTGTTGTCGTTGCAACAATTACATTTGCACATCCGGTCGCATCTGAATCCAGTGCAATCCGGAACGGTGTTCTGCCTGAGCGGTCCCTTGTTTCTGGGTTGGCACCTTTTGAAAGAAGAAGGCGGACGATTTTTTCGTTGTTCTTCTCAATCGCGATGTGCAGCGGCACTTTACCGTTTTCGTCGGCCAGATTAACTGACTCAGCGCTCTTTTCAAGCGCCCCGGCCACCTTGACGGCGTCACCGGCGCTGACCGCATCATGAATTTCTGAGGCAACAGACTTGAGGCAGAATGAGAGCACGCAGGCAATGACACATACCGAACGTGAAATATATTCCAATTTAACCTCCATGCCAATAAACAGGGCGAGAATATATAATATAATCAAAGAACCAGTAAAGCCCGGAATGACGCATTTTGAGGCTGTAAAACCTGTTGACCTTCCCTGTCCTGAATGAGAGATTGTCCGGGTTCTCGTCAATATTTTAGACGAAAGGCTGGCAATATGCGAAATACAATAATGGCTTCTGTTTTCCTGGCGGCGGTTTCTATCGGGTTGTTCTGCGTGAATGGCCTGGTCAATGCGGCTGAGGCAGCAAAAATCAAGGTGCTTGTGATAACCGGCGACGATGTCGGCGCCCACAAGTGGAACGAAACGACTCCCTCCACGACGGCTGTCCTCGAGAAGGCAGGCAAGTTTGAGACCAGGGTTGTCGAAGGGCTGGCTACCCTGAATTCCAAGGAAGAACTGGCCAAGTACGACGTAATCTACTTCATGCTTTACAATAACAAGAAGGTTGAGCTGGGCGCCGATGCAAAGGCCAATCTCGTTGCCTTTGTGAAGGACGGCAAGGGCCTTGTTGTGACCCACCTCGCGAGCGCTTCTTTCCCGGGATGGGAAGAATGGGGCAAGATGTGCGGCCGATACTGGCAGATGGGTAAAAGCGGCCATGGTCCGGCTGGTGAATTTGAGTGCAAGGTCGCCGTCAAGGACCATCCTGTAACGAAGGGCCTGGAAGATTTCAAGACCTCTGACGAGCTTTATGCGAAGCTGCTGGGCGAGGAAAAGATCAACCTGCTGGTGACAGCTGATTCAACCTGGAGCAAGAAGACCGAGCCCATGGTCTGGACGGTGGATTACGGCAAGGGCAGGGTTGCGTCACATACTTTCGGACACGACAAGAAAGCTTTCGAATCCGCCGGCGTCCAGAAAGTGATCGTCAACACGACCCAGTGGGCGGCCACCGGGAAAGTCGAGTAGTGTTTGGCGTCCTGTGCTTGTATAAAATGACTTATCTTCCTCCACAACAGTTGCTTGAACATTTTGGTGTTTTTGTTTCCGCGATAACCGGTGTGCTTGCGGCCCGGGGCAAGCGTATTGACCTGTTCGGCGTCCTCGTGCTGGCCCTGGTTACAGCTTTCGGCGGCGGGACAGTCCGCGACATCCTGGTCGGCGACCTGCCGGTTGTCTGGATGCGTGGTCCCGGTCTGCTGATAAATGCCATAGCGGCGGCCCTGCTGACGTTTTTTATCGTGCGTATACGCGACATGCCGCGCGGTGTACTGCTTGTGGCGGATGCTTTCGCGCTGGCGCTGTTTGCGATGATCGGGACGCAGAAAGGCCTGTATCTTTCCTTTTCCGCGCCTGTTTCCGTCCTTCTTGGCGTGGTTACTGGTGTGGCCGGCGGGATTCTTCGCGATGTGCTTACCGGTGAAGTGCCTATGGTTTTCCAGCCGGAAATACGTCTCTATGCAACAGCGGCACTGTTCGGGTCCATGGCATGTGTGGCCCTGCATCTCTGGGGCGTGGGGCAGACGGCTGCCACGATGGCAGGCATGGTTGTGGTGCTGGTCCTGCGTCTTGCAGGCATCTACTGGAAGATATCACTTCCCATGTTCGAACCCCGGCAGTAATATTAAGCCTGAAATTATTTGGTTTAGTAGCGTCCCACAGGGATCGTGATCCTGATCGTAATCGTAATCTCAATATCCCAAGGATGATTATGAACACGATTATGATTAAGATTGCTTAGGAAATATCAAGAATTACAATCTCAAAAACGATTTTCAAATCTCAGCAAACACGGGGTATTGCGCTCACGAAACGTTGCGCCTGGTATGATATTTCATTGGTCATGACTAAGTTCTTTAGTCCAATGGGCCGGGGGCCATTTCGAAGATGTGGGTGTTCTCGTTGCTGAGCGCCGCCTCAAGTTCCTCTTTCGTGATGGTGATGATGAATCTCTTGTTTGCGCTCGATGAGGACAGGCGGATTGAGCGTATCACGTTGATCAGTTCCGCCTTCTTGGGAATGTCGAGTTCAGAGTCAATTGTCTTGAGAATCTCCTTGCAGCGTTCCTGGATTTCCGGATCGCCTGAAGACGCCATGGCCTTCTTGATTTCAGGAACAGCGGCAGAACCGATCTCCATGATGTCTTTCTTTGCTTTCTCGCGGTCCTTGAAGCCGGTGGCGCCAAGTTTCTCTATCAATGCCGGCAGCTTCTTTTTCTGTTCGTCCGTGACCTTATTTCCGTCTTCAGGCTTAGCGCCGGATTTTAAAATGGCGACATAGGTTGTCTTTCCGTTGTCGCCGGTCCAGATCTCAATGTCGATGCTTTGCGCCGGTTTGACCAGCGCGGCTATTCTCCTGATCGTCGAATAACTTGTGATCCTGCTCCTGATCGACGATGCACTGCCATCGGGCGGCTGTTTATCAGGTTTTACCATGGGATTGTCTTCGGGTTCTACGCGTGCCGGCAATGCAACACGTTCTTTCATGTGATTGTCCTGGCTTATGGCGTCCTTCAGGGAAAGTAAAGTCAGGGTGGTTGCAAGCCCGACGGATGCGGCGGTCTGGTGCCAGCCGGAATGTCTTTCATGGCACGGAAAACCCGCAGCCTGCCGGATGTCCATGAGAAGCGAAAGTCCGTCTTTTTCAAGCCGGCAATTGTCGGCCAGCATGCGGCTTTTCACGCCGGAAACAAAGGACGTCCGGGCGGAGTCCGAGGCAAAACCACGACTTGCCGCGTCGATGAGTTCTTCCAGGTATCCGCATGAATTCAGGTTTACGGAAGAAATGAAACCTGTTACCTGCCTGGCCAGCTTCCTTTCGCAGCTGAAGAAACGGCTAAGCAACTGGCGCTCGTAGTCAACCCGCATTGCCAGGTGGTGGAGGTTGTCGTCCGAATGGTGCCGTTCCCACATGACTTCATTCATCAGTTCGAACATGGCCTGGGCGCGGCTGTCGGCGATCTTGTACCCGTATCCCCACAGTGATCCCTGCAGGCGTCCGGTTTCGCGGAGACGCTGTTCAAGCGGGGTGCCGGCATAGACCTCGGTGCGGCAGAAGTTCATCGGGTTGCGGTGGTGCTTCCTGAGAAACTGCACGTTGCCCTGGACGTCTTCAATGGTTGAGTCAGGGTTCAAGAGGAGCAGGTTGAAGCAGGTGTGGATGTCGAACCGGTTCAGCAGTTCGAGCGCCCGTTCGTTGTCATCGAGGCTCTGCCTGCGGCCGAGGTTGTTGAGCGATTCGCCTGTGCCGGCTTCGATCCCGACAAAGACCCGGAAAAGGCCCATTTCTTTCATCATGCTTAGCAGGCCTTCGTCCATGCTGTCGGGGCGGCTTTTTACGGCGAATACTATTTTTCCGACATTTCGCGACTCCAGTTCCTTTTTCAACTGCTGCATTCGTTCGGGCATTCCTTTTCTGCCGCGCAGGAAGAAATTGTCATCGTGGAAATTGAATATGCGGTAACCGCGCCAGTAGAGCTGTGCCATTTCCTGTGCCACTGCTTCCGGGGAACGCAGCCTGAATCGTGCGCCGCCGCAGAGCTTGTGCCAGGCTGAGATTGAACAGAAGGCGCACGAGTGGGTGCAGCCGCGTGACGAGAGCATGTTGGCAATAGGAAGCCCGAGATAGCTGTCCGGCGGTGTCTTGCGGGTAGGGCAGGCGAGGGTGTCGAGGTCCTGTTCGTTGAGCGCCGGTGAATTGCAGCGGATTTCCCCGTTATTATGCCTCCAGACAAGCCCAGAGACATTGCCGGGCGAATCCAGGCTGGCTGCCAGGTCTGCCATGATGGTTTCCCCTTCGCCTATGGCGATGGAATCAAATGCCGGGATCTGGTTGAGCAGCTGTTCAGCATGGAACGCGGCAAAGTGACCGCCCGCGACAAGATGTCCGTTATAGCCGAGCTGGCGCGTTCTTTCGGCGAGCATGGCGAATTCGCGGGCACGATAAGTAAAGACCATTGAAAAGCCCGCAAGCTGCGCGCCGGATGCGGCCAGGGCGGCTGCGGCGGATTCGGAATCGGCCTTATTGTTGAAGGGGATGATTATGACTTCGTGGCCGTCTCTCTCCAGGGTTCCTGAGATGTAACGCATGGCGAGGTTTTCTTCACATTCAGCGCCGACCAGTGCAATTCGCATGATTATTCCTCCATGGGCTGTTTGCCGGATTAGAATAGATTGTTCGTCCTGTATTTGGCAACATTCATTTGATGGTTCAAGCCGGTTATAGAGCAGGTTCCGGAGCTGTTCCGGGAAAGGAGAAGCAATGAAAGTGATTACAGCATTCTGCTTCCTGATGGCCAGTGTTGTTAATTGTTACCCGGATGAACCGGCAACCAACCAGCAGCTCAGCGTGATTGTGGATCTTGTTGACGGATCACGTATTAACGGGAGTCCCGAGGCATCGTCCGTTCCCCTGGAAACATCGTTCGGGAAGATGTCGATTCCCCTGGAGCGGATCAGGCGTGGTGATTTTCGTGATGACCGCAGGACCGTTGAGTTGACATTGATTAACGGTGACAAATTGACGGGAACGTGGAGCGGCGAAAAGTTCGGCCTTCAGGCGTTATTCGGGAAAATATCGATTCCCGCGGAGCTGATGTCGGGTGTTTCTGTCAGCACCCGCGGGCCTGCTGCTGCAGGCTTGTTGTTCTGGAACACAATGGAATCGGAGAGGGATGTCAAGAACGGCAGGATAGGCGCGAAGGGTAAATTCGTGGCAGGTAAATTTGCGGACGGTAAATTCGGCAAAGGGTTGTCCGTTGACTTTACCCAGGGAGTGGCGGCAGTTTTTCCGGTCGACGGCATTCCAGCCAGGAAGGGCTGCATGGAGTTATGGGTAAAACTGGCAGGTGTGCCGCAGGGTATAACCGATGGTGCAGGCCCGATGCTGTTTGGCGTATTCAGGAAAGAGACGCCGATGCTAACATTGAGTTTCTGCAACAACGATGGCTTCAGCGGAGGCGGACTGCTTGGTTATGTTTACGGGACCCGCTGCAATACAGGTGGATTCGGCGGATGGACATTTGACCGGGCGCTAGGGGCTGGCACCGAGCAGGAATGGCACCACTACGCGCTGGTATGGGACCTGGACGGCATCAAGGGTGTGGATGACGGTACAAAGAAGACGGCGGTTTTTCTCGACGGCAAATTGAACGGCAAAATGTGGCACCAAGCCCTCCTGGAGAATCCCGGGGACCTGAAGGGGAGCGAATTAAGGATCATGCATGAGCAGACTATCCGGCAGGGATCGGCCGTGCTTGACAACCTGAAGGTATGGGATTATCCCAAGATCAAGTTTGACGACCGGTTTATAGAATAGGATTGGAAGACCCAGCGGGCCGTGCCATATCCAACTGCTATTTTCCGTCTTCTCCCGTATCAGGCTTCTTGCCGCCGTCCTGGTAAAGCTTGAGGTTTTTGGAAAGTTCCTTCCTGGTTTCATCGTCCTTTGCCAGTTCAACGGCCTTCTTCTGCACCTCAATGGCTTCCTTCACTTTTCCGTTGTCGAAAAGCGCGCGGGCATGTGTGTCCAGGATCTTTTCATCCTTTCCTCCGCTGGCATCGACTGCAGCCTTTGCGAGTTTCAGGGCGAGATCAAGATCGCGCTGCACTATTGATTTCTCGGTCAGGATTGTCCATGAGATCTGGTTCAGGAGCACGACGTTGGTGGTATTGACCGAAGCCATCTTCTTCGCCAGTTTTGCCGCATCGTCCTTTCCGGTTGAGCCGGTGACTATCTTGAAATATTTCTGGGCAAATATCTGCAGCCGCAGTTCTTCGAAATTCGCCGGCTTGAAATCCTCCGGTGCGGCGGCCTTCATCCTGGCGGCAATCGCGTCGACCTTTGAGTCATCCTCATCGTTCATGATCGCCTTGGCGTACTCATTGACAATCTTTGAAAAGGCCATCATCTGTTTCAAAGAGGCAAGGCTGAACTTCTTCCCGGGCATGAATCCGCCGGTTTCCTTGTCGAGAACCTCCAGTTCTTTGACCAGCTTCTCTATTGCCTCCTTGTTCTCCTCTTCATCCCTGGAAATCAGTTTAACCAGTTTCTCCAGCTTCTGTTTTGCCTCCGTCCTCTTCTGGGAAAGCGCAAGGTCAAAGGTTCCGTCCAGCACTTCTTTCAGCACGCCATCGAGTTCCGACATCGGGTGGCCATGCCAGACAATGCGGCCTTTCTTGTCGACCACGAAGGCATGGGGAATTCCGCTGACTCCGAATGCATCCATGTAGTCGGAGGATGTCGCGCCGTCCTTGTCAATCGCCACGCTGTAATCCATCTTGTCGCCCATCTTCTCGACGAACTTCTTCACCGTGGCCTCGTCCTCGGTGCTGATGCCGACGAAGCTGATGCCCTTGTCTTTGTATTTCTTCTGCAGGTCGGTTAGGTGAGGGATGGTGGCGCGGCACGGGGCGCACCAGGTTGCCCAGAACTCGACTACAACGACATTCGACTTTGCGGTGCAGGCGGCAATGTCGACCGGCTGGCCCTTAATCCATTTTTCCACCTTCAGCTGGGCCGCGGCGCTGCCGAGTTCCGCGGAGGCCGCAATTTCCACAAACGCAATACACACTAGAACCGGAAGCAGCTTGATAAACTTACTCATGACAATTCTCCTCTTGACGGCGTGTTGCCAAAATCAATTCCGCGCTCATGGTAGGGTGCGTTGACTCAACGCGCCACTCAAATTTCTAATAATTGCGGCGGGTTCGGCGAACCCGCCCTACCTGAAATCATCAACAACTCATTTGGGCAACACGCCTTTGAATTATTAAACAACACTTCCCGTATACTGCTTAATCGGAGGTTTCTCAACCTGATTCTGATGAGATACGCCGGTCTATTTGGCTTTAGGGATTACAGAGGCCAAGAAACATAAGATTTTGGGCGGTTTGCCGGGGTCCCTGGCATGGAAAACCTTTGACTATTCCGGCATGTGTGAGAGAGTATGCGTCAGCGGAAAGATGATGAGGGAATGAAAAGAACATTTATCTTCATTTCTCTATTGTTGCTGCTCGCGGGAGATCGTTCTGTTTCCTGTGCCAATGACTATACTGTTTTTCAGGCTGCCGTTTGGAATCCAGTCCAGTTGTTCCCTGAACAATACGATGTCTGTGGTCTGCGGCTCAATATGCTGCACGGTCAGAACAGGGATTTATATGGGGTAGACATTGGATTGATGAACAGGGCGACCCGTGACACTTCGGGTATTCAGCTGGCAGTCATTGTGAACATAACCGGCGCATTCGGCATGACCAATTCTCCTCGCTGGCATGATGATTTCGAGATTAACAAGCCGAAACATCTTAAGAAAGTCTGTGTGGGGCAGGTGGAGTATGTTGCTGGAGGGGAGTGGAGCGGGATCCAGGTGGCTGGATTGATGAATGTGGTTAACGGTAAAGGCGACGGCTTGCAGTTGGCTTCCCTGGGAAACTTCATCTATGGAGACATGAAAGGTTGCCAGGTGGGTTTCTTAAATATCAACAGCGGCAGGTTCCGCGGAGTTCAGGTCGGGGCGGGTAACTGTGTTGGCGAGGGTTGGGCGCCCCTGAGCCTCGAGGGAACGGCGGATTCCATGGACGGAATACAGGTGGGTGGGGCATTCAATCATGTCTCAGGCCACATGAGGGGCATTCAGCTGGCAACTGCGCTTGTCGGCGGAAATTCTGCTGGACGGGTCAGGGGCCTGCAGATCAGCACGGCTGTATTCCCTGGAACGATGGCACAGGAGAGAAAGAGCGCATCAATTGGAGACAATAATTACGCCCTTGATCTGAATGGAGTTCAAATCGGCCTTTGGTTCAATAGAGCTGAACAGGCACACGGGATGCAGATTGGTCTTGTCAACTACTGCCGCGAGATGACGGGGTTGCAGCTCGGCGTAGTGAACATAATAAGGGAAAGTCCGGTCGTTTTCTTTCCCGGAATCAATTTTCATTTTTGAAAGCGGCCAGTGAGGCGGATGCCATTCTTGTCTGCCATTCTTTTCCTTGAAGCACACTCAAAATGCTGTTTAGATTAATCCATGGAGAGTCAGGCAAACGCTGAATCTACCCGGAAATTCATGGCGCCGCTGGTGTCCATGCTTGGTGTTGATTACTGGCATTTCAGGACCACTGACGGCGGTGACCTCTATACCACTCAATACGGGCTGCCGTTTGCCGAACTGCTTTTTCCCCAGAACTGGTTCGAACGCGAGTGGTTTGACCGGAACCGCGAGAGGCTGGTCGGTACCAGCACTGTGTACAAGGTGCAGACAAAGAAAGTCGGCGAACGCAGCCTTAATATTGTCGTCAAATGGTGCCGGGTCGGCGAGGAGGTGCCTTTTGATACCCTGACCCTCAACAAGTTTGCCATGGCGGAGTTCAACAGTCCTTACGAAGAATTCTCGCTGGTGATGGAGATGAGGAACAGCAGGGAGACGGGGATCATCCGCACGCACAAGCCGCTGGCGATATATGTGCCTTCCGAGCGTTTGAAGCTGTGGCAGACCGGCGGTCGGAGTCAAAGATTGCCCAGAAGAAAGCCAAGCACCGCGACATCGAGCTTGATATATACAGGCAGTATATCCTGATTTACGAATGGATAAAGGGCGCTTCGGTGGTTGAAGTGCTTGAGCAGACGACAATTCCCAAGGAAAAACATCCCCAGATCGTGGAGGACCTGACAAAGCGGGCAATTGCGGAACTGGCGGAGATAGGGTTTCGTGTTATTGACATGAAACCGGCGCATATAATTGTCCGGTCAACCGGCGACAAGAACCTGGTGCTTGAGCCGTCAGGGGAGATTGCTTATGCGCTTGTTGATTTTGAGCTGCTGGGGCGGACACCGGAACACGACCAGGATGTCAAGCAGGCCAGGAGGACCCAGTACCTCAAGGGGCAGTCCCAGCGGTTTGGGCTTGCGCCGAAAGAATCATTTCCCGCGCATCTTCGGCCGGTCCGGGTTTTCGACGTGGATTATGTGTTCGGGCACAGCGAGAGCACGCATGGCGACCTGTGGGTGGCCGGTAATGTGCCGGGGTTGTTTGACTTTTTCCTTCCCGAGCGCTGGCGGCGCACGCACAGGGTACTGTTGTCCAAGACCAACGAGGTTTACTATACGAAGACAAAGGACAACATCAACATTGTCTGGAAGATATCCCGTGTCGGGGAAAAGCCTGACTTCAGTCCTGATGATCCGAACGGGCGGCGGATTATCGAGGCCGGTTTCAACAGTCCTTTCGAGGAATTTGCAATCGCGCTGGAGCTGGGCAGGAAAGGCGTTGCCACGGTTTATCCGAGGGCGATTTACATGACCGGGCTTGAGTTTGACACAGCCGAATATATTGAAGATCCCGGCAGGTACAAAAGCCATGCCGGCCTGATTGATCCTGACGGCAAGCCGATCCTGAACACGCACCACAACTATATTACTATCTGGGGATTCTGGAACGGGCTGGACGAGATGCTTGCGGCGGCTGACAAGCCGATGTGCGAGGGTATAAACCTGCCGCTTGCCTGCCAGAGCGGTTATGTCAGCCGGAACGATCATGACAAGCTGCTTGATGTGGCGCGCAAGAAACTGCTGAATGCGGGGATGGAGGACCTGAATCTCAGGGGTGAGCACCTGCTGCTGTCGATTAATTCCAACGGCCTGCTCATCCGCGATGCCGAGGGGCTTCCCGAGATCCGCTTCTGCAATTTTGAATTGATGCGACGCCTCTAGTTCCTGCCCGTAATTCCGCAGTTTGTTCTTTTGTGTGAGAGTTAAACTGCCGGCACGCATTTCGCGGGAGAATCTTTCGCGTGATACATCCTCGCTGGCGGTGTTGTCGCGGGACGCCGCATATGCGTATATAGCGGCGTCCGCGAACGCCTTGCCAACGAGGTGTCTGACGCGAAAATATTCTCCCGAAGAAACGAAATGCGTGCCGTGTCTACATCGCTCCGAAGCGGAGCGAATTAAGAAAGGCATACTTTAGAAGCCCCGGCCAGAAACCCCCGAGCTTTTAAGCTCGGGGATGAATGGCCGCCCGAAGCGAAGTCTGGCTGAGCGTAGGCGTATTATGGCATAATCTGTTCATGCGAAAGATATGGAGA
>Ga0172375_10000112_pt1 | contig 119726 bp, 108 predicted proteins | sample LakKiv1m_FD_114537 | JGI IMG/M metagenome (GOLD analysis project Ga0172375, IMG submission 114537) | Freshwater microbial communities from Kabuno Bay, South-Kivu, Congo - kab_092012_11.1m | ecosystem: Environmental > Aquatic > Freshwater > Lake | place: Democratic Republic of the Congo...
AATTCTGCGCCCATTGCTTGCAAGCAATCCAAATTCGCCTGATACAAAAACGAAAACGCTTCATCACGCGCGACGGCAATTTTTTTGCCTGCCAAAAATTGCGGTAACGGTTGTGTTTCAACTGTTGAAAATTCCACTGCTGGCGGTAAATGACAAGGTGAAAATTGCGTCAAAAGTTGCGCTGCACTCGCTAAACGTTTTTCTAAATCTTCAATTTCACCCGCTTGCCACAATCCTAAATGACGCGACGGCAAACCAATCTCACCACTTTTTGGCAAAACAGCCAGCAATGGTAAATTTTCAGGTAACGAATCCCCAAGTAACTTCGCGTGACTTTCACTGCCCACATTATTCGCAATTACGCCTGCAAACGGTAAATTGGGCAAATAATTTGCCAGTCCAAAAGCCAGCGCAGCGAAAGTTTGTGCCATACCTTTTGCGTCAATCACCACTGCAACGGGAACGCCTAAAGTTTGCGCGAGTTTCGCACTACTACTTTCGCCATCAAACAACCCCATCACACCTTCAATTAAAATTACATCCGCTTCACACGCTGCTTGGTAAAGCAATTCACGGCAATGCGCTTCGCCCATCATCCATAAATCAAGTTGATAAACGGGATTTGCACAGGCGAAAGCTAAAATTTGTGGGTCAATAAAATCAGGCCCAGTTTTAAAAAACCGCACATTGTAATTTTGCTGACGAAAATAGTACGCTAACGCGGCGGTAATAGTAGTTTTACCTTGTCCCGATGCTGGCGCACTAATCAAAATTGCTGGGCAGTTTCTAGTCATAATTAAAATCAGTTTTTTTGAGTAACAGTCCAGCAACTGCGCCTAAAACCAGCCAAAAAACACCGTTATTCAACGCCGAAAAAATCACAAATTGCTGTTGTAAGGCTTCAGGCGCAAGCGAACTTTCAAAATCAGGTTGTGGCGCACCAATTAAATGCGGCACAACCAACAGCACAAAACCGCTTGATTTCCAGTTGCGCGTTGCGCCAAAACACAAACAAAACAAACCGCCTGCGGTTAAAAGTGCAGTGAGCAACCACCACGTTTGGCGACTGAGTAACGCGGCACTTTCTGTTCCTGGTAATTCGGGTGGCAAACCGAGTGACGGCGCGATAAAAAACACCGCGTAACCCGCTAATCCCCATGCCAAACCGCGTAAATAACCGTTGTGATTTTTCAAATACATCCCCGCTGAAAGTAATAACGAAAATCCTAACCCCGTCAAAGTATTAAACAGAAATGTGAAGAAATTACGTTGAAAACCTTCAGCAGGTTGCCATTCGTGCGAATGCGCTGGCGTAGGAACTTCAAGTTGTTCGGCAACAAAAATGAGTGGTTGTGTTAAATAATGTTGCAAAACAGTCAGTAACAAACCAGCGAGTATGCCTGCAAGCAATGAAATTAACGCTAATTTACGAAACTGCGCCATTTTAGTGACAAGGAAATGCTGCGCTGTGACGACCATCGTGCGCGGCATTGTGCAAATAACTGTTTGCATCTTGCATAAAACCTAAGCCTAAAATCAGCATAAAACCTAAGGTAATCGCGCTAAAAGCAGGCAACAGTTTTGTAGATGAAGTAGTAAGTGAGGTATTTAAAGTAGACGTTTTCATAATGTCGCTCTCAATTAAGTTTGAAAAAACATAACAGCCAAAGCGACAGGCTAAAAAAGCTGACGTGACCAGTAATCGCCCTCCGCAATACGGCTGTTATCAATGTTTAAGGGCTGTCTCGGACTTGTGTTTGCACATTTACCGTTGCGGGGGCAGTATCGGTTTTGCACCGATTTCCAGTTTGCCTTAAAACGTCGCGGATTATAGGGCAAATCAACGTGTTACGCTAACCAAACGCGATACTGTTTTTCGCCGTGTGTGGTTTCAAATAACACTTGCGGACTTAGCCCTTCAAGTTTTAATTGTTCAACTAATTTAGCAAGGTCGATTGTAGAATTTTTAGCAAGCTCAAAACGCACTTCGGAAGGAATTAAACTTTCAAGTTCTAACGCGGCTTCTGCTGGCATTTTTAAACTCACCAATAGCGAATTATTTTGGGTGATTTTGACGTGTAATTCTTTAGCTTGTTTTGAAAAATCAAGCTGTTTGAAATCAATCGTTTCAACGTGAATTGCAGGCAAATTCAAATTTCTAGCTTGTTGCAAAATCGTTTCGCCAACGCTGTTTTCTAAAACTTCCCACCAATTCAAATTGACGCGCAATTGTTGTAATTGTTGAGTTAAACCTTGAAATGCACGCATCAAAAGCAACACATCTGCTGCACCTGCCGAGCGAAACCACCAGCGTTTTTCTCCCAGCAAATTGACGATATTTTTTTCCAGTTGCCAATCTTGCAAATGAAAAACGTGTGGACTTAAAAAAGGTGAAAATAAATACTGACACAGCATTGGCAACGCGCCTTGAATGTGGGCTAATTTTTGCGCGTCAAAACCTAATGCAACAAAACAATCCAGCGGACTGACTGCACTTTTTTCACGACACGCTAAAATCAATTTCAGCAACGCTAAACGGCGCGTTTCACTCAATGAAATTGTGCAACCAAAATCGAGCAAAGTTACCATCGAATCGTTATCTGCGTGATTGAAAAACATATTGCCACAATGCGGGTCAGCGTGAATTTCGCCTGCAACAAAAATGCTCACAAACAGCGTTTGCAACAAAGTTTGAGCAATCATTTTTCGTTCAGTTTCAGACCAATCAATGATTTCAGGAAACGTCATACCTGTAACGCGACTTTGTACCAGCACGCAATCACTACTCAACTCTTCATAAATTTTAGGAATTTCCAAACGTGGTACGCGCACTTTTTCACGAAAATAAATTTGTCGTCGCGCCTCGCTGCGGTAATCGAGTTCATTTCTCAGCGTATCAAAAAGCGTTTGTTTATAAGCGTTTAAATCAAAGCCCCATTCTTTAGCTTTGCTGACATTGGGCAATAAATTAGCGAGTTTTAATTCTGTATTCACTGCGTCGGCAATGTCGGGATAACGAATTTTAATGGCAACGGGCGTACCATCTTTAAGTTTCGCTAAATGTACTTGTCCAAGCGAGGCGGCGGCAGTCGCAGGTTGGATATTTTTGAAAAATTTTTTAGGCGAAGAGCTTAAACTTTTCTCTAAAACGGGAAGCATCACTTTCAGCGGCAAAGCAGGCACGTTGTCAGTAAGAGATTGAAAAGGCGAATTTCCTTCAAATGAGGCGAAAAGTTGTCCGACTTTCATACTCACGCCGCGTGCATCAGCAAGTAAAGCCGCTAACGCGCGTTGTGCGAGTAATTTTTCAGTTTCACTTTGGCTTACGCGAACTTTTTTTGTCGCGTAGCCAATGCGAAATAATTGCGTTAGACGTTTAAAAAACGCCATTTTTCAGTTTAATCATCGTGATCGTCATGGTCATTATGTTCATTTTCATGATGATCATCGTCGTCATCGTCATCAAAACGATTATTCAAAAAATCATTTTTTGCCACAACTGTTGATGTCGCTGACGTAATCGTTGCTACAGGGGCAATGCAACCAACAACTGAGCGTTCTGCTTTTTGCCCTTGATATTCCAATATAATGTCACAAGGCACTGATTTAACTGGTAAAGAAACTGACCAGTTACCGTTTGAACGCAAAGTTAAAGGTGTTGTTGTCAATATCACGCCATCTGGATCCGTTACCGTTAGGTCAAATTTGTTAGCAATGAACTTTTTACGCTCTGCTGTAGTCAATAAATTATTGAATTGAATGGCTCCACTCAAATTCAATTTGCCATTTTTTAACGCGCTGGTGCTAACTTTTAAACCTTTAACAGATGCTTCGTTACGATCATTGGTTGCCCAAACTCTCACACGAATTGAAACCTTATTCGACATCAATTTTTGCGTCGTTTTTGTTTCTTTAGCTTGAAACGAGAAGGTGAGAATTTTGTTTACATCTTTAGCTGTTGGCGTGAGCAAAAAATCAACAGTTGGCAATTGCGTTTTTTCATCAGTATAAATTTCGCTAAATTTCGTTCCCGCTTTGCTAGCAATCATTTTAAATTCATCTTGCTCTGCATCTTGTACTGAAAGCGGGATTTGCAATGTTTCACCGATTGTTATATCCCATTGTGTTGCGACTTTGTTTAACACGGGTTTTGTATTTTCTGTCGATGTGGCAGGTGTTGTGGTGGTTGTATCAGTAGTGGGTTTAGGGGTAACAATTGGTGCAGGTAAAGCAACACAAGCATCTTTTGCCTGATTTAAAACCATGTTGCCCGTGCAAGTTGGAACAACAGGTTTTGGCGTTTCACACGCTGTTTTGGCTGCATTTAAAACTTGTCCATTTGTACAAGTTGGAACAACAGGTTTTGGCGTTTCACACGCTGTTTTGGCTGCATTCAAAACTTGTCCATTTGTGCAAGTTGGTACAACAGGTTTGGGTGTCTCACATGCTGTTTTGGCTGCATTCAAAACTTGTCCATTTGTGCAAGTTGGTACAACAGGTTTGGGGGTCTCACATGCTGTTTTGGCTGCATTCAAAACTTGTCCATTTGTGCAAGTTGGTACAACAGGTGTAGACGCTGCTGTAACAAATGTTTTTAATCCTGATAAGCCCCATTTGTCTTGATTGTAAGCCGATTTTGCCGCAGACATTAAATTCCCCTTGTCAGCGGTGTTGATATTGGCATTGGTATGACACACGTTGCACGATGCTTCATAACCTGATGCGCCAAATAATGCGTAAGCAATTTGCTCGGTTGCAAATGTTGGAGATGCACTTAACGCAGTCGTTAAACCTAAAGCAACTGTTGTGCTGTTAATGAGATATTTTTTCATGATGTTTTCCTTTGATTAACTTGTAAATGTGACGCGAAATTAAACACGCACGAATTCTATATATAGTCAAACAAAGGAAGGTGGCGCACGCGGTAAAGCAAGATTGAAAGCCCTGATTTTTATCGGTTCTGTTGTGATAAAAAAAGGAATAAAGCGCACAAACGCTGTGTTTTGAATAAGAAAAGACAACGCAAGAAAAAAATCGATAACATCATCAAACAAAAACCGACGCTTGTTATTTTTCAGACCTGTACTAACTGTCACAACTTGATCATTTTGTGTTGCCGACACAAGCATGACGGAATTATTTTTTGCTATCTGGTTAATCTGTTCAAATTCTGGCAAATGAAACGAGCTAACTAAATTATTTTCGTTTTTATGCGCGTGAATTAACGGTGCTAACAACTGTAACACCATTAAAAATATACTTAATCCACGCACACTTAAATTCATATCGTTTTAGTCAATGATTGTCGTTTAACAGGGAAATTATTTTTTCAGTCGCTTGATAATCGGTGCCTGACCATAAAACAGAGCCATCAGATTTTAAAATTGCAAAATATGGCAGACCAATTTTTAATTGACGATGCGCGGGATTTTCACGAAATTTTTCAAATTCAGGCTCTTTGTCAACCAGTTTTACTGCAATTGCTTTTGTTCGCAAGGCTTCATTTAATGCAGCGTTAGTTTTAGTTGCCTCTTTAAACGCCACACAATTCGCACACCAACTTGCGTAAAAGTCGATGAAAATCGGTTTGTCTGTTTGCTGTGCAATTTTCTTCGCAGCATCAAAACTGCGATACCAATCAATGCCTGCTTCATTCTCAATGAGTGGATTTGAGCTTATTACTTCATCAGCATTTGCAGTTTTAATTGCAGTTTTTAAAATCGGTAAATGCCCAAAACTTGCTACCATAAGCCAGACACCAATTAACATTGTCATCACACCAATAAAATGTTTAAAACGCTCATTTGCGTGTGCTTCAGTAGGTAATAAACTCAATACATTACAATTCACTACCGCAATCCAAACAAATAACGTTCCTACAGCTAAAACTAAAGTGGTTTGCGAATCCACGCCAAAAACTCCCATCGCTTTATTCAAATAAGTGTAAGCAAAATACAAAATTAGCACGCCAAACGCATATTTAATTTTATTCATCCAATAACCTGCACGAGGCAGTTTTTTGAATTTCACCACGCTAACCAAAAAGAACGGCAAGCCCACACCCAAACCAAAACCTGCCATCATGAAACTACCTTGTAGCGAAATGGTGAATTTATCGGCAAAAGTAAGCGTTTGATTGAGCAATGCAAGCGCGGCAGCTTTGTCTGCAATGTTATCAGCAACCTGCAAAAGTAAAGCAAAAACAATAGGTCCTACGCAAGGTGAAATTACCAGTCCTGCAACGGTTCCCATTAAAAAAGTACCTGTCAAACCACCTACGTTTGACGATTTTTGGTCTAATTCATGAACCTCATTTTGCATAAAACCCAGTTCGTAAAAACCAAGTAATGCAATTGCAAAAAATGCAAAAAATAACGCAAACGCTAAATTTACCCAACCTGATTGCATAAAAGTGTTAAATGCCCCGCCCGTCATACCAGCCATTAAACCGAGCAACATATAAGTAAAAATAATGCCCACGACATAAACGAGCGCGTGTTGTTTTTCTTTTACTGTCACGCCATTAGCGCGACCCACAATAAACATTGAAGTAATCGGTAACATCGGATAAACGCACGGCGTAGCCACTGACAACATTCCTGCTAGTAACATCAAGCCAAACATGATGAACACGTTATCTTTGTTATTTTTAAAAATATTTAAAAGTTGTTCGGTAAAACTTGTTGATTCTTCACCGTTTGATTCTGATTTTGCCGCTGCACCGTTAGGTAATTTCAAATCGACCGAAACAGTTTGTGGACGAAAACATTGATGCGTGACATCGTTACAAATCTGATATTTTACCGAAAGTGGAAATGTTGCGATATTTGCCGAACCAGAAAGCGTTAGATTAAATTCTCCCGTGTCACGCAATACGGTGGCTTTAACTTCGTTGTCATAAACGCCTGCGGGTTTGGTAATATTTTCAATTTTTAATCCCGTGCTAGCTAATGAACCATTCGCATCAAACGTAATCGGGATATACATTTGTTCCTCGCCTTTATCTAAATAGGCATGATGTTCAGCGGGAACGGTGAAATTGATTTGAAATTGTGCGGGAAAAACAGCATTAAGCGTTTTAACTTGGATGTCGGCGGTGGGATTGTTTGCATTAGCAAATGAAATAACGCCTAGCCACAATACAAAAATCGTAAGAAATTTATTCATAATTAGAATTTCAAATTGACGGAAGCGTTGATTAAATAGTAACTAAAGTCGGCAAAACTCCCGACATTTGTATTACCCAATTGATATGCCGCACTGTGATCGTAATATTCAACACCCGCTTGCAATTTCATTTGTTCAATCGGTTTATTTAATTCAGTGAACGTTTTAGCAATTTTAAATCCGCCTGATAATGCACCAAAACCCGCTAAACGGTAATCTCCAGAATACGCACTGTAATCTTTATGGGTTCCATAAAAAACAGGTGCGTAAAAATCTGCGCTATCTTGCGAATAATAACGAAACCGTGGAATGAGCTGAAAACCTGCACCAATCGGTTGATGCCAACTTAATTCAGTCGTATGTGAATTGATACCCCAATCGTCGGTTGAGAATCGATAATCTGCGTGTAACGCGGCATTATTCAAGCCTTCAAAATGCCGTACATATTGCGCGAGCCATGCAAATTGCATTTTGTCACGCGGACGTTTATCGTTTTGAATATCAGACAAACGTAATGGATTGTCGGCATTATAAAAATAAACTTGTTTATACGGATCAGACAAATAACCTTCGCTGTAATTGACCGTCATATTGAGCTGTAACAGCGAATCTTTATCTAAAATTTGCGAAACGCCGATGAGATATTGCTGGCTCGTTTTATGACAATTTGCGCCACGAATTTCACCAGTTTCTTCATTTGTGACGACACCTTTGCTGCAATCAGCATTTGCCTTACTGGGTTCAACCACATCAAAAGCGACATTTGCGCCTAAATTTAAAGTGGTTAATTTTTTATTAAAATCGAAACTCAAATTCGTGTTAGCAAAACGTGAAGTGTAATCTTGTTCTTGTGAAAATCCACCGCCAAAATTGAGCAACGCATTATCAAAAAAATAAGTCAGATTTGAATTCACGCCGTCACGTTGTTCAAAAATTGATGCGCCACTTAATGTTTGAACAATGTTACCTTTTGCATCTTTTCTGTTGTATTTAGGTGAGGCACCTGAAATGACATCACGCACTGCACTTGCCGCAAAAGTCATCGATTTTCCAATAGGTGCAGAAACTGCTGTTTCAAAAATATCAACTTTCATGCGATTGCTGCTTTCAACGTAATTGCCATATTGAAAGTCAAAATTGTAGGATTCTTCAACACGCCCAGCTTGTGCTTCTTGCATCACACCCGTCAAAGCTAACGCGGCTAAATTTAATTTTGCCAGTGCCTGCGAAGTTTTATTTTTTTTCATAGCCATTCCTTAGTTACAACCACAACCGCCACCGCCGCCACCATAACCGCCATTTGCGGCTTCTTTACTAAACGCGGTGTGTTGACGTAAACCAAATTCTAGCGGGTCAGGCGTTAAAGCCATTTGAGGTAATGCTAAATTACCTCGTTGACGCGGTAACACTTCCGTACAAGCGGTTAGAGTTATTAGTAAAAACAAGGTAATCAATTTCATTTTTTTAACAGCTCGGTGATTTTGGCTTCAATTTCAGTGATGTCATCACTTACAAAACCGTGATGGATTTTTTGCACCACGCCATTTTTATCAATAATAAAAGACGTTGGCATCGAATCTACCACAAATTTATCTGCCCATTCACCACTTGCGTCACGCAAAACGGTGAAATCGACTGGCACCTCTTGTAAGAATTTTTCTCCGTTAGCTTTATCTTCATCTAAATTTACCGCAACAACTTCAAAACCTTGCGCTTTAAGTTTTTGATGTAGTTTATTTAACAGTGGAAACGAGGTTTTGCAAGGCGCACACCAAGATGCCCAGAAATCTAAATAAATGACTTTGCCTGCAAATTGTTTTAATGGTGTGGGCGAATCTGTCTTTAAAGTCGGTAACATGAATTGTGGGGCAGGTTGTCCGACTTCAGTGGCATTTACAACAACAGCAACAGCTGCAAGTGAAAATATAGCGAGAATTTTTTTCATAAAATATAACCAAAGTTAAAAGGTTTAATTGAATTAAATTATTTTTAGCAAGTTTAATACCAATTAAAACAACGTGATTGTTGTGCAGTAGGTTAGGTGCATTTAACAACAAAAATATGTGAAAGGTGTGTGATATACACCAATTTTTATGGTTCAAATGCGGCATATCACACATTTAATTTGAATTATTCAATTCCATTGCTGTAAAAAATCCTGATAACCATATTTTTTTATCAACTCAATTTGAGAATCAGCGCATTGCAAATAAATCGACGGCAAATTATGACCATTAAAACGATTCGCTTTAATCAACGAATATGCACCGATATTTTCAAAAGTAATTTTGTCACCAAGTTGCAGTGGATGTTTAAAATGATATTCGCCAAAAATATCACCTGCCAAACAAGTTCCACCCGCTAAAATCGCACTAAAACGCCCATTTTCATGATGTTCACGAATGACAGGGGCGCGTTGATATTCAAAAACTTCAGGATTATGATTCACTGAAGTATCCAAAATGGCAATCGTTTTACCGTCACTTTCAAAAATATCAATCACGCTTGCAACAATTTGTGCGGCATTGCCTACAATGCCATTACCAATTTCCAAATAGCAATCGAGATTTAATTCACGTTTTAAATCAATCACTAAATCAATAAATGGCTGATGGTCTTGAATTTTGTGAAACAAATAACCGCCGCCAAAATTGAGCCATTTCAACTTTTCGAGCGAATTTCCAAAATAACGACGTAGTTTTTCAATCGTTTGTAAAAGCGGATTGAAATCCGTTGCCCCAAAAACGGTGTGAAAATGCAAACCTTGAATTTGTTCAATTTGATTTGAATGCCAAAGCGTGTCGATGTCTACGCCTAATTTTGAATATTGCTGACAAGGATTAAAACGCTCATCTTTAACAAATGAGATTTTTGGATTGACGCGCAAACCAACCTGGGTTTCAGCTTCGACAGCGGTACTAAAACGTGCGTGTTGTGAAAGTGAATTAAAATTGATGTGAGTGCATAACGCGCTGAGTTCGTAGAGTTCCCCCGTTAAAAACGCGGGAGACGTTAAATGCACCTCGCCTTGCCCTGTTAAAACTTCACGCGCTAAATGCGCCTCAAAAAGCGAACTCACTGCAAAACCATCTACAAAAGGTTTTGCAATTTCTAATACTTTCACACACGGCAACGCTTTAATTGCATACAGAATTTTGCAACCTGACTGTTCACGAATGCTAGTTAGTGTCGTTAAATTTTCAATTAGTTGCGCTTCATTTAAAACAAAAGCAGGCGTTTTTATTTCCATAAATAGCGGTTATTTTTCACTTTTCAAAATTTCAACTAATTGTTTAGCGGGCAAATAACCAGGGTAAATCGTACCTTTTTCAGTCACAATCATCGGCGTGCCTTTGACATCAAAACTGGTCGCAATTGCCATGTGTTCATCAACAGGATTTTCACAGGTTTTCGCTTCCACTTTTTGGTCTTTTTTCGCAGCGGTTAATGCGGCATTTCTATCTTTTGCACACCAAACCGAAACGGCTTTGTTGTAAGAATCTGAGCCTTTGCCAGCACGAGGATAGAAAACATACTGAATTTGAATGCCTTCGGCTAAATAGGAATCGAGTTCGGAATGCAGTTTGCGACAATATCCGCAATCAATATCTGTAAAAACGGTTGCAGTATAAGTGTGAATTTTGGGTTTGAAAATAATCATTTTATTTTCCCCCAATTTATCTAGTGCAACTTTGCGTGCGCCGCTGAGTTTTTCTTCAGTTAAATCTGTGCGTGTCGCGGTATCAATTAAGCGTCCTTGCAACAAGTATTTTCCGTCTGTTGTCGCGTAAATGATGTCGCCGCCAACGGTGACTTCAAACAAATCTTTCACAGGCGCAGGTTTTACGCTTTCAATTTGCAAATCGGGCATCGCCTTTAAAAGCGTTTCACGAACAATTTTTTCATCCGCGTGAACCGTTGTTGCAAATAAAACAGCCAATGCTGAACTTAACAATAATTTTTTCATTTTTTATCTCGTTTGATTTATTGAAACAATCGCCCAATGTCCATAAACATCGCAATTGACATGAGTAAGCCTAAAAGCACGATACCAATTTTTTGAAAAAAGAGCTGAATTTTTTCTGATACGGGCGAGCCTTTCAAGCCTTCGAGTGCGAAGAAAAATAAATGTCCGCCATCCAAAACAGGAATCGGCAATAAGTTAATCACACCTAAACTTACGCTAATCAAGCCCATGAATTTTAAGAAATGCACTAAGCCCATTTCAGCAGATTGCCCTGCATATTGCGCGATGCTAATCGGGCCACTTAAATTTTCGAGTGACGCTTTACCGACAAACATTTGTCCCATCATTTTTAGCGTCGAAGTTGAATAAAAATAAGTGGTTTTAAAGGCTTGTGGAACAGCGGCGAAGGGCGAAAGCGAATAATGAACTTGAAACGATTTGAGCAAATTTTCAGGTATTTTCACCGACGCGCCGATTTTCCCTTCGGAATTTGGCGTAAGCGTTAAAGCGGTTTGCACGCCGTCACGTTCGATTAAAAGTTGCAACGCTTGATTTGGATTTGCTTTCACAATATCCACCCATTGTTGCCAATCTTTCACCGCAATTTCATTTGCTCGAAGAACTAAATCGCCTTGTTTTAAACCTGCTGATTTTGCCGCGCCATTTTCTAACACATTGCCAATAATTGGTTTTAATTCTGGCGAAAATAATTTGAAACCTAATTTAGCAAAAAGCTCATCAGGCGTTTGCGTTTCGCTGGTATCAAAGTGCAACGTTTTCGTGATTTGCTCATCGTCTTGCGTTTTTACTTTGACAAAAATCTCAGCTTCGCCTTCGAGCGCAGTCGAAATAATTGTAGACATTGCGTGCATAAACGTTGGCGTGGGTTCGTCGTTGACAGACAAAATTTCGTCACCTTGCGAAAAACCTGCATTTGCTGCGAGTGATTGCGCGGCAGGCTGTCCTAAAATAGGTTTAATGCCTGTTTCACCGATGACTAAAACGCTCCAAAACAATGCCACCGCTAAAACTAAATTAAAAAGTGGACCAGCGGCAACAATGGCGGTACGAGCAAGTAGCGATTGCTGATTGAATGCAAAAGGTAAATCTTCTTTGCTCACTTCCCCTTCACGTTCATCAACCATTTTGACGTAACCGCCGAGTGGAATTGCTGATAAAACGTATTCGGTCGCATTCGGCGTGGCTTGATGTCGCCACAACACTTTGCCAAAACCAATTGAAAAACGAATGACTTTTACGCCCGCTTTTCGTGCCACCCAAAAATGCCCAAATTCATGCACTGCAACTAAAATACCGATTGCAACAATGAAATAAAACAGCGTGTGTAAAAAACTCATTAGTTTGCCAAATTTTGAATTGCTTGATTTGCGATAACTCGCGCTTTGCTATCCATTTCTAAAATTTTTTCCAAGCTGTCGCCTTTTTGCACTGGAATTGCCTGCATCGTTTTTTCAATCACGACGGGAATATCTGTAAAACGAATTTGCTCATTTAAAAAAGCTTCGACGGCAATTTCATTTGCCGCATTTAAAACGGCTGGCATCGTTCCGCCTGCGGTAATGGCTTCATAAGCCAAACGCAAACATGGAAAACGCGCTAAATCAGCGGGTTCAAAATCCATGTGTTTCACAGCGAAAATATCAAGCGGCGATGCGCCTGATTCAAAACGTTCTGGATATGCAAGCGCGTGAGCAATCGGAATTCGCATATCGGGGCAACCCATTTGCGCTAAAACTGTGCCGTCAACGTAATCCACCATCGAATGAATCACGCTTTGTGGATGCAAAACGACTTGAATTTGTTCAGGTTTCATATTAAACAGCAAACAGGCTTCAATCATTTCTAAGCCTTTGTTCATCATAGTTGCCGAATCGACAGAGATTTTTTTGCCCATGTCCCAATTTGGATGCGCGACGGCTTGCGCTGGCGTAACGCTTGGCAATTCGTCTAACGGTTTGGTTCTGAAAGGGCCACCCGAAGCGGTGAGTAAAATGCGACGCACACCTTTTGCACTGACACCTGTTTGATAACTTGCAGGCATACATTGAAAAATTGCGTTGTGTTCGCTGTCAATCGGTAACAGTTGTGCGCCTGATTTTTCAACCGCATTCATAAAAATATCGCCTGACATGACGAGAGCTTCTTTGTTTGCAAGTAAAACCGTTTTACCTGCTTGCGCCGCAGCGAGTGTTGGCAATAAACCCGCTGCACCGACAATTGCCGCCATGACCGAATCAACATTTTGCAAGGTCGAAACTTCAACTAGCGCATTTGCGCCTGTTAACACACGCAAATTTTTCAGCGGTGAATTTTCGATTTTAGTCTTAAATTCTGTCGCTTTTTGCTCATCAACAATCACCACGACTTCTGGTGAATGGACTAAACATTGTTCATAAAGTGCGTCGATATTTTTATTCGCCGTGAGTGCAACGACTTTGTATAAATCGGGATGGCGAGAAACAACGTCTAATGTGCTAACACCAATTGAACCAGTCGCACCTAAAATACAGATTCCTTTCATGAGAAGAGTAACTCCAATTCAAAGCCTTTTAGAGTGAAACCTGCGTAAAACAACGGTGCAGCAGCGATTAAGCTGTCAATTCTGTCTAAAATTCCGCCATGACCAGGTAATAATGAACCGCTGTCTTTTACGCCAGCACGACGTTTGACTGCGCTGAAAAAGAGGTCGCCATAAATTGAAATTAGCACGCTTAAAACAGACAGTAACGTAAAGTCTGCAATCGACATAATCGCTAATTTTTCGCCTAAACCGTTGCCTGTCATCGTACTGACGGTAATCAAAACCGCAAGAGCATAAACAATTGATGCACCTAATGCGCCGTACATACCTTCAACGGTTTTTCCTGGGCTAATTTCAGGTGATAATTTTGTTTTGCCCCATTTTTTCCCTGTGAAAAATGCAGCAATATCCGCTACCCAAATTAACGCTAAAAAGTACATAGTTGTTCCCGCACCATAAAACGAATGCAAGCGCGACAATGCCATCCAACTCATGAGTAAAATAAACCAACCGATTGCGGCTTGTTTAAATGGCGACAATTCAAGTTTTAAAACGCCTTCAGGTGAGTTGCGAATTGACAGCATTGCAATCACCCAAAAGATAATTGCAGGTAACATCAACCACTCTAAAAGCCCTGATTGTTTGCGAATATCTTCTAAAACAAATTTGAATTTTTCGGCTAAATAATCGAGAACACCTGCGGCAATTTCGAGCAAATATGTCCAAAAATGAATGAATAACATCGAGCCAATCAACACGGCAAAAAATAAAGCGCGTTTTTTCTTGTCAGTAACGTTAGTGAGATTTAACCATTCGTGTGCGCCGACCAAAATAATGAGCGCAATTAAAAGTGAGAAATAATCGTTGGGAAGTTCAAACACCGCTAAAACCACAAACGTGGCGAGCAGTGTTGCGGTGATAATGCGTTGTTTTAACATAGATTTTTTGTAAGAAAAGTTTAAGGGGTAGCAAGCGCAGCGATTTGTTCGCCCGTATGCCCAAAACGCCGTTGTCGAGTTTGAAAGCTCGCAATAGCTTCTTGCAACGCGGCTTGATTAAAATCAGGCCAGAGCGTTTGTGTAAAATAAAACTCGGTGTATGCGAGTTGCCAAAGCATGAAATTACTCACGCGCTGCTCGCCACCTGTGCGAATAAATAAATCGGGTTCGGGTAAATCCGCAAGGCAAAGATGCTCATTGATTACCGCTTCGTTGATGGCACATGGTGATAATTCACCTGATGCGACGCGCTGTGAAATGACTTTGCATGCTTGCGTCATGTCCCAACGTCCGCCGTAATTTGCGGCAATGACGAGTGTTAAGGCGTTATTATTTTTTGTTTTTTCTTCGCCTTCGGTCATTTTTTGCTGCAATTTTTCATCGAATGCGCTTCGATCGCCAATAAAACGTAATCGAATGTTATTTTTATGTAATTTATCGATTTCGTCTTGAAGCGTCGTTAAAAATAAACTCATTAAAATCGACACTTCCGCTTGCGGTCTGCGCCAATTTTCACTGCTAAATGCAAATAAACTTAGCACTTCACAGGTTTCATCGGCAGCGCAAAACTCAACAATTTTTCGCACCGCTTTTACGCCCGCATGATGCCCGACGGCACGGGGTAAAAAACGTTGCTGCGCCCAACGCCCATTCCCATCCATGATGATGGCAATGTGACGTGGTGCAGCTAATTTGACACGTTTTTCGACCATGAAATTACATTGACAACAAATCAGCTTCTTTAACTTCTAAAAGCTTTTCGATGTCTTTAATGTATTGATCGGTCAATTTTTGAATTTCTGCTTCGGCTTTTTTGGCTTCATCTTCCGAGCAAGTTTTGTCTTTGAGTAAATTTTTAACCGCCGTATTGGCATCACGGCGGATATTTCGCACGGCAACGCGCCCATCTTCGGCAGCAGTTTTGACGATTTTTACCAAACTTTTACGACGTTCTTCAGTCAAAGCAGGAAGTGGAATGCGAATAGTCATGCCGTTTGTCATTGGATTTAAACCTAAATCCGATTTCATAATGGCTTTTTCAATCGCTTGCACCATGCCTTTTTCCCAAGGTGTAACACTGAGCATTCGTGCATCTTCTACCACGACGTTTGCTACCTGTGAAAGTGCGGAATCGGTGCCGTAATAAGAGACCACAATTTGGTCGAGCAAACTTGGATGAGCGCGACCTGTACGAATTTTTGAAAATTCTTGTTTTAACGATTCGATGCTTTTGCCCATGCGGGTTGCGGCATCTGTTTGAATGTCACTAATCATGGAAATTATCCTCGTTCAATAAGTGAGCCGATGTCTTGCCCCGTCATGAGTTTCATCACTGCGCCTTGTTCAAAAATGTTCATGACGCGCATTGGCATATTATTATCGCGGCATAACACTAACGCCGTCGTGTCCATAACATTTAAGCGTTGATCTAAGGCTTCGTCGTAAGTTAGACGGGAATAGAATTTGGCATTGGAGTCTTTGTTGGGGTCAGCAGAATAAACGCCTTGCACCTTGGTGGCTTTAATCATCAATTGCGCGTCAATTTCAATTGCACGAAGACTAGCGGCAGAATCCGTGGTAAAAAACGGATTGCCTGTTCCCGCAGCAAAAATCACAACGCGACCTTTTTCTAAATGACGCACCGCTCTGCGGCGAATGTAATCTTCACAAACTTGGTTGATTTTAATTGCTGACATTACGCGAACAGGTTGCCCCAAATGTTCAAGCGCGTCTTGCATTCCGAGTGCATTGATAACGGTTGCAAGCATTCCCATTTGGTCGCCAGTGACGCGGTTTAAACCTTCGCCAACGCTTTCTGCACCTCGAAAAATGTTACCACCACCAATTACTAAACCTACTTCAACGCCTAAATCGCATAATTCTTTGATTTCACTAGCAAGGCGACTGATGATTTTCGGGTCGATGCTACCGCCGCCCGACGAACTCATTAACGCTTCACCGCTCAACTTTAATAAAATTCTTTTACAGATTAGATTAGTCATGTTTTCTTTTAGGGTGAAAGGTTTTAAACGCATGGCGAATTATATTCGCCCTCTGACACGATGCAATGAATAAGGGCGAATATAATTCGCCCCTACGGTCATTTATTTCATTGCGTTGACTTGCGCCATTACTTCAGCAGCAAAATCTTCTTCTTTTTTCTCAATGCCTTCGCCAACTTCAAAACGGCTGAAACGGATGACTTTGTTGCCTTTTGATTCGGCTAATTTGCCAACGGTAATTTTGTCGTCTTTGATGAAGGCTTGACCGTTTAAAGTCACTTCAGCCAAGAATTTGCTTACGCGACCAGAAACCATTTTTTCAATGATGTCAGCAGGTTTGCCTTTCATTTTTTCTTCTTGTTGAGCAATGAAAATTTCTTTTTCTTTTTCAATCAATTCGGGTGAAACTTGATCTTCAGAAACACAAGTTGGTTTTGATGCGGCAATGTGCATCGCAACATCTTTACCTAATTCTGCGTCATTTGCAGCAAGTTCAACGATTACGCCGATTTTTGTGCCATGTAAATAGCACGCTGTGCCGCCTTCGGTTTTGAATTTTTCAAAACGACGAATAACGATGTTTTCACCTAATTTTGAAATCAAACCACGACGAATTTCATCAACGGTTACGCCGCCTTCTAAAGGCATTTCAAGTAATTGTTCAACGGTTTCAATGCCGTCGTTGTTAAGCAATCCTTTAGCTACATCATTCACAAAAGCAACAAAATCTTCCGCTTTTGCTACGAAATCGGTTTGGCAGTTCACGTCAACAATCGCAACGTGTTTGCCGCAATCACTTACTTTCACGCCAATGATGCCTTCCGCTGCGATATTGCTTGATTTTTTATCTGCTTTAGCAAGACCTGATTTACGCATATTTTCGATGGCAAGTTCCATGTCGCCGTTAGCTTCAACTAAAGCTTTTTTACATTCCATCATGCCTGAACTGGTACGTTCGCGTAATTCTTTTACCATTGCTGCGCTAATTTCTACACTCATTTTTATCTCTCTATTTTTTACGGTATTTACTGTAAAAACGCCCCCAAAAGGAGGCGTTCTTGTGAATCAACATTAGCGTTTAAAAAAACAACTAATGCAAAAAGGTTTTATGCGGCAGTTTCTTCTACGAAGTCATCTGCGCTAGCTTTTGCTGAAAAACCTGTCAAAGCATTTTTTGCATCTAAAATCGAAGATGCTGCCGTTTCGCAATACAATTTAATTGCGCGAATTGAATCGTCATTACCAGGAATGATGTAATCCACGTTTTCTGGTGAATTGTTTGAATCGACAACGCCAACTACTGGAATGCCTAATTTAATAGCTTCAGCAATCGCATTTTTTTCATAACCAACATCAAGAACGAAAATCACATCTGGTGTGCCTTTCATGTCTTTAATGCCGCCTAAGCTGCGTTCTAATTTTTCTAATTCACGTTCCATACCCAACGCTTCTTTTTTGCCAAAACGTGCGTATAACGTGCCATCTGCTTTCATCGCTTCGAGTTCTTTCAAACGCGCGATTGATTTTTTAATGGTTTTGAAGTTTGTGAGCATACCACCGAGCCAACGGTGATTCACATAAGGTTGACCTGCTAAAGCGGCTTGTTCAGCGACAACTTTACGCGCGGCTTTTTTGGTTCCAACAAATAAAATGGTGCCTTTATTTGCTGCCATTTGACCTAAATAGTTCATTGCGTCATTGAACAATGGAAGCGTTTTGTCTAAATCAATGATGTGGATTTTGCTACGCGCACCGAACAAATAGTTCGCCATTTTTGGGTTCCAATAACGTGTTTGGTGTCCAAAATGTACGCCTGCTTCAAGCATTTCGCGCATGGTTACTGATGCCATTTATTTCTCCTAAATTTAAGTGGGACTGGCTGTCCCATTGGGTTACGCCACCGATTATCCCATTTGAAAAACTTGTGAATTTTCATCAAGCACCCTTTCAAATGTGAAAGATAAACGTGAGGATTGTTACTAAATTGAACGCGGATTTATAACATGAATCGCCTTTTGCAACAAGAATCGCAAGTGAATCAATAACAAAACAGCCATGCGTAAAATTGTGCAATCGAATAAAATCACGGCTTTCGAATTTCACACAAAGGATTTAATTATGGCAGTTGGACAAAACACTTTTCCACAAATGCCGCCGATTGCAGGCGTGCAACTTGGCACAACAAACGCGGGTATCAAACAAACGGTGCGTGATGATTTGCTTATTTTTCAATTCAGCGAAAATGCAACGTGTGCAGGTGTTTTTACGCAAAATGCGTTTTGTGCCGCGCCTGTTCATGTTGCTAAAGCACATTTAAATCACGCGCCACGTTGGTTACTTATCAATTCAGGTAACGCGAATGCAGGAACGGGTGAGCAAGGTATGCACGATGCGAATCAAACTTGCGCGGATTTAGCCAAATTAACAGGCGGTAACACGCAACAAGTTTTGCCATTTTCAACAGGTGTGATTGGTCAAACATTACCCGTAGAAAAAATGGCGACTGCATTACCGAAAGCGATTGCTAATTTAGCAGAAAATAATTGGCAAGCCGCCGCGCAAGCGATTATGACGACAGATACGTTTCCAAAAGGGGTGAGCAAAACCATTCAAATTGAAGGCAAAAACGTCACCATTAACGGAATTTCCAAAGGTGCAGGTATGATTTGTCCAAATATGGCAACAATGCTAAGTTTTATCGCCACTGATGCAAAAATTTCGCAACCTTTGTTACAACGTTGTTTAGAACGCGCCGCAGAACTTTCTTTTAATCGAATTACAGTTGATGGCGATACCTCAACAAATGATGCCTGCATTTTGATAGCAAGTGGTTGTGGCGGCACGCCAGAAATTCTGTCCGATTCGAAAAATTATCAAGTTTTCGCGAAAGCGATTTTAGAAGTCAGTAAACAATTAGCAGAGCTGATTGTGCGTGATGGAGAAGGCGCGACAAAATTGATACGAATTACCATATCTGAAGCGCAAAGTGATACTGAAGCGGTGCAAGTTGCCAAAACCATCGCACATTCGCCGCTGGTAAAAACGGCGTTTTTTGCCAGCGATCCCAATTGGGGGCGAATTTTAGCTGCCGTTGGTAGAGCTGACGTTGGCAATATGGAGCTAGAAAAAATCCGTATTTACTTAGATAACATTTGTATTGTAGAAAATGGCGGTCGGGCAGAGGCTTACACAGAAGAAGCAGGGCAAGCGGTGATGAATCAAGCCGAAATTGAAATCGGCGTAAAACTTGGGCGTGGTGAATTTTCACAAACGGTTTTAACGTGTGATTTCTCTTACGATTACGTCAAAATTAACGCCGAATATCGCACTTAAAAAGATACAAAAAACCCGCTTTTTACAGCGGGTTTTTCTTTTTTCAAAAAGAATTTCTCCATCTACGGCATGAACATTCCACCGTTAACGTGCAATGTTTCGCCCGTAATATATGCCGCGCCATCAGATGCCAAAAAACTCACCGCGTGTGCAATTTCTTTTGCGTCACCTAAACGACCTAACGGAATTGCTCCGAGTAAATTATTTTTAATGTCATCGCTAAGTTCTTTGGTCATATCGGTATCAATAAAACCTGGTGCGACGGTGTTGACTGTGATGTTGCGTGAACCAACTTCTTTAGCCATTGATTTTGTAAAACCAATCATGCCCGCTTTTGCAGCAGCGTAATTAGTCTGACCAGCGTTACCCGTTGAACCCACAACAGATGAAATGTTAATAATACGCCCTGTTTTTGCTTTCATCATGCCGCGCAAAACAGCTTTACTCATTCGAAAAACGGACGTTAGATTGGTCGAAATAATGTCATCCCATTCGTCCTCTTTCATTCGCATCAATAAGTTATCGCGGGTAATGCCTGCATTATTGACTAAAACGTGCGGAGTGCCGAATTCATCAGTAATTTGTTTCATGACATTTTCAATAGACTGAGCATTAGAAACGTCAAGCGTTAAACCTTTGCCGCTTTCTCCTAAATACGCCGAAATTGCTGCCGCGCCATTTTCAGAAGTTGCGCTACCTAAAACAAAAAAGCCATCTTCGGCTAATTTTTCTGCAATAGCGCGTCCGATACCACGACTTGCGCCTGTTACTAAAGCAATGCGTTTAGTCATTAAATTACTCCTTTAAGTTTGTTATTGAGCGGCAATTATACAAGGTGAAATTCGAGTAAGTGAATTTGCTACTTAGATTTTTCTCGATAACTCGCACACGCGCTTGCCGTTTCCCATAACGCAACTTCTGTGACCGCAAAGCCATTTTGTTTTAAATGTTCAAAAATCATTTTGCTTAAAACTTCAGCGGTTGGATGTTCATCTAAAGCTAAAAAACGTTCATTATTTTCAATCAATGCGGGAATAATCGGATCATTTTTGTGCAATAAAAAATTGTGATCTAGTTGGGTATTCACAAAACTTTCCACACATTCTTTTACATCTGAAAAATCACATACCATGCTGTTTTGCTGATCTAAGTTTTCATGCGTAATTGCAATGGCGGCTTTGACACTATGACCGTGCAAATGCCGACATTTCCCGCTGTGATTCATCAATCGATGACCATAACAAAAATAAATTTCTTTGGTGATAGTGAACATTTTTAACCTTTAATGGATTTAATCGTTGCCGCAATTTCGTAATTGTCAGCGTCCTTGGGAGTCACGCGAATGACTTCAACAAATGCAGTTAAACTCGGTGTGAGCGAATTTTGAGGTGTAATGCTAATTTCAATAGCTTTGCCTTCATCGCAGTATTGCGGTGCGATAAATGACACGCCTGCGCCACTAAGTGACGTACAACGTGCAGTTTCAAATTGATGACTATCAATCAGACGATAAGCCATGTCGCAATCAATATTAATTCTCATAAAAGCGCGTTTTTCTTCGTATTGCATAAATGCCTCACTTAAATTTTAAAAAATGTAATTTCGTTTGTACAACGATAAGCAAATCACACGCCAATTTTTAATCTAGCAAAATAGTTGTCTGTTTTTGATTGTGTGCAAACACGCCAAGCAACGGAGCTTTTAAACGTTTTTTTACACTTTCGAGCGTCAAATCAACGCAATCAAAATTCATATCGTTACAAACGGCAAGCCAGCCCGCTAAATTTAATTTGGCATTTTCAATGGCTTGTGCAGTTAAAAGTGCGTGATTGATACAACCGAGTTTAATTGAAACAACCAAAATAATCGGCAAATCTAATTTTTTTGCTAAATCTGCAATCGTTTCATTTTCATTAAGCGGCACAAAAAAACCGCCTGCACCTTCTACAATTACGACATCTGCCAGATTTTGCAGTATTTGAAAATTTTTTAAGATGACATCGAAATTCGTAGGATTTTCTTTGCCTGCCAAATGCGGTGAAATCGGTAATTCGTAAGCAAATGGATTGATGATTTTATAATCAACTTCAAACGAACCGTTTTGTTGAATTGCTAAAGCATCATCATTTTTCCATTCATCGCCGACTTTTACGCAACCTGACGCAACAGGTTTCATGCCCAGCACAGACAAATTCTGCTGTTTAAAATGGTTCAGCAACGCCAATGTTGCCCATGTTTTGCCAACATTTGTGTCTGTTCCTGTGACGAAATAAGCACATTTCATAAAGTTAAAAAGCCTTTTACCGAAATCACGTTTAAATTAAATTTTGCCTTTGCCACGAAATTAGAAAATTCGCCATCGACAATCAATCGCTTTGTTAATTCAGTCACGCTTAATGCCGAATCAACGTCGCACGATTTCACAACAACTAATTCGTCAGCATTCAATTTTGTTGCTAGCCACGCCGCTAAACTGTCAGATGTGACATCCCACGAAGGTTTTATTTTTGTCAATTCTTCCAAAGCGGGCGACCAAATCGCCAACGTGTGATGTTTAAATTCTGATATTTTTGAAACCAGCACAAATTCAGGCTGCAAGTTTTGACACATTAAAGCGGTTTGCTGCATGGCTAAAATTGCCATCTCATGCGCGACAACATCATCAAAATGCCATTTTTTTTGAGCTTCACGCACAGCATCTGCAAAAAAACCGCCGCCACAAACGACGACGGTTTTTTGATTTTGCGAAATGATATGCTTCAAGCAATCAAACAGTTTGCCCGTTTCGAGCAAACTGCCGCCTAATTTTACGACTCGCATTTAAAACGAATTCACCGCATTTAATTCCGCAAAGGCTTGTTCAATTCGCGCCACCATACTGGTTTGCGCTGAACGTAACCACACACGCGGGTCATAGTATTTTTTGTTAGGTTTATCGTCGCCATCAGGATTGCCGATTTGACCTTGTAAATAACCTTTGTTCGCTTCGTAGTAATCTTTCACACCTGCCCACGTTGCCCATTGTGTATCGGTATCGATGTTCATTTTAATTACGCCATAACTAATTGCTTCAGCAATTTCAGCTGCTGACGAACCTGAACCGCCGTGGAATACAAAATCTAAATTATTTTTTGGCAAACCAAATTTTTCAGAAACGTGCGTTTGTGAATCACGCAAAATGGTCGGTGTGAGTTTCACATTTCCTGGTTTATAAACGCCATGAACATTGCCAAATGACGCAGCAATCGTGAAACGAGGACTAATTTTAATCAGTTGTTCATACGCATACGCCACATCTTCAGGCTGAGTGTAGAGCGCGTCTTGGTGCAAATGCGAGTTATCAACGCCATCTTCTTCGCCACCTGTGCAACCAAGTTCGATTTCAAGCGTCATACCGATTTTGCTCATTCGTTCTAAATAACGCGCTGAAATTTCGATATTTTCATGCAGCGATTCTTCCGACAAATCCAACATGTGCGAACTGAAAAGCGGCTTTCCTGTTTTTGCAAAATGCTCTTCACCTGCATCGAGCAAACCGTCAATCCACGGCAATAATTTTTTCGCCGCATGGTCGGTGTGCAAAATCACAGGTACGCCGTAATGTTTTGCCACCGTGTGAACATGTTGTGCGCCTGCAATGGCTCCTAAAATTTGACCGCCCTGCCCTTCTAATTTCAAACCTTTTCCCGCTACAAACTGTGCGCCACCATTTGAAAATTGCACAATTACTGCTGATTGGGCTTTTGCCGCCGCTTCTAACACGGCGTTAATTGAATCGCTATTCACCACATTCACAGCAGGTAATGCCATGTTATGTTCTTTACAAAACGCGAAAATTTTTTGTACGTCATCGCCTGTGACAACACCTGCGCCAACGATTTCTGATAATTTTTGAGCCATGAAAATCTCCTAAAATGAAAAGTGATTGATGCTTTTTACTACGCGAAAGTAGCCACCGCGTTACGTCTTTTTTGTACTGCTTGTGCCAATTTTTTCAACAACGGCAAGGTATCTTCCCACGATAAACAGGCATCGGTAATGCTTTGTCCGTACACTAAATCTTGCCCTTTGATAACGGTTTGTTGTCCGCCTTTGAGATGACTTTCAATCATCACGCCCATAATACGCTTGTCGCCGTTGGCAATTTGTCCCGCCACATCTTCACCAACAATTAACTGACGTTGACATTGTTTCAAACTGTTCGCGTGACTGAAATCAATCATGATATTTGGGCGTAAATGTGCGTGTTCCATACTTTGTGCGACTTGGTCAACATGAACGGCATCGTAATTGGGCTGATGATTACCGCCACGCAAAATAATATGCACATCTTCATTTCCCGTTGTGGAAAAAATCGCCGAATGTCCTGCTTTAGTCAAAGATAAGAAATGATGCGGACTCATCGCCGCGCCGATTGCATCAATCGCAATTTTTGCCGTACCATCAGTGGCATTTTTGAAACCAACAGGACACGATAACCCCGAAGCTAATTCACGATGCACTTGGCTTTCAGTCGTTCTCGCGCCAATTGCGCCCCAGGAAATTAAATCCGAAACATATTGTGGCGTAATTAAATCGAGATATTCGGTTGCCGCTGGAATGCCTATGTTATTGACATCAAGCAACAGTTGCCGTGCCACACGCAAACCTTTGTTAATGTTAAAACTTGAATCCAAATCAGGGTCGTTAATCAAACCTTTCCAACCAACAGTGGTGCGTGGTTTTTCAAAATACACGCGCATAACAATTAACAAATCATTTTCTAATTCAGGTCGCACATTTTTAAGCAAATTCGCATATTCGAGCGCGGCTTTCGTATCATGAATAGAACAAGGTCCCACAACAACCACTAATCGATCATCGTCGCCTTTTAAAATGTTGTGAATGGCGCGACGTGCATCAAACGTAGTTTGCGATGCAGCGTCAGTAATTTGCATTTCAGTATGCACTTCGACGGGCGCAATGACTTCTGTAATGCCACAAATGCGTAAATCGTCGGTATTAAATTTTTGCAATTTTCGTTCTCCTCTTTATGTTTTTTGTTCTTTTCAAAATAACAGACTTTTTGCCAAACTCGGACTTTCACATTATCAAAACAGCGAATGATTCCCAGAATCGATTTTTTTTGAAGCGACTGGAATCGTTAACGGTTTGTTCGATTCAATTACGGGCGTAGTCGATTCAAGTTGAGGCACGACTTGAATCGCATTTCCCGCAATGCCGCGAATCGAACCGTATAAACTCGCGGTATTACTCATCACTTTGCGGATTTGTTTTTCGCGTTGTTTCCACAAACTTTCCATCGTGCGCCGTTCCTTGTTCAAATCGTCTTCCATTTGCACGAAACCTTCTACAATTGCTTGAATGTTGGTTTTGAATTCATTGCTGATGAGAAAATCATAAAGCATTGCCATTTTTTCACCTTTATTTTCTTGAGCAATTTCAAGGTTGCTAATGTCGATAATCGATTGCCGTAACACCGCGCTCAAACCTTTAAATTCTTCAAAGGTACAAACCCAAACGCCTTCTTTTAAACCCATGCGTTCCATATCTTTTGGCATGGCTTGTGTCACGAGAACGCCGACGTGGATATTTTTAGCTTGCATATCGGCTTTAAATTTTTCAATCCAATCACGCCCAAATTCGAGCGTGCGTTTGCTTTCGTAATAAATTTTGCCGCAATTTTGCCGCGATCGAGTGTGAACAATTTGAATGCAATCGGCACCACGTTGTCCTTTTTTAATTTCTTCGACTTCGTCAAATGGAAACTCGGTGCGTAGCCATTCTTCAATTGCTAATTCTTGCACCTCGCCTTGTAATTGCGTTGAACCTTGTTCAGCTCGGCGTTGAACGTCTTGTAATTCACGTTTCATCGTTTCGAGTTCAAAATCTTTTTCACGCATTTTGAGTTCTAAGCTACTTTCGATTTTTTGTTTTTCTTCACGCAAGCGCAGGTTTAATTTTGCTTCAGATTCCGCTTCGAGAGTGTCTTTTAATTCCGATTTTTCACGCTGCAAGCGTTCAATTTCTGCTTTGGCTTTGTTGAATTCACGCAACTGTTCCGATTTTGCATTTAATTCGTCACGCATGGCTCGAATTTGCGCTTGTGAATCCGCTTCTAAACTGGCGCGTAAAAGTTGTTCCGTTTTTTTGCGTTCTTCAATTAACAGCTGATTGATTTTAGCTTGCGATTCGGCTTCAAACGTTTCACGCAACTCGAGTTTTTCACGTTGCAAACGTTCAACTTCGGCTTTGGTTTTATTGAAATTTTGCAATTGCTGGGATTTTTCGTTGAGTTCATTTCGCATTGCGTCAATTTGCGCCGCAGAATCAGCGGCTAAACGTGCTTTTAACGACTGTTCTAATTGCGCTTTTTCAGCTTTGGACTGATTTTCAAATTCTGTTTGTTGTTTTTCCAATTGCGCCGCGAAATTTTGTCGCAGTTCCGCTTCAATTTGTGAATGCAATAACGCGCTCACATCAATTTTCGCCGCACATTTTGGACAAGTCACGCTTTGTTTATCTTTATTCATCGCGGGTAATTCCTTGTTTGCTAAAAATATGCGGATTAGCGTAGCAGGCTTGCTACAATTCGTGCAAATACAGGCAACGTTTAGTTTTATATTTTTTGAGGGAAATCAAATGCAAGAACAAGACAAAGTAAGACGATTTTTATTTGAACAGCATGGCATTCGTGGCGTTTGGGTTAAATTAGTCAATAGTTGGCAAGAAGCAAAACAATTTCAAAATCAATCTGAAATTGCACTAAATCAACTAGGACAGGCGTTGGCAAGTGTAACTATGCTATCAACGACGGTGAAATTTGACGGTTCAATGATTTTACAAGCGCAAAGTGATGGCGCAATTTCAACGCTGGTCGCGCAAGCGAGCAATGATTATAAAATTCGCGGTGTGGTGAAATGCGCGAAAACACCTGAAGGTGATTCGCTCACAGAATTATTCGGTCAAGGGCGTTTGGTTTTAACTATTGAAGCAGGTCAAGGTAATCCTTATCAAGGCATTGTGCCATTGCAAGGCGATAATTTAGCGGCTGCATTGCAAACCTATTTTGAGCAATCCGAACAATTAAAAACGCGCCTTTGGTTGTTTGCCAATCAAACGCACGCGGCGGGTTTATTGTTGCAAGAATTGCCTTCGCAAGAAGGTCAGCCAAACGAGTGGGAAACGATTGAAATTTTGGCAAATACCGTCACAGCGCAAGAAATGTTTGATTTAGATTGTCACGAATTATTGCACCGTTTATTTCATGAAGAAGATGTGCGGCTGTTTAATTCCGAAACGGTTGAATTTAAATGTTCTTGTTCACGCGAACGAATTGAAAAAACACTTCACGCAATGGGTGAAAACGAGGTTCGTGCGATTTTGATTGAACAAGAAAAAATCGATGTCACCTGCGAATTTTGTCATGCAAATTATGAATTTCATGAGCCAGACATTAACTTTATTTTCAGCACAGAAAATCGTGAAATTTCACAATAAAACAACATCATATTGTTCTTGATTGTAGCCCGATTCGGAGCGAAATTTAATTTGCACAGCTAAAAACGCTTCGAGTTCGGCAAGCATATCGGCTTTTTCATCGAGTAACATTTCAGCAACTTCGTTAGAAGCGAGTACCAGAATTTGTTGCACGTTGTATTGTCGAACTTCACGAATAATTTCGCGGAAAATTTCTAAACAAACCGATTCGGCTGTTTTTAAAACCCCGCGTCCACCACACGCACAACAAGGTTCACACATGATGTGTTCTAAACTTTCGCGGGTACGTTTGCGGGTCATTTCAATTAAACCGAGCGAGGAAACTTCAGAAATTTTTGTTTTTGCGCGGTCTTTTTCTAAATGCCGTTCCAAGGCTTGTAACACTTGCCCACGATGCTCTGCGCTTTTCATGTCGATAAAATCGATGATGATAATCCCGCCTAAATTTCGCAATCGCAGTTGCCTTGCAATCGCTTGAGCTGCTTCTAAATTCGTTTTAAAAATCGTTTCTTCTAAATTGCGTCCACCCACATAACCGCCTGTATTGACATCAACCGTGGTCATCGATTCAGTTTGATCAAAGACTAAATGCCCGCCTGATTTGAGTTTGACCTTTCGAGCAAGGGCTTTTTCAATTTCATCTTCGACGCTGTAAATATCAAAAACAGGGCATTCACCTGTGTAATGTTCAATTACAGGGACAATTTCAGGAACAAACGTTTCAGCAAATTCAACTAAACGAAAATACGTTTCTCGTGAATCCACACGAATACGTTCAATACCATCGCGATACAAATCACGCAACGTTCGCACGCTTAAAGGCAAATCTTTATGAATAAATTGTTTTGGCGCGGCGGTTGCGATTTTGGTGCGAATCGATTCCCAAAGTTTTAATAAAAATTCCATATCTGCAATTAACACGCTGTCTTCAACGCATTCAGCGGCTGTTCTCGCAATAAAGCCGCCGCAATTGTGTTCTTGACGAAATTGTTCAAGGCAATTTTTTAAACGTACTCTTTCTTCAACACATTCAATGCGTTGTGAAATTCCTGTCGTGTTTGAATACGGCATATAAACTTGAAAGCGCGACGGAATCGAAATATCGGTAGTTAAACGTGCGCCTTTTGTGCCAAGTGGGTCTTTAAAAACTTGCACAATAATATGCTGACCTTCGTGCAAATAATGTTCGATATTTGCCGAACCTTTTTTTTCCAATTCTTTCGGGCACAAATCCGACAAATGCAAAAATGCTGAACGTGGCAAACCAATATCTACAAAAGCGGCTTGCATACCTGGTAACACGCGGCAAACTTGCCCTTTGTAAATGTTGCCCACTAAACCGACTTTGCAACTGCGCTCGATAATTAACTCCTGTAAAACGCCGTTTTCAATAACGGCAACACGGGTTTCAGGAGGCGTAACGTTAATTAAAATTTCTTCACTCATGCTAAAACCTCAATACCTTCTAACGCGAGTAATTGTGCGGTTTCAAATAATGGCAAACCCATGACACCTGAAAAACTACCATTTATTTTCTCAATAAACGCGCTAGCAATGCCTTGAATTGCATAACTGCCTGCTTTATCGATGGGTTCGCCGCTTTGCCAATAAGCGTGAATTTGCGAGTCGGTGAGTGTTTTAAAAGTGACTTGTGTTATAGAAAGCGCGGTATGTTGCGATTTTCCAAAAAGTGCAATAGCGGTGAAAACTTCATGCGTATTACCTGAAAGCTGTTGCAACATAGCTTTTGCGTCGGATTCATTTTCGGGTTTGCCTAAAATTTTATGGTTAAAAATCACACTCGTGTCGGCGGCAAGAATGGGTAATTTTGGATTAAATTTTTTTCTGCAAGCGGTCGCTTTTTCAAACGCTAAACGTTGCACATAATCAGCGGGATTTTCATTAGGTTTTGGTGTTTCGTCGATTTCTACGATTTGCACTTGATGAGCAATTTTGATTTGTTTAAGCAATTCTTGACGGCGTGGAGAGGCAGAAGCGAGAATAATTCTTGGCATAACAATCCTTGAAAATAGTGGTTTTGACGGTATGTTAAGCGAATTTTTAGGTGAATTTTGAAAAATTTTAATTCAATTTTTAAATTATGGTTTTGACACGAAACCTAAAATCGTGATAAAAATATGCCCGTCGCAGAGACTAGCGACCTCTTTATCTCAAAGAGCATAAAAATTATTATAATAACCATGAGGATTTTAAAGATGTCTGAAACACAAGAAAAAGATTATTTCTGGTTCTATATCGGTGGCTTAATTGCGGCGACAGTTGTTTTGGTTTTAATGTTAAAAGCAGATGAAACTAAACATTTACAAAGTGGTGTAGTACAACAGCTTCAAAGCGAAACTTTCCAAAAAGTGGAAGCAAGACACAAAAACAACAACAACTAAGCATTCTGTTGATTTGGTGTTTTGTTGAAGAAAAAGCCTAACTCTTTGAGCTAGGCTTTTTTAATGCCTTATAAAAAAGCTCGAATGCTTGCAATCCCTTGTCCACCTGCAAATTTAGCTGCTTGCAAATCACTTTTTTGCAAACCACCTAACGCATAAACAGGCACATCACACAACATAACTAATTGTTCAAATTTGTCCCAGCCTAATGGCTCGGCTTCCAAATGCGTTTGGGTTTTCAAAACGGGTGATAAGACCACAAAATCCACACCAATTTTTTGTGCATGTTCCAGTTCTTTTTGATTGTGACAAGAGGCACTTAGCCAATGCAAATTTTCTGGACGTGAATCCCAAGTCAGCAAATCTGCGCTAGTTAAATGTATCCCATCACATGGCATTTCAACTGCTTTAATTGTTCCCGAATTTACCAACAATAACGTATTATTTTTCTGGCATAACGCATAAGCACAATCAAAAAACTCGCGTACTTTATTTTCAGGTAAATTTTTCAATCTTGCCTGAATGAGCTTAATTCCTTGCGATAAAAATAACTTCAATTGTGCCAATAAATCTTCAACATCGTCGTTCAAAATTGCATAAAACGGGGGTAAATAAATCGCTGCTAAAATCGCCCGATTTGCCGCAGGAAAAATATAATCTTTCAAATCATGATGATGAACCCAAATCCAACCTTGACCAATTTGGCTTCTCGCTTTACCCATATATTGCGTAATTTCAAAAACGTGTAAATGTACTTCACGTTCAGCATAAGCGTATTTGAAACTAATCAGCGGCATAGATGTCACAACCTCAATGCCAACTTCTTCGCGTAATTCTCGTGTTAAAGCGGTATTGAGCATTTCGCCACGTTCAACTTTTCCGCCTGGAAATTCCCACAAACCGCCTAAATGTAGCGTATCGTGCCGACGAGTGATAAAAATTCTCCCTTCTTCATCTTTAATAATTCCAATCACGACTGAAAGCGACATTTTTTAATCCTCAGATAACAAATTTTTCGCACCTGCAAAAAACGATTTTTTATTATTTTCTTTGACTGCTTCAGAAAGCGGTGTTTTTGCTGTCCAATGTAAATCCTCTTGTGGCAGCTCGTCTAAAAAACGGCTGTAAATACATTTTTCAATGATGCCGCGTTGCTTTCGATGCGTGCAATAACTTAGCGTACAAGTTTGTTTTGCGCGAGTAATGCCAACATAAGCGAGTCTGCGTTCTTCTTCAATTGAGCCTTCGTCAATGCTATTTTGATGTGGCAAAATCTTTTCTTCTACGCCGATTAAAAAAACGTGCGGAAATTCTAAGCCTTTCGCGGCGTGCAACGTCATCAAACTAACTTCATCGTTTACTTCGTCTTCACGGTTTCGCTCTAAAACGTCGAGTAACAACACTTTTGCGACTAAATCGGTCAGCGTAAATTCTTCGCCATCGGCAGTATTTTTATCAATAATTTTTTGTAACCAGTCGAGTAAATCTGCGACATTTTTAATTCTACGTTCAGCTGCATCTCGCGTTGCACTGTCTTCGCGCAAATAGGCGGAATAACCGATTTTTTCTAGCAATTCATTGACAAGTTTTATTTTATCGGTCGCAGCGTTAATCGTTTGCGCTTGTTGCAAAATCCAATTGTGAAAATTTTGCAGCCGTTTGCATGGTGCATTGGTTAAATGTGAATTTAAGCCAATTTCCTCACAAGCGTTGAATAAACTAACATGCCGTTCTCTTGCATACGCGCCGAGTTTTTCCAATGTTGATGCCCCAATTTCACGGCGCGGCGTGTTAACAATTCTCAAGAAAGCCGCATCGTCATCGGGATTTGAAAGCAAACGTAAATAACTTAAAACGTCTTTCACTTCGGAGTATGAAAAAAACGACATTCCACCGCTGATAAAATACGGCACCATAAAAGAGCGCAAACTTTGTTCAATCAAACGTGATTGATGATTTCCACGATACAAAATCGCGTAATCTTTATAGCGCGTGCCGTTCATCAAACGATGATGGAGCAATTCTTGCACAATTTTTTCCGCTTCGGCTTCTTGATTCGGGTGGGTCAAAATTCGTAACGGTTCGCCGTGACCTAAATCGCTCCATAATTTTTTTTCAAATGTGTGCGGATTATTGGCAATTAACTGATTCGCTACTTTTAAAATTCGCCCTGTTGAACGGTAATTTTGTTCAAGTTTAATCACTTCCAAGCGGGGGAAATCGCGTTGCAATTGCACTAAATTTTCAGGTTGTGCGCCGCGCCACGCATAAATTGATTGGTCGTCATCGCCAACAACCGTGAATTTTGCCAATTTGCCAACCAATAATTTGACCAATTGATATTGCGTTAAATTGGTATCTTGATATTCATCAACCAGCAAATAGCGAATCCGATTCTGCCATTTTTGCAAAACGTCAGGATGTTTTTCAAATAGCAAAACGGGCATCAAAATTAAATCATCAAAATCAACAGCATTGTAAGCGTGCAAACAATTTTGATATTCGAGATAACAAGCTGCGATGTGCTTATCTAACTCCGAATGCGCGAATTGTGTTGCTAAGTTTGCGGGGACAAAGGCATTTTTCCATTGCCCGATTTTTGCGCTGTATTGTTCAACGGTTTTTTTGTCACAATCGCCAAAGTGTTGCGTGAGTAGGCTTTTTAAAACGGTTTGTTTATCGTATTCATCAAACAATGTAATAGCGGCTTTATAACCTAAGGTTTTATGTTCTTTGCGAAGAATATCTAAACCGAGTGAATGAAAAGTTGAAACGCGCAAGCCGTGACTTTGCGAGCCGTGCAGTAATTTTGCTACACGGCTTTGCATTTCTCGGGCGGCTTTATTGGTGAAAGTAAGCGCGGCGATATTTCGCGCTGGCAAACCTTGTTTGACCAAATAGGCAATTTTTTCGGTAATCACGCGGGTTTTTCCGCTACCTGCGCCTGCTAAAACAAGCAAAGGATACTGCGTTTGCAAAACAGCGGCTTGTTGTTGGGGATTTAGACCTTTCATTAACGCTTAGTTTTGAGCGTAACTCGAACCCGCAGATTTCAAACCTAATCGTTTAAATAACGCTAAATCACGATTTGTCATGGGATTGTCGGTTGTGAGTAATTTATCGCCGTAGAAAATCGAATTGGCTCCTGCTAAAAAGCATAACGCTTGCATTTCATCACTCATTTCATTTCGACCCGCTGACAAACGCACACGCGATTTCGGCATCATAATTCGCGTCACTGCAATCGTGCGAACAAACATTAAAGGATCAAGTTGCTCCGTTCCCATTAACGGCGTGCCTTCAACTTGCACCAACATATTTACAGGCACACTTTCAGGATGTTGCGGCATATTGGCGAGTTGTAACAATAATTTTGCACGATCCGTGTCACTTTCTCCCATGCCCACAATCCCGCCGCAACACACGTTAATACCAGCGTTGCGAACACGATCTAACGTGTCGATTCGATCCTGATAAGTTCGAGTGGTGATGATTTCTGAGTAATAATCTTCTGACGTATCTAAATTATGGTTGTAATAATCTAAACCACCTTCTTTTAAGCGTTCAGTTTGTGAATCAGTGAGCATTCCGAGCGTGACGCAAGTTTCCATGCCTAACGCTTTTACACCTTGCACCATTTCTACGACGCGCTCAATATCAGAATCTTTCGGTTTACGCCACGCAGCGCCCATGCAAAAGCGCGTTGCACCGTTATCTTTGGCTTGCTGTGCGGCTTGCAAAACATCACAAATTGGCATTAACGGTTCAGGTTTTAAGCCTGAATCATAACGCGCACTCTGGGGACAATAACCGCAATCTTCTGAACACGAACCCGTTTTGATACTGAGCAAACTGCTGACCTGTATTTCATTGGGATTAAAATTTTCACGGTGAATCGTTTGCGCTTGAAACAATAAATCGTTAAACGGCAAACCGTACAACGCTAAAACTTCGTCAACTTGCCAGTCGTGGCGGATTTTGGGGTGACTCATGAATTTTAAAACTCCTAAAAATCTAAAAAAATGTTGGTTATCCTATCACGCGATATTAGATTTTATGAATGACTTGGCATTTGAAAAAATTTAATTTCAAGCCATTTTGTCGTATTGAAAAATGCAACACCAAAAATGCTATACATCAACGCATAACCTGTGTAAGGCAAATAATAATGCGTTGTTTGCATTACATAAGGAAGCAAATCAGTTGCTGCTGTTTTATCTGAAAGGAAATAAAAGCTCATATTTGAAATTAAAAACGCGCTACTGGTTGCAATCAATAATGTTGTCAGCACAGAAATTGATTTAAAACTTGAACTGAAACGCCCTGCAAACCACATTGCAAAATAAGTCGGAATTAAAAAAACATAAGCAGGTGAAATGCAAAAATCACTGACATTAAATTGTGCAATTGCAACATAATCAAGCAATCCTGCCTGAATTAATAATGCCGCGAAAAAAATACGCGAATTTAAAAATAATCCCGCCAAAAAAAATACAGCTAGTGACGCATCAGGCAAAGAAAACGCGCCGCCAAAATGGTGCATTCTTGTTGCGCCCATCAACGCAATTAAAGCAAACATAATTTTGAAGTTCATAAAAAATCCTTCAGGTTAGTTGTTGTAATGAATCGAAACAAAAAAGTTTCTATCCGCCGTGTTGTAAGTATTCACGGTTTGGTAATGTTTATCCAGCAAGTTGTTGAGTTTCGCGCTTAACATCCAGTTTTTGTTGATGTGATACGCAGATCGCAAATCTACTGTGGCAAAACCGTCTACGCTGACCATTTTTTGCGAAAAATCAGGCATGAAAGCCATATCTTTTCGGTCGCCCTGTGCAATAACGGTCGCGCCTAAATCAAAATCAAAAATTGAGCGCGAAACATCAAAACTTAATGATTTATCCGTTCTTCTAAGCAATCTTTCACCTGTTGCTTTATCTTCTGGATTAAGCAAATTCATCGTGAGTTTAGGTTTAAAACCGCAAATTTCTGTGCCAATTTGCGCTTCGATACCTTGAATTTGCGCTTTTGCGACATTTCGAGGCGACCAACCCAAAATTAAATTGTCAATATCAGTATGATAAGCACGCAATTCCCAGCTCCCCCAATCGTGTTCTCCGAGCAAACCCACTTCATAAGATTTTGATTGCTCTGGTTTTAAATTAGGATTTCCACCACCGCCCCAATCATCTTTGGGGTAATACAGCTCATTAAATGTAGGAGAGCGAAACGCATTGCCAAAATTAGCTAGCGCACTAATACCGTAATGCCAGTTGTAACGCCAACCCACACTGCCTGTGACATAATCACCAAACGCTTGATTTTTATCCCAACGCACTGACGCATTTACAAAATGATTATCAAAAAATCGGCTGTGCATTTCACTAAAAACGCCTATGTCATAACGCGATGATTCAACATACTTTGTAAAACTGTCAATTTCATCCAAACGGTAATCACTGCCCAAAATTAACTGATGATTTTCAGAAAACGTAAATTGATTTAACCAACTCGCATTCCAGCGCGTGGCATTAAACCGGCTAGCGAGTTTGTTATTTGAAGAAAAAAATGAATCGTTTTCATCAAGGCTTTGACCTAATTGCAACGTTGAACGCCAATTTTCTAACACCTCTAAACTACCAACGAGGCTTGCAACTTGATTCACAAAATGGGTTTTATTGTAAAAACCATCGTAAAACGTTGTGCCTTGATTGTGCAAAAATGAAGCTTCTAATTCAGCATTATTATCAAAATGATGTCCAATTCGCGTATTCACAGCGGTGTTTTTATAACCATCTTTATCAGGTTGATTTGCGCCGCCGCCAACATCAAAGCCGTTGGTATCAAAATGTGACGCGCTCGCGCTGTACCAACTGTTATCTACTTTACCGCTGATTGAACCCACCGTTTTATGCGTGAAATAGGAACCGCCACCAGATTCTAATGTGACTTTTGGCGTTGTCGTTTCACTGCCTTTACGGGTAAAAATTTGAATCACCCCGCCAATTGCCTCAGAGCCGTACAAACTCGATTGAGAACCGCGAATAATTTCTACACGCTCAATTTGGTCAATCGGGATAAATTCAAATTGCGTGATTCCCGCAGTAACTGAACCGACTTTGATGCCATCAACTAAAACTAAAACATGGGTGGAATTTGTGCCGCGCATAAAAATAGTTGAAAGTTGCCCATAACCGCCATTTTGCGTGACATCTATTCCCGCACTACCACGCAATAATTCGGAAATAGATTTCGCTTGCAAACGTTCAATATCTTCACGAGTAAAAATCGTTGTTGCTGTGGATAAACTATTTTTGGGAACAGCAGTTCGCGTTGCCGTAACAATCATTTCGGGTAAATGTTCAGGTTGCATGTCTTGCGCGTATAAATTTGAAATGCTTGTTAATAAAAGAATTAAAAAAAGAATTTTGTGCATTTTATTTTGTCCTTGATTTGCACCGCCCGTGCAAATTCTTCAGTAAGAAATGGACAGCAAAAGGCAAAAGAAAACCACAAAATCATTGACATTTGAATGTGTGATTGACTTTCAAAACAGCCCTCCGCTGCCTGAAATAAGCACTTTTTAGGTCGGTCTCCTGACTTATTCAAGCGGCTTTTGCCTGACATTCTTGTCTTCCCATGAAAACACAGTGACATAAAAAGAATGCTTAACTTAAATTTACAGTTGCGGGGGCAGTTTTGGATTTTAACCAAATTCCCATTTACTCAGTTGTGAAAACTGACACCTGAAAAGTGAGCGCGGATTATGACGATTTTGTTAATTTTGTGCAACAAAACAGAAAATTGGAAAAATGGTAAGCATTTGCAAATTAGCTATAAAAATCAACTCGAGGAAATTCCATCACAATTCGCACACCGCCTAAATCTGAAGGTTGTGCATAAATTTCACCATTATGGGCATTGACGATATTTCGGCAAATCGCCAGTCCTAAACCCGCGCCACCTGTTTCTCTGTGACGGGATTTATCGACACGATGAAAACGTTCAAACAATAACGGCAATTCCTCTGCGGCAACGCTTGGCGAACTGTCTTCAATATAAATCACAATATGATCTTTTTCTTCAAAAAGATGCACATGACAAAAACCGTTTTCATGTGTGTAGCGATAACTGTTTTCAAGTAAATTTGAAAACAGTTGTGCAAGGCGCATCGCATCACCATTGATAAATACGCTTGAGCAATCAGAATGAAACGTTAATTGAATTGCACGATTTGCAAAGCGTGTTTGAAATGCCACAATCAAAATTTGACAATGTGAAACCAATTCAACCTGATTAAATTGGTAATCCAGCGCACCTAAATCCGAAAGAGATAATTGATATAAATCATCAATAAGGCGCGTGAGCGATAAAATTTCTTGCTCTAAAGATTGCATTCGCTCAGGCGTTGGCACGCGCACACCATCAACTAATGCTTCAATTTCACCACGCAAAACGGCAAGCGGCGTGCGTAACTCGTGCGAAATATCAGCAAGCCATTGTTGTCGTGCCTTTTCACTTTGCGCCAAAGCGCGACTTAAAAAATTGAAATCTTTTGCCAATGTTGCTAATTCATCGTGACCTTTTTCAGGGATTTGAATGGCAAAATCGCCTGTTGCCAGTGAGCGCATTCCTGCGGTGATTTTTTTTAGTGGCGATAAAATTTTTTTCACTAACACATAAGCTAAAAATAGCGATAACAGCATCGAAAACGCCATAATCCACAAATAGCCTTCGAGCTGACTTTCCATAAAATTAACCAGTAACAAATCGGTAATTAACGGATTAGATTTGATAATTAAAAAACCAACGGTGGTATTTTTGGCTTTAATCGGTAATTTATATTCTTCTGTAAAATCAAAGGATTTAGGAACTTCTAAAACACCCACTACAACAAAATTTTCATTATCAACAATCACCAGCCTGTCAATATCGACCCAAAGTGATTCAGTGCTAGGTTTTGATTGCAACATTGAGAGCGTGCTAGTGGAATTTTTTGCAAGTGAAGAATGCGCGACCCAACCAAACCAAATTTCTTGTGATCGTAATTTTTCCCAACTATTTTGCTGCTGATAAAAATCACCCAGTTCGAGAGCGAAAGGTTCGAGTTTTTGAAGTTCAATGCGTTGCAGATAAGCCGTTAAACCCTGCTTAAAATTGAAATGTACTGCCAAAATAACCAAACTGAGCAGCAGTAACATCGTAGACAAAAAAAGGAGGAACAGTTTTTCAAACAATTTAAATTTCATGTCAGAAAACGGTTCCTCTAAATGATGTCCCCAAGGAGGTAATGGCTAAAGTCTAAAAACCAAATGTGAAGAAATTATGGAGTACAACATTTATTTTATTTGCTCGGCAAACATTTCGTGATAATGCGTAACTTGATCAGCAGTGAGTAAAAATACCCCATCACCGCCGCGCTCAAAATTAAGCCAATAAAATGGCACCTCTGGAAATAAATTTTGCAAAGTTTCTGCACTGCTTCCCACTTCCACAATTAAAATCCCTTGTTCGCTTAGATAATCTTTTGCATGGGTCAAAATTCGCAACACTAAATCCAATCCCGATTCGCCGCCTTTGAATGCCATATCAGGTTCAGCGTGAAATTCAGGCGGTAGTCCTTGCCATTCTTGCAACGCAACATACGGCGGATTGCTGATAATCACGTCGTATTTCATCGGCGGTAATTTATTGAATAAATCGGATTGGTACGTTGTCACAATTTCAGTAACTTGATGTTTTTCAATGTTAATTTCAGCAACTTCTAACGCATCAGACGATAAATCCACCGCATCAACCATTGCATTCGCAAACGCATAAGCACAAGCAATCGCAATGCAACCGCTGCCTGTACATAAATCTAAAATACGCTCAACATTTTCTTCTTCAATCCAAGGTTCAAAACGTTGTTCAATCAGTTCTGCAACAGGTGAGCGCGGAATTAAAACTCGTTCATCAACATAAAACGGTAAGCCCATAAAAATGGATTCTTTGGTTAAATACGCAGCGGGAACGCGCTCGTTAATGCGGCGTGCGATTAAATCAAAAATGGCTTTGCGCTCTTCAAACGTTAAAACGCAATCAAAAAAACTTGCCGACAAATGATAAGGTTGATTTATTGCGTATAAAACCAGCGCAACCGCTTCATCTAACGCGGTGGTTGTACCTTGTCCAAAAGAGAGTTTTTCTGCCGTAAAACGGCTAGATGCCCAGCGCATATAATCACGCAAAGTTGTTAAGGTGGTTAATGTGTCATTCATAAAGATTCGTTAAATTTTGAGATTTTGAAATGACAAATAAAAATTTGCCAGAAGTTGAATCACAAGATTCTACCTTGAAATGAGGTTTTAGGTAGGGACGAAAAAATGAATCCGTACACTATATTGCCAGTTTTTGGCTTTTTAACGGAAGAATAGAAATCACGCCGTTTTTAAAAAAAGTGTGTGATATGACACAATGTTCACATTTATGACTTTTGAAAAATAAACACGATGCCTATGAAATTTGTAGACCCTAAAACCGATATTGCTTTTAAAAAAATTTTTGGTAATGACGCACATAAAAGCATTTTGATTGAATTCTTAAACGAAATGTTAGAGCTTAATTATCCGATTGAAAGTGTAGATATTTTAAACAGTTACCAACCACCAAAATTTGAAGGCTTAAAAAATACTAGCCTGGATGTAAAAGCAAAAGACAGTTCTGGTCGGGAATTTATTGTTGAAATGCAAGTGGCAAAAGAAGCCTGGTTTTCGCAACGCGCGATTTATTACAGCTCGAAAGCCTACGCAAATCAGTTATCAATTGGTGAAAATTATCACAAACTCAAACCCGTGATTTTTTTGGGGATTTTGAATTTTGATGCGTTCAAGACGACACACCATTTTTCGCGGCATTTAATTGTTAACCGCGAAACGAATCAACATGATCTGCAAGATTTGGAATGGAATTTTATTGAGTTAAAAAAATTCACCAAAACGGAATCTGAACTCGAAACCGTGGCAGACAAGTGGATTTATTTTATTCAACAGGCAATTGAATTAGATCATGTTCCTGAAAATGCAACGGCAGCGTTAAAACTTGCTTATGAGGTAGCCGAGCAACATCAATGGACAGCCGAAGAATTAGCAGTTTATGACGCACAAGAAATGGAAATCCACCGAAATCAAAATGTGCTTGAAACAGCTCGAATGGACGCGCTTGAACAAGGTCTTGCTCAAGGACGTGAGCAAGGACTAGAACAAGGACTAGAACAAGGACGTGAGCAAGGACTAGAACAAGGGCGTGAGCAAGGACTAGAACAAGGAAAACTTGCAGAAAAATATGCTATTGCTAAAAAGCTGTTATCAAAAGGGGTCGATATTGAAACTATCTGCGAAACAACGGATTTAACCCAAGCTGAAATCGAAAATTTGTCCTAATTCATGGCATTGGGAAATCGTCTTTTTGAATTTTGCCGTTTATTAGCGCAAAGCAATAAACTTTTGTAAAAATTTTGTTGCTTTTGGCTATTTTTTGTGACCTTTTGCAACAAATTAGATTCTAAATCCTACGTTTAAAATTGACTTTGCCTGCTTCAAAAGTAGAATGACAGTGTTTTTAATTTCAACAACATTCCAGTTTTAGACTGGATTTTTTATTTTTACTCAAAGGAAAAACTCAATGAGTCATACTTTATACACCGCTAATACGCCCCGTGTTCAACGCTGTGAATTAGCCTTACCAGGAACCAGTCCAGAATTTTTTGAAAAAGCACTTAAAAGTGGCGTTGACGTTGTTTTTTTAGATTTGGAAGATGCGGTTGCCCCAGACGATAAATTAACAGCGCGTAAAAATGTCATTCAAGCCATTAACGATTTAGATTGGGCAGGTCACGGCATTACGGTTTCTGTTCGTATCAATGGGTTAGACACGCAATATATGGTGCGTGATGTCGTGGATTTAGTCGAACAAGCGGGCAGTAAAATTGACACCATTTTGATTCCAAAAGTGGGCGTTTATTCTGACGTTTATATGGTCGAATCGATGTTGAATCAGCTTGAAATGCAACAAGGTTTGAAAAACAAAATCGGTATTGAAGCGTTAATTGAAACGGCACTCGGCATGGCAAACGTTGAAGATATTGCAAAACAAGGTGCAATCGGCGGACGTTTAGAAGCATTGCATTTTGGGGTTGCTGATTATGCGGCGAGTAATCGCGCTCGCACTGTCAATATCGGTGGTTTAAATCCTGATTATCCAGGTGATCAATGGCATTTTGCTTTGAGCAGAATGATTGTAGCTTGCCGCGCTTATGGTTTGCGTCCGATTGACGGTCCATTTGGTGATATTAAAGACCCAGAAGGTTACATTTTAGGTGCGAAACGTGCGGCGGCGTTGGGTTGCGAAGGAAAATGGGCAATTCATCCATCACAAATTGCGCTCGCAAATGATGTTTTCACGCCACCTGAAGCTGAAGTGAGCAAAGCAAAACGTATTTTAGAAGCCTTAAAAGAAGCCGCCGCACAAGGCAAAGGCGCGGCGGCGTTAGATGGTCGTTTAATTGATGCTGCATCTGAACGTATGGCAATGAACGTGGTTCGCACAGCAGAAGCAATTGCTGCTAAGTCACAATCTTAATTGCCAAATACGGTACGAAATTAAGTAAATAAGTACCGAGTTTATAAAAAGCCATCCCTGCATAGTGAATGGTGTCAAATCTTTCTTCTGACAACTTAAACCATTTGCTATGCAATCGAAAGACAGCATCGTGATAAAACGTGAACACGCAAAACCACAGCGTGATGATGCTCAAATTGATGATTGTTGCCCAGCCTAAAATGCTGCTTAAAATTTCAATTGTCATGACGTTCTCCAAAGTTATGTCAAAGGATTTAATGCCCTTTGGCTTATATCATAAAAACACCTTGGCTAATCTCAAATTCCCATCACAGTTCTCCTAATTATTCACAAGTACAGTCGCATTTAACAAAAATCTGTACTTTCAAAAAGACTGTCATCCTAAATCTGTTGCCATTTTTAGCACACGCCTAAACTAATCCTCGTCAATTGTCTTAACGACAACTTGTTTAAAACGCTTTATTTAACAAACAAAAATGAGGATTACATCATGCCAGCAGTTCAACACCCCGCCCGCTCACGTCAAAGGCGATTTTTTTGTCGATTATGAAGAAAAAGTATTTGAAGACGTGAAAGCCCAAGCAGGTCAAAAAGCCTTAGTCAAATTTCACACCGTCGCCTTTGAAGGTTCGATTGGTTTTGTGAATTTATTACAAGCCACCCGTTTGCAACGCAAAGGATTTGAAACCACCATTTTGTTATATGGACCAGGCGTAACGTTGGCGTTGCAACGTGGTTTCCCACGCTTAGGCGATGAAGCCTTTCCTGGTCATCAAAACTACGCCAATCAAATCGCTAAATTCATCGCCGAAGGCGGCAAAGTCTATGCCTGCCGCTTTGCGTTACAAGCGTTATACGGACACGGCGAACCGAGTTTAGTGGAAGGTGTACGCCCAATTAGTCCGCTTGATGTTCTCGATATTTCGCTGATTCATCACCGCGAAAATGCTTTCATTTTAGACACTTGGACGATGTAAATTTCTAAACGCGCTTCAGGTACGAAGGTTTTTTCGTGCCTGAACGTGCAACGATGGAGAATAAAAATGTCATCAGTCCAAATAGTCAGAGCGGCGGCAGTACAGATTTCGCCTGTGTTTGAATCGAGTTTCGGTACGATTGAAAAAGTGTGTCATGCAATTGCTCAAGCCGCGCAAAAAGGCGCACAACTCGTGGTTTTTCCCGAAACATTTGTGCCTTATTACCCGTATTTCTCTTTTGTTTTACCGCCCGTTTTATCAGGCAAAGAACATTTAAAACTTTACGAACATGCAGTAGAAGTTCCCAGTTTAGTAACCGAAAAAGTTGCCGCGCAAGCGCGTTCATCGGGCGTGGTGGTTGTGTTGGGAATTAACGAACGTGACCACGGCAGTTTGTACAACACACAACTGGTTTTCGACGAAACGGGCAGTTTAATTTTAAAACGTCGCAAAATTACGCCTACTTTTCATGAACGTATGATTTGGGGACAAGGCGATGCGTCAGGTTTAAAAGTGGTTGAAACAAAAATCGGATGTATCGGCGCGTTAGCGTGTTGGGAACATTACAATCCGTTGGCGCGTTATTCACTCATGGCGCAACACGAACAAATTCATTGCAGTCATTTTCCTGGTTCGTTGGTAGGCGACATTTTTGCCGACCAAATCGAAGTCACTATGCGTCATCACGCGCTTGAATCAGGCTGTTTTGTGGTGAATTCCACAGGATGGCTCACCGACGAACAAATCTAATCCATTACTACTGACGAAAAATTACAAAACGCTTTGCGCGGCGGTTGTTGCACCGCGATTATTTCACCAGAAGGTCAACATTTAGCTGAACCGTTACGTTCTGGTGAAGGAATGGTGATTGCGGATTTAGATTTTTCGCTCATCACCAAACGCAAGCGGATGATGGATTCGGTCGGACATTACGCGCGACCTGAATTGCTCAGTTTAAAAATCAACAACAAACCTGCTGTGCCAATGGTTGCTGAAGACATTGAACGTCCTGATATTCAAAATTGTTCAGCGGCGAAATTACTCAATTCTTATTTCTGTGAGCAAACCTATGAATGAGTTATCGAGTTTTCTATCGCCGCAATTTATTACCGAATTGCAATCACAAGGTTTGCGTTTAGAAGAACCCGACAAAAATACTCGTCGTGGCGGTGCTGGGCCTTCTGACCTGAAAGCCGTCACGATTGATGGTCGAACGGTGATGATTCCAATTTTTAAATCGTCTGAAAACGAGTCACCTTTTGTTGCCTGTACGCCTAAAGAACAAGGCATTAGTTATATTCGCCATTCAAGTGGTCGAGTTATTCCCGTTTCGTTTCCACGTCAGCCACGTTTTTATGATTTGAAAACAGCAGATGGGATTCCGTATTCACACATTGCAACGTTGCATTCGTCAGATATTTTAGCCACGACGGTTTTGCAATCGTGCATTCGTTACAGCAATCGAAAAAAATCCTGTCAGTTCTGTGCGATTGGGCAATCACTTGAAGCAGGTCGCACCATTTTACGCAAAACACCTGCTCAATTAGCCGAAGTGGCGCGTGCGGCGGTGGAATTGGACGGCGTAAAACAAATGATTATGACCACAGGCACGCCGAATGTGACGGATAGAGGCGCGGCGATTTTGTGTGAAAGTGCTAAAGCCGTGAAAGCGGCGGTGAATTTACCGATTCAAGGGCAATGCGAACCGCCCGACGATGATATTTGGTTTGAGCGTATGAAAGAAGCTGGCATTGATAGTTTGGGAATGCACTTAGAAGTCGTCACGCCTGAGATTCGCGCTCGCATTATGCCGAGCAAAGCAGAAGTCCCACTCGAACGATACATGAGCGCGTTTGATTCAGCCGTTTCTGTTTTTGGACGTGGCGAAGTTAGCACTTACATTTTGGCGGGACTTGGTGACACGGTAGATGAAATTTTATTCACTTGCGAGATATTGATTCATAAAGGTATTTATCCCTTTGTTGTGCCATTTGTGCCAATAATCGGAACACCGCTCGAAAATCATCCCTCACCCACACCGCAATTCATGCAAAGTATTTACGAGCCATTGAGTGCAATGCTCAAACAAGCTGGTTTGCGTTCTAGTGAGACAAAAGCGGGTTGTGCGAAATGTGGCGCGTGTTCAGCATTATCGAGTTACGGGGTTTAACCATGTTAAACGAAATAACAAAGCAATTTATTTCCAGTGCTTACCTTGTGAAATGGGTAACAGAAGAATGGGAATATCAACAAATGCTTGCCTTACGCCAAGCGGTTTTTTGTGAAGAACAAGGCGTTTTTGAAGGCAATGACATCGATGATATTGATGAAAAAGCCACGCCAATTGTTGCCATTTCGTGTGTAGCTGGAATTCCCGATGAAGTAGTCGGTACGGTTCGGATTCATCAATCTGAACCTCAAATTTGGTGGGGTTCACGACTTGCCGTGGCGGCGAATTATCGCAAACAAGGACATTTAGGCGCGGCATTGATTCGTTTAGCGGTTACGTCGGCACACGCGCAAGGGTGCAGAAATTTTTTTGCTCAAGTGCAAAGCCGCAATGTGCCGTTATTTCGTAAATTGCATTGGCAATCCCTTCAAGAAATTCAAGTGCATGGTCGTCCACACCATTTAATGGAAGTGCATTTGGAAAAATATCCACCGTTTAGAGAACCTCAAACGGGTTTTATCTGCACGAACAGGGTGAGCGTATGAACGATTTAGCCCAACTGACGCAAACACTTCGTGACTATATCGGGTTAGCGCACAAAAAAGATATTTCCGCCATTGTCGAAACGCTCTCTAAACGAATGCCCAATGTGAAAAACGATGTGGCATTAGGTGATGATTGCGCGGTGATTTCGGATAACGACGGTTTTTTACTTTTTGCCGCTGAAGGTTTTTTAGAATCCTTTTTAACTTCGCAACCTTGGTTTGCAGGGTATTGTGGCGTGATGGTGAATGTCAGCGATATTTATGCAATGGGCGGTCGTCCGATTGCTGTCGTCGATACGATTTGGAGCAACGGACAGACAAACGCAAATCCTGTTTTAGATGGTTTGTTGTCGGCATCGAATGTTTATCAAGTCCCTATCGTCGGTGGTCATAGCAATATGCGTAATGACCATTTGCAACTCTCTGTCGCAATTTTAGGTCGTGCGAACAAATTATTGAGCAGTTTTGCCGCCAAAGCGAGGCAAAAATTAGTAGTCGCGGTTGATTTGCGCGGACGTTTTCATGAGCCGTATGCGTGGTGGGATGCCAGTACAAATTCGCCAGCGCAACGCTTACGCGAAGACCTCGAATTATTACCACAACTTGCAGAAGCTCAATTATGCGAAGCCGCTAAAGACATCAGTATGGCGGGAATAATCGGCACAATTTTGATGCTGCTCGAATGCTCACGATTAGGCGGCGTGATTGATTTGTCCGCCTTCCTCGACCTGAAAATGTGTCGTTAGAGCGTTGGCTGACATGTTTTCCCAGTTATGGCTTTGTTTTAAGTGTGGATGAAAAACACGCGAACGACGTTATTGCCCGTTTTTCGCAACGCGAGATTGCTTGCGCGGTTGTCGGCGAAACCGACGATTCAAAACGCTTGCGCCTCACTGACAATCAAAATGAAGAATTATTTTGGGATTTAAACAACAGTCCGCTTATGGGGTGCGGCAAATTTAGAGGAGAAAGTTATGCCTGAAGTCCGTTTCAAAGTGCGTTGGTCAGATGAAACGACCAGCGTGTGTTATTCGCCCTCTAGCACCATCAAAGATTTTTTAGATGCGGGCGAAACCTACGAACTCGATGATTTTGTGTCGCGTTGCCAAGTTGCGTTGCAATTGGCGAGTGAGCGAGTTCGTAAAAAGTACGGTTATAGCTGTTCGAGTGCAATGGATCAACTTGCAAAAATTGAACATACGGCAAAGGGTTTTAAAGATATTCCAAATGCAAAAGTCATGCTGGAAGCGTTTATTGAATAAGCGTTGAAATTAAAAAATAACAAAATTACAAAATGAGGAAATCATCATGGAACATTATCAAGTCATTATCGTTGGCGGCGGACAAGCTGGTTTATCGGTTAGTTACCAATTACAAAAATTAAATATCAGCCACATCGTTTTTGAGAAAAAACAAATCGGCAATTCATGGCGCGTAGACCGTTGGGATACGTTTTGTTTAGTTACGCCAAATTGGCAATGCCGTTTGCCTGATTTTCCGTATCAAGGCAATGACCCAAAAGGCTTTATGCTCAAAGATGAAATTGTTGAATACATCGAAGCCTTTGCGAAAAAAGTCAACGCACCAATCAAAGAAAACGTAAGCGTGACGCGCGTTATTAAAAACAAAGAAGGTTTATTTGAAGTCACGGCAGGCGATTCTAAATTTACGGCTGAACATTTAGTGATTGCAACAGGCGGTTATGACATTCCGATTGTGCCTGATTACGCACACAGTTTGCCTGACCATATTCATCAAGTGCATTCGGTCGATTATCGCAATCCCGCGCAATTGCCTGAAGGTGATGTGTTAGTGGTAGGTTCGGGACAATCGGGTGTGCAACTGATGGAAGATTTGCATTTAGCGGGTCGAAAAGTGCATTTAGCTGTGGGGACTGCGCCACGTTCGCCGCGTATGTATCGTGGTCGTGAAACCACAGAATGGTTGTATGACCTTGGATTTTACAAATTAACAGTTGATAAACATCCACTCGGTGATGAAGCGGCACATAAAACTAATCATTACCTCACAGGGCGTGACGGTGGACATGAAATTGATTTGCGTAAATTCGCCACAGAAGGCGTGAAGTTATACGGCAGTTTGGCAAACATTCACGGCACAAAAATTGAGTTCAAACCTGATTTAACTAAAAATTTAGATGATGCTGATGAGGTGTATGTTCGGATTCGCAGTGATATAGACAACTATATTGCAGAAAACAATATCGATGCACCTGTGGAACCACCGTTCAAAAAAGTTTGGCAACCTGAATTTGACCCTGTAAGTATTGATGCGGACGAATTAGGAATTAAAAGCATTGTGTGGGCGATTGGGTTTAGACCGAATTACAGTTGGATTGAATTGCCTTGTTTTGATGGGCGTGGTCATCCGAAATATAAACGCGGTGTAACCGATGTTGAAGGACTTTATTTTATTGGTTTGCCTTGGCTGAATACTTGGGGTTCGGGTCGCTTTTTGGGCATTGCGGAGGATTCGGAATACTTGGCGGGGGTGATTCACTCGAAATTGTGAGTTAATTTCAACTACAAGCATCAGTGAATATCCATAAAAATATTGAGGCAGGATGCAAGTAAATTTGCGTCTGCCTTTTTTGCTATCTAGGGGTAACTAACCTAGAATTACACAATGTTTTATTAGGATTTGATGGTAACTAAAGATGACCACCCAAGCTAAACCAAAAACTGAAGAGTTGATGGATAGTATTTTGTCTTACAAAAATGGACTGCGTAAAATAGATAAGTTTGAACGAAATCGCTTAATTAGTGATACGGAGAGCTTGCGTGGAAAAATTCCTCAATGGAATGTATATGATTTTTTTGGAATGATTGAATGTTTATATGGAAATGCAGAATTAGCTACAAAACAACATGAATTGGCATTCAATAACTATCGGTCACACTGTGAAACATTAAGAATAGATTATGAAGAACCATCAGGAGCAGATTTATGTATCAAGAGCAATTACCTTTCCACCTTATTTGAAATTGGACTATTGGAAAAGTGTATTGAAACAGGGAGAGATTTATTAGAAAAATATCCAGAGAATTTTGGAGCTACAATTACCATGGTTTCTGCCAATTTATTTTTAGGAAGATTGCAAGAAGCCAATAGATATTTAGCAAAAATGGAAATTCCAACCGAACACCAGTACCACGATGTAATTGCTGAGGCTAAATCCATTTTTGAAGAACAAAAAATAACAGACGATGAAGCAGAAAAAATTATGAGTTTTGCTTTTAGCATTCTGCATGAAAAGAAATTATTTTTATCTTATGTTGACGCAAACATTGTAGACGATTGCCTTTGGATTGATTTGTATGTTGATTTTCCTGAACCTGTTGAAGCGGTAGCAAAAGAAATTGCCAAAATAAATTGGGAAGCTGACGGCATTTTAGCTAAAAATGCAGATAACAAGTGGTTTGATGTAATCATGTTTGAGTTCAAATCGGTAAAAGTTTTATTAGAAGAACGTGAAATCATCGAGAAAAAAGAAAGGATGAGCGGCAAATGGTAGAACCAGAAGAATTTTTAGATTTTGCAGATAGATTGCGTAGTTCCAAAGATGAAATTGATTTAAGAAATATAATTAGCCGTTCTTATTACGCAGCATTTCTTTTAGCCAAAGATAAATCAACTAAAATAAACACAGGCGTTGATGTCACAAATGCTGGCAGTCACGAAAAAACGATATTCCAATTTTCAAAAAGCACTGTTCCAGATTTAATACAGATTGGAAATTATTTAAATCGATTAAAAAAAGGACGAATACAGTCCGATTATAAAATTGATAAAATCATCACGAAAATAGAATCTGAAACACATTTTGCAATGGCTGAAATAGCAATTGGCGAACTTAATAAGATTTAAGTAAAAGCCCTCGAAACTGTTGAAAGGTTCGAGGGCTTTTTTATAAGCTATACCAACTCCCCAGCCATATTCCCCAATTTCTTAAATGCCAATTTCAACCGTTCATTCCAAGGAACACCGCAACTCAAACGAATAAAATTGCCATATTTCTTTTGAGTTGAAGAAAACAACGCACCTGGTGCAATCGTAATTCCCTCAAGACTGGCGCGTCGATGCAATTCCATCGTATCGACGCTTTCAGGTAATTCCACCCACAACGCAAAACCACCTTCGGGTTGCGTGACTTTCGTGCCTTCGGGAAAAAACGAACTGACCGCGTTCACTGTTCGCGCAACATTTTGAGCATATTCTTGCCGAACGTGACGCAAATAACGGTCATAACCGCCTTGCTCTAAGAAATTCGCCACAATCAACTGATTTAATGTTGGTACAGCTTGATGCAACATGTATTTTAAATTTTCAATTTTGGCTTTGTAACGTCCTGGCACAAGCCAACCAATACGCAAACCTGGTGATAAGGTTTTTGCAAATGACGAACAATACAACACTTCACCTTTTTCACTCCACGCACTCGCAATCGACGGACGTTTTGGGCTAATCACCATAAACATCATCTTCAATCAACGGGATGTCATGTTTTTCAAGCAACGTGACGAGATTTTGTTTTCGTTCGTCTGACATACACGAACCGAGCGGATTATTGTAATTGGGAATAATTAAACAGGCTTTCACCGACCATTGTTCAATGGCGAGTTGTAACGCTTCGATAGAAATACCATCACGCGGATGCGTTGGAATTTCGATGGCTTTCATGCCGCACGATTCAATCACTTGCAATAAACCGTAAAAAGTCGGCGATTCAATCGCAATCACATCATCAGGTTCGCAAATGGCGAGTAATGCTAATCTCACAGCATCTCTCGCGCCATGCGTAATCACAATATCATCAGGCGTAATCGCGCAATTTAACTCAACCATTCGTTTGGCGATTTGACGGCGCAAGGCTTGATTTCCAAGCAGTTCATCGGTGTCAAAACATTGTTTGCTAAATTGACGTAATACTTTGCCCGATGTTTGTTGCAACGCATGAGTGGGCAATAAATCAGGGTGTGGTACTGAAGAAGCGAGATTGATTTTATACGGGTCTTTTGCCGCCCAAAGAATTTGCCGCGTAAGCGATTGCCCTGTGACTTTTGACGGTATTGAAGACGGATTAGAAATATCGGGTTCAGTAATCGTTTGACGATGAAAAGGACTAACGTAATAACCAGAGCGGGGGCGTGCTTGAATGCGGCGTTGATTTTCGAGTAACTGATAGGCTTCGAGAACTGTCGAAACGCTAACATTCATTTGCACACTTAAACGACGCACACCAGGTAATTTATCACCTGCGCGATAAACGCCTTGTTCGATAGATGCCAAAATGTTTTCTGCAACCACTTCGTAAAGAAACTTCATTGATTAAGACATTAAAATGTTAAAAATTGCGTTCAATTTTACGCGATTAGCCTTGCAAATGCTCATAAGGCGCACACTTATCATTTTGGAAAACATCGTTGAAGTTTTTACAGCTTTTTTACACTGTTTCGGATTACATTGCGCTCAACCTCTTTGTTAAACGACGGTGATTTTATGAGTGTTATCTATTTAGGTCTGGTAGTTGTCTTTTTTGTTGTAACGGTTTCATTAGTTCAAGCCTTTGAAAAATTACGGAGGCAGTCATGAGCGGAATTTACTTATTAAGTGGTGTGTTAGTCGTCACCATTTTTGTTTATTTAGTCACCGCACTTTTCTATCCTGAGAGGTTCTAATGACCAGTAATAGCTTTTTACAAATTACGTTTTATGTCGCCACGTTGTTACTGCTTGCTAAACCATTAGGCGGTTACATGGCGCAGGTTTATCAAAATAAGCCTACTTTCTTAACAAACCTTCTCGAGCCACTCGAAAACGTTATGTACCGTCTAAGCGGTATCAATCGAGAAGAGGAAATGCGTTGGACAGATTATGCCATCAGTTTGTTGATGTTTAATTTGCTCGGTTTCTTCGCTGTGTTTGTATTGCAGTTAGCACAAGTGAATTTGCCGTTTAATCCTCAAAATCTTTCAAACGTCACGCCCGATTCTGCGTTTAATACAGCAGTAAGTTTTGCTACCAATACAAATTGGCAAGGTTACGCTGGCGAAACGACGATGAGTTATCTTACGCAAATGCTAGGCTTAACCGTTCAAAATTTTGTTTCAGCTGCAACAGGCATGGCGGTTTTAGTTGCGTTAATTCGTGGTTTTATTCGTCGTAATGCAGAAAGTATTGGCAACTTCTGGGTCGATTTAACGCGCAGTACGCTTTATATCTTGATGCCATTGTCGTTGGTTCTTGCTTTATTTTTGGTTGGACAAGGCGTTGTGCAAACGTTCAGTGCATCTCAAACCGTCACAACTGTTGAAACAATTGGCGACACAAAAGAACAAGTGATTGCCGTCGGGCCAGCCGCGTCGCAAATTGCGATTAAACAATTAGGCACAAATGGCGGTGGTTTTTTCAATGTCAATTCCGCGCATCCTTTAGAAAATCCCACGCCGTTAAGCAATTTTTTTGAAATGCTTTCAATTCTGCTCATTCCCGCCGCGCTTTGTTATACCTTCGGCGTGATGGTCGGTGATACGCGGCAAGGTTGGGCAATTTTAGCAGCGATGACGCTTATTTTTGTTTCATTAGTGTTTATCACCGTACCAGCTGAACAAGCTGGCAATCCTAATTTCACATCGTTAAACATCGACCAAACTGCAAGCGATACGCAAGCTGGCGGCAACATGGAGGGCAAAGAAACGCGCTTTGGTATTGCAAATTCTGCTTTGTGGGCAGTTGCGACAACCGCCGCGTCGAATGGTTCAGTGAATTCGATGCACGATTCTTTCACACCTATCGGCGGCATGATTCCCATGTGGTTAATGCAATTAGGCGAAGTGATTTTCGGAGGCGTTGGTTGTGGGCTTTACGGCATGGTGATGTTTGCCATTGTTGCGGTATTTGTTTCGGGTTTGATGATTGGCAGAACGCCCGAATACTTAGGCAAAAAAATCGAAGCCTTTGAAATGAAAATGGCAGCCATCACGATTTTAATTCCACCGTTGATGGTTTTAGGCGGCACAGCCTTAGCCGTTATGGTTGCGGCGGGAAAATCCTCTGTTTTCAATAACGGCGCACACGGATTTAGCGAAATTTTATACGCCCTTTCATCGGCGGGAAATAACAACGGCAGTGCATTCGGCGGTTTGTCCGCAAACACCGTTTTTTATAACACGCTACTCGGTTTTGCGATGTTGTTTTCGCGTTTTTGGTTAATCGTTCCAGTCCTTGCGATTGCAGGTTCTTTAGCATCGAAAAAAATTGTTCCCGTCAGTTCAGGCACATTGCCAACGCACACGCCGTTATTTGTGGCGTTGTTGATTGGTACGGTGTTGATGGTGGGCGCATTAACATTTGTTCCCGCATTGGCGTTAGGTCCTGTGGTCGGACATTTGCAAATGCTGAATGCGAAATAAGGAGAATGTTATGAGCGAAAAAGTGATTTCAATGTCTTTGTTTGAACCGCAAATTGTTAAAACCGCGTTGCTGGATTCATTCAAAAAATTAACGCCACAACAACAATGGCGTAATCCTGTGATGTTTGTGGTTTATCTTGGCAGTTTGCTAACGACGTTACTTTGGATTGTGGCGTTAAATGGCGGTGGTGTGGATTCTCCGAATTTTATTTTGAGCATTACGTTGTGGCTTTGGGGAACGGTGTTATTTGCCAATTTCGCCGAAGCGGTTGCCGAAGGTCGAAGCAAAGCGCAAGCCTCGTTTTTAAAAAGTGCAAAACGCGATATTTCGGCAAAAAAATTGCCCTCACTGCCACAAGGTTCAAGTTATATCGAGGTTTTACAAAATGTCACGCGCATTGCTAGTCCACAATTAAGACGTGGAGACGTAGTTTTAATTGAAGCGGGGGATTTTGTGCCTGGTGATGGCGAAGTGATTGAAGGCGTTGCGTCAGTCGATGAAAGTGCCATTACAGGTGAAAGTGCGCCTGTGATTCGTGAATCAGGCGGTGATTTTAGTTCGGTAACTGGTGGCACGCGCGTTTTGTCCGATTGGCTGGTTGTGCGAATCACCGCAAACCCTGGGGAATCGTTTTTAGACCGCATGATTTCAATGGTTGAAAATGCGAAACGTCAAAAAACGCCGAATGAAATTGCCTTAACGATTTTGTTAGTTGCATTGACGTTAGTGTTTTTGATGGCAACCGTGACGTTATTACCGTTTTCGTTGTATGCGGTGGAAATTTCAGGTTCAGGTAGTCCGATTACGATTACTGTTTTAGTCGCATTATTGGTTTGTTTAATTCCAACTACGATTGGCGGCTTGCTTTCAGCCATTGGCGTAGCGGGAATTGGTCGGATGATGCAAAAAAATGTCGTCGCCACGTCGGGCAAAGCGGTTGAAGCGGCTGGCGATATTGATGTGTTGATGCTCGACAAAACGGGAACAATTACGCTCGGAAATCGTCAAGCCGCCGCGTTTATCAATGTTCGAGGCGTGAACGATAGAGAGCTTGCCGATGCCGCGCAACTCGCTTCATTGGCTGATGAAACGCCCGAAGGTCGCAGTATTGTGGTATTAGCAAAACAACGTTACGGATTGCGTGAACGTGATGTGCATTCATTAGGTGCAACGTTCGTGCATTTCAGCGCACAAACTCGAATGAGTGGCGTAAATATGGGCAATCGACAAATTCGCAAAGGGGCGGCGGAAGCGATTCGCGCTTATGTGGAAGAATTGGGCGGTTCATTTCCACCTGATTTAAACAAAATGGTTGATGACGTGGCGCGTCGTGGCAGTACACCGCTTGTTGTTGCAGAAGGGACGCGCGTTTTAGGTGTGATTGAGCTTAAAGATATTGTCAAAGGCGGCATTAAAGAACGTTTTGCTGAATTGCGCGAAATGGGCATTAAAACCATCATGATTACAGGCGATAACCGTTTGACGGCGGCGGCAATTGCGGCGGAAGCGGGGGTTGATGATTTTCTTGCCGAAGCCACGCCCGAAGCCAAACTCAAATTGATTCGCCAATATCAAGCCGAAGGGCGTTTAGTTGCCATGACAGGTGACGGCACAAATGACGCGCCAGCACTCGCGCAAGCCGATGTCGCCGTGGCAATGAACAGCGGCACGCAAGCGGCAAAAGAAGCGGGCAATATGGTGGATTTGGATTCTAACCCGACAAAATTGATTGAAATTGTGGAAACGGGAAAACAAATGCTCATGACTCGTGGTGCGTTGACGACGTTTTCAATTGCATCTGACCTTGCTAAATACTTTGCCATTATTCCAGCGGCGTTTGCGACAACTTATCCTGTTTTGAATGTTTTAAATATCATGCAATTAGCTACGCCAGAAAGTGCAATTTTATCTGCTGTGATTTTTAACGCTTTGATTATTATTGTGTTGATTCCACTTGCATTGCGTGGCGTGTCATATCGTCCAGTTTGTGCCGCACAGCTCCTGCGTGACAACATTTTGCTTTACGGTGTTGGTGGTGGAATTGCACCGTTTATTGGCATCAAAGTAATCGATTTGATTCTGAGTTCCAGTGGCTTGGTTTAGTTTTTATTGTTATTAAGAATTAAGTTGCACCATGTCATTAACTCGCTAAGGTTGAGATTTGATTTCATGGTATTCACTTGATGAGCAACAAGTTGAACGTTGTCGGATGTGTAGCCTCTTGTAGAGTTGATTCGGTCAACACTTGCATTAGTCGAAATATGCCCTTGTCCTTTCGCAAATGTGAGCGTTATCCCGCTAATCGCGCAACGCCCACCTTGTTTTTTTAACAAAACATTTAGGAACTCAGCATCTATGTAGCATTCAATGTTATTTTTTCGCGCACGGTGTCTGACAGCTCGCATGATGTAAGACAAATGGTAATCCACGCCACCTGTATGATGTCTGATTTTCTGATTGTTGGAACTTCGTAGACGAAAGCAACGGCGGCATTCTGAACTTAAACAACCACTTGTTGTTTGATAGAAATGTTCGGAATTCGCTAATAACATTTCACTGCATGAACTACATGGACGTAGACCATTTATAGTTTTTTTACGCATCAATAATCTCAATTTCTGAAAAAAGGTATTTATATGATTTCTCAACTCAAACCAGCAATCATTATTTTCGCTCTGATGACGCTATTAACAGGCGTTGTTTATCCGCTCGTTGTAACCGTTCTAGCACAAGCGATTTTCCCCGAAAAAGCCGAAGGCAGTTTGCTAACAGATGGGAAAGGAAAAATCATTGGCTCAGAATTGATTGGTCAATCGTTCAACGAAGCACGTTATTTTTGGGGACGACCTTCTGCGACTTCACCAAATGCTTACAATGCGGCGGCTTCAAGTGGTTCAAATTTAGGCGTGAATAATCCTGCGTTAGTCGAGGCTGTGAAAACGCGAATTGAAGCCTTAAAAACCGTTGCCCCAGAAAATAAAACGCCTGTTCCTGTGGATTTGATTACGACTTCAGGCAGTGGTTTAGACCCACATATCAGCATTGCGGCGGCGAACTATCAATTAAATCGTGTCGCAAAAGCGCGTCATGTTTCGCCTGAAAAAATCCGCGCGTTAATTGAGCAAAATACCCAATCGCGCCAGCTTGGTTTTTTAGGTGAACCGCGTGTGAATGTGTTGACGTTGAATTTAGCGTTGGATGGGATTTAGGAGTGATGCGCTAAACAAAAACCGTTTATGTGTCATGTAAGCGCATATCTTTCAAACTGCATGGTTGTGAACTACCAACCACTAAACGCTATCGCGTTCTAGTGGTGGCTTCGACTGACCCGAACTGAGAATATCAGTCCCTTTCGCAGTACCACGAGCTTTGACCCGTTTAGATACTGGGGAACGCTTTACGGTCACGACAGAACCTGCCGCCTCAAATATGGTTACACAACCCAACTATGTGTGTTTGGATTGCAAATGATTTTGCTTTTTACGCGATTGCAACCTCTTGGTTTTCGATGACTGCAACGCAAGCACATGAGAATTTTACAATATGAACACGAAAATCAAAAGCGGCTTCGCCAGCGGAGTGCTATCCATCCCCACCCAAGCCTATCAGCTCTGGGTGGGGAATTTCGCACGGTAAGTTAAAAGTGTGCGCTATCCATTCTTACCCACGTTAGATGGATTGAATTCATTACCGCGTAATTCTTTCCATTCAAGCTCATCCTTCATCAAATCATCAAGCATTTGAATAAATTTTTGATACGCCATTTTTATATCTTCCACCGTTGTTTGTTCATCGGCTCGATTTTTATAAACGCGCTTTGCCAATATATCCAAATCACCAACTGCGATGTTGTCGCCAATTCTAGCCAATGGAAATAGCATTCGAGGACTGATTAAATCTAAATTAAAATCAGAATTTATCCAATAATTAAAAAAATTTTCCCTTGTTAGAAAAGGTAAAATATCCGAATTTTTTAGAGCCAAGCATCGATAGTCATTTAAACAAGGGATTGTTCCTCGTTTTAATATACCTTGATGAAACAGGTTATTGTTAATCAACGTTTCTTTGCAATGCTCGATAATTAAGTCATTCGAGACAGGTTCTTCTATTGGTGGCTCGGCTTCTTGATTGTCAAACCTCATAAGTTTGCATTCGTCTTTGCCAATGTATACAGACCTAAAATTATTCTGTTTTAAAAATAAGAGAATTAACGGATAACTACTGTCACGTCTCGATATATAAATACCGTCATTACCATCAGAATTTATAGGATTCGAAGGAGAATCTAACTTGCAATACAAGACATCGTAATTTGTTAATTCAGTTATTTTCTTTTTCCCGACATTAGTATTGACTAATAGCTGATTCCAATCACAGAACCATTCTGGTTTATCTTGCCAGTCTCGCAATTGATATTCTGCGGCTATCATTGCTTTTTGATTCTTGTCCAATTTTTCGTAATAACATTTTCCATTTTCAGATTTAAAAAATTCTTGAACTGATTGACAGACACGAAAAAATACATCGTGTTTTATTTCATTATCTTTAAATTTATTACGATTTATAGTTAGGAGTTCATCGGCTTTATCATTTAGTAAATTCACTTTAACCTGAATAAAACCAAAACGATAAATAGAATCATCTATATATTGTCCTCTGTAATAAGGGATAATTGACGGGTGATTTTCATAAAACGACATATCAAAAAACTCTAATTCATTTTCAGATGAATAATATATTTCGTTATTTTTGCAATAGTCGCTTTGTATTTTGTCAGACCAATTTTGAGATTTATTATCACTAAATTTTAAATTACAAGAAAACATACTGCGATTGAAAAATATATAAACGTTGCTGGTAGCTTTTACAATATGAAAGTCACCAGATTCCTCAATTAAACCATCATAATTTTTTAATGCTCGGTCTACATCTCCTCCTAATGAGAAAGGAGGAATTACATATTTATTTGTTTTATAAATAAAACTCAACTGACAACCGTAACGTGAAAAATCCCAAGGATTAACGGTTAATGACTTTTCTTTTCTATTTGAATTCGGCAATTCAATGGTTTTTTGTTCGCTAATAATTTGAAAATAAATGTTGCCATGTTCTACGTTATTGGTCGGATTAGTTAGTTCAATAACTAACGTTTCGCCAGTATCAATACTGCGAGTTTCAATAATGATTTCGTCTGTTAATAAAAATACGCTGTGAAAACCAATGCCAAAAATACCCGAAGGTTTCATCCAAATAGGCATTTTTTCAGCAATAGCTCTTTTTTTATGATTCTTTTTTGAACTACCCATCGACATTAAAAATTCTAAATCATGCCGCGATATTCCCGTTCCTTGGTCTGTAATGGTAATGCGCCAATAATTGTATTTTTCTTCTTCGTTTTCCTTTTCTATTTTTACGTCAAGCGGATATTTTTTGAGAATGTCACGAACTGTTTCATCACGCGGCGCACTATCGCGTTTAATAAATGATGTTGGTTTTGGGATAGCATCTTCACCATGTTCACGCCATATCCGAATCAACGTGGCATCAACGGCATTTTGCAGTAATTCACGCATTGCCTGTTCTTTACCATCATAAAGCCCTGCACCTTGTAACAATTCAAACATACGGTCACGGTCGAGCGTAAATTGTGGGCGTTTGTCTTCACTGAATACTTGCCAATTGTTTAGATGCGCTTTTAAATCGCCCACCGAAGGTAATAATCCAAAATCACGAGACGGAACAATCTCAAACCACCTGCCCATTTGATTTTTGACTTCTTCGCGCAACCAGCCAAACCATTTTGTGGTTTCGATATAACTTTCGTAACTAGGACAATCCGCTTCAATTTCAATAAGTTCAGGGTCAGCGCGAAAATGCCGAATGGCTAAATGTTTTTCATGATGCGCTTTACTCATAGGCGGTAATTCACCAGCCATTTTCATCATAACTGGGCAAAAGCGATTGTCGTCTAAATCCAATAAATCACCCAAACGCAATAAACACGCAATAAAACGCGGATGACAATCATCTGTCCCCGCCCCCACTTGTTGTTTTGGTAGTTCCATTACCTTTTCAAAACTTGCGCCGTGGTATTCACAAATTTTACTTAACAATCCAAAAAATCGCGCTGGTAATAATTCATTGCGTGGCGAATCCAAACCAATTTCAAGTGCAGGATGAACAATAATTTTTCCTGCTCGTTCAGGGTGTTTTTTGCGATAAAAATCGGCAATGATTTCGCGTAATAATTTTAGAGATTGAAACGCTTCTAGTTTCACAGAGGAGAAAATAGCACTGGCGGTGTTTTCTTTACTCGCTAATAAAGCCTCAATAACAATTAACGAATCACCACTCGCCGAATATTTCATGCTTTCAGCATGTTTTTTAATTTCCTCGAAATTATCATTAAGCTGTTTGTCTGTAACGAGCATCCCGATGTCATGCAAATAGGCGGCTTCTAAAAGTAACCATGTGTCCGTTGCCGTTAATTTCGAGATATTTTCTTCGCCTAATAAACGTTCAATATGAACCAAAATTTGCCGCGAGTGTGATTCATCATGACGACTGTAATGTGGGAAATGAATGCAGATATTTTGAAGTGCTTTAGCAATTAACAATTCATCCATTGTCCACTGCGATTCTAATGGCTTGTAAGTAGCGTCATTTTTAGCGCAGTCTTGTAAATGTTTTATAAGTTGGGTTGCCATGATTACTATCCGTTATTTGATAAAGTTAAGCGAATACGCATAAATCATGTGAATGGAAGATACGCTGTATTCATTTTTGAGTTTGAAAAATCGGCGGAGTTATGCAAATACCGTCGGATTCTACAACAAAAAGCAAAAACACCTTCCGCAAAAATTTAACAGCATTTTTACGTTAACTAGCCATAAACTTAGCTACAATCCAACTTTTTATTCAATTACTAAAACAGGTTTTACTTTGTCAATCAACCCCATGATTATGAACTGCGTCGCCTATCAAAAAGGCATTCGATTAGGCGACGTAACCCTCGATGACATCAGCGAAGTTATCAAACAAGAAGATACATTCGTGTGGCTAGGATTACTCAATCCTGACTGCGACTTAATCAAAAAAATCCAAGAAGAATTTAGTTTGCATGAGCTGGCAATTGAAGACACCTTGTCAGCGCATCAACGCCCGAAATTGGAAGAATACGGCGATTCATTATTTGTGGTTTTGCATTCTGCCATGCTGACACAAAACAGCGTCGAATTTGGTGAAACACATATTTTTGTCGGCAAACGGTTTTTAGTTTCGGTGCGACGCGGCACAATTCCGAGTTATCAAAAAGTGCGTCATCGTTGTGAAGCTATGCCGCAACAGTTGGCAAAAGGTTCAAGTTTCGCGCTTCATGGGATTATGGATTATATCGTTGATAATTACGTTCCTGTGGTTGATGGTTTGCAAGCGAGATTTGAAGAAATCGAAACCGCTATTTTTGAATATCATCCAAGCCGTCACACGATGGAAGATTTGTACGAATTGAAGCGTGAATTGTTATTGCTCAAAAATGCCACGTTACCGATGATTGATATTTGCAATGAATTGATGCGTTTTCACAACGATATTATTCATCCCGATATTAGCGTGTATTTCCGCGATATTTCCGACCATCTCAAACGCATTACACAAGAAATTGATTCCATACGAGAAATGCTCATTTCTGCAATGCAAGTGCATTTAACGTTTGAAACGATTCGACAAAATGAAGTGGTAAAACGTTTATCTGGTTGGGGCGCGATTTTGGCAATTCCAACATTGGTGTGCAGTTGGTACGGGATGAATTTCAAACACATGCCCGAATTAGAGGGTGAATTTAGTTATCCCATCGTGATTGGGGGTATTTTTGTGAGTTGTGGATTGCTTTATCTTCGATTGAGACGGGCTGGGTGGTTGTGAGTTGAGAATGCCAAAATTCTGATGGTTTATTTGAACATGGAATTTTGGCGTTCTAAATGTCAAAAGATTTAATATGCTTAAATTTTTAGTTTTTTCTCACGGAATTTTTTTTAAGCGACTCAATATCTTGTTTAATGCTTTTGTACTCGCATTCATTTCCTAGGTTTTTAAATATGAAATGTGGTGGGGGATTACCTTTACCAGCAAAATTTCTATATGTTCCAATGACTGCTATTTCATCATTAGCAACAATGGATGTCATAAAGTTGTATTGGAACTGATATATTTCCAAGTTGTTTGATGTTGGGGCAGTTTTATGTAACTTTTGATATTCTTTAATAGCTTCTTGAATTTTTGTCTGATAATAATTTGAGGCTTCATTATGCTCATGTTTAACATTTAACATGTTCGCACTTTCTGAATTGTCAGACAGCAATATTATGTAGGTATTTTTATTTTCTTGTTTAAATCTCTCTGCTAATTCATAAGAATTATTAGTAAAAAAGTTTTTGCCGTCATTCATAACGATGTATAAATTTTGACTACTAACTAGGTCTATGATGGTTTCCATCTTATTGTGATAAATCACTTTTTCTAATCCCATTTTTTCCATTTCTAGCAATTTAGGAAATTTTTCCGTTATCAAAGATTTGATTTCATCTGAGGTTGTCCCAGATATAATTTTATTCACGAAATATGTGACAGTTAACGATGTAAAAATACTAACACCAATAGATATACAAATTTTCTGGTATGGTTCTCGCAATTCAAATGCAATAGGAAGAATTGCCAATATAACAAATGCAATAATTCCCCATAAAGCAAAGTTGAGCTTGAAAAGTTGAGTTATATTTGAATTCATTGAATCCCCCCGAGTTTTGATTATAAATTTAAGATGTTTTTTAACAATTGGTAATACTACTCGCAAATATTACATGTCACAAAAATACAAATAAATGACGGTCAAGAATAGAGAATAAAAATATCAGATGGCAAAAATTTAACAGCATTTTTACACCAACTAGACCTAAACTTAACGCCAAATTTATTAAAACGAGTTGGCTGGCTATGACAGAAGAACGCCCAAATCCTGATGAATTATTAGCACGAGTTGAACGCGAACAAACACAAGCACGTCGTGGACGATTAAAAATCTTCTTTGGCGCGGCGGCAGGCGTTGGAAAAACTTACGCGATGCTTCTCGCCGCACGCGAAAAACGCAATGACAACATCGATGTCGTTGTCGGCTTAGTCGAAACACACAACCGAAAAGAAACCGCCGCCTTGCTCGAAGGCTTAGAAGTTCTGCCGCGCCAACAAATCGATTATCGCGGCACAACGTTGTCTGAATTCGATTTAGATGCCGCCCTCAAACGCAAACCATCGATTATTTTGGTCGATGAACTCGCTCACACGAATGCACAAGGTTGTCGTCATCCCAAACGCTGGCAAGATATTGAAGAATTACTGGACGCAGGCATTGATGTTTATACCGCCTTAAATGTGCAACATTTAGAAAGTCTAAACGACGACATCGGGCAAATTTCAGGGATTCGCGTATTTGAAACGGTGCCAGACACCGTTTTTGAATCTGCCAGCGAAGTCGAATTAGTCGATTTACCGCCTGATGAATTGCTCACCCGTTTAAAAGACGGCAAAGTGTATGTCCCACAACAAGCCAAAGAAGCGGCAAATAATTTTTTCAAAAAAGGCAACTTAATTGCCTTGCGTGAATTGGCATTGCGACACACAGCAAACCGCGTCGATGCTCAAATGCTCGATTATCGAGAAAACAATTTTATTCGTGAAGTTTGGCAAGTAAATGAGCGAATTTTGGTTTGTATTGGTGCAAATGCGTTAGGTGAGCGATTGGTTCGTGCAGGCAAACGTTTGGCAAACAGTTTAAAAGCCGATTGGATTGTGTTGTATGTTGAAACGCCTGAATTGCAACGTTTATCACCTGAAAAGCGAGACAACATTTTGCGTAGTTTGCGTTTTGCCGAACAGTTAGGCGCAGAAACAGTCACGCTCAGTACGCCTGAAATTAGCGAGGCGATTATTCGATTTGCCAATGAACGCAATATCACCAAAATCGTAATGGGCAAACCCACGCGACGCGGTTGGAAACGTTTGGTTTTAGGTTCGCTTGTTGATGAATTGATTAGCGACGCGCACAACATCAATTTATATTTACTCGGCAGTAAAAAATCAGATGAAAAAGAGAAAACGCCCGAACTTTTCGATCGTAAAAATGCGTTACCCAAATTAGCCCCACAAAAAAAAGCCATGACGGGTTACGTTGTGGCAACGCTGGTTACGATTGCAAACGCATTGCTAGCTTATTCGTTATTTGGGCGATTTGAACTTGCTAACTTGATTATGATTTTCTTGTTGGGCGTGGTGTTTGTAGCAACTCGTTATGGGCGAAATCCATCAATTTTGGCTTCCGTTTTAAGTGTGGCAGTTTTTGATTTCTTATTCGTGCCACCATTTCACACGTTCTCGGTTGCAGACAGCCAATATCTCATCACGCTTTTAGCGATGTTAATTGTGGCGGTTTTGATTAGCGGTTTGATGGCAAATGTTCGCTCACAAGCCAAAGTTGCGGGGCATCGTGAACGCCGTGCAATGGTGTTATATGCAATGAGTAAAGAACTCGCTGCAAGTCAAAGTGAAGAAGAAATTGTCAGAACCGCCATTCGGCATCTTTACACCGAATTTGGCAGTCAAAACGTCATTCTATTTCCCGACATCATCGGACGGATTCGTTATCCAACAGATTTATCAATGCCCGAATCATTGCATTCTGCGGATTTAGGTGTTGCACAATGGGTGATGGATCACAATGAAATTGCAGGACAAGGAACAAATACACTTGCAGGCGCACAAGCGGTTTATTTTCCACTCAGTAATAAAGAAGCGGTTTTAGGAGTTTTAGTTTTATTGCCCGTGAATTTGCGGCGGATATTTTTGCCTGAACAACGAAAATTACTGGATACCTTTTCAGGTCAAATTGCTCAAGCGATTACGCGCGTTCGTTTGACTGAACAAGCGCGAAAAACGCAAGTTGAAATTGAAGCAGAGCGTTTGCGTAATTCGTTGTTAAGTTCAATTTCTCACGATTTAAGAACGCCGCTGGCAACAATTGTCGGTTCTGCCAGCACATTGGTTGAAGAAAATGGCACGCTGACTAAAGAACAAAAACATGAATTGAGTTGTGCGATTTATGATGAATCACGGCGTATGTCGAGTTTAATCAGTAACATTTTAGATATGGCGCGACTGGATGCAGGTGAAATTCAACTTAATAAAGAATGGTATCCGCTTGAGGAAATTATTGGCGTGGTGTTAACTCGTTTGCAAAAACAACTCGAAGACCGTCAAGTCACTGTGAAATTACCTGACGGGATTTTGATGATTTTTGTTGATACGGTCATGATTGAACAAGTGCTGATGAATTTGATGGAAAATGCGTTGCGTTATACGCCCGAAAAAACAGCAATTCACATTTCTGCTCATTCGCAATTATCGTCTGTGAAAGTGTCTGTTGCTGACGAAGGCATGGGAATTCCAAAAGGTTGTGAACATAAATTGTTTGAAAAGTTTTATCGCGTTAAAAACGAAGCAACGCAAAGCGGCGTAGGACTTGGACTTGCGATTTGTCGGTCAATTATTGAGGCGCATGGCGGAACGATTAGCGCGAAAAATTTATCAGCAGGTGGCGCAGAATTTTCGTTTGTTATTCCCTTAGACCAAGCCCCACCTATCATGGAACAAGAAGATGACATAGATATATCACTTCAACCATAAACAATTAACACTTGTTTTGCATGACGGCACTTTTTAAAAATATAAGAATTTTAATCACAGCTAATTCTTTTTTTTGACGACACAGAATTGAATTAAATGGGATAATTGGACTATGTTTCCTCCATGAAACTAAATAATTGAATACTAAAAAAGACAAACAAGAACATAGACTAAAATGGCCGCAGCAGATCAACTAAAAGCATTGTTACGATCACACATTGATGGTGATGAAGCACAGTTTTATTCTGTGGCTATGCAAATAGCAGCACATGAAGCTAAGTTAGGACATGGTAAATTTGCTTTAGAACTTCGTGATATGATCGATAAAGCAAAATCATCTATCCGAACAGTTGAAGCCGAAACGGTTACACTCATATCAAAACCTCGTGGTGAATTATCTGGTCTACTGTCAGTTTCCTATCCAAAATTAAAATTGGCTGATATGGTTTTATCTGAATCAATAGAACCAAAATTGACAAGGCTACTCAAAGAACAAATACAAGTAAAAAAACTTCGCTCGCACGGATTAGCTCCTCGCAAAAAATTGTTACTGATAGGATTACCTGGAACGGGAAAAACATTAACCGCATCGGTATTAGCAGGAGAGTTGGGATTACCATTATTCACTGTTCGACTTGATACTTTAATGACTAAATTCATGGGTGAAACATCTGCGAAATTACGTTTGATTTTTGATGCTATTCAACAAACACGAGGGGTCTATTTGTTCGATGAGTTTGATAGCATCGGTTCACAACGTGGATTAGCTAATGATGTGGGGGAAATAAGACGGGTATTAAATAGTTTTTTACAAATGATTGAACAAGATGATTCCGACAGTTTGCTGATTGCGGCAACAAATCATGTCGAAATTCTTGATTATGCACTTTTCAGACGATTTGATGACATCATTGAGTATCAAATACCTCAAAAAAAGGAAATTGAATCTGCTTTAAAAACAAAATTAGCCATGTTTAGTACAACTAAAATTCAATGGTCAAAAATTGCCGATGTGGCTATTGGTTTAAGTTATGGTGATATTAGTAAAGCCTGTGAAGATGCAATAAAAGATTCCATTATTCATAATCGGGAATCTGTGGGTCATAACGATTTATTACAGTCTATAAAAGACAGACAAGCCATTCAACAAAAGTAATCTATTATTTTCAAGGATTGAGTATGACTAATAAAAACAAAGGAAAATTTTTACCCCATCTATTAGTTAAAAATACAGCATCCCCTAGTCGTTATTCTCGACCACCCAAAGGTATTACTCCTAAAACTTTGCCTCCTATTGATAGGAAAAGTCATTCAAAACATCTCCTAGAACAACTTAAAACGATAGAAGAACAAACATCGCTTAGCAAAGATGGAATTTATCTTTCTTTTGAAGCCATTGCACCTTTTGAGCTTAAACTTGAAAGTCTGGAATCAATCAAAAAAGGAATTGAATTGTGTTCAGTAAAACAAATTGATGAAAAAACAACAATGGCTACAGTTTTTGTTCCTGATGGTGAATTGGACTATTTCTTAAAAAAAATAACTGAATATGCCGAGCAAAATACAACTGGTAAAAAACCAAAACCAAAAAATGAACCTTTGATTAGTAGCATTTCTGATATTAAACAAGCAGCTTTAAAGGAATTATGGACGGATAGTCCAGAGTTGTATCCAACTGATGATAAACCGATTTGGTGGGAAGTATGGTTACGACATTCAACCCAATATGATTGCGAAGATTTTATTCGTGAACATGCCACTAAGCTGAATATGCAAGTTGGCAGTGATCGTATAAAGTTTTTAGATAGAACTGTGATACTAATTCGAGCGACAAAATCACAACTTAGTCAGTCTATTCATGTATTAAACTTGATTGCTGAAGTGCGAGCTGCAAAAGATACTGCTAGTTTTTATACAAATCTCAACAATAAAGAACAAAAAGAATGGATAGATGATGCGCTGAAAAACATTTCATTACCTCCTGAAAATTCACCTTATGTTTGCATCTTAGATACTGGTGTTAATGAACAACACCCATTGCTAAAGCTAGTAGCTCATCCTAATGATATGCACAGTTACATTCCTGCCTGGGGAAGTGATGACAGAAAGGGTCATGGGACTAACATGGCGGGAATTACTATTTATGGTGATTTGACAGAAATTTTGTCGAGTAACACTCAGATTGATTTAACGCATCGCATAGAATCTGTAAAAGTCTTACCTAACAGTGGTGCAAATGATAAAAATCTTTATGGAGCAGTCACGCAGGATAGTATTGCGAGAGTTGAAATCCAAGAAGCATATCGCAAACGTTTATTTTGTATGGCTGTTACTACTACTGACAGTAGAGACAGAGGAAAACCATCATCCTGGTCGGCTGCTATTGATGCCTCTACATCAGGGTATTTAGATGAACAACAACGCCTACTAGTTTTATCTGCTGGAAATACTGATGACTCACAGCGTCATTTATATCCAGATAGCAATTTCACAGATGAAATTCATGACCCTGCACAATCTTGGAACGCTTTAACAGTAGGAGCTTATACTGAAAAAGTACGGCTAGATGAACAGTATGCAAACAATGGGTGGGAAACTATTGCACTATTTGGCGATTTATCCCCATCAAGTTGCACATCTACATCATGGGACAGAACATGTCTAATTAAGCCAGAAATTGTTATGGAAGGTGGAAATCAAGCAATCAGCCCTTGCAGAAAATACGCGGATTATATTGATGATGATTTACAGTTACTTACAACAGGGCATGATTTTCAAAGAAAAAAACTATTAGTTTCTTTCGGCGATACTAGCGCAGCATCTGCTTTAGCAAGTCGTCTTGCGGCTAAAGTACAGGCAAGCTATCCAGATTTTTGGGCGGAAACTGTCAGAGCATTATTAGTTCATTCGGCTGAATGGACGGATGCAATGAGAGCTAGATTTCATCCATTTAACACTAAAAATGACTACCGCCAGCTATTGCGATATTGCGGATATGGTGTGCCAAATGAACGCAATCTTTTTTGGAGTGCAAATAATTCTTTGACGTTAATAGCACAAGATAGTTTGCAACCCTTCATAAAAGAAAAAGGTAAATCTGATGTGACCATGAATGAAATGAACATACATTCATTACCATGGCCTTCTCAGGTTCTACAAGATCTTCCTCCTGATACACAAGTGGAAATGAAAGTTACATTATCGTATTTTGTTGAACCTAATCCTGGACAACGTGGATGGAAAAATAAATACCGCTATGCTTCACATGGGTTACGATTTGATGTGCGTAGACCGCTCGAAACAATTGAAGAATTCAAATCACGCCTTAATCAAAAGGCTCGTGATGAAGAAGATGAAAGTAATAACGAGAAAAGGTCATATAAATCTGTATCAGATTCAGGAACATGGATACTTGGGGATAATCTTCGTAGTCTCGGTTCTATTCATTCTGATACATGGTATGGTCTTGCATCAGAGTTGGCGATGAGAGGGCATATTGCTATTTATCCTGTCTCTGGTTGGTGGAAAGATCAAGTAAAACAAAAACGTTGGCACAAAAAAGCTCGATATTCTCTCATTATCACTATTAAGACACCAGGTGTTGAAACTGATATTTACACTGTTGTGAAAAATGAAATTTCTGAAATTGTCGTAATACAATGACAATAGAAATTGTTAAGCATGTTTATCAAAGTACCGTGATTGTCGTGATTGAAGATGACCCCGCGATTCGCCAATTTTTAAGAACAGGTTTGGGTGTTCACGATTTTAAAATTTTTGAAGCAGACAAAGGTCAACGCGGCATTATCGAGGCAGAAATTCGCAAGCCTGATTTGATTATTTTAGATTTAGGATTGCCTGATATGGATGGCGTTCAAGTGATTAAAAAAATCCGCGAATGGTCAGCGATGCCGATTATCGTTTTATCAGCCCGAAGCAATGAACAACACAAAATCGATGCCTTAGATGCTGGCGCAGATGATTATTTAACAAAACCATTTGGATTAGGCGAATTGTTAGCACGAATTCGGGTTGCAATGCGTCATTCGGTCAACAATCCTGCCCAATCGCAAGACAATGTTTTTACAACAGGCGCGTTAAAAGTGGATTTGTTAAAACGACAAGTTTTTATGAATGAAACCGAAGTGCATTTGACCCCGTTGCAATATCGGTTGTTGGCGGTGCTGGTGAAAAATGCAGGCAAGGTTTTAACGCATCAATATCTGCTTAAAGAAATCTGGGGACCTTCTTATAAAGATAATTCGCATTATTTACGCATTTACATGAGCCAACTTCGGCAAAAATTAGAAACTGAACCCACGCAACCACAGTATTTATTAACCGAATCGGGCGTGGGTTATCGATTAAAGTTTTAGATTGATAACCAGCCCACATAATTTTGCGTCATGACGTATTTTTCTTATTTTTTATCAGAATAATTGTCAGAACGTTCAAACATTTTACTCTCGATCAGATGGTAATTTGGAAGCAACAAAAAAGGAAGCGGTAAGCAGTAGACCGCCTAAACAAAGCATCGCCAAAACCGCACTAACTTGCCACGCGCTAGCAAGACTGTAACTGCCAACAGCAAGCAGCATGGCAACATTATGAAAAAAACCTTGCAACGCAATCGCAGTGCCGCTGCCAATAGTTTGTTTTCCTAATTCTTGCAACGCCGCATTCACAGGAACAATAAACATTCCGCCCGCAATACCAATAAAAAATAAAATGCTTTGTGCGATAAAAATCACGGCAGTAAAACTAAGTGTCATAATCAGCAACGCCATGACATAAGCGGCAAATCTAGCGCGGCGCAATTTTTCCAGCGGAATTAAACGCGGCACACAAACCGAACCCACAATAATACCAACGGCTAAAAATAACGTTAATTGAGCAATTTCAGTTGCACTGTGCAAATTCAAAATTTGCGGCGACCATGCAACCAAAATTACGCGCAATGTTGCCGCACTTGCCCAAAAAAGTGCGCCGCCTAAAATTACAAAGCGGGCGCGTTCAAAGGTAAAAAATTGCTGAATTTGGGTAAAAAATATCCCTAAAGCGGAATGCACTTCTGGCTTGTTTAAAACGGATGATGAATTTTTCAAACCTAAAAAACAGGCAAATATCGACGAAATAAAAAATAAACCAATCGTGCCAATTAAAGCGATGTGAATCGAATAATCAGCCACTTTTGCGCCGATAACCATACCGAGCAAAATCGCTAAAATTGTCGAACCTTCAATCCAGCCATTTGCTTTGACTAATTCATCGTGCTTAACCAATTCAGGCAAAATGCCATATTTTGCGGGGCTATAAATTGCCGCGCCACTGCCCACAATTGCGTAAGCAATCAGTGGTTCAACATTTAAAAACAACAGCCCTGCCCCACTCGCCTTTAATAAATTGGCAATGACCAAAATGCGTGCTTTTGGAAATCGGTCGGCTAATTGCCCGACCCAAGGTGCGAGCAGTACAAAAGCGACTAAAAATGAACTTTGCAACGCGGGAACATACCAACTGGCGGGATTTTGTGCGTGCATGACGAGCGCGATAACTGTAAATAAAATTGCATTATCTGCAAATGCCGATAAAAATTGTGCAGCTAGTAAAAAAACCAGGGATCTATTCATCTTCGATTTCTTTTATTTTGTAAATCACGTTGACAGGATCAGAAAAAAATAACTTTTTTGCTAAATGCGAACCCGCTTCAACTAAAGGGTGAACCATTAAACTCGCGCCTAAATCTCGCAACTCATTTTCTTCTTCCGTGTGATAACAAATCGAGCCAATATGTCCCCTGAAACCTTGTTTTCGAAGTTGCTCTGTTGCAGAGCGACGCACTTCAAAATCAGGCATCGTTAAAAGAATGCCTTTAATTCGATTTAATGGCAGACCATTCCAAAGTTCAGTATCTTCTGCGTCACCATAAATGACTCGTCGTCCTTGCTCTAAATGTGATTTAAGCATCGTTGGGTCAGCGTCAAAACCGACAACGCGCTGCTCTTGTCCATGCAAAGCTAAATATGCCGATGTTCCCGTTCTCCCCATTCCAAAAATAAGCCATTCTGCAACGCCAATACTTTCAGGTAGACGATCAGGTTTATCACCTTCTTTGCGTTCAAAGCGAGTTAGCGTGGGTTCGACACAAGAAAATAAACGATGTGAATAACGATTTAGCGGCGCGGCAACGGCAAGCGAACTCGCAACTGCTAAACTGATGATGGCTTTCCAATCAGCTGATAACAATTCTGCTTCAACAACCGCTTCTGTGGTAATTAAGGCAAATTCACTGTAAGTCGTTAAAGCTAATGAAGAAACAAATGCGGTACGAGCGCGTAACCCGACAAATAAGAAAAGTACGAAAAATAAAATACCTTGCAGTGGCAATAAAGCAAGCAATAAAAAAGCGGTTTTGATTTGTTCGAAATTGGGCAATTCACTCAAGCCAATTTGCAAAAAGAAGGCAACTAACAAAACCTCTTTTAGGCCCCACAATCTTTGTGCAATATCTTCGGTTTTTGAATGCGCGGCAAGTGTTACGCCCATCAATAAAGCACCAATATCGGCAGAAATATTTACTCTTCGAGCCAATTCACCACCTGCAAGGGCAAAGAAAACGCCTAGTAATAAACGTAAATCTTCACTGTGTGTGATGTTAAGCAAACGATGTGCAAGTGGTCTGCAAAGCGGTACAAGCAGCAAACCTAATGCCCAAATAGATGGCATTTTACCTTCGGCAACAGCGAGCAAACCAATTGCCACAATATCTTGTAAAATCAAAATACTGAGCGAATCTCGACCATGAAATGTTGATAATTCGCCGTTATCTTCTAAAACTTTGATAGCTAAAACGGTACTCGAAAATGCCAAACTCGCCCCTAAAATCACGCCACCTGTGAGATGTCCGCCTTGCCAAAGAAAAAGCAAACATGAAACCGTTGTCACAATTAGCAAATGCAAACTGCCCACACGCAACACTTCCCGTTTGAGAAGGGAATTTAACTTGATTTTTAAGCCAACTGTGAAAAGCAATAATTCAATGCCAATATCGGCAAGATGCCCTAACGCGGGCATGGTACCGACACCGAGATGATTTAAACCATAACCTGCAATTAAATAGCCAACCAGCGGCGGAAAAAATAACCGAGTTGCTAGCAAGCCTATAAAATAAGCCGCGCCTAAAAAGATGACTTCGTTATGATTCATTTCAAATTCACCTTCTTGTTAGATTGACAGCTTTTCAACACGTTTGTCGCCGTAAATCCAGTTAATTACCATTCGAGTTCCTGTAATCGCTGTGAACATTGACGATAAAATCCCAATAATCAACGTTACGGCAAAACCTTTAACCGAACCCGTACCGAAGGCAAATAACACCACAGCAACCACTAGATTCGTAAAATGCGAATCGAAAATCGTCCCGAAGGCTTTTTCATAACCAGCAAAAATTGCCGCTTGTGGGCTGTTGCCATTGTGAATTTCTTCTTTGACACGCTCGAAAATCAACACGTTTGCGTCAACTGACATCCCGACTGTCAAAATAATCCCCGCAATACCTGGTAAGGTGAGTGTGGCTTGTAACATCGATAAAATCGCTACCACAATCACCACGTTAAACGCTAACGCCATATTTGCAATCATGCCAAACAGTTTGTAATAAACCGCCATGAACAATACAACTAGCACGAAACCGACGATAAATGACAACATCCCTTTATCGATATTATCTTGCCCCAAGCTAGGACCGACGGTGCGTTCTTCAACAATATCAACAGGTGCGGCAAGTGCGCCTGCTCTTAAAAGTAGCGACAAATTACGCGCTTCTTGTGGACTGTCTAAACCTGTGGTTTGAAAACGTTTGCTGAACACGCCTTGAATCGTTGCCACGCTGATAACTTTCTCGACTTTTTCTTTGTGGCGGACTTTCTCACCGTTCACAATTTTGGTTTCGTTTTTGTATTCGATGAATACAACAGCCATTGGTTTGCCGATACTTTCTTGGGTTAATTTACCCATTTTCGCCGCACCAATGCCGTTAAGCGTGACGCTTACCGCAGGTCTGCCGTCATCATCACTGCTTGATGCCGAATCGACAATTTGATCACCTGTAATAATGATGCGTTTATCGAGCAAAATCGGACTGCCATTTTTTTCATAATACAAACGGCTACCGATTGGAACGTGACCTGAAAGAGCTTGTTGCACGTCATGTTCAGTATCAACTAAGCGATATTCAAGCGTTGCAGTCGTACCTAAAATTTCTTTTGCTCTTGTCGTATCTTGAACACCTGGTAATTGAACCATGATGCGATTATCGCCTTGTTGTTGAATGACGGGTTCGGCTACCCCTAATTCATTCACGCGATTACGCAAAGTAGTCATATTTTGACCAACCGCATTTTTCTTAATTTCGCGCACGTCAGCTTCAGACATTTTGAGCCAAACCTGATTATCCGCTTCAGGTTCAGTAATTGTTAAACCACGAAAATCTTTGCTGAGTAACGCCATCAATTCGGTTTTTTCTTCAACAGATTTCAGGGTAATTTTGATAAAACCGCTGTCTTTATTAACCGATTGATAATGAATTTTTTTGTCGCGCAAGGCTAAACGTAAATCGTCGGTGTAACGCTCTTCGGCTTGTTTAACCGCCGCATCCATATCGACTTCAAGCAAGAAATGCACGCCGCCGCGTAAATCCAGCCCTAAATACATGGCTTGTGCGCCAACGGCTTGCAACCATGCAGGTGTTGTTGGCGCAAGATTTAACGCAACCGTAAAATCGTTGCCCATTTTGTCACGCAATAAATCGGCGACTTTCATTTGGTCATCGGTATTAGTTAGACGCGCTAAAACTTTGCCATCTTTGAATTCAAACGTTTTAAGAGATGCGCCTGTTGTTTTAATCGAGGCTTCGATGTCATCTGCTTGCGTCTGCGAAAGTTTGTTCACAACGTGAGAAATTTGCACCGACGGATCATCGCTATATAAATTCGGTAATGCGTAAATAATGGAAACAACAAACACCAAAATGATGCCAATGTTTTTCCAAAGGGAATAATGGTTTTGCATTTGCGTTTGTCCGCTGATTTATTGAACTGCTTTTTTGTGCATTGCTTTGAATGTGCCTTTTGGCATCATTGCTTCAATGTTATGACGTTGCACTTGAATGAAAGTATTTTCGCTGATTTCTATTTTGACAAAGTTGTCATCAACATCGGCAACACGTCCTAAAATGCCGCCAGAAGTCACAACTTCTGTGCCTTTGGCAAGTGCTTCCACCATTTGTTTTTTTTCTTTAGCGCGTTTAGCTTGTGGACGTAAAAAGAGAACATAAAAGAAAACCAAAATGCCTAAGGGAAATAACATTCCTTCTAAACCTGGTTGTTGTGCGGCAGCTGCGCCGCCTTCAGCTAAAGCGTCTGAAATGAAAAAACTCATTGTTTATCCTCGTTATTTTTATAATTGAAAGGTGAAAAAAGAAGTAAAACGGCGGCTATTATGCCATAGAAAATTTGTTGAGCAGTTTCAAAACACGCATCGAAGGCTTTCACAAAGAGTCATCGGCAGTTTAACCGCTTAATTTATACACAAAAAGGAAACTATGAATCAATAAACTGCTGTATTGTCAATAAATGAACGCATCTGTATAGTACGCCCCAAGTTAGTTGTTTTTTCATTTTTAAATTTTTCTCGACAACCATAAGGAACATTATCATGAACACATTTTATAGAGATGTATTGATTGGTTTGATGTTTATCGTCGGAATTGTTGGTTTTATTTCTGGTGAATTCATTGTTTCAACAGTGCTATTTGCATCAGCTGCGATTTTCAGCAATATCCATTTGAATCGTCAAATGTACGGTCGGTTCTAAACTGACTATTCACCTCCTGTTATTTTGTAACAAACATTGACTCCTCATTGTCCTGTTTGACCTCTCAGCTCTTAGTGTTTTAACACTAGGAGCTTTTTTTTGCGTGAATGGCTATGCGAATTTGCTTTTTTTCCATGTAAACCAGTTAGAATAGCCACAACATTACACTTAAAATTTAATGAGGCTTAGTTATGAATACTCAAAAACTGCTCACCGCATACAGCGATTTCATGCACCATTTACATGAAACTATGCAAGAAACACTCGATTCTTTTACCGATGCGTTTGAAACATCAAAAGAAAAAATTGGCGCAGATCATCAATTAACAAGCGAAGAAATAGACCACGTTTCAAGTCAAGTTAAACGCGATATGCAAAATGCGGCAAATATCCCTGAACATAATGATGAATCGCTCAGTGAGTGGTTAAAATTCGACATCGAACTCATTGAGAATTTAACTTGGGATGCGTTTTTAAGCGTTGCTGATAAAACGCGCGTAGAACTCGCAGAAATCGAGCAACACGCTATGCACCATAAATATAACAGTGGCGACATTACAATTGCTGGCACGTTTGAATGTGAACAATGCAAAAAACAAATTGCTTTCAAAACCACCAGCCGCATTCCAGAATGTCCTGCATGTCACAATCATGCTTTCGTGCGTTTATAATTCAAAACCAGGCATAGCACTATGATAAACAACGGGTTACTGGAAATTCTGCTTTTAGCACAACATAAAGCGGACGTGAAATTAGCATGGCATAGTAAGCGAGTTGCTTGTTATGCACGGGAAATTGCCAAAGAGCTTGGACAGTCCACTGATTTTCAAAGACGTATTTTTTTAAGTGGTTTGGTACATGATATTGGTTTTTTAAAACTCGATGTCGATTTCACACAGCTTTCGCGTGATATGACACTGCATACGGATACGGATTTAATTCATCAGCACGTCAAAGAAGGTGTTACTTTACTTTCCAAAGTGATTACTGATGCTGAAGTTTTAGACGCTGTACATCATCATCATGAAAAATTTAACGGTAACGGTTATCCAGACGGTTTGAAAGGGGAACAAATTTCGCTCGCGTCACGCATTTTAGCGGTTGCCGATTTGTATGATGCAATGATGGTCGGAGAAATGTTTGGTGAAGAACGTTCAATCCCTGAAGATATTATTCGCTATTTAACCACACAAGCTAGTGGCAATGAACTTGATCCAACATTGGTAAAAGTTTTTTTAGGTATTTTGCAACGCAATTCTGTGTTTTATTTGCCAATAAAAAATAACGAGTTGAATTTGTACAAACTCGTTTATTTAGTACCTGGGAAATTAGAATCTGGCGATTTGTGTGACCAATTCGGTACAATTTTAGTCAAACAAGGCACAGAACTTACACAGCACAAACTTGATCACATTCGTTCAAATTATCCAGGACAAAAAATTATTTACGTCCCACAAAATCAATAAAAAATTTAGGATAAAAACTCATGACAGAATTTACAAATGTTTCAGTGGTCAAAAAAGCTAACGTTTATTTCGATGGCAATGTGATTAGTCGCACCGTGAAATTTGCCGACGGTTCAACCAAAACTTTAGGTTTTATGCAGGCTGGTGAATATGTTTTTAACACAGGCGTACCTGAAATTATGGAAATTCAAAGCGGCGAATTAGACGTTTTATTGCCTGGTGAAGATTGGAAAACGGTAAAAGGTGGTGAAGCGTTCAACGTTTCTGAAAACGCACAATTTAAAATGCGCGTTCACACACCGACTGACTACATTTGCTCGTTCGTTTAATTTTTAAATTCCTCTCATTTCTATTTTTTAGGAAACGACTTTGATTTCTACTGCAAATATCACCATGCAATTTGGTGCAAAGCCATTATTTGAAAACATTTCGGTTAAATTCGGCGATGGCAATCGCTATGGTTTAATTGGTGCAAACGGTTGTGGCAAATCCACATTTATGAAAATTCTCAGCGGCGATTTAGAACCCACTGCTGGAAATGTCAGCCTTTCACCCAACGAACGATTAGGGAATTTACGCCAAGATCAATTCGCTTTTGAAGATTGCCGTGTCATTGACGTAGTTTTGATGGGACACAAAGAAATGTGGGCGGCAATGTCAGAGCGTGATGCGATTTACGCAAATATGGAAGCCACTGAAGATGATTATATGCACGCGGCTGAACTCGAAACTGTATTTGCTGAATATGGCGGTTATACTGCTGAATCGCGTGCAGGTGAATTATTGTTAGGTTTGGATATTCCAGTCGAACAACATTTCGGTTTAATGAGCGCGGTTGCGCCTGGTTGGAAATTGCGCGTTTTGCTTGCACAAGCGTTGTTTGCAAATCCTGACATTATGCTGTTAGACGAACCCACCAACAACTTAGACATCAACACCATTCGCTGGCTTGAAGACGTTTTGAACGAACGGGATTGCACAATGGTAATTATTTCGCATGACCGCCACTTTTTAAATAGCGTTTGCACGCACATTGCGGACATGGATTTTGGTGAATTGCGCGTTTATCCTGGCAATTACGATGATTACATGATTGCCTCAACACAAGTTCGTGAACAATTACTCGCAAGTAATGCGAAAAAGAAAACCCAAATTGCGGAGTTACAAACGTTCGTTAGTCGTTTTTCTGCAAATGCGTCGAAAGCCAAACAAGCCACTTCTCGTGCGAAACAATTGGAAAAAATTAAACTCGATGAAGTTAAACCTTCAAGCCGCGTTAATCCATTTATTCGTTTTGATCAAACCAAAAAATTGCATCGTTTAGCGTTAGAAGTTGAAAATTTGAGCAAAGGTTATGGCGCAGAACCATTGTTTAAAAATCTGAATTTGATGATTGCGGCTGGTGATAAAGTTGCGGTGATTGGCGCAAACGGGATTGGTAAATCAACCTTGCTCAAAACTTTGGTCGGAGAATTAACGCCAGATTCAGGCGAGGTCAAATGGTCGGAAAACTGCGAAATTGGTTATTTCGCGCAAGACCATGCCGATGATTTTGCCGAAGATATGAGTTTATTTGATTGGATTGGACAATGGCGCAAAGAAGGTGACGACGAGCAAGCGATTCGCGGCACGCTCGGACGATTATTATTTTCGCAAGATGAAATTAAAAAATCAGTCAAAGTCGTGTCGGGTGGTGAGCAAGGGCGGTTGTTGTTTGGTAAATTGATGCTACAAAAGCCCAATATCATGGTGATGGACGAACCCACCAACCATTTAGATATGGAATCAATTGAATCGCTCAATACCGCGCTAGAGATGTATCCAGGTACGTTGATTTTTGTCAGTCACGACCGCGAATTTGTGTCATCTTTGGCAACGCGAATCATTGAAATCAAAGCTGATAAAATCATTGATTTTAATGGTAATTACGAAGAGTACCTGGAAAGTCAAACAAACTGATTGGGAGATTTCGAAATGAACAAACAACAAAATGGTTTTACGCTAATTGAATTGATGATTGCTGTGGCAATTGTTGGCATTTTAACGAGCGTGGGTTATCCGAGTTATCAAAAACACATTCAAAAAGCCAAACGTTCTGAAGCACAAGCAGCTTTAGTTTCTTTTGCAACGGCGATGGAACAGTGGCGTGTTGAAAATAATGGGAAGTATTCGGGAGTAACGGAGGCTTCTGCAATTTTCGCAACGCAAGTGCCAATCGATGGCAGCGGCACTAAAACTTATGATTTAGCGTTTGATGGCACGCCAACTGACAACACTTACACATTAAAAGCAACACCAGTACAAACAGATGAAGAATGTGGCACGTTGACGTTAGATTCTACTGGCGTTAAAGGATCTTCCTCTGGAACAAATTGCTGGGAATAGTAGTCAAACCGATTTGTAACAGAAAATTCATTGACTTATGCAAAGCGCGTCTATAGAATCGCAGCCAGCTCGAAATAGATTTACCGTTATGCCTTATCTTCACGAAGTTTTAGTTGTACCGCTCGTCCTGCTTAATCCATAAGTAATCTTTAATTTCACAGCTCTACCGCCCAAAAGGGTTTTACAAAATTTTTAAAAAGGCTACAACAATGGCAACAGGTACAGTTAAGTGGTTCAACGCTGAAAAAGGTTTCGGTTTTATTCAACAAGAAAGTGGTCCAGATGTATTCGTTCACTTCCGTAACATCGCAGGTTCAGGCTTCAAATCGTTAGACGAAGGACAAAAAGTCCAATTTAACGTAACTCAAGGACAAAAAGGTCCTCAAGCTGAAGAAGTTACTGTAATCTAAGGTTACTTAAAAAGCCGCCGTTTCGTTAAGAAGCGGCGGCTTTTTTGTGTCTATAAGAAACTAAATTTTCACGACAACGCGAGTTTTATGACCCATTCTCTTTTTTGGCACGATTACGAAACCACAGGCGCAAATCCGCAAAAAGACAGACCATTGCAATTTGCAGGCGTGCGAACGGATTTAGATTTCAATATCATCGATGAGCCAATTTCGATTTTTTGTAAATTAAGTTTAGATGTTTTGCCACATCCACAAGCGTGTTTAATTACGCGCATTACGCCACAATTAGCGAATGAAAAAGGTATTTGTGAAGCGGAATTTATTCAAAAAATTCACGAGCAATTATCACAGTCGTATACCTGCAATTTGGGGTATAACTCGATTCGTTTTGATGACGAAGTGACGCGCCACGCGCTATATCGCAATTTTTATGACCCATACGAACGCGAATGGCAAAACGGTAATTCACGCTGGGATTTACTCGATATTTTTCGTGCCGCACAAGCTTTGCGCCCTGATGATTTTAACTGGGTTTATGATGATGAAAACAAGCCCATTTTCAAATTAGACAAATTGACTGTTGCTAACAACATTCAACACGCAAATGCTCATGACGCGCTTTCTGATGTTTATGCGTTGCTATCACTAGCTCATTTACTACGTCGCGCTCAACCACGTTTATTCCAATTTTCATTTGAAAATCGCACCAAAAATCAAGCCCTAAAACTACTTGCCGTAGGAACTGGTACACCGTTGATTCACGTTTCGGGAATGTATCCTGCAAACAAAAATTGTTTAGCAATCGTGATGCCATTGTGTGTGCATCCCACCAATGCAAATGAAGTTGTAGTCTATGATTTAAGCATTGAACCAGCACTGCTTTTAACGCTATCAGCTGAAGAAATAAAACAGCGTTTGTTTGTGGCAACCGAAGAATTACCTGAAAATGTCGCGCGAATTCCTCTTAAAACCGTTCACATTAACAAATGTCCCGTACTTGCGCCGATGTCGGTTCTGCGTCCACAAGATGTTCAAAGATTAAATCTCGATGTTGAAAGTTGTTTAAAAAATGCCACGTTACTTGCAAATGCGTTGAAACAAACGTCACCTGCTTTGACAGAAAAAATTGCGGCGGTTTTCGATCAATCTTACGCGAATTTCCAAACTTCTATTGATGTGGATTTCGCGTTGTACAGCGGTGGTTTTTTTTCAAATATCGATAAAAAAGCGATGGTGCAAATTCGCCAAACGCCGCCTGAAAAATTAGCGATTCTGCCACGTTATGAAGATGCGCGAATTCCTGAAATGGTTTTTCGGTATCGAGCGCGAAATTATCCGAATACTTTAACCGCGCAAGAATGGCAAAAATGGCGAGATTTCTGTGTTTCACAATTAACTAATTCACAAGCAGGTGCGAGTATTTGGCTAACGAATTATTTTCAGGAACTTGAAACACTTAAATCACAAGGCGCGGACACGCAAATTATCAAAACATTATTTGAATTTGCGCGTGAAAAAATGCAATTGTTAGGAATTGAAAATGTCTGTTAAACGTATCGAACACATTGATGTCTGGCGATTTTTTGCAGTAATGCTAGTTATTCAAGAACATTTTTTGTTATTTAGCGGCGTGGATAAAAATTTGCCGCAAATCGAAACGTATTCGCTACAAATTGACCGTTTTGGTGAATTAGGTGTGTTGATTTTTTTTAGCATTAGCGGATTTGTCATTTGTCGCGGTTTGAACTCCGAGCAACGCAAAACAGACAGAATTTGTTTAAGTGCGTTTTGTGTGCGACGATTTTTTCGAATTGTGCCGCCGTTGTGGTTTTATTTGGCGTGCATTGCAATTTTGAGCGCGTTCGATTTGCTTAAAATTAGCGGTGAGCAACTTTTTCGTTCCGCGATGTTTTTGTGCAACTTTCCATTTGAAAAAGGCTGTTCTTGGTATGCAGGTCATACTTGGTCGCTTGCCTACGAAGAACAATTTTATTTGTTGTTTCCATTGTTATTTTTATGGGCGTGGCGAGGTGATAAAGCGTTACGAATATTGATTTCGATTACCGTGTTAATTGCCTGTGCATTACTTTTAATTTATTTGAAACAACCATTTTGGGCAGATTATTGTACTTATTTTTTATTTTTATTAACAGGTTGTTACAGCGCGTTGTTACCTGAGAAATGGATGCAAAAACTGCGTTCATTATCGTTTTTAACATGGCTTGGTGTAACGTTACTTTTAGCCGCACAACTGAGTTTTTTACCTAATGACGGTGATCGTTTTTTGAAAATTTTGTTATATCCAATTTTAGTGCAAATCATTGTTTTTGGAACGCCGACGCATTTTGCACACATCAAAAACATTTTTGAAAATAAAAAATTGAGTTATTTAGGGCGAATTTCTTACAGCGTTTATTTGTGGCAAGAACTCGCAACCGCTTATTACAAAAATACTGAATGGTGGCAAACACTGATTTATTTATTGTTGGTTTTCATTTTTGCCGCCTGGTCATTTCATTATTTTGAAATGCCTTTGCAACGTTTAGGCTCGCAATTTTCAGACAAACTAAAAACTAAATCAATGGGTTAATTGATGACCAAACGTTTTAACCGCTTCGAGTAAAATCAAAATATCGTTTTCAGTTGTGCGATGATTCACAAGCGCGGCACGAATGGCAATCTGTCCGTTTAAAGTTGTTGAAGATGGCGCGACAATGCCCGATTTTTGCAGCGCAATCACAATTTCTGAATTTACGACATTGGCATTTTTAGCACGAAAACGAAAACAAACGATATTTAAAGCAACAGGCGCAAGTAATTCTAATTCGGGGGAATTTTCGATTTCTGTTTTGAGAAATTGAGCTAATTCGCAAGTATGTTCAATGACTTGTGCGAGTTTTTCATTTCCATAAACGCTTAATGTGAACCACGTTTTTAACGCACGAAATCCACGCGATAAATCCAACCCTAAATCACACGCCCAAGGTGAATTTGCGGATAATCCACGCTCTTGCCGTTGCAGATAAGCCGCAGGCGAGGCAAAGGCTTGTTGATGAATTTGCTCATCTCGAATCAAAACAAATCCCGCGTCATAAGGCACTTGTCCCCACTTGTGAAAATCAAAAGCAATTGAATCAGCAAGTTCAATCCCTTTCAAACGTGGTGCAAATTTTTCTGAAAGCATCGCAAGCGCACCGAACGCGCCATCAATGTGGAACCATAATTTTTCTTTTGCACACAGCGCGGCGATTTTTTGTAAATCATCAATTGCACCGACATCCACAGTTCCAACGGTTGCAACCACTAAAAACGGCATTTTGCCTGCCGCTTTATCTTGCAAAATCGCATGTTCTAACTCGGCAATATAGATTTCATAATTTTCATTAACTGGAATTTTCCGTAACGTATCTGTGCCAATGCCTGAAATATCAAGAGCTTGAGAAATGCTAATATGCGCGGTGGTCGAGGTGTAAGCCGTTAAATTGGCATTTTGCAGACCTGTTTTGCGTGTTTGTTGACCTAAAAATTTTGTTTTTGCACACAAACAACCTATCAAATTTGCCATCGAAGTGCCTGTGACAAACAAACCGCTTGCCGTCTGCGGAAAAGAAAATAAATCCCGTACCCAGCGCATCACTTGACGCTCCAGTTCAACTGGAGCTTGATTGCGTCCGCCTAAATTTGCGTTTAAACCTGCCGCAAGCATTTCTGCAACCATGCCAACAGGCGTGCCGCCACCGTGAACCCAACCCATAAAACGCGGGTGCGTATTTCCCACCGCATACGGCAAAATGTTTTCCATAAATTCGGTGTGTGCTTGTTCTAAAGATTTTTCAGTCAACGAACTGCGTAAAAACGCTTGCACCGATTCTGGCATTGGTTGCCAAACATTTTGCGTACTGATGTTTTGCGTGTAATCGAGCATATCATCAAGCATTTTGTGTGCTTGATTGCGAAAGGCTTGCCAATCTGCAGGGTCTAGCGATGTTCCTTGCGTTTCAAGCATTCTCGCGCCACAGACTGTAAGGATTTTTAGCTAAATTATTATTGTAATAACGCAAATCTTGCGTGACTTCTGCGCCAAGCCATTCAGGTTTTGCAAAGGTTTCGTCAGTTGCATCTAATTCGATTTCTGCAACAATTAAACCCACATTTTCCCCTTCAAATTCGTCAATTTCCCATCGATGATTTTCGTGCGTAACAAAATGGCGTGTTTTTTCAATTAACGGTTTGACGCACAAATTAGAGAGAATTTCTTGCGCATCAGAAAGCGGAATTTCATATTCATATTCATGACGTTGCGTGCCAATCACCGCGCTTTTGATATTGAGCCATGCTTGATTATTTGAAACCCGCACTCGAATTGAACTGGTCGGTTGCGTGCTTAAATAACCTTGACGATAAACAACGCTGTAACTGACGTTGTTGCGCCAGTCATCATTTGCGAGTAAAAATTTGTGTTCGATTTCAAGTGCCATTTTTAGCCTTTTGAATGAGAACCATCGCAATACGGCGCATTTTGCGTTTTGCCGCAGGCACACAAATAAGCCGTTTTAGTCTCTTCTGCCACAAATTTCACCGAGCGTTTATCCGTTTCTGCTGATTTATGCGTGCCGTCACAAAGCGGCATAATGTCACTCAAACCACAACTACACCACGCATAAGTTTTGCCAGCTTCAAGTTCAACAGCAATCGGCGCGTTATATTTTTCAGTCATTTTTGTTTCTCCAAGTCATATAAAAATGTGGTGATTATATGCCAATTGTGTGTTTTTAAACGTGAAAACACAAAAAACGAATTCTCACAGTTTTTTATTCACTTATTTGTTTATTGTTAGTATTCTTTGCAACTTAACATTTTCTTAACTTTATTAGGTGCCGCGAATGACCGAAAAAACCGCTAGCAAACATTTAATTAACTTGCAAAGCACGTTTGCTGTAGATAATCCCGTGTTGCAAAATGCCGTTAAAGTTTTCCATGAACTCGATCAATTTGAATTTGATTTAGGTCTACTCGAAGAAGAAGAAACCACCGCCATTCAAACATCATGGTGGCCCATTATTAGTGTCGTTGGAGGCAATTCAGGCGCGAAAGAAACTTTTTTAGCGCGTTATTTGCAGGTTGAACTTGCACCAACACATAAAACCACTGTTTTACTACACAACGCAGGCAATCAAACGATTTTGCCAGCCACTGCGCTTGATGTAGATTTTCGTTATCCGTTTTATCGCATTAGCCAAAAATTAGAACAAGTACAAAAAGGCGAGGGTGAGCGCATCAATGCCAATTTAGAAATGCGAACCGTCAGCAGTGCGCGTTTGCAAGGCAAACTGATTATTGATATTCCGAATTTTATTCATGCTACAAATTATGAAGTCAGCAATTTATTGACCAGTTACAGCATGGAACAATCAGACGTGGTGCTAGTTTTTTGCGATATTTTCAATTCCACCACCGATTTAGCCAAAGCCTTAACCCAAACACTGATAAAACAACAAGAAAGCAACAAACTCGTTTATTTATTTGATGATACGACAGCGAATGCTCAAGTTTGGCAAAGAAAATTAGCAGATTTAGGTTTAACAATTGGACAATTTATTGGTATTTCGCAAGTAGATAATCCAAATTCAGCCGATTTCGTGCTACTTGAACAACGCCTTGCCAATGCAGGTTTGCAGCGTAATTACCGCGTTTTGCATTCGCTTGAAAAAAGTATCAACGATTTAGAAAACGTCGTGATTGCAGAAGTTAAACAAGGGATTTCGATTTGGAAAGACCGTTCAACTTTTTCAAGTTTGTTGGTTTTAGGTTTTATCGTGATGCTGATGGTTTTCGCAGAAGTCGCGGGACTTGGCTTTTTAGAACTACTCTTTGATCCGATTGTTGGCGTGGCAATCATTTTATCTATTGCTGCGTTTATGTTTCCGCTACACATCATGTTTAGCAAAATGCTCGCAAAAGTGACTACCACTTATTTGGTTAGAAGACAAAAACAATTACAACTCACTGAAAATTTAGCGGCTTTATTTGAACAAGATTTAGGTTTTAAACGGATGTTGTTACCTATTTTTGAGCCAATCGGCTGGAACAAAAAATCAAAAGCACGTTTGAACAATTTACTTGCCAGAACAAAAGAATTAGTTCAGTCGCTCAACGATAATTTCAGTTTGTACAGCACGGCAACTGTTTCTATTCAACCTGTTGCGCGTCCTGCCGTTGTAACGCCACAACCTGCGCCTACAATTCAACCTGAACCTGCTCCTCAAATTGCAGTTGCATCTGTTGTTGAACAACCAGTTCCTAGTTTTGTTACACCAGAACCTGTTATGCAAGTTGCGCCACAACCTGCACCAGCGCCTGTTGCAGAATCAGCGTCTCAACAACCACAACGTCAATCGGCGTTAATGCAAAAATTCGTTCGCAAATAATTTTGAATTCACATCTTTTTAATCAAGACGCGCCCTCGCGTCTTGATGTCACCTTACCTGAAAACATTTTTGCTGATTGCAACGTTGCGATTTCTCAAAAAATTTTAGAAAAACAACAAGCCATTATTCAGGCGATTGAAAGCGTGATTGCCCTGCCCTTTTATCAAAAACGGGTTTTATCTTATGCACCTAAAACCGCGCATTTTGAGCCGAAAACAAAAGGCGTATTTTTTGGTTATGATTTTCATCTTGATGAAAATAAAAACTTGCAACTCATTGAAATAAATACCAATGCAGGTGGTGCATTACTCAATGCGTTGAAATTTTCGCCGAAAACCGCGTTGCAATTTTTAGAAATGTTTCAGCAAGAATGGCAACTTTCACACGGTGATTTAGCGTTGAAAACTATCGCTATTGTTGATGAATTGCCGCGTGAGCAATATCTGTATCCTGAATTTGTGTTGTTTCAAGATTTGTTTGAAAAAAACGGCATTCACTCGCTGATTTGTGCGCCACAAGAATTACATTATCAAAATGAAAAATTGTGGTTTGGAAATACGCCGATTGATTTAGTCTATAACCGTTTGACGGATTTTGCCTTGCTTGAATCCTCTCAACTGGCTTTAGCTAATGCGTATTTAGCACAAAACGTAGTTATTACTCCGCATCCAAGAGCGCACGCGCTTTATGCAAATAAACGAAATTTAACATTATTGAGCAATCAGGCTTTTCTGCAATCGCTTGAAGTTGAAGAAAAAACACAACAAATTTTGCTCGGTGGAATTGCGCCAACGATTTTAGTGGAAGCGAAAAATGCAGAATGTTTATGGTCAGGAAGAAAACAATTATTTTTTAAACCCGCAAAAGGATTTGGCAGTAAAGCTGCGTATCGTGGCGATAAATTAACCAAGCGCGTTTTTGAGGAAATTTTAAAGGGCGATTATGTTGCACAAAAATTCGTCCCACCACACACGCAAGATTTAAATGTTTTAGGTGAAACGCAAACCTTCAAAATCGATTTACGCGCTTATGTTTATGACGCAAATGTGCAACTTTCTTGTGCGCGACTTTATCAAGGACAAACAACTAATTTTCGCAATGTCGGTGGCGGATTTGCGTCATTAGTTGTCATTTAAATCGCCAGCTGTTTTTCAATTGCTTGTTTCAATGCAGTTAATTTTTGCTGCTCTCGAATTGGTTTTTCGTTCACATCGGTCACATAAAACATATCTTCAACACGACTGCCAATCGTTGTAATTTTCGCGCTATGCAAATGAATTTGTTGTTGCAAAAATGCCTGTCCGATTTTCGATAATAAACCTGAATGGTCAGTCGTAATTAACTCAATAATGGTGTAACGTCCAAGCGGGTCAGCGTGAAAATCAACACTCGTCGGAATCGGAAAATGTTGCGCCTGCCTTGAACTGCGATGAATGTTTTTGCTTTTCTTAACTTTATTTTGCAGCAAATTTTGCCGCAATGATGAGCAAATATGCACTTCACGACATAAATCATCAATTGCCTCGCCTGATTGTTCTAACACTAAAAAACTATTTAAAACGTAATGATCAAGCGTGGTAATAATTCGGGCATCTAAAATGTTTAATCCTAGTTGATCTAAAGTTGCGGTTGCATGTGAAAAAATGGCATCTTCATTTTTCATGTAAATAAATACTTCCGCGCTACCGCGTTGTGTTTGAGGACGCAATAAAACTAGCGGCAATTCTTGTTCATTTGAACTCGCAATCGCAATCGTATGCCACGCAATTTCATCGTCAGAATAACGCAAAAAATAATCATCGTTAGCGTGTTGCCAGGCTTTTTCAATTGCCGTTTCACTCATGCCTAATTTAAGCAATTCTGATTTTGCTTCATTTTTATTTTCAGTCAATCTATCAGCAAGTGCTACAGGATTTGGCAAACCTGTACGAATCACGTTGTACGTTTCTAAATAAAGTTCGCGTAACAACGCATCTTTCCAGCTGTTCCACAGTTCAGGATTAGTGGCACGAATATCTGCAACGGTAAGCAAATACAAATAATTCAAATACTCTGTACTGCCAACGATTTGAGCAAAATCATGAATTACGTCTGGGTCACTAATATCTTTGCGTTGCGCGGTCATAGACATAATCAAATGATTTCGCACCAGCCACGCGATTAAATTGGTATCGTGAATGGAAATATCGTGTTGCTGGCAAAATTCTCGCACAATTTGTTCACCTAAAACCGAATGGTCGCCGCGCATTCCTTTGGCAATATCGTGAAATAACGCCGCTAAATACAGCAATTCAGGTTTGGCAATTAGTTGAAAAACATTATTACAAAATGGGAATTCTTCACTGTGTTTGGCAATCGTAAAACGGCGTAGATTTCGCACCACAAATAACGTGTGTTCATCGACGGTGTAAATGTGAAATAAATCGTATTGCATTCGCGCCACGATATTGGCAAATGCAGGTAGATATGCGGCTAAAATGCCATAACGATTCATGCGTCGTAATTGATTAGTAATGCCACGCGGTTTACGAAAGGCTTCGATAAACAAATGATTTGCGGCTTTATTTTTGCGAAAATTTTCATCAATCAAATGCAAATTTTTACGAATCAAACGTAACGTCATAGCTCGCACGCCTTTAATGTCATCGTGTTGTTCTAAAATTAAAAATAATTCCATCAGCGTCAAAGGATTACGCTCAAAAACATGTATATCAACTGCTTCCAAATAACCGTTAATAATTTCAAAATTTTCATCTAAACGGCGCACTTCATTATGCTCACGCGGCACAAATCGTTCATTAAAAAGTTGCAGTAACATTTCATTTAAACGCTCTAAACCTGAAACCGTTTTGAAATAAAACTGCATGAATAATTCAACGTCTTGATTGTATTCTTGATCATCGCTGCTAAAACCAAATTGCGTAGCAAGATCTCTTTGATAATCAAACACTAAACGATCTTCAGCTCTGCCTGTAAGCAAATGCAGCGCGTAACGAATTCGCCATAAAACACTGAGCAGAGCAACTAACTCGGCATATTCTTCTTCAGGTAAAAAACCGTATTTGATTAACTCTTTGAGTGTTTGTGAGTTGTAATGACGTTTGAAAACCCAGGCAATTACCTGTCTATCACGCAAACCACCAGGACATTCTTTAACATTGGGTTCTAAGTTATAGGCAGTATCGTGAAATTTGGCATAACGCGCTTCTTGTTCTGCCATTTTTGCGGCAAAAAATTTATCTGAAGCCCAAATTTTATCGGGCGCAATTTCTTGTTTTAATAGTTTCAACAACATTCCACAGCCGCAAATTTGCCGAATTTCGAGCAAACTGGTCATAATTGTCTGATCATCAGCGGCAACTTCAACGCATTGCAAAATTGTTCGTACGCTGTAACCGAGTTTTAAACCTAAATCCCACAAAAACGTAAAAAATGCCCCTAATTTTTCTTGAAAAATTTCGATGTTATCACTAGGCAAAATAACTAAAATATCGATGTCTGAATATGGAAACATCTCTCGTCGCCCGTAACCGCCGACAGCACATAAAGTGAGTGTTTTCGCATCACTACCTAAAAAATGATCCCAACAACTGCTGAGTAAATTATCAAGAAAATCCGACTTTTCACGCAGTAATTTTGAAACCGAAACTTTCGGATCAAATTTTTCGCGTAACTGATTTTCTTTGTCTTTGAGTAAATTTTTAAACGCGACTAAAGCGTTTTTACAGTCAAAAATTGATCGGTCAAAAGGATTATCAAGAGGCGTTATCATCGGCTTTTACGGTAATGAAAATTTAAAAACGGTTGGCAAAATTAACACGCAAACTTTAACTGCGGCAACACAAAAGCAAATAAAAATTTTTCCAAAAAGCAGCGGCAGTAACTTTTAGGCTAAAATAGCCAACAATCATGACAAATACTAAGCATCACGCAATTTTTAGGTAGCATTAAAACGTGAATTTAAAATTAACAAATACTTTGCAAACACGATTACCAACTAAAAATGGTGATTTTATTTTGCATTATTACCAGACAAATCAAGATGATAAAGAACATTTGGCGTTAGTTAAGGGCAAGGTTCAAAACAGAGAAAATGTGCCAGTGCGTGTACATTCAGAATGTTTAACAGGTGATATTTTCGGTTCGCGGCGATGCGATTGTGGCGAACAGTTAAACCGTTCTTTGCAATTTATTGAACAAAATGGTTGTGGTGTGGTGATTTACTTGCGTCAAGAAGGACGCGGCATTGGCTTATTTGACAAACTCAAAGCCTACAATTTGCAAGATAAAGGACTTGACACCGTTGATGCAAATTTAGCATTAGGACACTTGCCCGATGAACGTGAATACGATGTTGCGGCGGCAATTTTGAATGATTTAAACGTGTTGTCTGTAAAACTACTTACTAATAATCCAGCAAAAATCAATGCGTTAGATGAATTAGGTATTAACGTCGTTGAACGTGTACCACTTGAAATTGAGGCAAATCAAGATAACGCCCATTATCTGCACACAAAAGTTATCAAAATGGCGCATTTGCTCAGTGAAACAGAAATAGATAACAACTAACCTCATTTAAAAACAGATAAAAAGAGAAAATCATGCGTCATTTAATTTTACTTAGCTTACTTACCCTGCCTTTTTACGCTTTTGCTGCCGATGACGACGCGCCTCCCATTTTAGAACAAGTTCCAGAAGTGCCAGACGCACCCAAACAAGTCAAAAGTGGTGAAACGCTAGAACCTGATATTACGATTGTTCGCAAAGGCAAAAAAACGTTTCAAGAGTATCGACGCGGCGGGCGTTTATTCATGATTAAAGTCATTCCCGACATCGGTCCTGCTTATTATTTACGCGACACTGATGGTGATGGAAAAATGGATGTGCGTAGCAATGAACTCGATCGCGGCGCAGAAGTGAATATGTGGAATATCTTAGAATGGTAGCTATCGTAAATTTCACATACTGATTTGCCATCATGCCAAAACTAAAAATACGCAGCTATTTTAAAAATTCGCTTCGCCATAAATTTGCGGCGGTTTTTAGTGGCATTTTGCTTGTAATGATGATTGTTTTAGGCGGTCTGCTTTATCAACAAGAACGTACTTTTTTATATCAATCAGCCGTTAATGAAACACAAACACTCGCACATGCACTCGCAAGCAGCAGCGCGTCATGGGTTTTAAGTCACGATGTGGTAGGACTTGCCGAAGTATTACAAGGCTTTGAAAATACACCTGATTTAATTCGCGCTTACATTTTATCGCAAACTGGTGAGGTTCTTAGTTCAACACGCCACGAAGAAGTTGGCTTATTTGTGAGTGACTTGCAAAGTCAACGCTTGCTCAATAGTTCTCCAATTTCACAGATTTTAATTGCTAGCAACTTGCAAGTTGATGTGGCAACGCCAATTTTTGCAGGTTCACGTCACGTCGGTTGGGCGCGAGTTGAGCGTGAAATGGGCAGTGTGAATGTTAATCTGAAATTAGTGCTACTTCGTGGCGTGTTTATTATTTTAATTTCAGCTGTAGTCGTTATTTTTATTGCCTTGCTTTCAGCGCGAAAAATCACCTTGCGGTTGCATGAATTAGTGGAACTATTTGCACAAGTCACAAAAGGCAATCATGCCATTCGTGCCAAAATTGAAGACGATGATGAAGTCGGTTTGCTCGCGCAGGGCTTTAACACCATGCTTGATGAACTTTCAACAACCGAATATCAACGTGAACAAATTACTCGTTTTTACAGCGCGTGGATTGCTTGTAATGATTTGATTGTTCGAGAAACCGATGAAAGTACGTTACTGGACGAAATCTGTCACATTATTGCAAATAAAGTAGCGTTTAAATTGGTGTGGATAGGTTTTGTCAATCCACAAACGCAGTGGATTGATATTGTGGCAAGCAATAATCCACAATCGAATTATTTAAAAAATTTACACGTTTCTAGCAAAGCCAGTATTCCTGAAGGTCAAGGCGCGACGGGACGCGCCATTCGCAGCAATAAACCTTTCATTTTCAATGACATGCTAAATGAAAAAGAGGCGGCAATGTGGTGGCATATTGCCAAACAAGAAGATATTCATGCGTCCGCTGCATTTCCAATTATGCGTGGTGGGCAAGTCGTGGGTTCGATGTGTTTGTATTCGACAGAGGTCAATTATTTCACGCAAGAGTTAATCACCTTAATTCGGGGTCTAAGTGAAGATGTTTCTTACGCACTCGATAATATTGATAAAACTAAAATCCAAATCGACCAGGACCATGAATTACGCATTGCCGCCGCTGCGTTTGAATCGCAAGAAAGTTTTATGGTCACAGATGCAAACAACAACATTTTGCGCGTCAATAACGGTTTTACTGCATTAACAGGCTATACCGCAAACGAAGTAATTGGCAAAAATCCACGTTTTTTGAGTTCAGGACGGCACAGTAAAGAGTTTTATGCCGATATGTGGAATACGCTCAATCAAGAACGTTTTTGGCAAGGTGAAATTTGGAATCGTAAAAAAAATGGCTACATTTTCCCCGAATGGCTGTGCATTACAGCAATTAGTAATTTTACTGGCGAAGTGGTCAATTATGTGGCGACTTCAAACGATATTAGTCAACGCAAAGCCGATGAAGAACGTATTCGCCAACTCGCTTTTTATGATGAACTAACAAAATTACCCAATCGCGCTTTATTGTTCCAACGTCTAAATTTAGCGTTAAATACCAGCCAGCGTTATCAGAAAAAAGGGGCGTTAATTTTTCTCGATTTAGATCATTTTAAAATTCTCAACGACACATTAGGTCACACACTCGGCGATCAATTATTGCTTGAAGTTTCAAAACGCTTGCTCGATTGCGTGCGAAATATCGACACTGTTGCAAGACTTGGTGGTGATGAATTTATTGTGATTTTGGAGCATTTAGACACCGACGAATTTAAAGCCGCCGTACAAGTCAACAATATTGCTGAGAAAATTCGCCTCTCAATTGCGGATTGTTATCAGCTTGACATTGATATTTTTGAAGAAGAAACCACGCCTTCTACCATTGAATATCACACTTCATGTAGTGTGGGATTTGTTCTGTTTTCAGGCACATCAGTTAGCGCGGAAGATTTGCTCAAATATGCGGATTTAGCGATGTATCACGCGAAAAAAATGGGACGAAATCACATCAGTAGTTTTGAGCCAGAAATGCAACACGCGCTGATTGAACGCACGCAATTGGAAGCCGATTTGCGACAATCCATTATGAATGGCGACGAGTTTGTGCTGCATTATCAAGCACAAGTTGATAGCAACGGGGGCGTGTTAGGTGCAGAAGCACTTGTACGTTGGGAACATCCCGTGCGCGGACGAGTCAATCCTGCTGACTTTATTCCACTTGCAGAAGAAACAGGTATGATTGTGGCGGTTGGAACTTGGGTATTACGAAAGGGCTGCGAAACGCTCGCGCAGTGGGCAAAAAATCCTGAGACTGCAAAATTAAAACTCGCGGTGAATGTGAGTAGTCGTCAACTTTCACAGGATAATTTTGTGAATCAAGTGGTCGATATTCTAACGTCAACACATGCTGATCCTCGCTTATTAAAACTCGAAATTACTGAAAGTATGGTTGTCAATAATGTTGAAGAGGCAATCACTAAAATGCACGCATTAAGAGAAATGGGAATTCGTTTTTCAATGGATGATTTTGGCACGGGTTATTCCTCGCTGTCTTATTTGCAAAAACTCCCCCTTGACCAGTTAAAAATTGATCAATCGTTTGTACGAAACTTGTCTTTTGATGGACATGACAGCGCGATTGTGAAAACCATCATCAATTTGGGTGAAAATTTATCGCTTAACATCATTGCAGAAGGTGTTGAAACACAAATGCAATGTGATTATTTAGCTACATTTGGTTGCCTCGTATTTCAAGGTTATTTTTTCAGTCGCCCGTTGCCTGAAAATGAATTTAACGAACTTGTGCTGTCAAAAAAATTAGAACAATTCCAACTTCATTCAACACATTCATGAAATCAACTTCAGATTTAAACGAACTTGCTAAAAAACCGCTAATTGGCTTAGTTGAACTGATGCGACTTGCACACGCAGGCGTTGATATTTCGCCAATTGGACAAATGCTGATTGAAAAAACAACGGAAAATCCAAATGATGCTAACGCTTTTTTAGATTTAGGCATTGTGTTGCAACTGCGCGGCAATCGAGAATTAGCGTTGCAAGTACAACAACAAGCCATTGAGCTAACTCGCCTCTACACGTTACCAGCAAAAAATCCAACCTTGCGTGTATTAGCGTTAATGAGTGCAGGCGATTTAATGGCAAATACACCGATTGAATTTTTAGTTGAAAATTCAGACATTGAATTGACGCAGTTTTTTGTGACCGAAGATTTATTCACTGTTGCAGGAAATTTGAATGAAGATTTGCCTGAACATGATGTGTTATTTGTCGCGATTGCCGAATCGGAAGAAAATCTGCCGCTTTTAAAACAACTGGAACCGATTTTGAAAAACTGGGCAAAACCTGTTCTAAACAGACCCGAAAAAGTTACCAAAATGTCGCGCGATGCAGCATGTCAATTATTGGCAAATATCGATGAAATTGAAATGCCTGAAACGTCGCGTTATTCGCTTGAAAGTTTGAATTCTGCATCTTTTTTTGATTATCCCATCATTATTCGTCCAATCGATTCACACGCTGGACATGATTTAGACAAAATTGAATCTGAAAACGCACTGAAAAATTATCTCGCACAGCAAAATTACAACGAATTTTTTGTCGCTAAATTTATCGATTACCGCAATGCTGATGGCTTGTTTCGTAAATATCGTGTAATGCTAATTGCAGGAAAGCCCTTTTTAGTGCATTTAGCCATTTCGCAAAATTGGATGATTCATTATTTAAATGCTGGCATGGCAGACGACGCAAAAAAACGTGCTGAAGAAGCACAAGTCATGGATGTTTTTAACGAAACGTTTGCGAAAAAACACGCCGCTGCTTTTCAAAAAATTTATCAACGTTCAGGGCTAGATTATGTCGGTTTAGATTGCAGCGAAACGCCAGATGGAAAATTGCTGATTTTTGAAATCGATAGTTGCATGATTGTTCATGCGATTGACCCGATTGATTTATTTCCTTACAAACCCGCTCACATGGCGAATTTATTTGCCGCATTTCAACAATTACTTCACGCCTCAAGAAAATAATATGACAACCCAAACACCTAAAACCATCTATCGCAACGATTACACCGTTCCTGATTTTTTAGTTCACGAAATTAAATTGCATTTTTCACTCGATGCTGAAAATACCAAAGTGCTTTCAACGCTGACGTTACAACGCAATCCTGAAAGTAAAAATCAAACTGCACCGCTAGTTTTAAACGGCGAAAAATTGGTTTTGCAAAAAGTTATTCTGAACGAAACCGAATTGACCGATTACACGCTTACGCCTGAAACTTTAACGATTTCAAATGTGCCTGAAACATTCACATTGATTATCGAAAATACCATTAACCCGAAAGAAAATACCGCGCTCGAAGGTTTGTATTTATCGAACGGAATGCTTTGCACGCAATGTGAGGCAGAAGGTTTTAGAAAAATCACTTATTTCCTCGACCGCCCCGATGTAATGACGAAATTCACGGTCACACTCGTGGCAGATAAAACGCAATATCCCGTGTTGCTTTCAAATGGGAACAAAGTTGCCAGCGGTGAATTTGAAAATAACCAACATTGGGTCACATGGAACGACCCGTTTGCAAAACCGTGTTATTTATTTGCGCTCGTAGCAGGTCAACTCGAATGCGTCGCCGATACATTTATCACGCAATCAGGCAGAAAAATTGATTTAGAAATTTTTGTCGAAGCGCATGACAAAGATAAATGCTCTCACGCGATGCAATCGCTTAAATACGCAATGCGTTGGGATGAAGCGGTTTATGGGCGTGAATACGATTTAGATTTGTATATGATTGTTGCCGTCAGCCATTTCAATATGGGTGCGATGGAAAACAAAGGTTTAAACATTTTCAACACCAAATTTGTGTTGGCGCGACCTGATACCGCAACCGATTTTGATTATGAAGGCATTGAAGGCGTAATCGCACACGAGTATTTTCACAATTGGACAGGCAATCGCATCACTTGCCGTGACTGGTTTCAACTCAGTTTAAAAGAAGGTTTTACCGTTTTCCGTGACCAAGAATTTACGGCCGACAGAACGTCTCACGCGGTGAAACGGATTGAAGATGTGACCGCTTTACGCACCCGCCAATTTGCCGAAGATGCCAGCCCGTTAGCGCATTCGGTTCGCCCAGATTCGTATATTGAAATCAATAATTTCTACACCTTAACAGTTTATGAAAAAGGCGCGGAAGTTGTGCGAATGTTGCACACATTACTCGGTGCAGACGGTTTTAGACGCGGCAGTGATTTGTATTTTGAACGTCACGACGGGCAAGCGGTCACTTGTGACGATTTTGTTAGCGCGATGCAAGATGCAAATGGCGTGGATTTGAGCCAATTCCGTCGTTGGTATTCGCAAGCAGGCACACCGAAAATTCAAGTCGAATCGAATTTTGATGAAAAAACAAAAAACTTTGCGCTCACGCTTTCACAACGTTATCCAAATCAAGATGAACCGCTTTTGATTCCAATTCGTTTAGGTTTATTGAACGCACAAACTGGCGAAGATTTGATGCCTGAAACCTTGTTGCAATTTAATCAAATGCAACAAACTTTCACGTTTGAAAACTTAGAAAATGCACCAATTGTGTCTTTTTTACGCAGCTTTTCTGCACCTGTGAATGTTGAAATGGAACGTAGTTTGGAAGAATTAGCGTTTTTGTCGCAACACGACAGCGATTCATTTAATCGCTGGGATGCCGCACAAACATTGGCTGAAAATAGCATTTTGGATTTAGTGAAAACGCCAGCCGCCGACATTCCAAACATTTTATTGAACACGTTTGAAACGGTGTTAAATTCACCAATTGATGATTTAGCCTATTTTTCATTATTGCTTTCGTTACCATCAGAAAATTATTTGGCTGAACGCATGGAAATTGTCGATTTCGACGGCATTCACAACGTGCGGGAACGGATTTTAAAAACGCTGGCGGCAAAATTTGAAAATCAATTTTTAGCCATTTACAACGCCCATCATAAGGATGAATCAGGTGATTTTAGTCCTGAAGCGATTGGTCGCCGCCGTGTGAAAAATGCGTGTTTAGCGTTCTTGAGCAAATTGGATTCGACACAAATTCATGAACTCGCACAAGCGCAATTCGAAAATGCAAAAAACATGACTGACCAAATGGCGGCGTTGAGCGCGATTGTTCACAATAATCACCCAGAAAAAGCGGCGTGTTTAGAAAAATTCTATTCACAATGGCAAGATGAACCACTGGTGATTGATAAATGGTTTGCCTTGCAAGCAAGTAGCCCAGCGGCAGATGCGTTTGAAACTGTTAAAAATCTACATTCACATTCCGCGTTTGATATAAAAAATCCAAATCGTGTGCGTTCGTTAATTGGTGCGTTTTCACAAACTAATCCTGTTCATTTTCACGCAAAAAATGGTCAAGGTTATGCGTTTTTAGGTGATGCAATTTTGGAATTAAACGCAATCAATCCACAAGTTGCCTCAAGAATGCTTACGCCTTTAACCGCTTGGCGAAAAGTCGATGAAGCACGTCAACAGCTTATGAAAGCGCAGTTGCAACGCATCATCGACACAAAAGATATTTCTAACGACGTATTTGAACTTGCGAGTAAAAGTTTGAAATAAAACGCCCTTTTTTAAACAGGAAAATAACGGCAGCTGTGCTAAACTAAGCGGCGAAAGAGTTGGCTGGGCAGTCGCTGCTTTATTGTAATGATAGAGGGGAGGAAAGTCTGGACTCCATTGGGCAGAGTGCCAGTTAATGACTGGGAGGCGTGAGCCTACGGAAAGTGCAGCAGAAAATATACCGCTAAACTTGCTTTGCAAGTCAGTAAGGTTGAAATGGTGCGGTAAGAGCGCACCGCACAACTGGTAACAGGTGTGGCAGTGAAAACCCCACTCGGAGCAAGATCAAATAGGAAAACTGTAAAGCACAGCCCTTGCGAATTGTTTTTACTGCCGATAGGCAGCTTAGAAATGGCGGTTTTCGGGTAGATTGCTAAAGCGGCAAAGTAATTTGTCGCGTAGATGAATGACTGTCCTCGACAAAATCCAGCTTACAGGCTAACTCTTTCACCTGACCTTAAAAATGTAGCAAGTTTTCACGCTTGACTAAGCCTTATTTGAAATCTATATTGCATCAAATCAGCCCTTGTGGGCTTTTTTATTGTTTTTAAAACGGAAGAATTTACCTAATGAGCCATTTAGCCGTAATGCTTAACGAAGCATTGCTCCATTTATCAATCAAAAAAAATGGCATTTACATAGATGGGACATTTGGACGCGGTGGACATAGCGGCGCGATTTTAGAAAAATTAGGACAAACTGGACGTTTGATTGCGTTTGACAGAGATTTAAGCGCGATTGAATCCGAAAAAGCAAAAACATTAACAAAAGATACTCGTTTTAAATTAGTTCACGCACCTTTTTCAGAAATGGAAAAAGTTGTAACCGAATTCAATTTAAACGGAAAAATTGACGGCATTTTGCTGGATTTGGGCGTATCTTCTCCGCAATTAGACGATGAAACACGCGGTTTTAGTTTTATGAATGACGGCGCACTCGATATGCGAATGGACATCACAAAAGGCGAATCTGCCGCACAATGGCTGTCGCAAATCGATGAAAAAACTTTAGTGCAAGTGTTATTCGATTATGGTGAAGAACGTTTTGCACGCAAAATTGCCAAAGCAATTTTAACAACTCGCACAACGCAACCGATTGAAACCACACGTCAATTAGCAAAATTGATTGAGGATACGATTCCCTTTCGTGAAAAACATAAGCATCCTGCAACGCGCAGTTTTCAAGCGATTCGGATTGCCGTGAATAATGAGTTAGGAGAATTAGAATCAGTTTTAAAATACAGCATTAACTTATTGAATTCAAAAGGACGTTTAGTTGTGATTTCGTTTCATTCGCTCGAAGACAGAATCGTAAAACGATTTATGCGAGGTGAATCAGGCGTAAAACAAAACGTTGGCAAATTACCCATCAAAGAAGCAGACATCGAAAAAGGCGTTTTAAACGTGTTAAGCAAGGCCATCAAACCGACTGCACAAGAAATTGCTCAAAATCCACGTTCACGCAGTGCAGTGTTGCGCGTAGCAGAGCGAGTTTAATTTTTATGTTGCGCTTTTTCGGGATGACGATTTTGATTTCAGCGTTGCTAATGTCGGCATTGATGGTGATTTATAAAAAATATAATTCACGTCTAATTTTTATCGAAATCCAAAAACACGAAAAATTACTCGACCAATATGAAGTGGCGTGGGGACAGTTGCAACTCGAACTTACCACACTTGCCGAACAAAATCGCGTTGAACAAGTCGCGCGTGAAGAACTCAAATTAGTGCTACCCGCACGCGAAAAAGTTATTTATATCAAGCCATAATGAAATACCGTCGTCATAAAAACGAAACGACCTTATTCTCGCGCGATTATTCAAAACGTCGTCGTGTGATGTTAGGCGTGATTATTTTAGGAATGCTAGTTTTGGTCGGCAAAGCTATTGATTTACAAGTTTTTGACAAAGAATTTTTAAAAGAACAAGGCGATATGCGACACGTTAGTGAAGTGACTGTTTCGGCATATCGAGGCATGATTCGAGATAGAAACGGTGCGCCACTGGCAATTAGTACGCCTGTAGAATCCATTTGGATGAATCCGCAAGAATTTAAAGTTACCGCTACGCGCCAACAAATTAAACAGTTAAATCATTTATTGAGTTTAGAAAACGGGAAAATTGAAGAGTATTTAACCGATCAGCACAAACAATTTGCCTATTTAGCGCGGCAAGTTAGTCCTACTTTAGCCGAACAAGTCAAAAATTTAAAACTCACGGGGATTTATTCAGAACGTGAATTTAAACGTTTTTATCCAACTGGCGGTGTTGCTGCACATTTGATTGGTTTCACCGATTTAGATGACAAAGGACAAGAAGGATTAGAAGCCGCTTACGACCATTTATTACGCGGTGTTGCAGGCAGTAAGCGCGTGATTCGTGACGGTAAACGACAAATTATCGACGATGTTGAAAACATCAAAGAACCTGTTGCAGGCAAAACGTTAGAATTAAGCATAGATCAGCGCATTCAGTATTTGGCTTATCGAGAACTCGCGCGGGCAGTTAGCATCAATCACGCAAAATCAGCATCACTTGTGGTTTTAGATGCCAAAAATGGTGAAATTTTGGCGGCTGTAAATCAGCCATCTTTTAATCCAAATACCCGTAAAAGTTTGAAGGAACATTTATATCGTAATCGTGCTTTTACGGATATTTTTGAACCAGGTTCGACCGTGAAGCCGTTTGTTGTTGCCGCTGCATTAGATGGCAAATATGTGCGCCCCGATGAAATGTTTGAAACTAACGGTAGTTTTGAAATTGGCACGCACGTCGTTAAAGACGTTCACAATTACGGTACGCTTGATTTAACGGGCGTTATCAAAAAATCCAGTAACATCGCGGTCAGTCAAATGGCGTTGCGTATGCCGCCAAAGTATTTTTGGGAAGTTTATCGCCAACTTGGTTTTGGTGAATCGACCGCATCAGGTTTCCCAACCGAAGCAAGCGGGAATTTACTCGATTACGAACAATGGAAACCGTTTGACCGTGCCACGCTTTCATTCGGTTATGGTTTGAACGTGACGGCTTTGCAACTTGCACGTTCTTACACCGCACTCGCCGATAATGGCATTTTGCATTCGGTTAGTTTATTCAAACGTGACGAAGACCCCGAATCAAAACGTATTTTTACAACGCGCACTGCAAAAAGTGTTCGCGCTATGATGGAAACCGTTATTCAAAAAGATGGCACAGCTTATGAGGCACGAGTTGACGGTTACAGCGTTGCAGGTAAAACTGGAACGGTCAAAAAAGCAGGTGCAGGTGGTTACATTGAAAAAAGTTATTTTTCAGTTTTTGCAGGCATGGCACCTGCAAGCAATCCGCGTTTGATTATTACAGTAATGATTGACGAACCTTCGGCGGGGCAATATTACGGAGGGATTGTTTCGGCACCTGTATTTTCAAAAGTCATGGCAGGTGCGTTGCGAATTCTCGAAGTCGCACCCGACCAATCGGATAACATGCCAGTTCTATTGATAGGTAAAAACCAATGAAAATCTGTGAATTACTTAATTTTGATAGCGAATTACAAATTTCAAATTTAACGCTAAATAGCAATGACGTTGCCGAAAATAGCGTTTTTATTGCCTTAAAAGGTGCGAATCATCACGGTTTGAATTATGCAAAATCGGCAATTACAAAAGGGGCAATTGCGGTTTTATTTGATAACGAAGATGCCAAATTAGCAGACGAAATTCTTGCGGATGCAAACGCTTTAAAAATTCCCGTAACGGATTTAGCAAAAAATTTAGGTGAAATCGCGGCGCGTTTTTATGGTGAAGCATCCAAAAAAATAAACGTCATCGGCATTACAGGCACAAACGGCAAAACCTCGTGCAGTCAGTTTTTAGCTCAAACATTAAAAAACTGCGGCGTAATCGGCACAATCGGTTGGGGCAAAATTGGCAATTTACAAGAAACGTTAAACACCACGCCTGATGCGTTAACCGTTCAAAAAATGCTCGCCACCTTAAAAAATGACGGTTGTGAAAACGTGGCAATGGAAGTGTCTTCACACGGTTTAGCACAAGGTCGCGTTAATGGCGTGCAATTCAAAGGGGCAATTTTTACCAATTTCAGCCGAGACCATTTGGATTATCACGGCACAATGGATGCCTATTTAGAAACAAAATTAAAACTATTTAATTCGCCCAATTTAGAATTTGCCGTTATCAATTTAGATGACGAAATGAGCGGAAAAATTATTGCGGTAATTCCTGAATACGTTGAAATTATTGGTATCACGACAAAAAATAAAATTGCGCCACGCGGTCAAACGTTGCACGCAGAAAATATCGAATTAAATTTAAGCGGTATTCATTGTGACGCAGTGTGGCAAAATCAAAAACAGCCGTTGCACATCCCTTTAATTGGCAAATTCAATTTAGAGAATGTGTTGTGTGTGTTGGCGACGATGTTAAAACTCGGTATTGATTTAAACGATGCCGCGCAACGTTTGAAAAATGTAAAACCTGTTGCAGGACGCATGGAAAAATTCGGCGGTGAAAGCAATCAACCACTCGTGATTGTTGATTATGCCCACACATCCGATGCGCTCGAAAAAGTGTTAAGCGGTTTACGCCTGCACACAAAAGGAAAATTAAGCGTTGTTTTCGGATGCGGGGGTAATCGTGATAAAGGTAAACGCGCCCAAATGGGACGTGTCGCTGAAGAACTGGCTGATTCTGTAATTATCACCGACGACAACCCACGTTTTGAATCTAGCGAAGATATTATCGAAGACATTTTGAGTGGTTTTTTCAATAACGAAGCGAAAGTCATTTATGACCGTGCAACCGCGATTAAACGTGCCATCGAACACGCTGAGGCGCAAGATTGCGTGTTGATTGCAGGCAAAGGTCATGAAGATTACCAAGAAATTAACGGTGAGAAATTGCCTTTCAGTGACTCGGAATGTGTAAAGAAAATACTGGGGCAAGCATGATAAAAATGACTTTAAGCGAGATTGCTGCCGTGTTAAATGGCACGCTCATTGGCACGGATGCTGAAATTTCAGGCGTAAGTATCGATACGCGCACGTTACAAATAGGCAATCTTTATATTGCGATTGCAGGTAAAAACTTTGATGGTCATGATTTTGTAAATTCTGCAAAAGAAGCAGGCGCAGTGGCTGTTTTGACACATAAAAAATTAGACACAAATTTGCCACAAGTTTTAGTCGAAAATACGCATTCAGCGTTAGGGCAATTAGCCAAAGCGTGGCGCGAAAAAATGCCTGCAAAAATTGTCGGTGTAACAGGTAGCAACGGTAAAACCACGACAAAAGAAATGCTTGCCGCGATTCTAGGCGTGAATGACAGTGTCCTTTTTACGCAAGGCAATTTGAATAATGATATTGGCGTACCTTTGACGTTATTGAAACTTTCGCCTGAAAATCATTTTGCCGTGATTGAAATGGGGGCAAATCATGTTGGTGAAATTGCTTACACAAGTCGTTTGGCAAATCCTGACATAGTCGTCATTACTAACGTGGGCGCAGCACATTTAGAAGGCTTTGGTGATTTAAACGGTGTCGCAAAAACGAAAGGCGAAATTATTGAAACGTTAAATCCGAACGGCATAGCCGTTTTAAATCGTGATGATGCGTTTTGTGAGTATTGGCAAAAAATTGCAGATTCACGAAAAGTTCTTACGTTTGGTTTACATGAAAACGCCGATGTTCGCGCTGAAAATATCGATGTCAAAATCGAAAATCATCAATTTGTTACACGATTTGATTTAATTTGCGCGAATGAAAAAATTCGTGTCAATTTGCCACTTGCGGGAAATCACAATGTTTTAAACGCGCTTGCGGCAACAGCGGCAACGTCAGCGTTGGGCATTTCGCTTGAACAAATTAAACAAGGTTTAGAATCAATGTCGCCTGTGAAAGGTCGTTTGCAACTTTTGCATGGTCACAAAGGTAGTACGATTATCAACGACACTTACAACGCCAACACCTCGTCACTGCAAGCAGCATTGAACGTTTTGCAAAAATGTAATGGCGAGCATTGGGTCATTTTGGGCGCATTTGGTGAATTGGGCGAAAACAGCGAAAATCTCCATTTTGAAATGGGCGAAACCTTGAAAAACGGCGGCGTAAAACGCTTATTTGCCGTTGGTGAACTTACCAAAAAAACTGTTACCGCTTTCGGCGAAAATGCCGTGCATTTTGAATCACAAACTCAATTATTAGAAACTCTCACGCCTTTATTGACAGGCAACGAAACTATTTTAATCAAAGGCTCGCGCTCACAACGCATGGAAAATGTGACAGCCGCTTTAACCGAATTCACAGGAACACACTGATGTTATTTTATTTCGCCGATTACTTGACCAGCTTCGATAGCGGTTTTCACGTCTTTCATTATTTGACGTTTCGCGTGATTGTGGCGACGCTAACTTCGTTGTTGATTTCGTTTTTGATTGGTCCTTGGATGATTCGCAAACTCAGCCGCGACAAAATTGGACAAAGCATTCGTGAGTTAGGGCCTCAAAGTCATTACGAAAAAGCAGGTACGCCAACAATGGGCGGAACGTTGATTTTAGTGGCAATTACGATTACGACGTTGCTTTGGGCGGATTTAAGTAATCGTTACGTTTGGGTGATTTTGCTGGTAACGCTCGGTTATGGCGTGATTGGTTTTATTGACGATTATCGCAAAGTCATGAAACGCAACAGCGACGGACTTTCGGCACGGTCAAAGTATTTGTGGCAATCGATTATTGGTTTTGGTGCAGCCTTGTTTTTGTTTAAAACAGCCACCTTGCCTGCTGAAACGCAATTGATTGTGCCGTTTTTCAAAGACGTGTTTTTTGATATGGGCTGGTTTTACGTCATTTTTGTTTATTTTGTGATTGTCGGCACAAGCAACGCCGTAAATTTAACCGACGGATTAGACGGTTTAGCCATTATGCCGACGGTGATGGTCGCTACAGGTTTAGGTGTTTTTGCGTATTTGTCAGGACATGCGACTTTTTCACAATATCTAGCGATTCCTTCATTACCACACGCAGGCGAATTAGTCATTTTTTGCGCGGCATTAGTCGGTGCAGGTTTAGGATTTTTGTGGTTTAACACTTATCCTGCAATGGTTTTCATGGGTGATGTTGGCGCATTAGCGTTAGGCGCAGCACTCGGTACGCTTGCCGTTTTGGTTCGTCAAGAAATCGTTCTTGTCATCATGGGTGGCGTATTTGTGATGGAAACGTTATCAGTCATGATTCAAGTGATTTCGTTCAAAACCACAGGCAAGCGCGTTTTCAGAATGGCTCCGATTCATCATCATTTTGAACTCAAAGGCTGGCCTGAACCGCGCGTGATTGTACGTTTTTGGATTATCACCGTGATTTTGGTGTTGATTGGTTTGGCGACGTTGAAGTTGAGATAAATCATGAAAAGCATCTTAAAAGAAAAATTTGATTTAACGCCTGATTCTAAAATCGTTGTTGTCGGCGAAGGCATTACGGGAACATCGGTTGCGAATTTTTTACAAGCACAAAATTTGCCGTTTTCAACCGTTGACAGCCGCAAAGAACCTTTCACGTTTGAAACTTTCAAAGGCGCGTCGCACTTAATAATTAGCCCAGGCGTTGCGCTTTCTGAACCTACAATTGCCGCTGCGTTAAATTCTGGCGCGAAGTTGGTCAGCGATATTGATTTATTTGCGGCGATTGTGAATGTGCCAATCGTTGGCATTACTGGGGCAAATGGTAAAAGTACCGTCACCACAATGCTTGGCGATATGGCAAGAGCGTGCGGTAAAAATGTGGGCGTAGGCGGAAATTTAGGCAAACCTGCTTTAGATTTGCTCGACCCGAAAGCCGATTTGTATGTTTTAGAATTATCGAGTTTTCAACTTGAACGTTCACACGTTTTAAATGCAGCGGCAGCAACGGTTTTAAACATTTCAGCCGACCATTTAGACCGTCATGATGATTTAGAAAATTACGCCCAAGCTAAACAAGTGATTTTTAGCGGTGACGGTGTGATGGTTTTAAATTTAGATGATGAAATGGTTTCCGCAATGCGAAATGATTCGCGCAAAACACTCACTTTTTCGGTCAAACAAAAAGCGGATTTTCATTTAACAAATCAAAATTTAATGCACGGCGAAAACATTTTGATGTCGCTTTTGGACTTGCCGCTCGAAGGCAAACACAATGCGGCAAATGCGCTAGCAGCTTTTGCATTGAGTTATGCAATTGGTTTGGATTTAAAACTGTGTGCAACCGCGCTTCGTAATTTCAAAGCCTTGCATCATCGAATGGAAAAAGTCAGCACTAAAAATGGCATCAACTGGGTGAATGATTCTAAAGCTACCAATATCGGTGCCTGCATTGCCGCACTTGAAGGTTACGACGAAAAAGTGATTTTAGTTGCAGGTGGCGAAGGCAAAGGGCAAGACATGAACGAACTTGCGCCTGTGATTTATGCCAAAGCAAAAGCGGTGATTTTAATCGGCAAAGATGCCCCGCAAATTGAAGCGGCAATCAATCGATTGCCAGAAATCGTGCCAACGTATCACGCGCAAGATATGCAAGAAGTCGCCGCGATTGCGTCGCACGTTGCAAAATCAGGTGATACGGTTTTACTTTCGCCCGCTTGCGCGAGTTTGGATCAATATAAAAATTATCAAGATAGAGGCAATCAATTTGCCGCCGCGATTGAGGCGTTACCAGCGTGAAACGCCGCGACAAGCCTGCTCCTTTTCGATTCAAATTACACACCGACACGGCATTGACGTGTGTGAGTTTTAGTTTGTTGCTGATTGGTTTTGTGATGGTGTCGTCGGCATCGTTGCATTTGGGCGCAAAAATGAACGATGACTTGTTTTATTATCCGATGCGGCAATTTTTTCACATGGTTTTTGGCTTGATTGCCGCGACATTCGTTGCTTATCGTCCGATGCACTTTTGGAAAGATTACGGCGGTAGAGCATTTTTGATAAGTGCGGCATTGCTGATTGTGGTGTTAATTCCAGGTTTAGGTGTAAAAGTGAACGGCAGCACACGCTGGTTAAATATCCCAGGTTTTCGGGTGCAAGTATCTGAAATCGTGAAATTTTTTACTGTGATTTTCATGGCGCATTACGTCACCAAAAATCAAAAAGATGTCCAAGAATCGCCCAAAGCGTTATTGAAACCGTTGGGGATTTTTACGGTGGTGAGCTTTTTGTTATTGCTAGAACCTGATTTTGGTTCGGCAGTTGTGATGCTGATGATTGTAATGGGCATCATGTTTTTAGCAGGCGCACGACTTTTGCAATTTGGCGCGTTACTTTCAGTGGTTGGCACATTGGCAGCAATGTTGGTGTATTTTTCGCCGTATCGTTGGCAACGTGTCACCAGTTTTTTAGACCCTTGGGCTGACCCGCTCAAAACAGGTTTTCAACTCGTGCAAGCGTTAATTTCTTTTGGTCGCGGCGAATGGTTTGGTGTGGGACTCGGTAACGGTTTGCAAAAATTATTTTATTTACCCGAAGCACATACCGATTTTTTATTTTCAGTTGTGGCAGAAGAATTGGGCTTAGTCGGCGTGGTAACAATCATCGGCTTATTTTCGGCATTTGTTTGGAAAGCCTTTTCAATCGGCATTGCCGCCGAAAAAATCGGTGAACGATTTTCGGCTTTTGTTGCTTACGGTTTAGGCATTTGGTTTGGCTTTCAAGCGTTTGTAAATATGGGTGTGAATATGGGCTTGTTGCCAACGAAAGGTTTAACGTTGCCACTAATGAGTTATGGCGGCGGCAGTATGATGATTATGTGTTGTGCGGTGGCGTTGCTATTTCGCATTCACCACGAAGTTACCGAATATAACGCAAATTTACCAAAAGGTTATTGGCATGACTAAACGCATCGTCATTATGGCAGGCGGCACAGGTGGGCATATTTTTCCAGCACTGGCGGTCGCACAATTTTTGCAAACGCAAGGCTGGCAAGTTTCGTGGCTAGGTACAAAAGCTGGCTTAGAAAGTCGCGTGATTCCTGAAGCTGGGATTGAAATTGACTGGCTTTCGGTTTCTGGTTTGCGCGGCAAAGGGATTTTGAGCAAAGTTACGGCTGTTTTTAAACTTGCTAAATCGTGTGCCGAAGCGAGAAAAATCTTAAAACAACGTAAACCTGATGTGGTTTTAGGCATGGGCGGTTTTGTTGCCGCACCTGGTGGTTTGATAGCAAAAATGCTCAAAATTCCGCTGATTATTCATGAACAAAATCGCGTCGTGGGTACAACGAATCGGTTGTTGGCGAAAATTGCGGCAAAAGTTTTACAAGGTTTTCCAAATAGCTTTGCACCAAAATTTAATGCAATTTGTACGGGGAATCCGTTACGAAAAAGTTTTGTTGATGCTATAAAACAAAAGAATTCAAACAATGAAGTTTTGAAAATTTTAATTGTTGGTGGCAGTCAAGGCGCGAAAGCGTTAAATGAAAATGTACCGAATGCGATTGAGTTATTCGCTTCTCCCCCCTTTCAAGGGGGGCGGGGGGGATGTGATGTACGTCATCAAACAGGTACAGCAATGCAAAACGAAGTTGCTGAAACCTATAAAAAATTAAATTTAAACGCAGAGGTCAATGCGTTTATTGAAGATATGGCAGAAGCGTATTCATGGGCAGATTTGGTAATTTGTCGTGCTGGTGCAATGACTGTGAGCGAAGTTGCCGCAATGGGCATTCCCGCTATTTTCATTCCGTTACCGAATGCAATTGATGACCATCAAACCGCAAACGCAAAATATCTCACCGAAGCAGGCGCGGCAATTTTAGTAAAACAACGCGATTTAACGGCTGAAAACTTGGCGCAACAAATTGAAACACTTTGTGGAAATTTAGCGCAACGTCGAGACATTGCACAATCACTTGCTTATTTAAACGCAACCCAAACCGTTGCAAACATTTGTATTTCAGAGGCAAAAAAATGAACTTTCCTGACAATCCTTTAGGCACAGTCAAACGCATTCATTTCATCGGAATTGGCGGCACAGGCATGAGCGGTATTGCCGAAGTATTGCTAAATCTGGGCTATAGCGTGTCGGGTTCGGACATTAAAATTAGCAGTACGACGGACAGATTGCGTGAATTGGGAATTCAAATCACCATCGGACACCAGCGCGAAAATGTGACACAAGTTGATGTCGTTGTCGTTTCGAGTGCAATCGACCGTTCAAATCCTGAAATCGACGAGGCTTATCAACAGCGAATTCCTGTCATTCCACGCGCAGAAATGCTTGCCGAATTGATGCGTTTTCGGTTTGGAATTGCGGTTGCGGGAACGCATGGTAAAACGACAACAACCAGTTTAACGGCGAGTTTGCTGGCTGAAGGTGGTTTAGATCCCACGTTTGTCATCGGTGGACGTTTGAACAGCGCAGGAACCAACGCACAACTCGGTTCGGGAAATTATTTAGTTGCCGAAGCAGATGAGAGCGATGCGTCATTTTTGTATTTGCAGCCGATGATTGCGATTGTGACCAACATCGACCATGACCACATGGAAACGTATGAAAACAGTTATTCGCGTTTAAAAGAAACGTTTATCGAATTTTTGCATCATTTGCCTTTTTACGGATTAGCGGTTTTGTGTTTGGATGATGAAGGCGTGCGTGAAATTTTGCCATCACTTTCAAAACCAATGGTGACTTATGGCGTACATGAAAACGCCGATTTTCGTGCTGTGAACATTCGTCAAGAAGGAATGCACACGCATTTCACCGTGCAACGGCGTGGTGATTACGCGCCGCTTGAAGTCACGCTCAATATGCCTGGTTGGCATAATATGTTGAATGCGCTAGCCGCCATTGCAGTAGCGACAAAGTTGGGCGTGGATGATTACGCGATTCAACGCAGTTTGAATGCCTTTAAAGGTGTTGGGCGACGCTTCCAAATTCAAGGTGATTTCCCTGTTAAAAATGGCATCGTGACGTTTGTTGATGATTATGGTCATCATCCACGCGAATTAGCGGCAACGCTTGAAGCCTTAAAACAAGCCTACGCGCCGCGTCGTTCGATTGTGATTTTCCAGCCGCACCGTTACACCCGAACTCGTGATTTATTTGAAGATTTCGTGCAAGTTTTAGCCGAGGTTGATGTGTTAGTTTTGATGGAAGTGTATTCGGCTGGTGAACAAGTGATTGCAGGCGCAGACGGTCGCACTTTGAGCCGCGCAATTCGGTTGCGTGGGCGTGTTGACCCGATTTTTGTGGAACATTGGGAAGATTTACCGAAATTGCTCGCAGGCATTGTTCACGAAAACGACGTGATTTTAACGATGGGCGCGGGTAACGTTGGGCAAATTGCAACAACGTTGCCGCAATTACTTTCGCAAGCATTGGAAGGTTAAGCTGTGAGTGTAATTCGTTACAACGAACCGCTTGCAAATTACACCAGTTGGCGTGTCGGTGGTGTTGCCGATAAATTTTATCAACCTGCTGACAAAGTGGATTTGATTCAGTTTGTGCAAAATCTGCCAAAAAATGAACCGCTATTTTGGATGGGTTTAGGCAGTAATTTGTTGATTCGTGACGGTGGTATTCGCGGCACAGTGATTAACACGAAGAATCGTTTGAAAACGATGCAACGTCTCGATGACGAAACCATTTATGTTGAAGCGGGTGTGCCTTGTGCGCTAGCGGCAAAATTTTGTGCTGAACAAGGTTTAGTGGGGGCAGAATTTTTAGCTGGAATCCCAGGTACGATGGGCGGTGCATTGAAAATGAACGCTGGCGCATTTGGTGGTGAAACATGGGAAATCGTTCAATCTGTTGAAATGCTCAATCGTCGCGGTGACGTTTTCACAAAATTAGCTAACGAATTTGAAGTCAGTTATCGCCACGTTAATTTGAAAAATGACGAATGGTTTTTAGCGATGACATTAAAATTAAAACGTGGTGATACCAGCGAAAGCCAACAAAATATAAAAGCTCTACTGGCAAAACGTGCCAATTCGCAACCGACTAATCAACCGAGTTGTGGTTCAGTTTTTAAAAATCCAACAGGTGATTATGCGGCTCGTTTGGTTGAAGCGTCAGGATTGAAAGGTTTTAGAATCGGTGGCGCACAAGTTTCCGAAAAACACGCAAATTTTATTATTAACGCAGGCGGCGCAACAGCAGCAGACATTGAAGAAATGATTGCTTATGTGCAAACGCAAGTCGCTCAAAAACACGGTATTTTGTTACAAACGGAGGTGTGCATCGTGGGTGAAAAGTTGAACAAAAAAACGGTTGAAGATTTTGGCAAAGTTGCAGTTTTAATGGGCGGTAACGCAGCCGAACGAGAAGTGTCGCTGAAAAGTGGAAAAGCGGTTCACAATGCGCTGATTGAAAAAGGCGTAAATGCGATAGCTGTTGATGTGACAGGTAATTTTATTGAAGCCTTAGCCAATTTGAATGTTGACCGCGTTTTCAACATTATTCATGGACGTGGCGGCGAAGATGGTGTTTTGCAAGCGATTTTAGACGTTTTAAACATTCCCTACACAGGTAGCGGTGTTTTAGCATCGGCTTTAGCAATGGATAAATTGCGAACAAAATTGTGCTGGCGTGGCGCGAATTTACCAACGCCTGATTGGTTTGTATTGAAAAACGAAAACGATATTGATGCTTGTATCGAAGCGTTAGGTTTTCCCATTATCGTAAAACCGTCGCTCGAAGGTTCAAGTGTTGGCATGAGCAAAGCAAAAAATCGCGCCGAATTAGTGGAGGCGTTAAATGTCGCGCTCGAATGTAATTGCGAAGTCTATGCTGAAAGTTGGGTTACGGGCGACGAATATACGGTTGGGATTTTACAAGGTGAAGCATTGCCCGTGATTCGTTTAGAAACGCCGCGTGAGTTTTACGATTACGAAGCAAAATATAATTCAACTACCACGCAATATCATTGCCCTTGCGGATTGAATGCAGAACAAGAAAAACAATTAAAGGAATTAGCATTGCAAGCGAGTGACATTATAGGTGTTGAAGGTTGGTCGCGAGTTGACGTTTTTATCGATCAAAATGGGCAAGCGCAATTGATTGAAATCAACACCGTTCCAGGTATGACCGATCACAGTTTAGTACCGATGGCAGCACAGCAAGCAGGTATTGATTTTAATGAACTTGTGTGGAAAATTCTTGACACGAGTTTTCGGAAATAACCCGTGCGTTTGTTAAAAATCATCGTCATTATGGCGTTATTTACGAGCTTAGTTTATGCTGTGAAACAGATTGTCCCTATCAAACATGTGCGAATTGAAGGGGCATTTCAGTATGTTAGTAAAGATGAAATTAAAACCGCACTTGAACCCTTAGTAAAAGTAGGATTTTTCGATGCCGATGTGCAAGCAATCCACAATACATTGATGCAAATAAATTGGATTGAAGGTGCGAGCGTTAATCGCGTTTGGTCAGATACAATTTCAGTCAAAATTAAAGAAAAACATCCCGTTGTGCGTTGGGGAGATGATGCGCTTTTGAGTACGCGCGGAGAAGTAATTAAACCTGCAAACATTACGCAGTTTGAAAATTTACCTATTTTGCGTGGCGTAGACGGACAAGAAATTAAGTCGCTCGAAATTATGAAAGGCGTAAATACCGCTCTTTCAGATCAGGCAATGAATATAGCGGAATTCAGTATTAACAGCCGTTGGGCATGGAAAATTAAGCTAACAACAGGATTAGAAATTTTGCTAGGACGTAATGAACAACTAAAAAAATTACAACGTTTTATCAAAACACTTGATGTTTTAGGACGTGAACCAATCAATGCGATGGCAGTGGTCAATTTGCGTTATCCTAATGGTTATGCGGTATCATGGAAACCCGATGCCAGTCCAGTAAATTGGAAAAACTTAGCTGCCGCACAAGCTGCAAACAAATAAAATAAATACAGGCTGCAACACAGAGTAAAACAAAACATGGCAAAAAGAACAGAACGTAATTTAATCGTCGGATTAGATATAGGTACTTCTAAAGTCGCGGCAATTGTCGGCGAATTGACTGGAGACGGGCATATCGAGGTTATCGGCTTCGGTTCAACTCCTTCAAGGGGTTTGAAAAAAGGAATTGTCGTTAATTTAGAAACGACTGTGCAATCGATTCAACGCGCAATTGAAGAAGCGGAATTGATGGCGGGTTGTCAAATCAAATCCGTTTTTGCAGGCATTGCTGGTAGTCACATTCGCAGCCGTAATTCGCTAGGCGTGGTCGCTATTAAAGATAAAGAAGTCACGCAATATGATATTGATCGTGTCATTGATTCAGCGCGAGCTGTTGCTATTTCTGCGGATCAAAAAGTGCTGCACATTTTGCCGCAAGAATTTATCATTGATACCCAAGAAGGTATTAAAGAGCCGATTGGCATGTCGGGAATTCGTTTAGAAGCAAAAGTTCACATCGTCACAAGTAGCGTAAGTGCCTCGCAAAACATTATTAAATGTATTCGTCGTTGCGGTTTAGAAGTCGATGATATTGTGTTAGAACAGCTTGCTTCATGTCATTCGGTGCTAACGGATGATGAAAAGGAATTGGGCGTTTGTTTAATTGATATTGGTGGCGGCACCACTGATATTGCTGTTTATATTGAAGGAGCAATTAAACATACCGCCGTCATTCCGATTGCTGGAGATCAAGTCACTAACGATATTGCGGTTGCATTACGCACGCCAACTTTAAATGCTGAAGAAATTAAACAACGTTATGCGTGTGCGATGACAAAATTACTCGGTGATGACGAAGAAGAAATTGAAGTGCCAAGTATTAGTGATAACAAACCATTCCGCAGAATTTCACGGCAAACGCTTTCCGATATTATCGAACCACGTTACGAAGAATTGATGTTGCTAGTGCAGTCGGAATTACGCCGCGTCGGTTACGAAGAACAAATTGCAGCGGGCATTGTTTTAACAGGTGGCAGCTCTCAAGTTTGGGGCTTAGTCGAATTGGCAGAAGAGATTTTCCACATGCCTGTTAGAATGGGGAGTCCGCAAAATGTCACTGGTTTGACAGAAGTTGTAAAAAATCCGATTCATTCCACTGGGGTCGGGTTGTTAATGTATGGACGAGACCATCATCAACAACAAGGTTTGCACCGCATTGCTGACCATCACAGTGGCGAGTCGCTTTTCTCAAAAATAAAAAGTTGGTTTCAAGGTAATTTTTAAATAAATATTTTTTAACAAAACAAATTTTTAACAAATACAAAATACAAGGAGCATTAAACATGACAGACGCATTTGAATTAGTTGATACCTACAGCGAGAGCGCGGTTATCAAAGTTATTGGCATCGGCGGCGGCGGCAATAACGCAGTCAGTCACATGGCTGGAAACCACATTGAAGGCGTTGAATTCATCTGCGCGAATACCGATGCTCAAGCGTTACGCAAATTAAATTTTGGCACCCGCATTCAATTAGGCGTAGAACTCACCAAAGGATTGGGTGCTGGTACGAATCCTGATGTAGGTCGTCAAGCCGCAGAAGAAAATAAAAATCGTATTCGTGAAGTTTTAGAAGGTGCGGACATGGTGTTTTTAACTGCTGGCATGGGCGGCGGCACAGGAACAGGCGCAATTCCTGTGATTGCAGAAATTGCTCGCAGTATGGGTATTTTAACCGTTGCTGTCGTGACAAAACCTTTCGCATTTGAAGGTAAGAAAAAATTAGACGTTGCTGAAAAAGGCATTGCTGAATTAGAACGTTATGTGGATTCGCTCATTACGATTCCAAACCAAAAGTTGCTCCCTGTTTTAGGTAATAAAGTTTCATTAGTTGATGCGTTCAAAGCGGCAAATGATGTATTACTTGACGCTGTGCAAGGGATTACCGATTTAATCGTTCACCCAGGCATGATTAACGTGGATTTTGCCGACGTTCGCACCGTGATGTCAGGCATGGGCGCGGCAATTATGGGAACTGGCGCGGCAACAGGCGAACATCGTGCGCGTGAAGCCGCAGAAAAAGCCATTGCTTGCCCATTACTTGAAGACATTAACTTGAAAGGCGCACGCGGTATTTTGGTGAACATTTCAGCGTCTGATATGTACATGGCAGAATTTGACGAAGTAGGTGCGATTGTTCATGCGTTTGCCGCAGAAGATGCAACGATTAAAATCGGGATGTCAATTAATCCAGATTTAGATGACGAAATTAAAGTGACGGTTGTCGCAACAGGTATGGGTTCGCCAGCTGTCGAAATTAAACCAACAAAACCTGCTAATGTCCGTTCAATTGCAGGTGGTCAAATGAATTATGACGGTTTAGATAAACCAACCGTAATGCGTCAACATTCCGCACAGGCGCGTACTGAAGGTCGTGAAACTCGTTTTGGCGCACAACCTAAACAAGGCGGTGACATTGATTATTTAGATATTCCCGCCTTTTTAAGACGACAAGCTGACTAAACTTCAACAGTTTTTTGTTGCATCCCAATCAAATTAACGCGCTCGCAAGGCGCGTTATTTTTTCATAGGCAAAACACGTTATGATTAAACAACGTACTTTAAAAAATTCCATTCGCGCCACAGGTGTTGGGCTACACACAGGCGAGCAAGTTTATTTAACGTTGCATCCCGCGCAGCCAAATACAGGAATTCATTTTCGCCGTGTTGATTTAGAAAATCCTGTCACGATTCACGCAACCCCTGAGAATGTTGGCGAAACCACACTTTCAACAACGCTTGTTTCAGGCGATGTGAAAATTTCTACCGTTGAACATTTGCTTTCAGCTTTTGCGGGTTTGGGAATTGATAATGCGATTGTCGATGTCAATGCGGCAGAAATTCCCATTATGGACGGTAGTGCGGGACCTTTTGTGTTTTTGTTGCAATCGGCAGGTGTCAAAGAACAAGATGCGCCAAAACAATATCTACGAATTAAAAAAGCAATTCGCGTAGAAAATGGCGACAAATGGGCGGAATTTTCGCCTTTTGAAGGTTTTAAAGTTACTTTTACCATTGATTTTGAACATCCTGCGTTTGAACATGACGTGAAAATCGCCACGATGGATTTTTCTTCAACAACTTTTGTGCGTGAAGTCAGTCGCGCTCGTACGTTTGGTTTTTTAAAAGACATTGAAATTTTGCAACAAAACAATCTCGCGTTAGGTGGCAGTTTAGATAATGCAATTGTCGTCGATGACAGCAAAGTGATTAACGAAGACGGTTTGCGCTACGCGGACGAATTTGTAAAGCACAAAATTTTAGATGCCATCGGCGATTTGTATTTACTGGGTCATAGCTTAATTGGCGAATTTAAAGGTTATAAATCAGGACATGGTTTAAATAATCGTTTGCTACGCACTTTACTTGAAGATAAAGACGCTTGGGAAATGGTGACTTTTGAAAATGAAGAAGACGCACCAATTTCTTTTATGCGTTCTGCTGAAGCCCCTCGCGAAGCTGAATAAATTTTTAACATGATTACCCACGAATTCGATGTCATCGTAGTTGGTGCAGGTGGAGCGGGCTTACGCGCTGCGCTTGGCACAGTTGAAAAAGGGCTAAAAACCGCCTGCATTACAAAAGTATTTCCTACTCGTTCACACACTGTTGCGGCACAAGGTGGAATTAGCGCAGCACTCGGCAATATGGGCGAAGATGATTGGCGGTTTCATTTTTATGACACAGTAAAAGGTTCGGACTGGCTCGGCGATCAAGATGCAATTGAATATATGTGCCGCGAAGCGATTCCTGCCGTCATCGAATTAGAACATTACGGCGTTCCTTTTTCTCGCACTGCCGATGGCAAAATTTATCAACGCGCTTTTGGAGGCATGACCACGCATTATGGCGAGGGGCAAGCGCAACGAACTTGTGCCGCTGCGGATAAAACAGGTCACGCGATTTTGCATACGCTTTATCAACAAGCCTTAAAACATAGGGCGCAATTTTTCGTGGAATATATTGTCCTCGATTTAATTATGGAAAACGGGCAATGTCGCGGCGTAATTGCATGGTGTTTAGACGATGGTTCACTTCATATTTTTAAAGCACATGTCACGATTTTAGCGACAGGCGGTTACGGACGGACTTATTTTTCTTGCACTTCGGCGCACACCGTCACAGGCGACGGTAACGCAATGGTTTTGCGTGCTGGCTTGCCATTGCAAGATATGGAATTTATTCAATTTCATCCCACAGGCATTTATGGCGCAGGCTGTTTAATTACGGAAGGCGTGCGCGGCGAAGGGGGTTATCTAACCAATTCTGAAGGCGAGCGTTTTATGGAACGTTATGCGCCACATGCTAAAGATTTAGCCTCACGCGATGTCGTCAGTCGTGCAATCACAATGGAACTCAACGCTGGGCGCGGCGTAGGTGAACATAAAGATCACGTTCATTTGCACATGGAACATTTGCCGCTGGAAATTATCCGTGAGCGTTTGCCTGCAATGGTTGAAACGGCGCGAATTTTCGCAGGCATCGATGCCACCAAAGAGCCAATTCCTGTGCAACCGACAGTGCATTACAACATGGGCGGCATTCCAACCAATTATCATGCTGAAGTCGTTACGCTTGAAAATGGCAATCCTGACAAAGTGGTCGCAGGTTTAATGGCGGTTGGTGAAGCCGCTTGTGTTTCTGTTCACGGTGCAAATCGTTTAGGTTCAAATTCTCTACTCGATTTAGTTGTTTTTGGTCGAGCTGCCGCGTTACGTTGTGCTGAAATTATTAAACCTAATCAGTCACATGCAGATTTAAATTCACAAACTTACGCGCAAGCCTTAGCGCGATTTGAAAAAATTAGAAATGCCGACGGCTCAGAAAATACCGCGCAAATTCGTTTAGCAATGCAAAAAACCATGCAAAGCAAAGCCGCTGTGTTCAGAACACAATCGACTTTAGATGAAGGTATTGCGGAAATGAAAGCCATTGCACAATCATTTGAGGATTTGAAAATTTCCGACCGTTCTCTAATTTGGAACACCGATTTAGTTGAAGCGTTAGAACTAGATAATTTACTTGCACAAGCAATCGTTGCGATTCACGCGGCGACAAATCGCCTTGAAAGTCGCGGTGGTCATGCGCGTGAGGATTACCCACTACGCGATGATGAGAATTGGTTGAAACATACCTTAACTTGGTTGCACAATGGCAATGTGAAGATTGATTATCGTCCTGTGCATTTGTACACGCTGACTGATGATATAGAAACTATTCAACCTAAAGCGCGGGTTTATTGAAATGATTGAGAATAACATTATGCCGATTTCCATTACTTCTAGTATTGATATTTTTCCTTGGAATAAAAATTTTGATACGGGAATTGCTATTATTGATGAGCAACATAAAAAACTGCTCGAATTAGTTAATACACTCGCAAAACATTTTGTAAATCAATCAGATGTAATTACTTTAAACACCGTTTTCGATGAGTTAACAGCTTATACGATTTATCACTTTGAAACAGAAGAAGCGATTTGGCATCAATATTTTCCAAACGATGAATTAGAAATTGCTCATAAAGCCACGCATCAAAAATTCATTGATGAGATTGTTAAATTTCGCAATTCAGAATCAACAGTCGGCACTGAACAAGTTATTGAAAGTGTATTGTCATTTTTAACGCAGTGGTTAGCGTTTCACATTTTGGATAATGACAAACGAATGGCAAAAACCATTCAAGCGATTCAAAACGGCTCAACGTTAGAACAAGCAAAAACAGAATCTGAAGGTGAAATGACGGGGGCAATGAAAGTGTTAATTGCCACGATTTTGTCGATGTATGACAGTATTTGTAATCGCACGGTGCAGCTGATGCGTGAAATACTTGAGAGACAAAAAATTGAAGCAAAACAACGTCTTTCAACCAATGTTTTTGAAAATACCCTCGATGCGATTTGTATTACTGACAAAAATTTTAATATCGTTGAAGTGAATCCTTCTTTTTGTCGAGTGACAGAATTAGATTCAGAAACATTGATTTCACGTTATTTACCCGACGTAAAACCCGCGCTACAAAACCCTGTGTTGTTTGAGAAAATTACCGCAGAACTTGATCGTTGTGGACATTGGAGCGGTGAGATTTGTTATCAGAACTTAACCGAATCAAATAAACATCATGAAGAGTGGTTAACATTTTCTTCGGTGAAAAATGAACTCAGTGTCGTAACAAATTATGTAGCCGTTTTTTCTAATGTTTCAAATTTACTCGAATTAAAAAATGAACTCGAACATCACGCTTATCACGATGGACTCACTGGGTTGCCAAATCGTATTTTGCTTTATGACCGATTAAAACAAGCCATTTTACGCGCAGATAGAAATCATAAGCCGTTGGCAGTTTGTTATTTAGATTTAGATGGTTTTAAACACGTCAATGACACGCTCGGACATGCCGCTGGTGATGATTTATTAAAAGAAGTTGCACATCGTTTTTCAAAATTATTGCGTGCAAATGATACGGTTGCCCGTTTGGGTGGTGATGAATTTGTCATTTTATTTGGTGATTTAACGGATGCTGACGATTACAAATTGCTGCTCGATAGAGTTTTACAACACATTAACGAGCCAATTTTTATTGATGGAAATGAAGCCAATGTCAGTGCGAGTATTGGCGTAACGCTTTATCCGCTTGATAAAAGCCCTGCCGATGAATTACTCGAACATGCTGATGTTGCTATGTATCACGCAAAGCAATCAGGCAAATCACAATATCAGCTTTATGATTATCAGCGAATTTGTTAGGGTAAAACTTGCAGTAAAAAATGCCGCAACTTGCTTGCGGCTTTCATTACAGGCGCAGAACCGCCCATCGCCACTGCATCAACTAAACAATACCAAGCCGCAACGCCACTGGGTGGATTACCTTGTGGCAGTCCTAACACAGGGTCGATTTCTGCCCAATGCCATGTTCCAACTGCAGTACCAATCAATTCCAGCCAAGTTGTAATAAAAAATGCCGCCAAATAAACCAGCGGTGATTTGCCTTTAAACAAATAAAACAAAAACACCACAAATAACAACGCCCCGACCCAATCGCCCTGCTTTGCAAAAGTAATTCCCCAAAGTGACCACGCACCACAAACTGCAACCACAAATAACGCAATTTGCCTTGCATAACGCACAAAAAATCCTGAACGTCCGAGCGCGACAGCGGTTAAATACACCATGCCATGCCCTGCGGGAACATAAGCGGGAACATTATGAAAACGATAAGTGTAACCGCCCATAAATGGCGAAGCGAAATGTTCACCGATTGTTGCAAATGCCACAGCAATTAACACTTGCACGCGAATTTCTTTGTTTTCACCGAGCAACCAGCCAATTAAAAATGTCCACCCCGCAACGCCCAGCGCGTTTTGTTTTTCAAGCGTTGCATCGGCATCGGTAATTAAACAAACCGCGACGCAAAAAAACGTAAAAGCGGCAATGTAATAATCACGGTAATTGTGTGGGTGAAGATTTTTTTGAAGAGGAAAATAACGAAACATTAAAAAATTTAAGTTGATTTGAATTAAAACGGCTTAACAACAGCCAAAATGATAATTGCCAATAAAAAAATCACAGGGATTTCATTCATCCAGCGATAAAAAACATGGTCACGCAGATTTTTGTTTTCTCGAAAATCTTTGAGCCATTGCCAGCAAAAATAGTGATAAATCAGCAAACACGCTAAACATAAAAATTTAACGTGCAACCAACCCGCACTCGAATACATTTGCCACGCTCCCGCCATTAACAGCCAGATGCCAAACAAAAAAGTCGCAATCATTGACGGAGTCATAATGCCAAAAAATAGTTTGCGTTCCATGATTTTAAATCGCTCATCGCTCATCGCATCGTCGCTCATCGCGTGATAAACAAAAAGCCGTGGCAGATAAAAAAGTCCTGCAAACCAACAAACCATTGCAATTAAATGCAGAGCTTTTAACCAGAGCATTATTTTTCCTTAAGTAAATTTTCAATCAGCGGTGCAAGTTCTTCGCGTTCAATAAGTCCGACTTTTTGCCAAACAATTTCGCTGTTTGCGTTTAATAAAAAGGTTGTTGGCGTATTTTTCACACCACCAAA